>Ga0265797_10002080_pt1 | contig 34429 bp, 37 predicted proteins | sample P2T30metagenome_FD_192433 | JGI IMG/M metagenome (GOLD analysis project Ga0265797, IMG submission 192433) | Plant litter microbial communities from East Loma Ridge, Irvine, California - P2 T30 | ecosystem: Environmental > Terrestrial > Plant litter > Unclassified | place: USA: California...
GTCGTGTGTATAGCGTTATGTAGGCATTTTGCATTGTGCATGAATATACGTTGTGAAAGCGTGTGTCGTTGTTCCAACAGGGCCTGTTTCTTCCTTCTCATCACATTTCATCATCGCACTCGCTTACTCTACATGATACTGAGGAACAGATTGATGGTAAACGCTAGCGATGTGAGTGGACCTGAACCTGGACGACCTCTGGCTGACTCATTTCCTGCACCCTCCTAAGCGAGAATAACAGTCATACATCTACAGGGCACTTTTGTACACCTATCCGGAACAACCGACCTTCTGGACTTCATGAGCACCCCAGCTGAGCTTCGAGCCCTATGATTGACGCCGAGAAGGATTCGCTGACCAAGATGCTGCGGACTTAGAGCATTGACTGTATAGCCGTGCGGAATGTGAACAGTGAGTGTATGTATTCGGTATATATATGTAGGTATATATATACATTCCAACCGCAAGGTATGGTGGTAGGTATCTCGATATTCAATGCTCCATCATCATCGGAACATCCAAAGCGATAACAACCCACTACCACCACAACAACAATGACAACCCCGCCCCTCAAAAAAGTCTCCCCCCTCTCCTTCATCCTCAACGCGCAGTTCACCATCAAGAAATCCGACGCGCCCGCCTTCCTCGCTGCCACCAAACTCGTTTACGACGCCTGCCTGCTCGAACCCGAATGCGTTTTCTACCACGTCGGCCGCCTGGACGCCGTCCAGCCTTCTTGGCTCACCGAGCTGCCAGAGGGAACTGGTGAGAGCGAAGAGTGTGTGATCACCTTTAGCGAGGGCTGGAATTGCACTCTCGAGTGGTACAAGAATGTGCAGTTTCGGAAAGAGTATTATGGACCGCATATGGAGGTTGCTGGGAGGATGTGGGTGAAGCCTCGTGAGTTGATTTGTTTTTTCTTTTTCTTTCTGTTGAGATGTCAAATGGTGAACGCAACGAAGTGGCTAATCATTTCAACTTGACTTTTAGCTGTCTTTGAACTTGTGAGGCCTGAAGGGGGTTTCTGTCATTATAAAGATGTGGCGTGAGCGTGGAGGCGACGAGATGTGTTTGGATTCTTTGTTGGGAAACCGGTCGGTTCTGTGCGAATTGTAGGATAGCACAGCGTGCGCATTTGATGAGCAACTCTGACATTGGCCTAGTAGCCAAACTCCCAAATGTCTTTCGCGTAGTCTTCTGTGAGCTCCTTGTCTTCTCCGTACCTAGTGATTGAAAATGTCAGCTTTGACCACCACAACATCTAAACAAGAAAGTCGTTTTCGAAAGAAATATGAATGGGAAAAAAAGCACTCACACTTCCTGCCACTTCACAAACCCACCCTCAAGAACATAAACCGTCTGCCCATTCTCGACAACCCCCTCCCCATCCTTACTCACATCGGGCTTCGCACCTTCCAACCGCTCCTTCTCCCTCAGATACCGAAGAGCCGAGCTCGGTCCTCTCTGTTGGCTGAGAGCGCAGTGGAAGACCACCGTGTCTTTGTCTTTCAGCGTGCGGATCAGCTCTGGCATGCGGTAGTCGTGTGTGTTGACGGGGACGTTTGTGCAGCCCGTGATGTGGCCGCCGATGTAGTCGCTGTCTCGCACGTCGATCACCGCTAGGCCGGTGTGTTTTGAGCGGACGAGGGAAGCGAGTTTCTCGCGGGAGATGCGTGGGAGGTTGGCGATAGTGTAGCTTGACATTTTGGGGAGGTCGGTGGGCTGGTCGGTCTGGAAAATCGTTTTTTTAGACGGTGGCGGGTTTGTCTGCACCTTCGTCTTCCACAATGTCAAGCTGTGCAGATGTAATTTTGATGGACCTCTTGCCTGATTGATGTTTATGTGGTTGATGAGTTCTTGGAAGAATGTTGTGCTTGACGTGGAGTTGATGATTCAAGCCGGACCTCCGCCCAGAATGATGAAAAGTTGAGGAGTTCACAGTTGCAATCTTGGCCATTAGGTACGTTCTTCACCACAACAAACGATGAAATACACCGAATATATCAACAGACTGATCACAACTTCGCGGCCTTCCAGTTGGGCTTCCTCTTCTCTACAAACGCCTTCACACCTTCCTTGATGTTCTCACCAGCAGCCAACCTAGGGAACCAGTTCTCCATCAGCAGCCTGCTGCCCTCTTCAGCACCAACACCCTCCCATCCCAACTTGATGCCCTCTCTGCTCACGATAACAGCATCTGGACTGTTCTCTGCGATCATCTTCGCATACTCGACAGCAGCATCCACCACCTCTCCCTCTCCATCGCCCACGATCTTGTTGATCAGGCCCCACTCGAGTGCTTCCTGCGCAGGCACAACCCGACCAGTAAGTGCCATCTCCATGGCTCTAGGTCTGCCAATGGTGCGCACGATTCTGGGTAGAGCACCAGCCATTGCGACAACACCGCGCTTGACTTCAGGTAGTCCAAAGGTCGCTTTCTTCGCCGCGACCACCATGTCGCAATTCACAATGAGCTCGGTGCCACCGCCGTAGGCCAGGCCATTGACGGCTGCAATGATGGGCTTACGGCCGTTTCGTCGTGAGAGAGCACCGAAACCGGAGGGTGGCATTGACCGCTGCTCCTTGGAGGAGTTCATTGTGTTCCATTCTAGCAACGAAAGTCAGCAATGGCCCGTCTTGACTTCTGGTCCCCGCCATGTACGTGACTATGAATGGTTGGCTTACCTTTGAGATCAGCTCCGGCACAGAAAGCCCTTCCAGTGCCTGTGATGACACCGACATTCAGCGTGGGCTCAGCATCGAGCCATTTCCAGATCCTGTCAAGCTCTACGTGACCATCCTGGTTGATGCAGTTCAAGTCCTTGGGTCTGTTCAGTCGCACGAGTAGAACTCCAGGCGCTGGGTATGATAGAACAACGTATTCTCCGGACGGCTCCTCGAGCTCAAATTTGGGCTTGGACATTTTGCTAAAGATTGTGGCTGCTATATTTGACCACTGATTGTCTTTCTAGGATATTGTGTTCGTTGCACGAGAGCTTGCTGTTGTTCAAGGTAAAGATCGAGGAGGCGGGGACTGCTGCAAGCATCTTCAGCCGAGGTACGAGGCTCGACTTCATGCTGCAAAACACGTCTTCTTTTCGCCTCTAACTACAGGCACCCTGTGTATCGCATTCTATCCATCTGAATGTGCGTACAAGAAATCGACAATGTTCCTGGAATCTGGACTTCACATCTTCGTAGCAGGAAGCTCGATGAAGATCGGATATATGGATGAATCCATGGTGCAAGCAACGGAAGCTCATCACGCCATCGACCACGATGCTTTTTCACCGTGCTGCCACGACTGCCGGAAGAAAGTAATGACCTGGCCGGCATTCGACAGAAAATTGCCTGACTGCGTAGTTGTCGGCCTGAATGAAGAGTCGAACCCATAAGCCACACAACACCGCTGAGATCGATCTGTTCATGGGGCGCGTTCACATTCCAAACGCTCGGGATGAATGGAGATGGCGTGCTTTCGTGAGTGGATTAGCAATGTCGTGATCGTCCATCTAATCCTCTGCCGTTAAGCTGTCGTTCCAATCCGAGACCTTTGTGGCCAACGATACTTTTGACTTTCAGGTCCAACAGGCACGACATCGCCTTCGCCATAGTCTAATGGCTACCTTGTGTTGCTGAATGTATAAATCTGCTGAAGCCATCACAGTCTCCTCGACCTGTATACTACCCGTTTCATCAACTTCAAATCTATAACTATCACGATCAAACCCTTGCAAGATTCCCAGTGCCCTCATCAATTTTACGAACTCGACAACTATGGCCGATCCAAACCGCGCTGAACAGCTGGAAGGCCTTCGCAACATCACAACAAACCAGGACTTTTACGAAAAGCTCGCAGGCGGCCACAGTGCCAGTGCGTCCAGCTCATCGCCTCAATCCACCAATGGCACGCTCAACGTTCAATACATCCCAGTGCCCATCACGATCAAGGCGCAACTCGGCAGCCCAACAGCACTCGCAATCGGTGCTTTCGCGACTACCTTGACCACCCTGTCCTTTGCATTGATGGGATGGAGAGGCATGTCAGTCACGAACGCTTTCATTGGAAATTTCTTTGGCGTAGCAGGAATTGGTATGGTGATCTCCGCTCAATGGGAAATTGTCCTCGGCAACACCTACGCCTACACTGTACTCAGCGCTTTCGGGCTGTTCTATCTCGGATTTGGGATAATCGTCACGCCATTCTTCGGGGTGGCTCAAGCATATGGCGGTACTGGTACGGCAGAATACAACAATGCACTTGGCTTCTTCGTCTTGAGTGGGTTCTTCTATTTTCTTGCTCAAAGCCAACGATTGTGCTAACATGCGGAACCAGTGTGGTCCGTCTTCAACTTCTTCTTCTTGATCGGATCGGCTCCACTGAACGTCGTTTACTTCGGCATATTCTTCACCGTCCAGCTGGCTTTCACACTGGTTTCGGCTGGCTACTTCCTGACTGCCGATGGGTTTACTGAGATAGCAGCAGCCGTCAACACAGCCGGTGGAGCCTTTGCTTTCGCTTCTGGTATGCTGGGGTACTATACTGTGGCCAACCTCATGTGCCAAGAGGCTCTGGGCTTTAACTTTCCTATGGGAGACACGAGCCGTTTCTTTAAGAAGAAGCTCCATTGATGGTATGCATGTGCTCCAGGCTACTCTGGGCGATGAACTGCATGAACAACTGTCACGGGCGAGCTGCCTTGCATTGTTCAAGCGAACTGTCACGTTCATAAATCGATACAATATACATCATGACTGAATGTTCGTTTCATGGATACCCTGAAGACTATCGTTACTCCTTCACATGTAAATATTGCCAATCGCGAGCATCACTTCATTTAGTTCATAAGCTGCGCTCAACTGACGCATGACTATAGTGATCTCATTGAGTCTGTGAAGGAATCACATGTCTTTGCTATGTCGCAGGCTCAACAGTTAGCTTTCTCTTTGACAACTCGCTTTCTACTACATCAATCTTTCTCTTGATAACTCCTGACAACTCCTGACAACTCCTGACAACTCCTCCCATACCCACACTCCACTACACCCCGCATCGACTACAGTCACCTTCAGTCAGACCCATCTCCCACTACATCTTCCAGACAGATCCTCCTACTAGATACCCACACCGACTGTCACCCTCATCACCACGACCACATCAACAATGGACCCTTTCACATCCAAGAAGTCCACCGGCCCATCCTCCACCAACTCGTACCGCCTCAATCAGCCAAGGCCTCGTCAACCTACCGCGAGCTGGCCATCCAACGACGCCAGAGTGGCTCCACGCAAGCCGCTTACCACGTCTTTCGACCCGTCCAAGCCAAGCTTCCAGCCAGAGAGGCCTCTCGATTCGCACGACACTCTTGACGCGCTAATCACCAAACGCCAGCAGAACGTCACTCCGGAATTGCGCCGTTTGCAGGAGCTCGAGGACGCCATGACGATGTACAACGGCTCTCACCAACTGCAGCTCAACGGCTTCGTCGACGAGGCGGAGATGAGGTCGGAGCGGATCCAGGCCCACGCCGACCAGATCCAGCGACAAACAGACAAGACCCAGGCTCAAGCTGAACAGGCTCTAGCCCAGGCCGAACAGATCAAGACACACGCTGGAGAGATCCAGGCGCAGGCGGAGAAAGCCGAAGAGCAGGCAGAGAAGACCTCTTCCGCTGTGATGGGCCTGCGCAATATCTTGATTGACGACTTCCGTACCATCAGTTCGCAGATCCGATCTGGCAGCGCTGAGGTCCGTGAGCTTGCTGCCAGGCTCGAAGCTGCAGATCAAGAGCGGAGCTGGATGGCTGCTCACATGAAAGCCAAAACGTTGGCAGAGGCCGAGACTCATGAGCTGATGGCCAGACGGCTGAGGGAGAGTGTGCTGGGCCCTGAAAACGCCGGTCAGCTGCAGGGTGATGGCATGGCCAGGTTACAGCTCACTGCGGAGCCATCGATGCAGCAGGAGAAAGGCGTCCTTGAAAGTCCGATGCGCGCTGAAGAGCCCGTTGAGCTTGATGCTTCGAGCGAAGTCACCGTTGGCAACGAAGCCGCCGCGGCGCAAGAGGCGGAACCGACGGTGAAAATTGAGGCCGCTGTGGTTGAAGACGAGGACGACCGCATCGCCTGGCAGCCCCATGCCATCAGCCAGCTAACACCACTCTTCATCTCGGCCACCAACGACGAGACCTTCACTTGGGAGGAGCTCCACCGTTACCTCGGCGGTGCTCAGTATTCTCCCGGCCTCTACCTCGCTAGCAACGACTTCAAGAACAGCGTCTTGAAGGGAAGAACCTTCTGGCTCCTTGAAGGCCAATTCGAACCCTTTGCGCCCACCGAGCCCGGCCAGCATGGAGCTAAATTGACGGCCTTCTACAACCAAAGCCCGACTGAAAATGGTGTAGAGCTCGGGGAGGAGGACTACAACGACGTCCCGCTCTTCATCTGTCTCAGCCCGAGTAGAGGCTACCAGTATCTCGGGATCTACAGTCAGACCCGATACAGCGACAAGCTGTCACACTCCGAGCTCTTTCAGCACGTCCCAGAACGCGTCTTGAGGTACTGGGCCTCCGTGGTTGCCGATTCCGGCCGTCCAGCTTGGGTGACCGAGCAGCTAATCTCTCACTTCTGGCCTGCGCCAACCTACATCGGACCCATTCCTACCGACGCAGCTGTTGCGACGCCAGGCACCGCTGCTTCTGACCCGCGTGACCCGGAAATGGTCATCGAAAAGCGAGTTGTTCGCGCTCTTGAGGCATTCGCATTCGAGCTCAGAGAGTGGAGGAAGGAGTCTGAGCTCAAGGCCAAGCTGTTGACTGAGAAGGCGATGATGGCCATGTGGGCGAAGAGCGACCTGAATGAGGAGAAAGGCATCAGGCCGTGGCTCGAATACCTGGAGTGTGTGGGCTTCGACGAGGAGTTCTACAGGAACCTGGTGGACGCCAAAAATTCAAAGGGCAAGACTCTGGTGGCCAGCAAAGCTGAGCCGACCGAAACTGACTGCACCACGCCGCGGACCAGAGCCAGCAAAGGAGGCGAGCAGCGCCGTGACTCGGCTGCTGATGTTCCGGAGTTGACGCTGGACGAGAGCCCCGTCAAGGAGGCGAAGTTCAAGTGCACCAGACGCGCAGCGCCCGGTGAGCGTCAAGGCCGCTCAACCACAAGACGCTGAGCTAGCAGTCGAGCAGAGTCTTCACCATCCAGTGGTGGAGAGCGCGGCCCCAAGACTTGCCATCACTCATGGCGGTAAAAATCAGCTTTCCAGCAACCGATTGAAGGGTCGAGAATTGGATTCGCAGAACCAAGAGAGGATTTGCGGCATGGAATAGCCCGAGCCTGTGTTTAGTGAAAAATCCAAAACTTCATGAAAGCAATGAGACCTTGTGCCAAATACCTGTTAGGTAAAGAAGTGATCATAATGTCTCGATTAGTTCTAGAAGCACAGCCCCGCGTCAGTCGTTCGAAAGAACAGCAGCTCAATGCTGCACAAGAATACTACACTAGCGAACTTAGCGAATAGTCTCTGATGTCGCAAACTCCCTTCCCAGCCCGTCCAGTATTCCCAAAACGCCAATAACGCTCAGATATATGCTGTTTTGTACATATCCATACATCCCCCATAGCGCCAAGCCCCGAGAAAAAGTCACTTAAAGGTGGATGCCCATCCTGCGGGGACCCATGTATAAGAGGCCACCGAGGCCTGTCAGACCCAGGCCAAACCACCATAGCCTATCGGCGTTGATGTGCTGCACGATGTGCTGTGTATTTTTGTTCTCGAGCTGCACTTTCCAGTCGAGGGGTACTTCAGCGCTGAGTCCACGCTTTGAGTTGCTCTTGCCTGTTGCGGAGGCAGAGGCGGTCGCTTGCATTGGGTTGAGGGTCGTGGTCGGAAGCATTTGAGGAGGGCGATATGCGAGGTACATCGGGTTCATAGGAGTGCCATCGAACTCGTACAAGTTGAGGCGCGGGATGTTGTGGTAAGGATCGATGAGTTGCTCGTATTTCTGTGGGAGTACTTCGTTAGCATGTGGTTCACGGTATCAGCACCGAAATGCTAATCAAACCTACCTGAATCGTCTCGGTCTGGTTGTAGCGCGTGTAGACGGCATTCTTGCCGTTGCAGGGTGCGCTGAGCAGCTGCCTGCCGTCAACCGCAATCGGCGTGAGTTTCAGGGAGCCATCTGCATTCTTGACCCATCCACCGTGCTGCCATTGCATGATACCGCTGGGACATGACGGATCTTGAGGGTTCGCGATCGCGCGGTAGTATGCAGACTCGTAGTGGCCGTCTGCTGTGAATGAGTAGGAGATGCCGGTGCGCTCAGGCTCGATGAGCTCGTCGTTCAGAGGGTCGAAGAAGCCCTGCAAAGCTTGTCAGCACGCGGTCGCAGTAGCATTGCATGGCGCTTATCATACAGGCCCGGTAAGAGTCTTATTCGACTTGGTGCTCCATGTTCCCACTATATCGCTTGGCCAGGTACCCTGGGCGGCAGCAAGCGCGGCAAGGCCAGCAACGCCGGCGAGAGAGTACTTCATGATGGTCGTGAGTGTTGCAGAAGTCGTAAAGGCGTGATGGTGGGCTGTGTCCGTTTGTGTTGTTTTGGTACATGTATTGTCGTGTCTGGAACAAGGGAAGGCGTGTGCGCGGACAGCGTCGCAATACCCCCCAAAATAGAGAGCGCGGCTAGGCCGTTCCCGCGCTGGCGCCACGACAATCCCCAGCTTTTAATCAAGAGCCGGATTGTTTAGTGTGGACTAGGCGTAGACTCATGTCGAACGTGTTTAGACAAGATATCTACAATCAGCAACACACCTGTTCATGTGACTACGTGGACTCTACTAATAACGGCACCAATGCAAAACTGGAAAATCTGTCTTCAAAGGACCCCCATAACGCTTCAGCATCTCCCACATATCAGTCATTGCTTTCCCGTCCAGCAGCGTGCAATGACCACAGAAGCCCAAGCCGCGAAGAAAGCACTCCGCAAAGAGATCAAGAAGAGGCTCTCTTCCCTCGATGAAGCAACAATTGCTACGCAGTCCAAGGAAGCTCAAAATGTCCTTCTTGATCTCAGCGAATACAAGAAGGCAAAGTCACTAAGCATCTACCTGTCCATGCCATCTTCAGAGGCGCAGACGGATCTGCTAGTCAAAGATGCGCTTCGTTCTGGCAAAAAAGTCTTCGTTCCCTTTCTCTACTCGCCAAGCCAGGAAGCTTCAGGCGATGGCAAGAAACGTAAGGTGATGGACATGCTCCGCCTCGGTTCGTTGGAAGAGTACGAAAACCTTGCACGTGACTCTTGGGGCATCCCAAGTCTGAGTGCCGAGGGCGTGAACAACAGGGAGAATGCTATGGGTGGGAAAGGATTGACGCTTGTTGGCGACAGCACTACGAGCAATGAAGAGGACCTCGGCGGCCTAGACTTGGTAGTCGTGCCCGCTGTCGCGTTTGATGCGCAGATGAATCGGCTCGGGCATGGAGCGGGTTTCTACGATGCTTTCCTCGCTCGTCTATGCGATCAGGGCAAGCGGTTAAAGCCGTATCTAGGTAAGTCAACTGCTTCAATGTGAATCACCCGTCCCACTGCTGATGGTATACAAGTCGGCCTCTGTCTAGCTGAGCAGCTCCTCGACCATCAGCACAAAGTGCCAACGTCGGATTGGGATTGGAAGGTAGATGCTGTGGCGGTCGGCAATGGAAACCTGTTGACTTGACTTGAAATTCGTTTGTCATAAGCGCTATGAACCGTGGTATAGTAGCGGCGCGAGGGCTACTCACATTTCCGAGGAAAGTGCCAAATGCGCCTGAACTCCGGAGCTCTCTGTCCCAGCGTGCAGAACACCTCAAGTCTGCAGCTGTCTTTCCTTCCATGGCTTCTGTGTTTGGCTTCTAGCGCGGCTTTGCGCAAGCTGCACCCTCATATCCAGTGTTCCTCGTGACGCGATGACTGGTCGGTGCCTTTCAGCTGTTGCGCGGTAGATGATAAATTCGGCAGAGCCACCTAGCATGCATCTTTCCAGTTTTTCCTCCTTCTACTCCAAAGCCTGAATGAGCGCAACATTGTCACCTTTCAGCAAGATTTGACCTGTCCCCACTGTTAGCCCGGATCCTCTGCAGCACTCCATCATTGACCCAAGCTAAACGTACCCAATTGTCTCCTGCCACCATTGGGCCCGTCCTGAGGATTCGGGTCCTGCTTTGTACTCTGCTTCACCTCCACTGCGTCGTCGATAACCAGGTTCATGAACTCATCGAAACCGCGGATCTTGCCCTCAATGCGCATACCCAGCTGCTCGAAAAGCCAGATCTGCACTGTCGAGTGTTGCTGGAGCAGCTTGAAGATGAAGTTGATGGGCGGTAGGAGAACTTTGTTGCGACCTCCTCCTTGGCGGTGAGACATGGCTGCGAGTGCGTCGGCTGTTCGGTGGGTTGATTGTATGTTTCGGTCGGTGCGCGTGTTTATTAATGCGTCGGGGCGTTCGTTGTTTATTTGATCGGGTTCGTGAGCAGTCCAGTCTGCAACTCGTCGCATGCGCGAGCGAGCGAGCTCACGACAAGTTTTGCCAAGACGGGCTACTTCCGCTCCCATAACTCACTCTCATGATACAAACATCTTCTTTTCCTTTACATACATTATATACGGCAATGATCAGGTTGAATTATCACGGCTCGGAGACGAAGCAAGGAAGGGATCACTACGTTTTGGCGAGTTGGCCAGATCATACGCAACTGTCGCTGGCAGCTTGGATCATCACCACCATGTTTGAGCGAGTCCTCATTGGATTACATGTCCTATCCTGACAGTGAGCTTCGTCTTACGAATGTACCACATTTGCCCAACGAAATCGGCTTCTCGTTCAATCAACAGCAATCTCCCCGACCTTCACAGCATGCCTTCATACGTCTTACACAGAACGCCATCTTTCCAGACTCCCCTCAAGTTGAGCGTGTGGTCAATGTCTTCCAGTGGATTCCCTTCCACCAGCACCAAATCAGCTCTCAGTCCTGGCTTGATCTCTCCGCGGTCCGAGAATTTGAAACGCTTCGCGTTCAGGTAGGTAGCTGCTCGCAAAGCTTCAGCAGGCGAGAAATTGCAGTGCTTCACGAACAGGAACAGCTCATGATGGACACTGAGGCCCCATGCAGTCCCGACCGCTGGACCTGCAGAGTCAGAGCCGCTGGCAAACAGGTCAGTTTGATTGCCTTGATGTGAAGGACTGAACCGCTGAGTACTCACATCAGAATGTCAATTCCGGCAGCCTTCAACTGTCGGACTGTCTCGTACGCATGCTCTACACTACCGCCATCAACCTTGCACATCGCCATACACGCACAAACACGGTCTCTCGACTCCTCCGGCAGAAGGTGCTGGATCCTCGGATCATGAGCATATGCATGCTGTAGGTCCTTGCCCTCAGCCGTGAATGAGCCCAGAGTGCACAACGTCGGGTTGAGATGGGCGTTGTTCCGCTTGTAAGCATCAATGACCTGCTGGTTCGGAGGCTGGTCGCAAAATTGGTGTGCAAGCCCATCGATGCCGGCTTCAAGAATGTCGATTGTGTCTTGCCGCGCCAACGCATGGGCCACTGCAATCAGCCCATGCTTGTGAGTTTCCTCAATCAGCTCTTTCTGCAACTCGATACTGGGCATGTTGAACTGCTGACCCATGGCTGCTCCGCTCTCATGCATGAGCTTGATGTAGTCGACGCCCTCCTTTACTCGGTCTTCGACGTAGCCCTTTGCATCTTCGGGCTTCTCGAGCTTTGGCCAGAGTGCCAGCTCGTCTTTCACGTGAGGGTTCGTGCTGTGGGCAAGGACGACCGGCATTGGCCAGCCCATATCTACCGTTGCAGCGAAGCTGGTCGTCTTCAGATCCGCGCAATTGCCTTCCACTCTGATCTGTTCTCGAAGCTTTTCGATGTTGGGATACTCGTTGTGCATGTCACAGACAGTCGAAACTCCAAAGCTGAGGCTTTGTGGCAAGGCGAAAGGATTTCCAGAGTCGCAGTGAACATGACAGTCGATCAAGCCAGGAATCACAGTGTGGCCTGGCTTGGAGACTGTGGTACCATTCCATGGAATTGAGGAGCTTGATACCTGCTTGATCTTGCCATTCTCTACCAGCACGGAACCGGACTCGATTGTGTCTTGGCCGTCGAAGATACGGACGTCGGTAAGGAGGAAGGATGCCATGGTAGTTATAAGTAAGTGCAAAGTTGTGAGACTGCAGTTACTCGCGTTGGCTTGATGGAGCTTCACTTTGGGCACTACGGTGGTGCTGACAGTTGTCTCTTACAGGCCGACAAGGCGAGAGTCCGAAGCTTCTACACCGCATGATCCAACGCAGTCAGCAATTGCTGTTCTGAGATTGGGGGAGCAAGTGGGGACTTGGTTTTATTGCTCCACTAACTATAGTTCACGAAACACCAACAGAACGCGACTTCCCAATATCTCGAAGGCACCGAGAGTGATCAAAGTCAGTGAGAGGCAGCATGAAACTACTAATATATCAACGCCAAATCTTCTTGTGGAGTCCTTCTTCCAGCATCTTTTCTGACCTCGAACAAGAATAGCTTTCTGTGAACCTAGATCGACTTGTATGCACGTTCGGGCCGGTGATCAACTCAATTCATCGGAACCCCACCTTCCCACGCTTGGGTACAGTATGCTACATGCACCTGGACGATAATACTGCGCACAGTCTTAGATGCTGCAAAACCAATGCATTGATTGCAATACGCTTGTGGCAAACGTGTCACTTTCAGACTTGCGTCTCCTCCTACTCTACTCAGTCATTTCGATCTTCTTCAACTCTGGTGTCGATTTGGAAGAGGCATTGCTTTATGTATACGCTACCACCTCACATCGGACAACCGTCAGGTAATAGTCAATCCATCAGAATGGCCACGGATATGCCACACAAGATCGATGTTCACGTCCACTTCCTTCCACCAGCATACCGTCAAGCTTGCCTCGACCACGGACATGCTAACCCAGATGGCATGCCCTATCTCCCTGAATGGAGCGAGGAAGCCCATCTGCAGCTAATGGACAAGACCGGCATTCAAAGATCAATTCTCTCAATCTCAACACCAGGCACACATCTCGTGTACAACGACAGAGCTCTCGCCGCCAAAGTGACTCGCGACTGCAACTCATACGCCGCGGACCTGAAGAAGCGCATGCCAGACCGCTTCGGATACTGGGCCAGCCTACCAATCCCAGACGTAGACCTCTGTCTGGAAGAAATCGCAAAATCAGCAGAAGAAGGCTGCGACGGCTACGTTCTTCTCACCAACGGCCACGGCACCTACCTCGGCGATCCCCTCTTCGACCCTATCTTCGCCGAGCTGAACAAACGGAAAGCAACGTTGTTCATTCACCCTACCACTCCATGCATCTCATGCGACCCAAGCCTAGCCTCAAAAACGAACGCCTCCACCGAAACGCCCACAAAAGCCACACCTCTCGCCAACAGATTCCCGAACCCAATGCTCGAGTTCCTCTTCGATACCGCGCGAGTGGTGAGCAACATGTTCCTCAGCGGGACGGTCAAGCGCTGCCCAGACTTGAAGATCATCCTCCCTCATCTCGCCGGAGCAAGCCCACCGCTGCTTTCCCGATGGACAGGATTCAGCACGCTGGTGCCGGGAGATTGGCAAGCTTCTCCCGAGGAGGAGATCAAGAAAGCCCTTAATAGGCAGTTTTGGTTCGATCTGGCGGGTTTCCCGTTCCCGGGGCAGATTGTTGGGTTGTTACAGGGTGCGGGGATTAGTCATGAGCGGTTGATGTACGGGAGTGATTTTCCTTTTACGAAGGCTGAGGGTGTGGAGTTGTTGCGTGGGAGGCTGGATGAGGGGATGAGGGGGATGTTTGGGGAGGAGGAGATTAGAGATATGTATCATGGGAATGCTGAAAAGCTTTTGGGTGGAAGAGGGTTGTGAAGGTAGAGCGTTCACTAGTGAAAATAAATTGCTGTTCGCCCGGTACGTGACTGACTGCTAGCTGCCTGCAATCATACCGGCTCATCGGGCTCTATCAGAACGCACATAGAAGCGCTCCACGGACTGGTCACTTCGATAGAAAAGTCCAAACTGCCCTTCAAATCCCCATTCACTCCACTCGTTCTCTGGGCTGTCAAAGCTCTCATGCCCTTCTGGGGACTTCCAACTTCCGGGACCATACCATGCTCGGCAGAGGGCTTTGGGATCGGTGAGAAAGAAGTCAACGATAGCCTCACCTCTCTGGCCCCGGGCGATCCTGTTCTTCTCGAGAGACGCCACGACTGAGGGCATATCGAAAAAAGTTATGTCTTCGGGAGTTGCGTCCTGGTCCGATATGTCCCATGAGGCATCACATCCGGTAATTTGCAGGCCGTTCTGGTGAAAGCGGGCGTGGATTGTGGTTCCAACAAAAACTTCCTTGATAGCTTGACACCCGGTATGGACGCGAACATCACGTAGATGAGTCGCAAATCCTCCAACGATCGTTTTCAACCACACCTTGACTTCATCGAGAGAGCAGACTGAGACGGCGTTGTCGATGAAGATTTCAGATCTTTTGCTTTCGAAATATAGCTTCCCGGCTTCCGAACGCACTTGACGGTTGACGCGCAATAGTAATGGGCTTGCGGTGCGGAATGGGGCAATTTTGGTGGTCCTAAACGCTATGACACGGTTTGTCATCCGAGGAAGTTGCTTGTAGAATGTGGTAAAGCCCTGTTCGTAGGCATCGGGATCATCATGTTTCTCCATCGCCACGCCGTAGATCATTTCCCTCAGCTCCGGCGGCAGATCGAGAAAGCGAAACGCCGCGCAGCCTTTCTTGAGTTGCTGCAGCAGGTCAAGTACTGTGCGGCATTGTTCAGCTGCCAGCTTCTGGCGACACAGGAAGTCTCTCCGGATCACATTCAGTATGCGACGTGTAGCGTTGATGCTGGAGGTCTGGTTGTTGTTAGCTTGTCACCTTAGGAACCAAGCACGACGCTCAAAGGATAAGATTGCGACGAGCTTAACTCTGCCGTCAACAGAAGCCCTGGAAAAGTATTCGACAGCCAGTCATCAAAGTTGCCTTCGTAGAGCCAATACGGTTACGTGAACGTGTCCGGTGGGTACAGTTTGAGCGCCTCGATTGTTCCCTGATGTACCAGAATGTTGCCGCCGCGCTCCTGTTCATGGAATGTCAGCACGCGAAGTGGTCGGAGATAGGGGCATGGCTCACATCGTCTGGGGATGGTGATGCGGCCATACTGGTGTTGATGTGTGCAGGAACAGTGTGGTGGTTAGGAGAAGAGCTCGTTCAAGTGAAGCTGGGAACTTGATCAACACATTACGCACCAGCACGACGTCATCCGCCAGGGAACAATCGGAGTGCAAAATCACACGCACATCACAAGTCTCTCAGGTCTCTCATATGACAAGTTCTTCGCAGCAATGAAAGTCATCTCGTGTAGCAGCATGACTGGACCCCACCATCACTCGTAACCGGCGGATCTACAAAGCCTCTCTCTGACATGTGAGTTCAGCAGTTCCTGGAGCTTCTTACGGAGCAGCGATTACTACAGATACCGCGTGGTCGACGGAAGCCAGATCACGAAGGAAGGTCTGCTGCCCAGCGAGGAAGACGGGCTCCCGTGGAACAACCAAATCAACCAAGTCTCTCCTTCGGCTGCTCCAGTCTGGCATGGAAAGATCAGATTTTGCACTAACATCCCAACGCAAAGGGTACCCAAAGATTCTTGGAGCCTTGTCGGAAAGGTCTGCTCGATCAGACTTGCGAGAAACTTGGCAAAGGCGTCCGCTGTGATCCTCTCGTGACTCAAGATTCTCGAAGTATGTTCTTGCACATCATCTCGGCAGCGCGAGAAAAATTGCCTTGCAGTGCTTCCGTGCGATGGGGATCTGGCCCCGTCTTCTGAATCAATCCTTGCAGTTCATCAGAGATACTCGACTTGACAGATTGCGATGGAATCTCTTCGCGAGGACTTGGTTCCATATCAAGCCGTTCATGCCGCACGTCTCTCTCCACGAACCATCGGATGAGGCTAGGAGCTTCTTCAAGATGGCATTGGTGACGGCAAGTCTGCTAGATAGCTGTTAGCACCAGAATCGTGAACTGCGGAACACTCAAGCAACAAAGTGGTGCCGTCTCTTCGCGAGCAACCCGGCATCACGGCTTTTGTCCACATGTTTTGCCCAGCAATGAAGGTCGTCTCCGATACAATCGGGAGATATGCAAAGAACCCGATTGCAAGTGAAGTCATCATAGAATAGAACGGTGGGCAAAGCTCAGATAGCTGGCTTGACCATGCGACGCAGCGGCTGTGTCAAGTCAGATGGCCAAAGGCTGCGCCTCTACGAATGAGATCACCAAAGTCCTGTGTTCTGAGAGATCCATTCCAGGCTCTGCCACCTAGGTAAAGAATGGAGTAAGGTGGTAGGGAGATGCCCCTCATGAGAGAGTACAACAGCTCAAATGCTGCGGTCGAGCCCTGCATGAAAGAACAGCAGTGCTTCGTTGCCATCATCGCTAGAGCGCACATCGCTTCATGATACCTATCATTGGCAGCGGCAGTTTGTCAAAAATGGGGCCAAAGCGCGTTGACTCCCTGGTAGGGCATGATGATGTTGATGTTGAATTGTTAATATAGAAGCCTTGGGAGTGGTAAGTATGCCCTCTTTTTCAAGATGTGGCCCGAGCGGTCTGAAGAACTTCAGGCTGCAGTAGCGCCTCAGCCCAGCACACAGCCCTCCACCTCAGTCCATAGGCTGCATATTCGAGGTGCTGAGGTATACCTGCCTATGCAGCTAAACAACATGGCTGGTCGTACCAGGTTGCTCAGCCGGGCTGCGCCTCGAAAGAGCGGGCGTCTGACCCTCACCCTCGCGAGCTCTTTCGAGCAAACAGACATGGGCTCTTCTCCTACAATACAAAACATCTACACCGGAACGCTCAAGACTGAACTACTTTATTAAAGTCGCTGTGAGGTCGTGTAACCGAGTGGGATCCAAGCCCTGTCTGCAGCTTCATGCAAGAACACCTTAGACCGCAGCAAACGCACTGAGGTCCACTCCGCCGCCCCTCAGCCTGATCGTTCAAAACTGAGCTGAATATAAGAGACCCATCTCTGCTAGCCATGTGAGTCTCGTTCCGGATACCATACGTCTGAATCCAATCTTTTAATGAACCTTATGCTGATGCCTGCTCTACAACCTAGCATGTACACCATGACATCCTTCGAGGAGCTCACCAAGAGGCACATCACCATGCCGCTAGAACGTCTCAGGGACTGGAAACCGTTTCAGATCGATGCTCTCGGCCTTGTGACTTTATTGGGAGCCGACGAGGTCAATCAGTCCGTTGGCACCCTGCACCACCGGCGCTACACTGAGTATCTTCCACTGCTGGCAGCTTTCGTGATAGCCGGAGACCGCTTCGTGGCCGAGCAGCCAGGCTTTGTCCTATACAATCTGACTGATGGTATCACTTCCACCGAGCTTCAAGGCTGGCTCACCAGATGGCTCATGAGCCAGAAAGTCAATAACGCCACGACGGTTCTTGAATGGAAGCCAAACCCGAAGTCAAAGAAGAGCTGGAGGGACTCTGTTGCACCAATCCTGTCTTTCATACTGGTCGCGCCTTTACTGGTCATCACTGTCCTCGTTGGAGACTGGTATGGAGTCGGCAACGCGGCTGCCATCATCATCTCCATCTTGACCAGGATCTACCTTCTCTCCCAGCGCCGCCATGCTCGCGACAAGACCGCTGGTGTTCCAAAAGTTGCGAAAGACCTGGAGGAGAAGAATTCAGGAAAGGCTTGCGATGCTGATGCAGTTGCTCCGAAAGATGCAAACGCGGAACCTCCAAAAATACTATGCATCATTCGCTCCGACGGAAAAATGGTGACGTGTAAGGTACCAGGGTCGGTGCTCGACACGTTCGTGAAGCACAGCGAGGTCTCGCAAGAAACCTTCTACCACGTCGCGCGCTGGATTTGTTGGCTAGCTCTGGGTGTCCACATGTGTATCCTAGGCATGTGTTCGCTGTTCACACAGATCTACACTGTCTTCTTGCTAGTGCTGAGCACGTGGTGGTTCACATCCGACTTCCCTTGGGACATTCGACGTCAGAAGGAGGAAAACGTCGAGCATGCGCCTGGGTCTTCGGTCTTCAGACTGCCATTCAACCGTAATTGGACTGTGGAGCAAATCGACCACCCGAGATTCATCGATGGCAAAGCGAGTGATAAGCGCCAGTATGCATGGGCGCGCCAGAACCTCGATGCCGGTGCAGAAGAAGCTCTGAAGGCCTGGAACCTCTTTCCCATTGATGCAAAGAACAAAGATTGGTTGAAGAACTACCATGCTTTGAAAGAGTCTCTTCGGGCTGACGAGAAAAGCGCCGCAACGTCGACCCAAAGTGCCGATGCTAGGCCTCGGATGCCAACGACGACTCAGTCGACTGAACCTTTGGTAGGAAGAATTTCGCCGCCGGCTGCTCCTGGATCATCGCCGAGCCAGAAGTCAGCAAGCGATCTCAGCATCATTTCGAGCCCGGATGACACGCCTAGAGTCCCGGCGGGCGATTGAAGGGTGTAGGCAATAAGCCTCTGTTTGCTTTCGAGATGTTTCATCCGGGGAACAGGACAGCGCGGTTTCGCCATGTAATGCTAACGTGTTTTTTCTTTTGCGAATATTGACGGATTATGTGCTGGTATATGGATCTGTCACGAAGCTAACGGTCTAGAAAAATCGTACTTCACTGAAAAACAATGGTGGCTTTGATTTCGCTCATGCTGAACCTTTCAAGATTTGCTCTTTTGTTGTACTGTGTCCGAATCGAGTGAATATCTCTATGAGCTTCCTAGTGGAAGCTCTCGTAACATTATCGTAATCATCATCATCAAAATCCACCTCCTCCTTCACCTAGCAACGAATGTTCCCAGCCCTCTCGTCAATCCACTCCTCCTCCACAGCTTCCTCAAAGTCCTTCGCCGTAAGATGCTCATCAAACAGCAAACAAGCACTCACCAACTCCCCACCCTCAGCACCATAATACCCCTCAGGAACCGGAACCTCCTGAGCAAACACAGCACTTTTGCAATCCCCCTCCTCGCCGTAGCCATAGCACTGCTGGCTGCATTGCGTCCAGAGCTCCTCGGTAGGGTCTGGAAGGTCGAAATAGGCTTCGTAGAGAGTGTGGTTGGAAGTGAACGCTTGGGTTGGCTTGTAGCCGCCGTTTGTGTTGGCTGTGCTGTTGTGGCAGCTGGTGGTGTTAACGTTGTGGGTGAGTGGGTTTGTTATGGTGCAGGTTGATGGGATTGGTTTGGCGATTGGGCCGCCAGCGCCGGCACGGGGGAGGACGATGGGACTCGCGTTGGTGAGGGCGAAGAGGAGGGTGGAGAGCTTGAGGAAGAGATGCATAGTGACGGTTCTTGTTGGTCTTGTTTAATTGATGGTTTTGGTTTTGGTATGAGTGAGTTGGTTTGTAAAGTTGTGGTAGTGGTAGTGGTCGCAGTCCAGTCAAGTAAAGGTAGATGTCCTTCTAAATGTGGCAGTGACGTTCTTGTTTTGTTCTTTCCTTACATCCGATGTACTGTCTGTCTGCACGTGAGCTCGGAATGACGCAAAGAGGTCTTGTTTCAGTACCTTACGTTTGCTTGCACCGAGCGTTTGTCTGTTTGTGTTGTGATGTGAATGTCGGAGCTTCAAGAACACCTCACCTACTGTAGCTTAAGATACCTCATAAGATACCTCATAAGCCTATTTGACTGCATTCCTCAAACGAGACAACCAAGCTCAATCCAGCGGCTGACATCATGAGCACATGGGTCTGTTACACATGTTGCTCCTTTGCATGTATTCTGGAACGATTGGAGGAGTCTCAACCAACCGCAGGCATCCCTGCATATGTGACGAAAGATGGAACATCAACTCGTCAAGCTGCAGGTCTTTTGTGCAGCATAGGAGATGCCTCGTGATATATTCTTGATCTGTCACCTCATATTGACCCGTCTTCTGCACCGCGCTCATGTGTTATGCCTCGTATGTGAAGCAGTCCCCTGTGTCTGAAAAGGTGTAGGAAGAAAGGATGCAGAGTTGCTCTCGGAAATGGAAGAAAGCACAGCTCATCAATATGACGTAAGTTACGCGGCCGAAGCTTTCCGTCTCAAAACACCTCGGCAATCGATCACATCTTCGTGAATGCCAATACCAATGGAAATGGTGAACGAAGATAGAGCAAGCATATGCCTATGAAACACACTGCAGGAACAAGATCAATCCATTATAGCTAAGCATGTCTCTTCTCAGTCGAGCGCTCTCATCTCCCCTTCCAGCAGACACAGCACATCATCTGGCTCACAGGTGGGGTAAGTCGTTAGTATTTGCAATCAACATCCGGACCTTCCACCACTCTTCACCTCGAAGCTACGTTAGCCGGTCATTCCTAGCTCCACGATCAGTCAGCAGCAGTCATGGTGTCCTACAACAATCCCGCCTCTGTCGGTCAGTCTCAGCAACCCCCCCTCAACAAACCCGATACAAATCCAAGATGACAGAATCATCACAACACCCGCTGGCCGGGCTCTGGAAACCTACGCACCTCGATCGACTTTACTACGGCCCTGAAAGCGTCAAGAAGCATCTCACCGAATGCCTGCCAAAAGACACAAGCAAGGCTTTCATCATCACAGGGAGCTCATTGGCTACCAAGACTCAATTGATCAAGCAAGTGGAAGAGTTCTTGGGAAACAAGCATGCCGGTACATTCAGCAAGATCGGGCAACACGCCCCAATCGAGCAGCTTGATGAGGCTACGGAGCTCGTGAAGAAAGACGGCAGTATCGACACGATCATTAGCATTGGTGGAGGATCGCCCATCGACTCTGCAAAAGCAATCTCCCACCGCGTCAACGAAAAGACTGGCAACTTCCTCTATCACATCACCATCCCCACGACACTCAGCGCGGCGGAATGCACTCTGATGGCCGGCTACACCGACAAGACTGGCCTGAAGACAGGCGTCGCTCACCCAAAGTTGGTCCCTCAAGTAGTCCTGTACGACTCGGGCTTCGCCCTTGAAACCCCGCCCTGGCTTTTCCTCAGCACCGGCATGCGTGCCATGGACCATGCAATGGAGCTAATGTACCATCCGACTGCAACCGAGATGCCTTGCCGTTTCATGGCTTTGAGCGCTGCCAGCGACCTTTTCAAGTATCTTCCCAAGTACAAGCAGAACCCCAAGGACGAAGATACCATCACCCGCCTTCAGCTCGCTGCTTTTGCTTCTCTGGGCTTCCTTGGCTTGAACGTAAAGAGTGGCTTGGGTTTGAGCCACACGCTCGGCTATGCCATGGGCTCGCCGTACCAGATCCCTCATGGTATCACCTCATGCATGTCACTTGGACATGTGCTGAAGCTCAAGGCGGGCAATTCTAAAGATGATGCCGCGCAAATTGCTCGGATGGCGCCTTTCATCGGTTTGAGGAAGTCCGGGGATGACGTGAAGGATGCGACGGCGGTCGGTGATGCGGTGTTGAGATTGGTGGAGGACTTGGGATTGAAGACCACTTTGACCGAGAAGGGAGTTGGGAAGGATCAATTACATGTGATTGCGAAGACAGCAACTGGGAAAGAAGAGGGCGATGCGTATGGGCAGGTGAAGAAACTCGTGGAGGGGCTGTATTAGGTTTGAGTGGATAAGGAGCAATGATGGTCCAATCTTGGTATTTATATCGTGGAATCGTGCTCCAACTCATCTGTGATTCTCAAGTGCTGAGTGCATCTTGCCTCCAACGCGGTATGATCTCAGACGTAAGTGAGTTTTAGTGGTAGTGACAATGGACTCATGTGACTTGCCCTCGGGTTCTTTGACACCTCCAGCCAATCGGATGTATATTCATGACCTTGATGCAGAGCCTTGGGCTTTTGAACATGACCGTCCAGAAGACTACTGGCGTACATAAATGCACGTTGAAGTCATCCGATACCTCTCGGCACATGCCAAGCCCGTTGACGGAAGGTGGGCGACGGAGTCAAACAGGAGGGGTCAACTTTTTGGTTTGCGACAACACCAACCAAACAACCACCATTATACCACTCTGTCCATACCACTGTCCTTTACACGCCAACCCTTCGAACCTTCTCCAAGTTCCATGATACTCTGAGTCACAACACCACGGCTGCGAATACATATCATACCCAGCATGGCAACCGCGGATGTCCAGGGCGCCTTCGCGCCAGTGCTCTCTGCTCTGGCGACCATGCAATCCAACGCCGACCGCGCACAGAAAGGAGAGGCACACACATATCTGGAGCAGTTCCAAAAGTCATCCGAGGCGTGGACGTCCAGCTTCGAGATATTGCAAGCGCCCAGTTCGGACGATCAGGCCAAGTTGTTCGCTGCGACCACACTGAAGGGCAAGATTGTCTTCGACTTCTATCAATTGCCGCGCGAGTCTCTCCCGCAACTCCGAGACTCGATCATATCTCTCCTTGCTACATACGCAAAGGGCCCGAAGCCGATCAGGACCCAACTCTGCGTATGTCTTGCAAATGTTGCGATCCAGATGCTGGAGTGGAAGGACGTGCTACAAACGGTGGTCTCGGCGCTGGGGAGTGATCCGAACAGCATAGCTTGCGTGCTGGAGTTCATTCATGTTCTCCCGGAGGAGGTCACGCAAGGCAGGAAGATCAATTTGGCAGAAGACGAGCTGCAGACCAGGACACGAGAACTCTTGGAGGACAATGCACAACAGGTGTTGCAGCTGTTGGGGCAATACGCTGGCTCTTCGGAAGCTGCGTCAAAAGACCCGCTGCTCATGTCGTGCATCACATCCTGGGTTGCGGAGGTCCAAGTGAATGACGTGGTCAACTCGCCGCTGATGGATGTGATCGTGAGCGCCCTCCAGGCGGACACATCATTCGACGAGGCGGTTGAGACAATGTGCGCAATTTTCAGGGAGACGAGAGAGGTGGACGAGACTATGTCTACAATCAAGTCGCTGTATCCGAGATTGGCCGCTTTGCAGCCGAGGATCAAGGCATGTGCGGAAGAGGAGGACTGGGAAACATTCAAGGGCATCACTCGCGTATTTGCGGAGGCTGCGGAGGCATGGGTGATCTTGATTGCAAGGGAACCGCAACAATTCCACCCACTGGTGGAATCTGTGCTCGAGTGCTGTGCACGCGACCAGGAGCGCGATGCTCTTTCACAGACCTTCAACTTCTGGTACGAGCTCAAACAGTACATCACTCTGGAAAGATACATGGACGCGCGGATGCAATTTGTCGACACCTACAGCAAGCTCGTCGATGTCATGATCGGCCACCTGGAATTCCCAACCCCAGAGACTGGCAACGATGCGGATCTTTTCGACGGGGACCGAGAGGCAGAGGACAAATTCAGAGAATTCAGGCACGCTATGGGTGATGTGCTCAAGGACTGTTGCGAGGTCATTGGCGTGTCGCAGTGCCTTGAGAAGAGCTACATTCTTATCGAGCAATGGGTTAGCAAGCATGGATCGCAGGCACAACAGGGCAACGTGCCTGAGTGGCAGAAATTGGAAGCACCGTTGTTCAGCATGCGAGCCATGGGTCGTATGGTCTCCAAGGAAGAGAGCAACATGTTGCCAAGATTGATTCCTTTGATTGTACAGATCCCTAATCAGGAGAAGGTCCGTTTCCAAGCTGTGATGGCTCTCGGTCGCTACACCGAATGGACGAGCGAGCACCCGGAGACCATGCAAGACCAGCTCAAGTTCATCATGGACGCTTTCCAGCACCCCAGCAAAGAGGTCGTCAAGGCCGCTGCTCTGAGCTTCAAGTTCTTCTGCACCGACTGCGCTGGGCTGTTGAAGGAACACATCGGCCAGCTTCAACACTTCTACGAGCAGGTACTTGATAACCTGCCACCTACGAGCCAAGACGAGATTACCGAGGGTATTGCATCTGTCCTTGCGAAGCAGCCGCTGGATACCCTTTACCAGAGCATGAAGCTCTGCTGCGACCCTATTGTCGGTCGTCTGATGGCGATGGCCGAGGCCGCGAATGACAAGGAATCGCAGCTGGCAGTCGCCGACCGCCTCAATCTGGTCACAATCTTCGTTCAGCTCGTCACGCCTTACGTCGAGCCTGCGAATGCGCACCCTGCCGTGAAGTACTGCGAGGAGATCTTCCCCGTCCTTTCGATCATTGCAGAGCGCTTCATCAACTTCACACCCATCATTGAACGCGTCTGCCGCTGCTGGCGATACATGATCCTGTCTTACCGCACACACACCGCGCCTCTGCTGCCGCAATTTGCAGACAAGCTGGCCGCAGGCTTCACGGCAAGCCGTCAAGGCTGCTTCCTGTGGGCCACTGACAGCCTTGTGCGTGAGTTCTCGGACATCAATGCCAATGTCTCGCAGGACACCGTTAACGCCATCTACACATTCTACGAGCAGCAGGCAACCAGCTTCCTGCGTCAATTGAACGATCTGCCACCCGAGGAGCTTCCCGACGTTATCGAGGACTTCTTCCGCCTGTCCACCGATGTCCTCCTGTACCACTCCAGAAAGCTTCTACTTTCCGAACTCATGCCGCCCATCCTCTCGGCCGCCTCGACGTCGCTCACCCTGTTGAAGGAGGAGCCGCTCATCGCCACTCTCCACTTCCTGCGCGACTTCCTCGCATACGGCAACGAAGATGCACCTTCTTCCTCCTTCGACCAAGACGGCCAATACCGCCTCCAAGTCAACCCGCCCGAGATCCAGGCTGCAGTGAAGAAGCTCGCATCGCAAGCAGGCGACAACATTGTCAAGCGCTGCATGACCGGAATGATGTACTCCTTCCCGCAGGACTGCTTCCCCGACGCCAGCGGCGTGTTGCTTGCTCTGTTCCAGCTGATGCCGGAGTCGACTGCCCAGTGGATCGAAAGCACAATCATGCTGTTGCCGCCTGGCACCGTCTCGGAACAAGAGAAGAACCGCCTGGGCCGCAACATTGGCCAGAGACTCCAGAGTGGCGAGATCAGGAAGATCCGGAGTCTCCTGCAAGACTTTACGAATGCTTACAGGCGCCGCAACGTTGCGCCGCGAGAGGGCCTGGGCAGGCTGGAGGCCTCTAAGTTCAAGTTTGCTGGTTGATGGGAAGGGAAGAGGAAAATGTGGAAAGTGTGAATTTGGGTTGGAAGCGTCGGAGTTGAGGGTCAAAGGTTACATAGGTTAGGGTTTAGTCATGAAATATGAAGTCGACCGTGATGGAGGAAGGCAATGTCTACTCCAGAGTTGTGGTAATTTTTTTGGAAGGGAGGACTCTGAATTACATATATTAGACAACGAATGGAAGAGCTCTTGTGGATGAGTGGGACATATGTGGCTCACGACATCACCAAAGCCACACCAACGCGATCAATGTTACCTTTTACATAGAGGAGGATCTTGAAATTATCTGAAATAGATCGATCGATCGTATACAACTAATATTGGGACAGTTATAACGTCTCTCTCCCCTTGTGACTCTTAAAAATCACTTGTAGACGAAACAAACAGGAGCAAATGAATAGACGCTTCCAGAAGCGCTCGCTTAAAATGGAACCGTTTGCATTCCCCAGCTCAGCCCCCAGATCCTGCTTACAAAGCTCCATCCTTCTTGAACCTCACATCTGCCTGGAAACAGTCAGATACCTAACTCCAAACCAGCAACAACCGTGGGGAAGAGAGTGCGAGAGAAAGCAAGCAAAACATCCAGCAACCAACTCTCTCGCCGCCCCCCACGCCACGCCATCCCCAGCAAGACCTCAAGCCTCCAGCTCAAGCTCATCTCCAGCCTGACTACTATACCCTCAGCTTACGCGCATGGCCCAAGCCGCCGCCGACGCTCTCAAAGAGCAAGGCAACAAAGCGTTCAAGGAGGGCGACTACCAAGCCGCCGAAGAACTCTACACTCAGGCCTGCCAGCGCTTCTCCCGCAACCCGCTGCTTTTCACCAACCGCGCGAATGCGAGGCTGAAGCTGCAGCGCTGGGAGGGCGCCGTCAATGATTGTTTGAAGAGTATTGAGATTTCGGGCAGGGCGCAGAATCATAAGGCTTATTACTTTTTGGGTGAGTCGGAGGGATTCTTTGAGGGTTTTTTTGTTTTGGGGGTTTGGAGTTTGAAGTCATTGGAGAAGTGTGCAATTTATTCGGTGGCGAAAAATTAATTGCCGCGGTCTCAAAACAAATTTGGATCTCCCTGCGTGCCATCTTTTACTAATTCGAAATCCAGCTCAAGCACAGTTGTCACTGCACCATCCAAACGAGGCCCTCTCGTCGGCGTTGACGGCGTATGAACAAGTCCGCGACCCAGCACCCACCACCAAAACCTCTCCAAAGGATCTGGAAACGTTCTCATCGTTTGTACTCAAGTGCAAGAAAGCCAAATTCGCCGTCCGCGACCGGGAGAGGGAACGTCGACAAGGTGGTCTGCGAGCCGAGTTTGAAGACACACTGGAGCGCAACAAGCAGCGAGACCTGGATGAAGTGTCTCGAGAGTTGCAAATGGGCTCGATGGGCCAAGTCGAAGCCTACGAACGCAATCAGGAGATTTTGATTCACTTTGAGAGCAAAGTTGGGGAGTTGCGTTCGGTCTTTGCTCTGGCGGACCCGGCTAATCACAAGCCGAGAGAGATTCCTGATCATCTCGTCGACATGGTAAAACAATAGTTTGCTCCCTGAGTTAGGCGCAAATACTAACAGGCATCGATGCAGATCACCTTCGAGCCCATGCACGACCCAGTAATGACCCGCAACGGGCATTCGTACGAACGATCGACCATCTACGAGCACCTAAAGCGAAGCAAGACCGATCCTCTGACGCGAGAGCCCTTGACCATCGACGAACTGCGGCCGAATTATGGTTTAAAGGCTGCTTGTGATGAGTTCTGGGAAAGTGGTGCTAGTGATTGGATTATTGATTGGTAGTATTGGTCGGTTTGCGTCTCAATCTTTTTGTGACCTTTCTTTTTGTGACTTTTCTTTTTGTTTACTCTGCTTGCCGTTCTGAGCGCTTGCATGTGCTCTATTCCCCTTTTCATGGTCTTGATAAAGATGTTACTGAATGATTACACTTTAGCTCTAGGGTCGCGATACTAATGAAGATACCGTTGCAGATGAACTACGGACCATGTTGACTCGTACGACTGCCTGAGTCGTGTTTGTGGCTGGTTGGCCATCTTCGCATCGTTCGGTTGCTATCCCAAGACATGCGATCGTTGAGTATGCGCTACATACGTAGCTTTGCGCAGTCGCCTTTTTCGCTTCCCACACCCTCTCGGCACACACTCACGACACGCACTAACGGCACGACTTACCATTTACTATATACTCACGAAGCACAGCACAACACAGATGAACAGACAAAGTCAGCTACGGAGATCTAAGTACCCTAATTCACCTGAATTATGGATGACCAAGGCAAATTGACACAGTCGGGGCTTCTCTACGAAGGGAACTACCTGGAATGGGAACATTGCCTGTGGGTGTCGCTCGAGTTACTCGAGGCCGACATTGATGTCCCTTTCGGTAAACTCAACAACGGAACCCTCATCATCACCTTCATCGGGTTATTGGCCATCCCTCGTCTGCTGTTGACTATGTCAGAGTCAGCCAAGACGGGCAGCCGACCTCATTGGCGCAAACATCTGTTGCATGTCTGAAGATTGCAGCGGCGCCTTTTAATAATGAGTTTGACTGCCAGTGTGCGTACTCGGATCTGGAGCCTCGCAATCGCTTTTCAACAAGCCCCGAAAAACTACAGCAACATAGCAGACTCGCCTTGTGGTAGTGAGCGCATCCATCCTCTGACCCGAGTATCACGCGAGGTGCGCGCCAAGACTCTTGCGCTTGCATGGGCAGATCTGAAAGTCGAGTACAAGCCTTCCATTGTGAATACCGGAACTCACCGAGGCTCTAAATGTGCAAGACGTTTCTACCAGTTGGAAGCTCTCGAGCGGTCGGACAAAGTCTCGAGGGTCCTCCCTGTGTATGCGACGTTTTCCATTTTTGAGAAAATGCGAGTCAGGCGACTACGAACCAAAGTATGATAATATCATCATCATCCTCTATTCAGATGGTGATTGTTAACCCGGACTCCATGTGCGACTCGATCGAACTTGGTCGTGAAGCGCGGTACATGATAGAATCACATTTCGACCTCGCAAGTCGCCTCTTTCATACTAGCGGCTCTTCGACTGCGCGAGTACTGATGGCGTTATTTGTTGCTCCGAGCCTTTGGAGACAAGATAGTATGGTACGCGAACAGATGACTAGGTATCGTCAACCCGGGAATCGTTCAGCCAGCCAAGAGCGACGATTCGCTGACATGACGCCACCATTGTTTGAAATAGTATCGCGGATTGATTATCACTCTCCCGACGAGGTTCAACCATTCGACTCCCTACCCAATCGTTTGTGGTGGATTGCAAAGTTGGGGACAGCTGTCAATGGGAATTCTCCGCTGATGCTTCAAATTACCTTTCACTTCACCCTCGGACGGCGAGCCACGTGCAAAGTTAAAGTTGGCGTTTTACATCACGCGAATGCGTCTTACTTTACTGTCCTCACTGTTCTCAAACCTTTCGCTTGAATTTCGATAGGCCGCCACAAATGCGCAAAACCAACCACGACGCGCACTGCAAGATGCTCTTGCACTTCCGCTGGCACCCAGATCCGCACTCTTCTTACACCCAACCTTTGCTCCAACACGTGCGCCCGCACTTGCATCCATACTGAACAGTTCTAACAACACCGACTCCCCTGCAGCTATGGACAACACTCACATTGACGCGGTGGAACCGGTCGGACACCTGACAAAGAGCGGCAAGCTCTACGAAGGCAATTACCCAGAGTGGGCCGAGCGCATCTCTGCTATTCTTGAAGAGCTTTACGGAGGCGTTGAGCCTGACTACTCCTTCTTATCCCCTGACACCATCGACCCACGGGACGTTGTACTTTCTGAAGTGTCTCCCGCGGTCCGCTCTCGGCTCCCAGACCTTCTTCCTACCAACGTACAACCCGACGAGTTCGGCGGCTGGCCAACACTCGAATTGGCAAAGGAACTTGTCTCCCGCCACCTGAAGAAGGTAGCGCAACCTTTTAGACTTATGGACCTGCCCCTCGAACTGAGAAAGGATATCGAGGAGCTCGCCATCTCCGCTCGCAGCGGCGAACTGCGTTGGCCTTTAGTCGCATTGCTCGCATTGCACCAGAGGCGTCGACTTCATCCTATGACCCGCGTAAGCCGCAAGATGCGCGAAGAGACCCTCGAGCCTGCTTGGGGGCAGGTTAGGTTGTGCATCGACGAGTATGATTCGACTCGCCTGCTCGCTCAGAGCGGCAACATGTTTTTCAACACGGTCCATAACATCCTAAACCCATTCTACGGCTCTCAGGACATCTCACACCTCCGCTCGGCGTCTCTCTATCTCCGTGTCCGTCGCATCGATGCACCAGACATGCCCACCTACGCTACCTTCCAGCTGCGCTTCACCTACACTCCAAGGACTGGTCTAGATCTGGAGGTTCCGGACCACAAATACCACGCGCTGACGCGAGTGTCGGTGCTCAGGCTCAAAGTTCACGTCGAGCGGGTGTCGCAAAGTTTGAGGAGCGACATCCTTGGTGGCGGGTCGTTGGTCGCTGCCCTTACTGCTGTTCCGGGACTCTGGCAAGACGGCTCCCTGTTGTGCGTACAGCGACTTCGAGTCCAATCCTAGGTGAGTAATCTTGGATTCCGTCGAATTCCTTGTATCGTGATGCTAACAGTTTTGCAGAGCAAGGTCGCATTTGCTCAAGTTTCGATCCCTCGGCGCATACTTGTACCAGAAGACGGCATGGTTTCTGGGGGTCAGTTCGAAAAAAATTGTTTTCTGGAGTTCTTGGGGAGTCTTGCATTCAGGAGTTCTGGGTTGAGATCCGCGCATGTTTCAGGCCCTGGCACTATAGCGGAGTTTATTGTGATCGATTAGCTAGTCGCGAGTAGCCCCCATGTATGGCGTGGCCTCCATACCAAACCTAATTTCTTCTTGACAGCATTCAGAGTGAAGCGAAACTTCTCAAGTTCTGTATGATTTGGTCCAGTTCGCCGTGATCTTTGAAATCGCTTTAGGATCGTCAACAAAGCAACCTCGAAGCACAATGTCGTTGTATGTTCTTGTTCCAGCTTCGACGCAGTAAAGACACCCTCACATGTTGGAACTGGACCATTCCGCCGCATTTGCTGAGAAAAGCAAATAATCAATTGTACGAGTAGGTACGATGGTCGTAACGCTGTCGTCAAAATTTCGATAGATTGTTGAGGCAACTTGGATAGGATTATTCTGAAGCACCAGACGACCTTTGTTTAATGGACTGGATACACCATCAGCATCACGAAGGCAACATCAGGAAATCGGCCTTGCACCTAAATGCCGAGCTCGAAAGTAGCTTTCCGCGATACATAGGGGTTTAACAATGGGTAAATGGCACACAGCGAACAGTATAGTATAGTGTAGCTATAGACGACCTTAGACGTCAACTGGTGACTTGTAAGGCTTCGCGCATAGCAAGCGCATAGCAAACGCCTTGGCTGTCAGTATGGCGACGCAAGTATCTTGCAACGACATGTCCTTCGCATGCAGACATGGAGCAGAGCTATGCTTGTTCTGAAAAAAAAAAACACTGTGTTGTCAAAAGGGAATATTTCTATGCAGTGTCAGTGGTGGGGTCCCTTGGTCCAGGACCAAGGGACCGTAGAGTCTAAATGTGACCACCGGCGGGTCTGAATGTGACCACCCACCACCGAGCCCAAGACCTTTGGTACAAGTCTAGGCATCTACAACACTCGATTTTCATCCTATGAGTAGATTCAAAAGCACGACATATTGAGCTAAGGGGGCGCTCGCCGCTTAGGCAACAATGGAGCGCCGGCAAAACATGTATCGCAGGTCTTCTGTCGACGCAAAGATTACCTTAGAGATTTCTCAAATTTTAAGGGTCTAATCTCTACTAATACTGTACATAGGCTCTGGTAGTGGGTGGTCACATTTAGACTTCTACCAAGGGACCAGAGGAGTTGCGACTGCTTAGATTTGTGGAAGGATTTTCTGCGGCCAAGTCAACTCGGATTTCTATCCAATCGACCCTTGGACACAACACGACACGATATCGTTCATCAGCCATCAGTCACCTATCAAACGAGGTGCCTACAACATTGCTACGTGTCAGGATTTGTATGAGCTCGTATACTCGACCCGGACTCTCACGCCGCCTTCGCAACACCTCCAACCTTGCTAAGATGAACCTACGTATTTACGCGGGGCCTGCGGTCCCAGCACCGATCTCTAACGATAGCAAAAGACGTTATAAACGGTCCGAGAGCCCTTTCCTCATCGATCAAGCGATGACTCGCTTGGCAACTCTCCTTAGCTCAGCTGGAAGAGCGCAAGACTGTAACTGTAACACAACGATTATTCGTCATCTTGAGGCCCGCGGTTCGATCCCGCGAGGGGAGACGATTCTTTTGCACGTTGCGGTATCGTTTTGCGATCGATATTGGTGTTGCAATGAAATAAATAAGGTGTAGGGAAATTCTTGGCTGAGAATTTGCAATTCCGACTCGGCTTTGTGGCGTGCGCCCGGGCTTTTTTATCATCGGGGTCGAGGTGTATCAGACGAAGCAAAGCGTGTACGAGGGGGCTGAATTGGTTTGACATTGATGCTGTGCATGACAGCGATGATAATCATGTTCTACGTATGTTGACCTCGACTCCGTATTCATCGGTTGACTTGTACTAGCTCAAACAATCGTATGAAGCGACCAAGTACATGAGCTGCTAGGTGATGTCTCTAGGAGCTTATAACAAGTAACCCCCATGGCATTACAACATGCTGACTACGCCTTTGATCCGTGAAGAAATCATAAAAGAGGGATAGTTGGATCGTGTGGCGCGAAGTAGGAAGGAAAACCCATAATAAAGACCTGCCACGCCCCGGGCCTATTGCAGTCAAGTGGCCTAGAGCCAAAGAGCAGATCCTCTATCAGCTGCATGAGTACAGAGTCTGAGCTTACAGCCATCCTGTGCAAGGTAGCTCTTGTTCGATCTCCCAAACCGCCAGGACAAAGCGGCATTCTGTGGCAACTAACCTGTGAAAGCTGCCCCCATCTGCCATCCCGAACAAGCACCAACACGGCGGCCTCATGGATCGATTCGCGAAAGCCGCAGTTGATGAAAAGCGCATCAAGGAGATTCAGGGACAGACTGAAGACATCCTTACATTCGACCACCAAAGCCTCGCTGTCCAGAAGCGTCGTGCCAATGCCAGAGACATGTATGAAACGTAAGTTATACTCCACTTTGCCTTCGCGACCGACTCTCACGCGCAAGCGTTGCTCCTCTCGTTGACATGCATTCGCTGCTCGATTCCAACATGAGGATAAGAGCACTTGCCTTAGCGATCGCCACACGCGCACAAGTGTTGCTCCTCTCGTTGGCATCCAATCGCTGCTCTATCTCAATAGAAGAGGATAGGAGCTGATGGCGACGTCTTTGAAACTCGATCAGTAGCCGACATCCATCACCAACAGTCTAATCGCACTTCGATACTTTCCCGGTATCGAGCCCACCAGAGAGCAGATCTGGAACCTTGAAACCATCATCGAGCGCACCAAATATGTCATCTTCACCTATGATGGAGTTGCCGTAGGTCACATCGGTCTTAAGCCCGACGCTGGTGTCCTCTTCCAACTCAAGGATACCATCTACTGGTGGACACCTCGCTTCGTGACCGGATTCTTCCAAACCTCGGCCAGTGGCACAGCCTGTCCACCGCCGCGGTCTACAAAGCCGCATCAGATCACAACTTTGAGACTAGTTGAAGGGAGAAGAACAACCTCACTGACCAGGAGCTCGATTTGTTCTGGCACCAGCTGCAGCAGAAGAGCATGGAAATCACGGGCATCGACAACTGGAGGCAGCATTAAGCTGCGTGGCTGCTGACTTGGGTGACATCGCAACGCCCCGGTACCTTCACTGTCGCCTACGGCTACGAGGCCGGCGCCCTCATTTCCCGCGGCAAAACCCACGAAGTCGCGCAGACTCTCCGCTGGCGCGATCTCACATTCTTTTGTGTGTCGCAAGCCGAATGTGGCGGCATTGGCGTCCGCTGCAACTGGCGCCACCAGAAGGGCTTTCGCATCCCTCACAAGCCGAGGCAGGTGAGTGGAGAGCGGCAGTTCACCATCCTGCCGTTACAGAGCAACAGGTACCACCACGACCTAGCTCTTATCCTCGTGTCGCTCGCTTTCTCGCGCGGACTCTTCGAGTATGAGTCGTTGCACGAGCTCTTCAACGGCGATGAGCGCAACATCCAGCAGGGGGAGACGGTATCTGCTCTACCAGTCTTCCTAGCATCGAATCAGACTGGCCTCATCCCCACCCAGCCAATGCACGAGAAGGTCCTCAACGGCAAGCTCAGGGCGATGTGCGACATGGTGGGTTTATTTGGTCGCAACACGATCTACGTCTTCTGCAGAGGTGCTATCGTAGACACCCGTTGCAAGCTCGGCACCGAGACCTCACAAGAAGCCACGATCTACATTGACCATCACCAGTGGATGAGACTACGTGTAAGTCACCATATCCAGCAACACTCGGAACTGTAGCGTGAAACAAGAATCTCGAATATCATGAACTATGTATTCGTGAAAGCTGGCGCACTGATCGCTCGTCATGCAGCACCATTCACGTACCCGCTAAATTGAACCAAGACGGTGCGTGTGGCGTTTGTTATCTGCTTGTAATCCAGTCTCGTACCCAGTGTGGATTGAAGGCCCCTCGAGAGTAGACGTCGCGCGTTCCAAGTCGTGGGAGTGGCGCGCGGTATTCTTGTCGAGCCTGCGTCGCACAGCAGCGCTGACAATGCAAGGCCCCGTATCCAAGATTCATGTCCAGGCATGACTATCGAGTGTACACGAGACAACAGCCCTCAGAATCACTGAGATGCCCATTCCCCGTTTTCATCGTAGTCGTGCCACTCTTTAATAAAGGCCAGATTTTTCTTCTTGGCGTCTTCCTGTATCCTCTGGAGCACTGCAAGTTGCGTCTTCAGGACTCCATATTCTACTTCAACATCATTCCCATAACGGAAGGCCCATGCAGCACCCACCCACGCGATCTCTCGTTCGCGGGCATGCTTGGTGTCCATTTCCTTCGTCCAGGCTCGTATGACCGGATCGGACTCTACCGGGCTTGATGTAGTCATCCTAGTATCCGAGGGCGTCTCTTGAGACAAAGTTTCACGCGAAAGGCGATCGGCACGCTCGTTCGAGATGTCCATTTGTTCTCGATGATGGCGGGTGATGCCAGTAATTTCGGACGCAATTTCGGACCCATCGGAGTTCTCCTGGGAATCAGACCATGTCTTGGTTCCATCC
>Ga0265797_10002081_pt1 | contig 34388 bp, 29 predicted proteins | sample P2T30metagenome_FD_192433 | JGI IMG/M metagenome (GOLD analysis project Ga0265797, IMG submission 192433) | Plant litter microbial communities from East Loma Ridge, Irvine, California - P2 T30 | ecosystem: Environmental > Terrestrial > Plant litter > Unclassified | place: USA: California...
GACACCGCTCAAACCCTATCGTCAACCTCGTCCTGCGCCGCTTGGGTGTAGCCCTTGTCGCTCACATACGGCGGCCTGAGTCGAAGCGTCAGCCCAAAAGGCCATAGTCGTGATAGCTCCACTGTGGTTCACCTACTTCAAGTAGTTCCTAGCACCAACAATACCAGCAGCACCAACAGCGTACGCGCCAAGTAGGTTGCTCCAGCCAACATTGCCATATTGCCTCTGTCCAACGCACAGCGCAACGAGATCGTACACCATGCACCCACCGAAGATCCAATCGCTCGAAGCGCTCAGGCCAGCGAATCCAAGACCCGTCGCAACCTTCACCCACATGGCAGGCTCAGCGCCAACAAAGTACGCGACACCCGTGTTGTGAAGGAAGTCCAGGACGCCAATGCCAGCGAAGGTCTTTGCGACGACGTGCGTCAGGATGCTGCCCCAGCTCTTGGTGTTCATGGGCTCGAGCTGTGTTGAGATGTACCACACTTGCATGATGCTGTTGATCCAGACGAAGATGTTGGAGGTCTTGAGGGCCTCGCTGTTCCAGAAGAACATCCAGGTGCCGATGCAGACGTTGCCGATGGCGTAGTAAGGGACGAACTTGACGATCTCGTCGAGCTCTTTCTTTTGGGCGGGGTTGTTGGGGGAGTTCTTCCAGAGCTTGTAGAGCCATGCGAGTTGGAAACTTTTAAAGGGTTAGGTGAGTGTAGTTATGGGACAGGTGAATGAGAACTTACAGCTGTTGTGGGAAGAAGAAAGCGCCAATGAAGTATGGGTTTGGCGACCAAAACGAGATGTTACGCTCGTGGATATCCATCATGTTGGGCTTGGAGTTGAGGCCATACTGCTGGAGAGCGAAGTCGTATGCGAACGACAATGGCGCGAGGTAACGCGCGGTGCTGAGAGAGACGCCCATGTTGGCTGTCGATAAGCTGTGACGGTGTGATTGTTTGGAGAGCTGTCTGGTAGTAGTGATATGGTAGACAGGGGTATGAGAGACGAATAACAGGATGTGCAGCCTACCTTGCTGTGCCAGTGGCTCTCTTATGTTTACATGTTCCCGTGGAACGTAGGAGCAGAGTGGTGATGTAATAAAGCTGGCGGGATTCGATGGGTACCTCAAACCCGTGCCGTGGCCGTTGTAAATCTGGTCTCTCTTATATTGACACTCGTCTGGCCGGCTCCTTGCGCTTGACACGATGCTTTTGTCTGGCACTGTGAGACCTACAACATTGCCTTGAGCTTCAAACAGCAGGTCTGTCAATCATCAAAAGGACCATATATCTACTTCGCCTCCCTTGTGTAATATTTTATGGACATCGGCAACATACACGACCAAGCACCTTCCAGCTCCATCGCGACGTTTCATTCGCGGAGCTGAGATCTAATCCACGCCACTTTAGAGGAGTGCCCCCAGATTCGCGGAGCAAGCTACGAGCACTTCGGTTCGCCTATGACCAGGTACTGACGACGAGTCCGAATCCGACGATGCGACAAGACGTCGCGATGAGTTCCGTTGTGTGATCACATTGACATATTCCATCAATTCTGCGAATGTGACGGACATGGCAACGCTCTCGTGTCTCGGTCGATTAGGCTATTTACTCGCTAGAGAGGAATTCCGTTGTTTTTGTTCGAGGACATGGAGTTCAGTCCGACTATCCGAGAGAGGCATCGATACTTGATGTACGTCCACCACAGCATAGAAAGAGAAAATTACCACAAGCTGTGAACGCCCTGTTCTAAGAGACAGACAGCGCCACACGTGATACCCGTATACTAACGAGAGATTACATGTATGTATACATGTATGCACATGTTAACGCCGTCGTCGGCCAACGACACAAGGGTTAAGGGTTGGGGTAACATCATATATTGTTTCTCGTCGTATATATCAAACACAGAGGACTAGATACCTCGATCACGCTCGCCGAGGGCTCCTGTTCTTCTATCTGATCTTGAATAAGTGTTGGAGTCGATATATCAGGCTTTTCGATCGTAACGAGCCTTTTTCTCAAGGTGAAGCCGATCATTTTGTACTCTGGTCAGGATTGGACACATTGTGTCGAGTGTTAAAAGACGTTCGAGTGTCCGATCAGAGTTGGAGGAGACTTTTCCGGTCAGCATCGCTCGAAGCACCAAGGTAACAGTAGATGCCGCATGATCTGAGCCAGATTAATTTTATTGGCAAATGTAGTACGAGATGAACGGTGTCCGGAACGTGCCATCGTCGATTGAATACCAAGTCCATGGCGAAACATTTGAAACTAACAGTCACAACAGTCGATACTCGCCAATACCGGTTGTGAGTAGTAGCTGAAAAGTCCAAAAGTCGGTACTGCATTGTATCGTTATCTCGCTCCAACCAAAAGAAAATCCGCGCTATGCTGCCCATCCGCAATCGTAAAAGTCAGGTCCCGTGACCCACCACCCAGCTCAAAGCTCACATCATCATTGCCATCGTCCGTCATACTTGCCCATCACAAGTAAGCCCCGCGACTGACCGACCACTGCCCATCCTACGCCTTCGGGTCAACGTTCCCTCTCTTAATAGGAACCACTCCACCCTCAATCGCACTGACAGGCGTCTGCGTGCCCGTGCCAGCAGCCGGTGTACCCGATCCAGCAGCAGGCGTACCCAGACCGCTGAAAGGAGTCACCATGCCGCTGGGCGGCACAGGGATCTTGATGTCTTCTGGGCTGCTGGGAACAAGATTTTTTGGCAGGCCGTCGATATGAACGCGCTTGGCGGAGTTGTTGTAAGAGGCAGGGATGATCTCGATGATTTCGTCGCGAGGGAATTGCAGGCTGGGGATGTCTGTGGCGGAGCAGGCCATCAGGTAGCCGTATAGGACGCGGAGGACGGACTCGTGGGCGATGATTAGGAGGTCGTTTTGCTCGCGCTCGAGTTCGAGGATGATGGGTTCGAGGCGGACGGCGAGGTCGTGGTAGGACTGGTGATGTTAGTATGATGAGAGTGAGGTGGGGATTGATAGTCACTTACCTCGGCGCGTGGATACCTGTGGTGGTATGGGTCTTGCTCATGCTTGGTGACCTCTTCTGGATATTGCTCGCGAATCTTCCTCTCGCTCATCTTCTCGCAGACGCCGGGATTAAGCTGACTCATTTGGCTGCGCTGTCGCACAGTGTAACCGGCTTCTCCAAGATACTGCGATGTTTCGATGGTACGTTTGCGAGTGCTAGTCCAAACGCTGAGCGGTTTTGAGGCAGTCGACTCCGGAGCTCCATTCTTAATGAGATTCTGGCGTTCGGTCTCGCGATGCTTGATGAGCGTCTCGGTCATCTTTCTGGCGTAATCTTGGCCTTCCTCGCTCAGGCTAGCATCGGCCTTGTAACTGTCCTCTTCGCTGGTGGTACCAGCACGACAGAAGAAGGTTTGACGACTCTTGATGTGCAAGTTGAGCAGGTAGAACACGATTCGCTGAGACAAGTAGCCGAAGGCGCAATTGTTGACGATCATTCGCTCTCCGGCGTTGATCATCTTGACGTAATGTAGGTCCTTCTCTTCGATGGTTTCGTAGTGAGGAATACGCGAGTTGATACGGTGGAGGTAGTCTTTGACTGCATCTTCGGATGACCATCCGATGTAGTCAGGCGATGAGATCTTCACTGATCGAACATTTTCCTCGATGATCCTCTCGTCCGTGCAGGTGCTTTCGATGAACAACGTCTGGATGTTCTGCTTCTCGAACTCCTTGGCCAGTGCATGCCTTCCTGTCGAGAGAGGGTTCACAGCATCGAAAATAGCGATCTGTCCGTTCTCGTGATTGAGGAAGTGCAGGATATCTTCTCTGCATTTCTTCAAGATTTTATTCCTCAGCAATACTGAGGAGGTGCTGGCGTTCACAAAGAAGTAGTCTTCAGGAATCTCACCCTTGGGACCCATGTAAGCTCTGCGGTAGTCGCCAAGATGGAAGATGTGAGTCTTGACACCGAGCCAACGCAGATAGCGAGCGAGAGCGACACTGACGTGTGTCTTGCCACGAGCAGGCAAGCCTACAGTGGCGATAACAATTCTGCCCGAGTGGAAAAGACGGCCAGATTCAGTCGAGTAGAGTTGAGCAGGCGCCATAGACGCCTTCTCCGGGAGGTCATGGATGGCATCGACATATGTGCTTGAGCGACGGCGGAAGTTGGTCGACCTGGCGGCCAGGTCGGCGGTGCTGGACTGCGTTAATATGAAAGGTCTATAGGTACAGATATCCCCAGGACATAACGTACAGCAGTGTGTCCATGATAGGTGACTTGACAGCGTTTTGGTACTTTGCTGCAGGAAGGCTGGCTACCTCTTTTGGTTATCCGTTGCTGTGGTGTGCGATACCCCGCGAGACTGGAGGCTTGAAGCGGGCTTGGTTGAGGCTCCGAAGTGACCCGGTTGTCTGTGGTGATGGCGGGTGGTTGATGTACGCTCAATGTTTTGCGGAAACACCTCGTTGTGCAGGTGGATGCGAAGTTTGGTGTGATTTGCACTGTGGTCTATACGCAAAGCGAGACTCTCCGTGGTATGGGCTGCTAGTGAGTGACGGTCTTGGTAAAGGCAGGCGTGGGAGTGGGAGTATCTCGGGCTCTAGTCGCGGGTTCACTGGCTTGCTGCCGTCGTCACGTGGGATGTTGGACGGTGCTGTGTGGCAGTGAGACGAAATTGGTCCTCTGTATGATGTGTATTGTATGTCTAGTGCTAGATATGAGCGAGCGACGATGATAGAGAGGACAGCAGTTATCACAGGCGGCCTTATCTATTGGTGGCGCTGGGTTTAACACCTTAGCTAACTGCTGCTGCTCATGCCCATCACCTCCGAAGCCGTACGTAGCACGGGCCGCTCTGCCATCATCGGGGACGTTTTTGCAGCGCAGCACCTCGAAGCTGGCGACATTGCAAGGAGATTCAAGATCGAACCGCATCACCACCACCACCCATCTTCATTAATTCCATCGCCGCCGCCGTCGTCGCCTGCACCATTTCAGCCCCCTGATCTGGTCTCTGCCCTCGCACAAGCGCCGCCCACCTCACATCCTTCGCCATGTCCGCCGCAACTCCTTTAGAAAAGCCCGTCGTGCCCGTCGTCCCAGTGGTGCCGGTCAACACCCTCCCCATCGATGTCACCAAGCCTGGTTCCCTCTCACAGCCTGCGCCGCGCTCCAACGGCGTTGTTGATGCCGTGCTGGACACATACAGGTCATTCCAGGACCGCAGAGCCGCGCTTGGCCTGAGCAACCCTGGCACCGTCGACAACATCGCATCAGAGGTCCAGAGGAGCGTCTTCCTTACCAACCAGACCTTCTCCGGCCTGCGCGCCGAGTTGAACAAGAGCTTCTCCATTGCGCCGCTCTTCCAGATCAGCCATGCCTTCTCCGCTGGCTCTCAGATGCTTTCCCCGTACACTTTCCTCGGTCTGTACGGCACAAACAACGTAAGTGGTGGCAGTTTGGAGAACAGCTCCATCAACGCGCACGTTTTCTGACACCTCCCAGACCCTCTGCCAAGCGCAGCTCGACTCTGACCTCTCCCTCTCCGGCCGTTTCAACCAGCGCATCACCGACCGCCTCAGCTTCAAGTCGCAAATTCAGATCCAGCCTTCCTCCGCTGCTGGCCCTGGCGCCGCCCAGGTCTCGCTTGAGCAGGACTACACTGGCGACGACTTCAGCGCAAGCTTGAAGAGCATCAACCCCAGCATTCTCGAGGGCGGTCTGACTGGTATGTTCATCGGTTCATACCTCCAGGCCGTCACTCCCCGCCTTGCTCTCGGTCTTGAGGGTGTTTTGCAGAAGCCCGGTGGAGGCATGGGCCCCGAGGCTGCTCTCAGCTACGCCGGAAAGTACAAGGGTGATGACTGGATTGCCAGTGCTCAGCTGCTCACCCAGGGTGGTCTTCAGGGTAGCTACTGGAGGCGCCTGACCGACAAGGTCGAGACTGGTGTGGACGTCAACCTGCAATTCGCTGGTGGCAACCCCATGATGGGCGGCCCTACCAAGGAGGGTGTCGCTACTCTCGGTGCCAAGTACGAGTTCTCACGATCCATCTTCCGCGCACAGGTCGACTCTCAGGGTAAGATCGGCTGCCTTCTCGAGAAGGTCGTCGCTCCTCCTGTCCGCATGACCTTTGCTGGTGAGATGGACCACGCCAAGGTAAGCTACCGTAACAATTTATTCAGACTATTGCCCACAAGCTGACGATTACCCCAGAACACCGCCAAGCTCGGTCTTGCCGTCTCCATCGAGGCCTCCGGTGAGGAGCTTATGGAGCAGCAGAACAGCGTCATCCCTCCCACTCCTCCTTTCTAAACGGCTCGCCTCAAAAATCACTTCTTGAGATGAGCGAGAAGAGGTAAGCCAAAACTCTTCACTCTGTACACTAGCAACAAAAAACCCCAGGGGACGTGTTCGATTGACAGGAGCGGAAAAACTGGTGTGTTGGAATGATACCACAAATTCGCATGTAGGGATAGAAAGGAAGGGTGGGCGAGCGAAAAGGCTCACCAGCAAGAGAGAAGGGAAAGGCTGCGGCGTCCAACAAAACAGCGGCCACAAATTCATGTGGCTTTGTATCTATGGTTATTTTCTCTGTCTCTCTCTCTCTGTCGTGTGGGAGCATTGGCATTTTGGCGCACGGGAAAAGCGCTCTTTTTCTGGTGTCTGTCGGCTGCTGCTGAATTTGTCGCCGCTGCTGGTGGCTGGATGTTGGTTGGTGTGTTGGCAGCCTTTCTAGTGTATACATATTGCATTTTGAACGTTCAGCCTAAGTGTGTTTTGAATTTGGTCTTGGATTCGTGGTTGATGGGTGAGAGATGACATTTTGTGTGGAGAAGTTTTGTAACTCGTCATGTTTGAGGAGGGACTTGAGAAGTCAAGTGAAGCTGGCTTCGAGCTCTGCGAAGGCTCCGTTCGTCGTGCTTGTCGATCGACCGTAAGTTAGCTCCAACGAGAGTTCAGACAAATGTTGTGAAGACGTGAAGTCGTGTGCTCTTTGCCATCAGAAATCAAGCTTTTTCACCTCGTCGCCGAGGAGAGCACGAATGCCTGACTAACTACTCTACTCTTTACAGAGACAATTTCCTGCCAGCTCTAGCCTAACCATCTACCTCAACCCAAACTCCCGGTTAAACGCCCGTCCAATAACCAGCTTCCTCACCTCCGACGTCCCAGCCCCAATCTCATACAACTTCGCGTCCCGCATAATCCGCCCCGCCGGCATCTCGTTCATATACCCCATACCACCAAGACACTGAATAGCATCCATACCACACTCCGTCGCCCGCTCCGCAGCGTACAGGATCGCGCCCGCGCAGTCCTGCGTCTTGATCGAAGGGTCCTCGTGGCTCTCATCAATAGCACGAGCCACGCTGTATGTGAAAGCCGAGCTGGCGCGGTACTTGGTGTACATGTCTGCGAGCTTGCCTTGCATGAATTGCTGGGTCGCGAGGGGCTCGCCGAATTGCTTGCGCTCGTGGACGTAGGGGAGGGTGACGTCGAGGGCGGCTTTCATCAGGCCTAAGGGGCCTGCGCTGAGGACTAGACGCTCGAGATCGAGGCCTTCCATCAGCACGCGCACGCCGCGGTTGACGGGTCCGAGGATGTTCTCGGCGGGAACGTGGACGTTGTCGAAGGTCAGTTCGCCGGTGTTGGAGCCTCGCATGCCGAGCTTGTCGAGCTTGCGCGCGACGCCGAAGCCAGGTTGATCGCGGGTGTCGACGATGAAAGCCGTCATGCCCTTCGAGCCGGCTTCGGGCTCGGTTTTGGCGTAGACGATGCAGACGTGGCAGTCGGGGCCGTTGGTGATCCACATTTTGGTGCCGTTGAGCAGGTAGCTGCCGTCGTTGGAAGAGGACTTGGTGGCGGTCATTTTCATGGAGACGACGTCGGAGCCGGCGGTGTGCTCTGACATTGCGAGGGCGCCGATCTTCTTGCCTGAGATGAGGTCGGGGAGGAAGCGGGCTTTTTGGTCGGAGTTGCCGTTGAGCATTAGTTGGTTGATGCAGAGTTGGGAGTGGGCGGCGTAGGAGAGGGCGATTGAGCCTGGGGTTTGGATGGGTTAGTGTTGTTGCTAGTAATAATATCTTTCTCTTAAAAGGTGACTTACCAGAAGCACGACTCAACTCTTCCACCACCGTGCAATGAGCCTGGTAGCCCATGGCAAGACCACCGTAGTCCTCGTCGGCGGTAATACCAAGGAAGCCAGCCTCGCCCATCTTCTGCCACATTTCATTGGGGAATTCATTGCTGTGGTCGACGTGCTGAGCGACTTCTTGCGGGATCTCTCGTCGTGCAAACTCGATCGTGCGTTCTCTCAATTCGTCAAGATCGTCCTGAGACGGTGGCGCGAATCCCTTGGGGTGCTTTGTCGAGGCATGTCGTTGTTGGTAGTACTGTGCGGCGAGAAGGCTTCTCTTGGTGGTTGATGCGAGCGATGGCCTAGTTGATTGCAGCAGGGCTGCTCTGCATGGCGAGAGGAAAGACATTGTCCGTGTGAGATAATGTTATTTCACAACAATTCAATTATTGTAACGAAAGGACGACGGGACACGCATGGATCTTTCTACTCCGCAAGTCCCCAGAATGCGGCTCCACAGCCAAACACGAAACGGCACCTCGGCTCGCGGTCCAGGTTCAAACCTCGTACTGGCCTCTCAGTGGAACGGCTAACAGTATGGACTTTAAAGCTAGACCGCCAGAGCTCGGTCGGGTCTAGCGATCCCTTAAGCCGCTGCCATTCCATCATCAATGCCCTTCGGCTCTAGACACGCGGCTCAAGCTTGCCTCGGCCTTCTTTTGGCTGTCGATCAACACCTTACGCCGTTCAAGTAGACCACTTCCGCCCAACCATGTGAATTGCTGCCCCGGAGAGTGCATGTAGACACCCAATGGCTTCACCATCTCGCGCTCTCGTGCGCTCGCTGCACCGTCTCCCTCGCACCAACTTGTCCGTCCGTTCACAACAGCTACGCGGCGTCGCAACATACACCAGCCCGCAACAAGCCTCCCAAATCTCCATCCTGCAGTCCGCCGTCGACAAGAACAGCGACAGCTTTAAGGAAAATGCCGCCGCGCTGGGCGAGTTGACGCAGAAGATTGCACAGTTGCACGAGCAGGCTGCGCTGGGCGGGCCGCAGAAGGCCAGAGACAAGCATGTCCAGAGGGGAAAGATGCTGGTGCGGGATCGCGTTACGGCGTTGATCGATCCGGGGACTTCGTTCTTGGAGCTTAGTGCGTTGGCGGGATACGGGGTTTATGAGGGCGAGGATGTGCCTGCTGCGGGTATGGTTACGGGTATTGGCACGGTGGAGGGCGTGATGTGTATGATTGTTGCGAACGATAGCACGTAAGTTTTGGGAGAACATGGTGTTGGTTGTGCGTTCATGAATGCTGACTGGTTGTTCAGTGTGAAAGGTGGAACATACTATCCCCTGACTGTCAAGAAGCACACCCGCGCCCAAGAGATTGCAGCACAGAACCGACTACCCTGCATCTACCTTGTTGACTCCGGCGGAGCAAATCTACCACACCAAGCCGATGTGTTCCCAGATCGCGACCACTTTGGTCGCATCTTCTACAACCAGGCACGCATGAGTGGCCAGGGCATCCCCCAGATCAGTGTGGTCATGGGTCCCTGTACAGCAGGAGGAGCCTATGTGCCCAGCATGTCAGACGAGAGCATCATCGTACAAGAGCAAGGCACCGTCTTCCTCGCAGGACCACCCCTTGTCAAAGCAGCGACAGGAGAAGTCGTCAGCGCTGAAGACCTCGGTGGCGGTCGTCTACACAGCGAAGTCAGTGGCGTGACAGACTACCTAGCTGTCGACGATGCGCATGCCCTTGTGCTCGCACGCCGCTGCATCGCCAACCTCAACTACCCCAAGACCGACAACGCCTCACGCAAAGACACGTGGGAAGAGCCCATCCACGACCTCGCCGAGCTCGACGGCATCGTCGGCACCAACCTCAAGCAATCCATCAACATGCACGAAGTCATCGCCCGCATCGTCGACGGCAGTGAGTTCAGCGAATTCAAACCCCTCTACGGCTCCACCCTAATCACAGGCTTCGCGAGCATCTACGGCCACCCGGTCGGCATCATCGCCAATAACGGCATCCTCTTCAGCGAAAGCAGTCTTAAGGGCGCCCACTTCATCCAACTGTGCGCCAAGCGAAACATCCCCCTAATCTTCCTGCAAAACATCAGCGGCTTCATGGTCGGCCAGGATGCCGAGAAGGGCGGCATCGCGAAGAACGGCGCCAAGCTCGTCACGGCCGTGGCCTGCGCCGACGTGCCCAAGTTCACCGTCCTAGTCGGTTCAAGCGCCGGCGCGGGCAACTACGGCATGTGCGGGCGCGCGTACTCGCCGCGCTTCCTGTGGGCGTGGCCGTCGGCGAAGACGAGTATCATGGGCGCCGAGCAGCTGAGCAGCGTGATGGAGGCGGTGGGCAAGAAAGTCGATCCGGACTTGAAGGCAAGGATTGAGAGGGAGAGTGAAGTGACCTTTGCTACGGCGAGGTTGTGGGATGATGGCGTTATTCCGGCTAGTCATACGAGACGGGTGCTGGGGATGGGGTTGCAGGCTGCGTTGGGAGGTAGTGTGGAGGATAAGAAGACTGAGTTTGGTGTGTTCAGGATGTGAGCGATGGTTGTGAGCGATGAAGATAAAAAGAGGTAAGAGTGTCAGCTCGTGATGACCTAATCGAATACCGAATGTTGGTATTAAAAAAAAGAACCAAGAAGGCCTTCTAATCATATGTCCATTCGTCCCTGTATTTGTTCGTGATTTCTGTAAAGGTTAATGATGATAAATTCAGATAGGTAAGAGTGTCATCTGACGATGAACCGATCACCGAGTCTGGGCATCAAGAAGAAGAATCTTCCAATCACATGTCCAGTCGTAACGTGTATTTGTTCGTGTTGTATGTAAAGGTCAATGCTGATAAAAGAGAGAGGGTGGATTGGAAGTCAACTCCTCCAAGCTTCCGACTCTGGGGCTGGCGGCGCGGATCACGCATAGCGTGCCTGAACCTCGAGGGCAAGCGCATTCCTTCCTCACAACTCCCATCTTCCTACCTCACACAACATTTGCGCGTATTTGCTACATCCTTGACTTCGACACCCGACACAACAAACAAAACCCATTAATATCCGACTACCAGTTCCAACACCCCACCACCACGATCGCGCATCAACCACAGCACCCGCCGCTACGATGAGCGACTCCGAGGGCGCGGCTGCCGCGTCGTCGCATCCAACCACAGGCGGCAAAAGCATCGAGACGGTGCAGGCACAGCAAAATCGCTTGCAAGGCGAGCGCCAGCCGTACAAGTCATGGCGCAAAAAGTATCGCAAGATGCGCGTCAAGTTCGACGGCGTGCTGGAGGAGAACAAGACGCTGTTCAAGCAGGAGCACAAGTTGGAGGGAACGGCGAAGAGACTGAGGGAGGAGCTTGAGTGAGTGCCTCGTACCTTTGGCTTGTGAGGGAATGTTTGTACTGATGATGTTTACAGCGAACTACTGGAGATCCTGCTCGATGTCAACGAGAGCGCTGCGATTCCCACCGACCTGCGCTTCGATGTGCGCACGCCTGCGCAAAGAGAGCGCCCGAAGATTGTTGACCCCGACATCACACCAGAAGATTCCACCGCGCTGATGGGCGAATACACCACTGCCATCTCGAAAGGCTTGATCCCACCAATCGACCTGAACATCGTCCGCGACCAGATCGACGAGCAGCTTGCCGCGCAAGGAGTACCAACACTGGAAGAGCTGGAAGCACGGGTCCCCCATCCCATCTTTGCAGGCGAAGAAGACCTCCCCGAGGAAGACCGCGGTGACGAACCACCAAGCTTCCTTTCCACAGCCCAGGAGACAGAATACCTGCAACGCCTCGATGCAAAACTTGGCGACCGCCTCAGCCTCGACAAAGACTTAGCCCATCCTCAATCTCCCCACCAAGCCGAACTCACTCCCCGCGAGTTGGAGAGACACATGGAGCTTCTCAATCCTCAAAGCCAGCACAACTGGCTCAAACTTCACTCCAAGATGCACGCAGCCCTCGACAACGAAGATACAGAGTCACTTGCCTCACACGAAGGCGGCAGCACTAGCAAACCCGCCGGCCGGAAACGCGGCAAGAACCTCGCGAAGCAAGTCGGCGACCGTGCCATGGAGCGCGCGTACGATGTTATGAGCCCCAGTGCCGCCAGCGGCTTCGATGAGGACGAAACGATGATCATCGAGGAACCCGGCAGTGGGAGGAAGCGCGCGAGAGACCCCGACGGAGCGTACAGAGTCAAGGGAGGTAGAGGCGGCGCTGTCAAGGGCGGCAAGCGGAAAAGACTCACGGAGGATGCAGCGGGAGCGAGCAAGAAGGTGCGGATGAGCGAGAACTTTGGTGCTGATGCTTAGGAGCGTTCAGCGAGTATGAGCTCTGAGATCGTGGGCGATAGAGAAGCCCCAGCTGCCATTTCTCCAACTATACCCTCTAATAAGAACCAGGCGACCACTTTAAGCAAAAGGATGCCTGCAGTTGAGCAGCAGATTTCTGTCCCTCCAATCACCGTCTATCATTCAACCATTTCTTATGACCAGGACCAAGCGAGCACCTCTACCAATGCCACATCTGCAATGGAAGAAGAGCAAATCAGACAAATTCTTCAAAACCCAGCTCTTCAACCCGGAGCGAGCCCTGGAATCGTCAGCAGGAGGGGAGCTCCAGCTGCCTATCCTCCAAACGTTCCTCTCAGCCAGAATCAAGCGGGCACTGCTGTTGAGCAGCAGAATTACGTCCCTCCTTCAAACACTGTCTATCGTTCTACTACACCTTCCAGCCAGAATCAGGCGAGCACTCCAATTATTAGAGAGATGCATGCAATCGATCAGCAGAATTACACCGCTCAAAACCGGGGGGTTGAGCCCGAACGGCGCGATCGAGCAGGCTTTTTCGCTACAGTGCTGAATCCAGACGAGAATGCTGCTGCCCCAGCGCGCGAGAGTACCGATCGGTCCTTTAAGCAGCGCACTCGGACACAATTGGATGCCACCGAACGAAGTAGAGCTTCTTTGGCAGTAGCGCGTAAGGAAGCTGATGCTGCTACTTCTCGGAACCCGCACGTCGTGATGCCGGATTCAAACAGAGCCGCAGCGATCTCAGCAGAACACGAAAACAGAGCCCGGGGCTTACAAGTCGAACAGCGTATCCGAGCAGAAATACGTGCTACTTTGGCCAAGGAGGCGGAACGGAATGCTGCGATCTCAGCAGAGCACGAGAATAGTTTCCGGGGTAGACAAGTCGAACGACGCTACCGAAAAGGCTACCGAACAGCGACAAACGCTACCACGGCCATGAAGGCGGAACGGAACAGAGCTGCCGCAACATCAGCAGAGCGTGAGAAAGTCGACCTAGCCTCTGAAGCCGAGCAGCGTGCCCAAGCACAGAGGGACGACATCGAACGAAACCAACTTTCCTTGATAGCTCGTGCCCAGGTGCATAACACTTCTCGGAACCCACCTACCGTGATGGCGGATGCGAACAGCGCTGTCACGGTCTCAGCAGGGCGAGAGGATGTCGAGCAGGCTTTCAGGATGGGACAGCGTGCCCGAGCAGAGAGAAACGCCACGGTGGCGGAACAGAATCGAGCTGCCCGTGCCTTAGCAGCGCGCGAGGATATGCAGCGCGTATCTGAAGGCGAACAGCGCGTTCAAGCACAAACACAACGGGATGCTATCGAACGGGACAGAGCTGCTTTGAGAGCATATGAGCAAGCTCGTGCTACTTCTTCACACCCACCAAACTCAATGGCGGATACGAACAGATTTGCCGCATCCTCAGCAGCGCCCGATGAAGTACACGATACTGCTCAAGACTCGCTCGTTTCGTCTCCTGTCGTTGCCCGCGAGAGAACGCCCCTATCTCAAGCTATGTGGTCTTCTGTCAACACTCCTGCGACTGCCACTACAGCGCCAGGATATCACTCTACCACCGACCATTATGAACCACGCGCGGCCAGGAGCGCATCACAATTGCTTGCAATCAGCAATCGCGATGCCGAATATTCCGAGCTCACGGACCAGGAAAAGCGTCTTCGCATACGTGAGATGAACAGGGTTCGTTGCCAGAAGAGCCGAGATGAGGCAAAGAGGGCGAAGAGGTTGGGATGATTGATTGGAGGCTGGCTGTTTGAACGATATTTCTCTCGGAGGATTCGAGGTGCGTGTTCTCGCGCTGTGGCATGCTCATGCCATTTTGAGATTGTTTGATGACGAGGTTCGTTCATTGATTATTGGCTTGTTAAGATTACTGGCTGGCGTACAACTTTTTGGTTTGTGTACGATACTGCCTTATGTTCCTTTGTAAAACGCAGACTTCATTCTTTCAATCCCTTCTTCTCTGCGTCGACTTGGGATCTATCTTGCTGTAGGAGGTAGCCTGTAGTGCTCTGTCGCGGAACTTGCGCCGGAACTCTGTTCAGCGGGTCTCGCTTCTGTCGGACAGAATACGAAGCTGTCCGAGCTATGCGAACTGTTGCGACTTTCTCCAATTTTGGTACGGTACGAGGTACTTTGCGACCGAGAACGAGACACGGCTACCAGGCTGAGCCACAGTATGCGTATGTACCCGTGCTGAAAGAGCTCTTACCTTTCCACGTGCATTTAGTCCACCATCGCCATCATGATGCGTCAATTGCTATCATCGTGTTTCGTCTTGTCTGTTTTTGCATCCTCTACTTCTTCGATACCTTAGAGAAAAGACTTTGGAGCACCTATTCACCCCTCTGGAGATCAAATCGCCTTGTTGAATACACTTGTCACATAGCTGCAGTTGCTTGCATCGACCTATTTCGAAGGTGTTCAAATCATCATGAACACATCACATCCCTCGTCCGACAACAACCATGTCAATCCTCTGGACGAAGAACGCGCGAGCACGCCGCCGCCGCCATACGAGCTAGAAGATCCGACACCACAAGTCTTCCACAGCTCGCACGATCCTGAATCCGTGGTGCTGGACGCTGACGTCCCGTATTCTGTCAGAGGTTGGTAGACATGAGGCCTTGTCAATCCATGGATCTTCTTGCTGATGAACCACCGTCTCAGATGATGGGCGTGTTGATATCGATCTCAACTCACGGCTTGTGCGAACCTTCAGCCAATTGATCCCGAAGCCACCTGCAGAGCAAAACCAACCTAGCCAGAGTGTGCCCCTAACGCCAGACTCCAAATTGCCATTCGCAGCATTCGGCGTCAAACTCAACATAGTGATCCAGGTGGTCGGCAGCCGTGGCGATGTGCAACCTTTCATTGCTCTAGGCAACGAACTTCAACGCCATGGCCACAGAGTGCGAATCGCAACCCACGATGTATTCATCGACTTCGTGCGCAAAGCCGGCCTCGAATTCTACCCAGTCGGCGGCGATCCAGCAGCACTGATGGCCTACATGGTCAAAAACCCCAGCCTGATACCTTCGCTCAAAACCATCATGGATGGCGAAATCGGACGCAAACGCACTATGGTCGCCGACATGCTAGAAGGCTTTTGGGACTCCTGCTTGTTGCCCGATCCCGTCACCGACGAGCCTTTTGTCGCTGATGCTATCATCGCCAACCCACCGAGTTTCGCACATGTTTCTTGCGCAGAGGCTTTGGGCATACCTTTGCATATTATGTTTACGATGCCGTGGTCGCCGACGCAGGCTTTCAGCCATCCGTTGGCGAATCTGAAGAATGGTGGCAATGAGCAGCGCATGGCGAACTACATGTCGTATCACCTAGTGGAGTGGTTGACTTGGCAAGGCCTTGGAGATGTGATCAACACCTGGCGTGAGGGTCTCCAGCTCAAGGCAATTGACATGGTTGATGGTCCGGCTTTGATGCAGACACTGAAAGGTAGTACGGCTTGTCATTGGCTCTCCAGCATCCTGCTAACATTTTATTGCAGTGCCGTTCACATACTGTTGGTCTCCGGCTCTTGTACCCAAACCACGAGATTGGCCTGAGCATATCGACGTATGCGGTTTCTTCTTTCGCGAAAATCCTAAGTACACACCACCTGAGGATCTCGATATGTTTTTGAAAGCTGGACAGCCTCCTGTATATCTTGGCTTTGGCAGCATTGTTCTGGACGACCCGAAACATATGCTAGACACGATACTTGGAGCTGTGCGTCTCGCTGGTGTGAGGGCTGTCATTTCGAAAGGCTGGTCAGACTTGGGAGGAGAAATCGATGATGACAACATCTTCTTCGTTGGGGACTGTCCACATGAGTGGCTTTTCCCAAGGATGACCGCTGTCGTACATCATGGTGGAGCCGGAACCACAGCCTGTGGACTGATAAACGGAATACCTACCACCATTGTTCCTTTCTTCGGAGACCAGCCATTCTGGGGCCACATGTGTGCCAGTGCTGGCGTAGGCCCAGAGCCTATCACTCCTCGAAATCTCACGGTAGAACGACTCGCCGAAGCGATCCGCTTTTGTCTCACCGAGGAAGCTCTGGCGTCTGCACAAGCCGTGGGAGACCGAATGCGCCATGAGAACGGTGTCAAAGCTGCCGTTGATTCTTTCCACAAACACTTAGTATCCGAGGAGCTCAAATGCGATCTTCTGCCCGATCAAGCTGCCGTTTGGGCGTGCAAAGCAGGAAAGAAGCGCGTGAAGCTCTCCAAGCTCGCGGCTGAGACTATCATGCTACAGCGTCCTGCCCTGCGAAAGAGCCTGCGAACATATCGCTCTCGCCCAATCGAAATCGAGACACGGCGCTTCGACCCTATCAGCGGAGGAGCTTCTGCTGTGATGGCTACTTCAATGGAATTGACGGGTTGCATCACGGGTATTGTAACAAGACCAATCGAAGAACACCAAGAACAACGCCGCCGACAAGCCAGAGCTGAAGTGCTGGCTGCACTAATTGAGAAGCATCGACAAAAGCTTCCCGACAACAACGACGACAAAGCAAGCGTGCGTTCAGGTGTCTCGACGACATCTCGCAGACCAAACCCAGCACGTGCTCCATCGAGTGGCAGAGTAGCTCTCGCAAGTGCAAAAAGTATCGGCACGTTCGCCCCAAAAGCCCTCTCAGGAATGGTGGTAGACATCCCCGTCTCCCTCGCCGACGGTCTGAAAGCGCTCCCATCACATTACGGCGACAGCATGCACGACACCGGCAAAGTGACAGGCATCGGTAGCGGCTTCGCCGTCGCCGGCAAGACATTCGCATGGGGAATGATCGGTGGACTGTCCGATCTCGTCATACAGCCTTACAAAGAAGTGAAGAAGTCCGGCGCCAAAGGGCTGGCAAATGGTTTGGGCAAAGGTGCTGTGGGTCTTGTGAGCAAGAGCGGAGCGGGCATGTTTGGGATTTTTGCGTACAGTGCGCAGGGTATTGCTAAGAGTTTGAGGTCTGCTACGCATACGAGATCGCGGAAGTCGATTGAGGCGGAGAGAGCGTTTGAGGGCCAGTGGCTTGTGCTGAGACATCAGATGGAGCAGGGTGAGGTTGATGCACTTGTGAAGAGTTTCGACGCAATGGGATTTGCGAAAGTTTCCAAAGGTAAGGAGAAGGCGGAAGAGATGGATCGTGAAGAAAGGACTGTATTGTCGTTCTCCAAATCGTAGCTTCATACAGTACGTCAAATCCGAGCCTTATAACTGAACCGTGCAAGGTTCCCAATCATTGATTCACTACCACCTGTGATGCCTAGCAAGTATGCTTCATTCTGTGATCATCAAGATTGCTCTTAATTTTCTTTGGCAGGTCCAAATCAAGGTTCTTCCGTTGAAAGTGTGACAGACAGTGAGCAGCGTAGATGCAAACTGTCTCACATACCCGGCGGTGAAACGATTACTTCAGTGGTACGAAATGTTCTATTGGTGAAGGACGGTGGAGTAACTCTCCGGGTAGTGGAGACGGCGGAGAACTGGTGCTCTACGGAGTGATCGTATTGTGGTGCAAGAAGGCAGTAAGTGAGGCCCCCACGTCTGATAATACTCTCTGAAAAGACCCAATAGCAAATCCAAGGCGACTTCAATCTAACGCAATTACTCATACACAGTTGACTAACTTTAACGCTACGTCTCCAATCCTCTACCACCCTCCACCACAACTCACACCAAAACATCCTTCACAACATGATTCTACAAACATTGGTCGCCCTAAGATCTTCGATATCACTGGCAGGTGTCGACAAAATCCGACAGAGCCTTGTGAGTCGCATAGAACTCCGTCTTCGCCTTGTAGTTCTCATCAAACATCAACGGTTTCGCGCCCGGCACCCACGTGTAGGCATGGGCATCTGTGAATCCCCAGAAGCTGATGTCGGTGATTCCGGCGTCGAGAGCTTCCTCAATGACAGCACCGTAGATCTCAGTCTCGAGCGTGTTGTTGAGTGTGTGGACATCCAACTCAGCGATCGCCACCTCCAATCCGAGCGCATGGTAGGAATTGACCATTTCGGTAATAACACCAGGAACCACGGCCACTGCAGTAATATGCATTTGCAGGGCGACGCCGTCAATTGGCACGCCTTTGGCTACCAGGCCAGAGACCAGATCGTAGAGTTCTTGACGCTTGCCGGGGAGCGCCTCGACTTGGTTCTCGTTGATGAACAACTTGGCACTAGGGTCTGCCGCATGGGCAATACGGAAAGCATCTTCGATATAGTTCGGGCCAGTGACATTGTAGAAGTAGTTATGTTGTTGACCACCGCCCATTGTTTCGAGCGCTTCGGTGACGACGTCCCAGCGGTCTACCTTGCCGTGGTACCGATGCATGAATGCTTCAAAGTGAGCTTTCATCGCAGCGCGTGAGGCGTCGGCGTCGGTGATGTTCAGCAGGTAGTCGGGGTTGCAGCAGCTCGAGATAAGGCCGTGGCCTTTCACTACCATGTCGTGGTCTTCGGCGAAGTCCACGAGCTGATCAATTGCACGCCAGTTGTATTGTCCCTCGGCCGGGTTGAGGAAGACCCATTTCCCTTCGTTCTCAGGCGAGAGACTGTTAAACTGCTCGGCGAGGACGGCCGCAAAGCGGGTGTCGTTGAGATAATTTGGGTTGATCGCTCCAGATCCGATGAGAATGTCCTTCTTCTGCGCTTCCTCTCTCAGAGAAGTTGTTCCAGTGGCGGGTGGGGCTACTTCGCATGTCGCTGTGGCTGCGAGGAACGCAATACTCAGGGAAGCGAAAGCGCCGATTGCTTTGGTGAACTTGGGTGCTGACATGGCTCTTGTGGGTTGTGTTTGTAGATGATGAGAGAGTGGGTGTTCTCGTCTTAGAGCAGGAAGTAGTTCTTATACTCTCGAGCAGTAATGAAATGGAGAAGCGCCGCGTATCCACCTGTGGCTGTGAGACTGATATTTTACATTAGCTTCTATTCAAAATGCACTGCCTTGGACTTCGAAGTCACTTTGCACTTTGCGTTGCGTTGCTCTGACAGCATAGTGGTCGAGTTCACAATGATGCGTCGTCTTCACCGTCATCCTCCATGTAGCCGAATCGAGAGCGAAGGACCTGAGGACATTAGCTTTAGAGGGTTGTAGATCCCTGCCTTGCTTTTAGGCAGCCCTATGTCGCCAGAAGCCGATGTTTGACAACCGCAGTGCGGTGTTGATCTCGCCAACCGAATGTATGCGAGAATTTCGGACCGCAACCGAATAGTGGAAACCATAAATAAAGGCTGACGGGGTCAGTTCGGTTGGATCAAAGTATATCATCTGTCGCTATAGTCATACTACCACTGTCGTATATAAGTCAGGACCTTTGCCGCAGAGATGTGCAGATGCGGGTTTATTTTACAAATCGTTGCATGTTTGCCAATGCGCGTATACATGCTGTGGCATCTTTGCCTTCGAGACAGGGACGGAAGAGAGCATATTGCCAATCAGTGACGATCACTGCGCAAATACTTTCATGCATATCATCATGCTTGAAAGACTGCACCGTTGAGAAACACCAATTTGGATTTCATCAAAGCTGCTTATACAATTACAAAGGTCTCAAAAACAGATGCGCATAGCCAATCGACTCTGAACGCAAAGCATCATCTCTTCACCATTGAGAGACTCACAGAAACGCTACTTCTTCTTGTCCTTCGCGGCCCTCTTAGGCTGCTTGCGCGGCTGGACCGGGGTCTCGGCTGCCAACTTGCGCTTCAGGCTGCCAGCAGCAGTCTTCACTTGAATTTCGGCCAGCTCCTTCTCCTTCACCTCCATCTCACGCCTCATGTCTTCTGCTCCTTTGGTGGAGCGTGTGGTGCGGCCACGAAGGAACGGCGTGCCAAGCTGAGGTGTGACGGGGACGCTCAGCTCGGCATGCATTTTGTCGGACTTTGTAGGTTGCTTGATCTCCACGGTGGGTGACGGACGTTTGCGAGGGCCGTGTTTGGTCGGCTGGGTGGTGGTGGTGGGTGGACTGGAGTCGCAGCTCGTGTTCTCACTGGGAACCGGGTGCTGCTGTTGGTCGAAGCCGGAGTGAGGCGCGTTGTGACGACGCGGGATGTAGGTTTCGTCGATGGTGATGGTGTTTGCCGGCGGCTGGTCGCTACTGTAGTTGATGTTGAGGCCGTTCATGGCACCTCCAATACCACTGCTGCTCATGCCAACGTTTGCGTTGACCTTACCAGTGCCCATGCCAATCTCGTTGCCACTGCCGTTGCCTTTGCTTTTGCCGCTGCCGCTACCAATCTTAGGGCTACTGCCGCTGCTAATGCTCATGTCCTTGCTGCCTTCACTAACGTACTCACCATCATGGTCGACAGGCTCACTCCGGAAGCTACCGCCGGGGCCGAAGTACTCTTCGATGGTTTCGGCGCCCTCCTGCCAGGCGTCAGGGTCGGTTGACGGGTCGACGTGGACTGCGACGTCCATATCGGCATCGGTGATGTGCTCGGGGGACAGCATTTTGATGATCTCTGATCGCTGGTTGAGAATTGTGTTGTTATGGACGATGTTATGCTGGGATGCAATTGAGCAGAGGTAGTGGTGCGTATATAGAAGTGTTGATAGGGGGATACTTGTGATTGTTCTGCGCAACGCGGGAAAAAGCTGGCTGTGGGATCTTATTGTTGATTTGCCAATGTTGACGGTAACCAGGTGCCAATTGAGGAAGGCACGTCGCAACACAAATGGAAGGTGCGATGGGCGTGCTTGCTCCGGGGAATTCCCGCAGAAAGGAAGTCGAAACAAATTCTTTGGAGTCGTATATTCATGTAGGAGACTTCTCTTTATCATCCACAATCGCAATCAGGTTGTTTGTCGCGCATCCTGGGAGCGTGCAGGCAGCAATTGGCCAGCATATCATACCAGTCCGTCACTGGCCTGGTCATTGACCTTGTCCGCCTCCTTCACTGTCCGCCAGCAGTCCATTGCGCCGCACCATATCGCCAAGTCGTAGGTGTTGTCATCATCTAGAATGTTCGTCCGCCGTCGGTAACTGCTCAGAAGGGTATCGAATTGCTTATCCTCCCCGATGTGTCCGCCGGATACCCAAGCATCTTTTTGCCTGCCTCACTGGCGCAGCAGCCGCAGAAGATCGCAGCGGGCCAGCATATGATCTGGTTTTTCGTCAGGAATCCCGGATCTGAGCTCAGGTGGGAGTGAAGGAACATACTGCAAGAAGCACGCCTATGATGAAACCGAGGGTCGGTCCGACGACTTTGACATGGCATGGATTCTGGTCTTGCGCGCAGCCTTAGTGAATGATACATGCTGGACCAGGAGATCGAAGAGAGACTCACCTGTACCGCACTGGATACACACTACGGGAAGTGGCAAGCAGTCCATTTTGGTTGTTGTGTAATGCTGTCGCGAGTAGAGTGGTTCGAACGCGTCTTTGCGAGCCTCGTTGGTGAATGCGTGCTATTACTGTCACGTGGAAGAATTGAGTGTACAGTGGATGAGGTGAGGTTGGTTGCAAGGATACAATGAAATCGCAATGAGAATGTCAAACGGAAGTTACCTTAGTCGAAGAAACCGGCATTACGCGGCTGCTCAAGCAGTTGCGGGTGCTATCTCAAGAGCTTTCTGCAGATCTGACAGGAAGTGACGTCTGGAAGCGTGTTAAGCTTTGTGGAAAGCTTGTTTCACAGACCAGATCCACGATCTTGTGCACGTCCCTCTAACTGCACGAAGCTTGTGAGATGATCGACTATACAACCATCAACTTTCTCCCTCCTCTGCTCAAGCTCATGGTGAAAAAAGGAACGTGGACCGATTTTCGGCACCACGAAGCCACACCAAGAACTGGCCATCTAAAGAGCCTTGGTGGTCTTACAACCAGCACATATGGCTCCAAACATGGAGAAGACTTCCAGCTTCGAAGATACCTCTTCGCGTTCACCTTTATTCCCGGCGGCACAAGGCGCCACAAAGCTGAAAGATTTATTGAAATACCCGTGTGTCTGAAAATCTCACGGCACCATCATCCGAGGACTCTGTTACATGTTCGACATTGAGACGAGATGACGCCACGAGCTTTCTCAAAGCGGAGTGGCTATTGCCGACAATATGTATCACGGCGGATAAATTGAATACTAATCATCCATTCCAGCTCGGACGAGCCTTGCAGGTCGCGCTTGTTTTTTTCCGCTCTGTAATTACAAGGGCAGGGCGTGCCAGAAGATCGCGTGTGCCACATGGAGTCGCGCCCAGCGTTTGTCCCGTGTTTAGGTTTGCCCTATCGGCATGATGAGTGATCAACAGCGCAGCCACTGGCGGACGCCCTGCAAGCAAACTCCAATGCCCAGTATCCGAAGCACCTGCAAAGGCGTAACCGAGGCATGCGCGCAATGGTTGCTGTGCCTACTTCACGGACTCCGACTGTGCTGAATAATGATTAAGGCCGTATGAGTCCTTCCTGACGCGATTCGTTGCCAAGCACGTCACCAGGTTTTGATTGGGAGCTCGACAGACGTCTTTTGGCTCAACTATCTAGACTGGTACAAGAGCCGTTTCACCTACCTCGTGGCTTCCGGTACACCTTAAAATCACCAAGCACCGGTGCTTCTTCAGATCAACACCAACGCTAGCCTGATCGCAGATCTGCCACACCTTGCACATGGCCCATCCAGTCAGATCACCAAGAAGAGACAGCATGGCAGACAAAGAAGTCCATGTTGACGACACCGTCAAGTCCGTCACGGAAGACACCGAATCGACAAGCCATGAAGATATCGTGTCCAGCAACCGCCAACCAGATGATCTCGAGGAGGCAGACCACAAGGCGACTGCCCCGGAGTCTCTTCAAAGGACCATCACAGCCCAAGACTGGAGCGGGCCCGACGACCCTGAGAACCCACTCAACTGGAGCTTCAAGAAGAAGGCCTACCATACTGCTGCAACTGCTTGCCTTGGCTTTTCAGTGACCTGTGGCTCATCCATGATCACCCCCTCCACTCCTGAAATAGCGGAACGATTCAATGTGTCGCGGACGGTCTCCATTCTGGCGCTATCGTTATTCGTGCTGGGCCTGGCAGTGGGACCCATGATCGCTGCACCGATCTCCGAGACGTATGGCCGATCTGTGGTTTACAAGGTGTCGGCGCTGGCCTACATGCTGTTCATCTTAGGCGCTGGTTTCAGTGATTCACTTGCCAGCCTACTGGTCTGCAGGTTCTTCGCTGGTACAATTGGAGGGCCGGTTCTTGCTGTTGGCGCTGGCACCAATGCCGATATGTATGCAGCTAAGAACAGGGCGGTCGCATCTTCGTTTTTCATCATGATGCCGGTAAGTAACATGATGCTTGTCTGCAAGTAGCCGTCTACTGACATGATCTTAGTTCCTTGGACCTTCTGTGGGCCCTGTGATAGGTGGCTTCGCTGCGCAATTCAAAGGCTGGCGCTGGACTCAGTGGTGCACCATCTTCATCGCGTTGGCTGTCACGGTTCCAGTCCTATGCATGTCCGAGACCTACAAAAAGATCATTCTGACCCGACGAGCAAAACGTCTGAACATCCCACCACCCCCGCAAACAGCAGTGAAAGGGCTAGCGCTCATGAAAATGCTTCTGACGGTAACTCTGCTACGACCATTGCACATGTTGTTCACGGAACCGATTGTGCTTCTCTTCAGTCTGTACACGGCATTCACGTTCTCGGTACTTTTCGCCTTCTTTGCCGCGTACCCGTTCACATTTACGACTGTGTATGGATTTAACACCTGGCAATATGGCTTGACGTTCCTTGCCATTGGTCTTGGCGTTCTTCTTGCCGTTGTTACGGCTATCATCGTCGATAGACTTTACTACGCCAAACATCATCAGCGTGTGCTCAAAGAAGGTCGAACTGCGGTGCCTCCGGAGTACAGATTACTGTGCGCTCAAATGGGTTGCTTCGGTGTGCCGATTGGGTAAGTCATCGTACACATCGTTTCAACGCAAGAATGACTGATCGCTGACTCGAATCCTAACAGACTCTTCTGGTTCGGCTGGAGCGCCCGCAGCGACGTCCACTGGATCTCCCCTGTCCTCGCCGGCATTCCCTTCGCTTGGGGCAACCTGTGTATCTTCCTCAGCGCTGCGCTGTACTTCATTGACACGTACGGGCCTCTGAACGGTGCTTCGGCGATGGCAGCAAACGGTGTGGCGCGTTACACGCTCGGTGCCGTGTTTCCTCTATTTACGTTCCAGATGTACCAGCGCCTTGGAGTGGGCTGGGCGACAAGTCTGCTCGGCTTTATCTCTGTGGCTATGTTGCCGATCCCTTGGCTGTTCTACAAGTATGGTGAGAGGATTCGGGCGAAGAGTCGGTATGAGACGGTGAAGTTCTGAGGAAAGATCGTTGCAGTCATCTACTCGCCTGCAACCTCGTTAGAGTCCAAGCGGTCTTAGCAATGCTGACATGGGATGTCTTGAGTGCTTTTGGCATTGTTATACCTCTACCGTAGTATTAGACTTTTACATTCAGAACGCCTATATATTTTCCAGATCTCTGAACGGCATTCCAAGATCGATGTACGTTTCAATACACATATACATGTACATGTACCTATATAATGCATGTACATGTATCGGAGTTGATCTTTGTATTGTCAACCCTGACCCTAAGTTCAATGACGTCTGTTTGCGCATCGAATCCAATGTCAAGAACATTTGAGATCGCAATCGACGTAGAACATCGTAAACCACAGACACACTCATTACCAGGATGTCGTCAATACTAGCACCCAGCAGGACGATGCTGTCGTTCCAATGCCACAAGCTCATCGCGCGTACGTCGCCAGCAACCTACAGACGCGCGATGTCAACTCTACCTAGCAACAAGCACATTGTAAGCGATCCCAAAGATACAATAGTTTGTCATGTAGCTGCAGCTAATCAAAACATCACAGTACATGCATGACAACCCTGGCGCGACTTCAAAATCATACATCCTCTCTTTCCTACCAAACACGCCGCCAACACCATCTCTCGCAATCGGCACATCAACCTCCAACCCTCCCACACCCGAATCCCTAAAAGAGAACCCCGAATTCTTCAAGATCCTCCACTGGGTTATCAAAGAGCACGCCGCGCAAGACCCAGAAGTTAAAGCGGCGGCTGCCATGTACGCTTCACAAGCCGGCTCAGCGCTCGGCTCCGGCGGCATGTTCTTCCCACAACAGAAGCAGCGCAAGCGACGACTATCTAAGAACCAAGGTCATGGAGGCGGTGGAGGAGCGGGAGGCGACGGAGCAGGTGGCGCGAGTAGTCAGGGCGGTATGGGTGGAGGAGGAAAAGGTGGATACATTCATGTCAGTGATCAGCGCAATCCGCCTGATTTTGGGCGCGTGGCGTGGCCAGAGGACATTTTTGGCAGTTTGGAGGTAGATGGCGAGGGAAATTTCACGGATGGGAATGGAAGATATCAAGAGGCTGGTACATACAGGGCCTGCACAAACGAGGGAGTGCTGGTGTTAAGTCCTTTCTTGAGGGAGAAGCTGGTGGAGAGGCTACAGCAGCTCGATGCGCAGGCGAGGCAACACGCGTGAGTATCAAGTGGTGGCATCCCCAGATCACTGGACAGACTAATGTGGCTTACGACGAATGCCTGCTTGAGTTGGTAAGCCCAAGAGGTGATATCTGTAAAATACTGAATGTACAATAGGCAAAAGCCGCTGACATAATCTCAAAGCAATACAATCCCAGCCCCAGCGACTCACCTATAGGTAAGCTGTGCCTACATGCGGTTAATGACATGAACCTTGACCAAAATAAGCACGCACAATGGAAATATTAGCCTGTCCGCGTGGTCGCAAGCGAAAGATGCGCAATAATAGTTTGCATCAAAAGGCCATCGTCTGCACTTTCTCTGCTTCAACACTACCTGCACTGCACAGTAATTCGTCAAGATCGATACTCACCATGTCTGCACCGGAATCCCGTGGCTATCGGAGCTCCATCAACGTAGGACCCTCGGGCTCCTTCGAGAATGGGCACTTCATCCCGCACCGCGATGTAGCGACACCCGAGGAGACAACTTCGTCCACTCCTACTCCCACTCCCACGCCAAAGGAAAGATCGGCTACTCCCGAGTGGTACGACAGCCCAACTAGCCTAGATCACCCGAACCCTTCTGGTGTCCGCGCCGGAGCCTCGTATCCGGCTCTGAAAACCCCCGGCAGCAAGTCCTACAGGGGACGTGACTCTGTCGATGAAGGCGACGAAACCCCACGCAAGAGGCGCCGCCTGTCGCCGAGATACTTCAAAGAACGTGTACGACGCCTGTGGCCGTTCCCTGGACCTGCACCGTCGCCTCGCAAGCTTCCGTTGACATGCTGTGCCACTCAGTCAGCAACGGCTCTCGGCCAATACCCACTGGAGGTTGAAGTCGACCACGACATGCCATTCACGGTGTTCTGGGCATTGACGGGCTACATGTACACGCCTGTCTACAAACCAGTCAGGCCTGCTCGTCCTCGCACCGTCTCTTCGCCGCCTGCGATGGCGGAAGGCAGCTCAGACCGCGTGCGCTGGTGGGCACCTTCGGCGTGCCAAGCTAGGTCGTCGATTTTGCGCCGCGCCGATGTATCTTCGCCAGCTTCGGAGCAAGACGACATGTCGGAGCCTGTCTCGCCGGTGACACAGGTGCCTGTGAGTCCGAGGATTGAGGGCGAAAGCAAGGACGACGACATGTTCCAGCAAATGGACACTCTCGTGATCTGAGGGTGAAGCCCTTTACGGAAGAGAGTAAGTGCTTGCCCGCAGTGGTTTGTGTTTTCTGCTCAGAACTGACCGTGTTCACGTAGTATCCAGCGTGCAACTGGTACACTTTAATTTGCTTATTGTTTACTGCGCGGACTGGTTTTGGTGGGATTATCGTGCAACATTCGCCGGGCGATCGCCAAAACCGACATTTCTTGACATTTCATGAGCACGGTATGCCGTTGCAGAAATTCTCTTAAGTTGTTTACTTGTTCTATGTGTGGCCCCGGCTGCATCGCAGATAGAAAGAGGAAAGAAATCACCAACAAAAGAGAATCGTGACCCATGCCCATCATCATCATCATCATCATCATCATCACCGTCATCGTCGTTATCGTTCTCTCATATCCCCTCAGAAGCTACGAGCCGCGCCGTCAGTAGTGTTAGAATCACACAGCTCCACAACCCACCTTCCATCCTTAGAGCATCCAACGCCAACAGTCTTCCAGCGCTTGTCCGTCACCGTCTTCCATGCATCATACTCCGCGCACACGCACCAGCTCGAGTCGACACTGCCCTGGCTGTGACTGTGTTTGTGGCCGTGGCTGTGGCCGTGGCCGTCGCTAACCATGGGAATCATGCTCTCGACATCTCCCGCCCCGAAAGGAGGAAGGAATGAGTACCGATGGTGCCACGGCACGTGAGAGTTTCTTACAGTCTTGTGTCGCTTGTACTTCCCACCAGCCCACAGCTCGGCGCAAGCTAGGACGCCTAGGCCTGTGGGCGATACTAGACGGACGGCACTGGCGCCGCTGGGCTCCATGAAGTCAACCTGTTCAATTTGCGTGGCTCGTTGTCTAGATTCTCGCATGTTGAGGGACTCGTGGCGTTTGAAAGCAGGTGTGAGTTTGGACACTGGTAAGGGCCCCACGTCAAACGCGACGAAATTTTGTGCGTGGGCGCTGAGCCATGAATTGAGCTCAAGAGGCGCTGCGGAGACGGTGGCGCGTGAAGCGTTGAGATTGGCGACGATGATTTTCTGTTCGTCTGGTGTTGGCGGTTTTGAGTTCACAACAGCGAGTTTTGCGTGGGCTGTCGGTCTATCATTGGCGCCGATGAGAGATGTTGGCGGGATGAGAGGAGTTGGCGGGATGATGCGGACTCGAGGGACAGAGCGGATAACTGGTGGGGCAGAGACCGTTGTGTTGATCGTGTTCAAGGAAATCGTAGATTGCTGGGCTCTGGGAGTTGGGGGGAGGGGTCTTTGCTTGGTCGTGGTTGCACGCAGGCCCAGCTCGTCGTGAGCTGCAGGACGGATGTCTCTTTGATCGGTAGCACTCCGGATGGAGCTAGGCTTTGTACGGAGGGTTGGATGGATGTGCCGCTGGTCGTTAGCTCTCAGGGTTGCACTGGGCTGAGTACGCAGAGTTGGATGGATGTGTCGTTGGCCGTTCGCATCCCAGTCCGAGCTACGCTGGGCACGGAGAGCCGGATGGATGTGTCGTTGGTCGTTCGCGCTTGAGGTCCGTGATAGAGCAGGAACATGAGGATGGCTGCCATGCATGTCTCCTGGGCGAAGCATACCCGTACTGGCTGACTTCGTGAGGCCTTGGTTGCGAAGGCTATATTGGCGAGGGATATGAGAGGCACTAGCAGCGTGACAGTGAGTTGGATGAAGAAGTGAAGGCTGTGATTGTTGCTCCTTGATCACACTCAAGTTCGTGGGCGAAGTCGACGGGTTCCGCCTCTGATCGCGGAAAGTGGCAGCTCCATTGGCCACGGGCTTGATGGATATCTCGAGACCAGCAGATCTGAATTCTTGTATCCTCCGAGCGCGCTCTCGAGCAAATGAGCCGTGGCCGTGCACGTCTTCAACTTCCCTGACGGGGTCTCTGGGCAACAGTTTCTTCGTCTCTCCGTTATCGGACGCCGTGAATGAACTTGTATTTGGGAGATTCTCCTGACCGGCTTGTGCCATCCACGGTTTCCAGCTCCAACGCTTGATGCTGTTGAGCCTTTTGGTCTTGAATGACATGGATCGCTTCTTCCACTCAGCTTGCCGCTTTTCGTGTCTGTGAACAAGCGTCTCATCGGGCGCAGGAGGTGAAGTCATGGGCTTTGAGATGTCAAGCTTTGAAATGCTGTGCTTCTTTGGTCGCTGCAAGCTCTCTGTAGTCCTGCGCCGGCGCAGGCTATGTTCCTTGTTTGTCGCATGCACGTCGAAGATGGAATCTACGCGGGGAGGAGAGTTTGAGTGTTCGTCGCGCGGATAGTGGAATAGCTTGCGAGTCAAGCTGATGCCCATCCTGATCACCTTTGGTTGTTCTGTGTCTGTTGAAGTAGTCTCAGCGTAGTCATGCTTTCCAACATCCGGCATCACTCTGAGAAGGTCGACACCCATTGTGGTTGCTATGGATCTTTCAAAGTCGTCCGTGCCAGTCTGAGCGGAGGTATTGTGTTTCGTCGACATCTTGCGAATCAGTGTGTTGAGCGAAGAAGGCATTGGCGAGGAGGGCGTTGAAGAGTCCGTCCAATATGGACATCGGATGACTAGCATTGGTCGCGTGGATGCGACGACGTGCGCTGGTCTATACGTGTTGGCCTACGTGTAGATGTCGACATTGGAGGAAGGGCGAGGAAGTGCCAACAACCAACAGGAACCACGTCGAACTATGTAGTCAGCATTTTGTGACGTTTCAGAGCGCGCTGGCTACTCGGCATGTGATTTTTGGGAGGTCAGTTGTTTGCCATCAGAGGCATATGCTTGATCAAACTGCAGATGATCGATATGGGAGCCGAAGAACGAGCCTTGAGGTCAATTTGCACGTGCAGCGGAGAAAGTGTACAGTATGTACGTACAAAGCATATGCGAACGCAGCGGAGGCACTGCTTTAGCATCTATTGGAGATATAGGTGCTTGTCCTACGACAGGATAAATATTTGCCCATGTCAACGAGGTATTGCATGCTGCTTAGCATGGGCATGTGATCCTGGCTTGAACATATTTCTGCGACATGTGATCCAGAAGCGCATCTTGCGTTACATCATCGAGCAGATTTGTCGTGATATGCGGTTCCTGGCTGCATTTTGCAGAAATTGGCATGATGTAGTCGGTCGTTCGTTGGCGGCTGGCAGCCATGCGTGTGTCTGCGTTTAGCCTCGCGGTCGGCATCGCCTCTTCACTATGGTCGCCTTGTAGACCACATGAGAGGCGTCGGCCATGCCATCCTGCACGCACATGCAATTCTCGCCGTGATTGTTTCTTTTGAGCCGTACCGTCACCGTTCAGCTGGCACCCATCCTTCTCCTCTCCAGAATCTCTCCCTTCACACCCTCCGCCGCAGCCAACACCTCAATCAATCTTCCCACACCCTGCCTCCAGCCTCGCTCCAGGCTCTCAACCTCTCCCTGTACACTCGCCTGCTTATCCCTTCTCTCCCTCTCGACGCCTTCCAGCTCAATCCTCGCAGCCTCGATCTCCACCTCCAGGCCCTTCAAAAGACCCTCGAGCTGACTGTTTCCCACCAACCAAGCATTCTTGCCGTATGTCTCCAGTAGCGCCAGGTTTGTCTCTCGTCCGCGCAAGTACTCTGCCGACGCGTAGGCTTTTTGCAGCGTCTCGCGCCAGGCTGCGACGTCGCTGCCAGCTGGTGGCGCATCGAGCGCTTCGTATCTGCTTAGATCAATCCCAGTTTGGCGCGGCTTGCCTTCTGCAAGGAAAGCATGCTCTGTGTCTACCAGTGAGGAGAATTGAGGATTGCGTAGCTCGGGAATTGAGGTGTGAAGTGCTGTTGCTGCGTCTGGAGGCAATTCCTGTTGGATTAAGGCATTGGCAGCAGCGAGAGCTTCGTCCGAGGGCGCTGGGTCGATGTAGGGGAGATTGTCGACTTGGCTTTGGATTAGAGGCATGTTTGGTAATTGTGATTTTTTGTTGATGTTAAAGAGAGCGATGCGCACCAATGGAATCTCAAGATGAACCTTGAAAGTCGGCGTCGTGGAACGCGGTGGCCGTGCTGAATGGTGCGCTGACGTGAAGCGTTCTACCGCAGCTGCTTCATGGGGCCCAGGCGGTCTGATGGAAGTGAGGTCGACATCTCTCCTGAGAACCATCCTCATATAATACTATAGATTATGCCTATACAGCAACATACACAGCGACCCCGTAGACCGCTCTTTGTCATGTTAGTTCCACGTGCTGCTGCCGTGCCACGAGATGCAAGCTGACCACTTATCTATTAGCCTGACTGCAACCTTTGGCATACTATTGATCTACTGGCTGTTCGGACACGCTTCTCTTCCAAACAAGAACAAAATGGAGAACCACAATCAAAAAGTCAAGTATGAGGCAGTGACGGGCTACTTCCTGCAAGATGACCCTAAAACCGACCCCAACACTTTCGAATACGTATGTTACTTTTGCTCCATCCATATATACGTATCTCCAACCTAACAACACCCAAGACAAGACACAATTTCGGCCTGATCCCGCGCTCATACTCCAAAGCCTCATCTGACAGCTCCAAAACCCAATGGCAGCTCTTCACTGCCCACCTTCAGCACCTGATCGCCACCGCCCCAACCGACACAACCTACAAACTCTTCTACCTCGCCCGCCACGGTGAGGGTGACCACAACGTCGCCGAAGCCCTCTACGGTACCAAAGCCTGGGATGACTACTGGAGCAAACTCGACGGCGACGGCACCCGCTATTGGGTCGATGCGCACCTTACAGCCGTCGGCGAGCAGCAAGCTCGCGACGCGGGTCTCTTCTTCAAAAAGCAGTTTGCCGAGGAGAAGATGCCTGTGCCTGACACGTGGGTTGCTAGCCCGCTGATGCGGTGCTTGAAGACTGCGGAGCTGGAGTGGGCTGCTTTGGGCTTGGAGGGGTTTAAGCCGCTGATTAGGGAGATGGCGAGGGAGGTCATGGGCGAGCACACTTGTGATCGGAGGAGCTCGAAGACGAAGATTCGTGCTGCGCAGCCGGAGTGGTTGATTGAGGAGGGGTTCACGGAGGAGGATGAGTTGTGGGAGGCTGAGCACCGTGAGACGCATGCGGAGCATGATGTGAGGACGCAGAAGCTGCTGGAGCAGATTTTTGGGAATGAAGGGAAGAATGCTGGTGTGGTGAGTTTGACTAGCCATTCGGGGGCTATTGCGAGTTTGATGAGGGTCATTGGGCACAGGGAATTTAGGCTTGCGACTGGAGGCATGGTGCCTGTGTTGATCAAGGCTACGAAGTTGTAGTGATGATAGACGTGCATTCGTTGTGGATAGACTATGTGCAGTTGAGAGTTCTGTTCTCATCGCTTGACACAAAGGTCACTCCTAATGATCCATTTCTCGCCCTCCTCAATTTGACGACCTTCGTGCAACATACAGTCTCTCCCGTGTCGATGGAGCAGCGCTTTGCCTACCTCAAGTTCTGCCACGATAGGAGGTGGCGGAGCTTCGCGACGACTAGGAGGGTCGGGATAGAAAACAGTCTCGCCACCTTTGCAGCCAGTGGCAGGCCCTGTAAGGTAGAGCAGGAGCGTCCATGTCGTCTTCGCAGGAACACCGTTTGGTGCTGAAGCGGATGGGAAAGTGATATTGTTGGAGTCGTCGTCTGAAGTTGGTAGTCAGTACATGAATTGAACACGCATACATGTAATTGAGAAAAGTTGACTTACAATGCTGATCAAAAAACTGCCCCTTCGAATACCGATAAATGCGAATATTGGGATTCAAACCCAGCACCTCGCCACCCCAAAGCTTCGCATCTTCCACACTCCCGACGACCTCACTCAGACCAGTTTCAGACCACAGTCTCTGCGCAAAGCCAGCATCGTCAATCTGGAAGCGGTCGTTGACTCTGACTGCATCGCCCTTTTTCGGGACGCCCGGTGTGGTGGTGAGGGGCAGCGAGCGGAGGAATGCGACGTATCTCGCGCAGAGAGTGGATGTCCAGAGGTTGGAGATTGTGACTATCTGGTTGGGCAGGAGTGTTTCCAGAGTGAGGGAGTCGGCTGGGGGGACCGGAGTAAGAGGAGGCCAGTTCGGTGGTGGGTGTTGTTCTTGCGCGGCAGCAGACTTGGGGGCTTGTTTGGCCAATTTTTGCGATTTTGATTTGGGAACCATGGTTATAGACCAATTTGAAGTGCTGGTGAAGTAGTGCTGATTGTGTTGATAGTCAAATGTGGTTATAGATATGCAAGGTTGATGTCGTGGTACGTTCTACGGCTTTGCATGTAGAACTGAAGCTGTGGTCAACCACGAGCTTGTCCGAATGCAACACAAATGAGCTGAAATCAGTCTACAAGAAGAACCATACACATACTGTAAGCATCGGATTAACAGGTGTAACATCACTAGTCCCATTGTTTATAGATCGGGCCTACTTGCTATAAGAAGGTCACATTGTGCTTCTTCACTTGAAAAGATCCTGCGCCTATCTGTACTCTCAAACTCCTGTCTCCAAGCATTGACGTGTATAGGAATCAAAACTTTATGGTTCTCAATATTAGAAGAGAAAGAAATCTGGTCCCATTGTATTGATTGCTCAAAGGACAATATCATAGTGTATGAGTTTTATGTCAAGTAGTTCCATGTCAAGTCTCACCAGTATCTTCGCAAGGTCAGCAGAACTAGGAGGTATCTGGTTTGCATACAAAGCCTATCATGCTTGCCGTGGCTTGCTCTACATGATCTCGTGGTGAATGAACTATCATGCACGTGTATATTGATTTCATTCAAACGATTGAATGACAGTCCCTTGAGATGGTACATGCTCCTTGACCCTCTGGATAAAAAGAAAGTCCTTCCTTCGTTGTCACCGACTTGATGACCTCAAAAACAGCGGGGAATTGCCGGTGTAGTGAATCTGGAGCTGGAGCTAAAGCATAGTGACCCGCAGTTGAGGGCAGGTTTGGTGTTGGGTGTGTTGAGAGAGTGGATTTCATAGGCTCAGGCCCATCAATTTTTTTATCAGAGCGCCTCGGCTCTGGGTCGCAGCTGGCCCGGTGTCGAGTTTATCTTAGCGGTCGACCTCCAACCGCGAAAGTCGACTTCTGCAACAACCTTAATACTGCTCACATCCTGCCGCCGGAACGGTCGCTGCCTTGCCCAGTCCACGAACACGTGCGACACCACACTCGCTGCCGTCCGCCACCACCCCCGTTTCGCCGCGCATACCATCCCACCGCCACCGCCGCCGCCGCCCGCCCTCGCAGCAGCTGTTTCCGCGCAAGACGGGACGGCGACCTCGACACCAGTCCCCATACATATCAGCAATGAAGCCAGT
>Ga0265797_10002082_pt1 | contig 34384 bp, 31 predicted proteins | sample P2T30metagenome_FD_192433 | JGI IMG/M metagenome (GOLD analysis project Ga0265797, IMG submission 192433) | Plant litter microbial communities from East Loma Ridge, Irvine, California - P2 T30 | ecosystem: Environmental > Terrestrial > Plant litter > Unclassified | place: USA: California...
TGGTGTCGATCCGGGATGTGTGTGTTGCTTGGCTCTTTCTTATCAGTTCTTTTTGCTCGCTGGCTAGAGTAGTCACTGATGATCACATCATGCGGACAGCAGATGGTGGATGTTATTCCATCTTCCCTCTCCTCACTCCACACCATTCCCCACGGGCAACCGCAAGCGCTCCGCCTCAGCCAGCGGTGTACGACGAATGTAACCCAGGCGCTTCCGAACCGCCCCCAATCCGTTCGTCTCACTAACAAGCAAACCATGTCAGGCGTCCAATCTAACACCATCCTCAACACTCTGCACCACAGGTAATAGTTCATCTCAACGAAATGGCAACAAAATGAGGTGCTTGCGTCTGGCACCTGACCATGCAAGAATTTTGTGTATCGATTACCTGATCGATATTACATCCATGTCCTAGAAGTAGCAAGTTGATCGCGTCATCTCGTTGTCCTATGTAGTGATCGATTCACCCAAAGGTTTTCATCACAGTGTTGGATTGAACCGGCTAAGCCGAGCAACACAGTTATTCATAATGACAGCGTCCTTGGCCAGGTATATCACTATGTCGAAAGTGAAACATCCATCGCCAGAGCACTCAATTATGTGCATCTGATCATGAATCTGTCGGCTATCCCGTTTGGAAGCATATGCCTCATCAGACTGCCAGATGGCTATCGATTCAACGACGATCCACATGATCCGGCACAGCTCCCTGTGAATAACAACAATGTCGAGAAAGCGTTCAAACTATTGTCTTCTTGGCTATGCTAAACAAAAAGTCCAACAGAAGGTAGGCGTCTAGCGAAATGAGATCTGTCTATCTATTTTTTCAACCCATATCTTATCGTGAATCTCGATGTTCGACATCGAAGGGATAGCTATCTCGCCTTGGCAACCAACCAACAACAAATGACGGAAGCAAAGCAAAGCGAGTAGACAAGTCGTGACACAGTTTCCGAGCACGACGGAAAACGTGGGGGCACCGCCTCTTCTCTTCTGGGCCGGCCTGATTTTTTCCCACTCTGCCCTACGTCGTCCTCGCTTCCCCAGATCCATATTCCCGGGCACTTTCCTGGAAGTGTGGAGTCGGCATGTGGAGGAAGGACAAGGTGGAGGGAACATGCCCGCATACGCAAGAGTTTGTGTTCTTCCTTTTTGTATGGTGGAACTTCGAGTGCGTAGGTAAGGGCAAGCAGGGTTCGCTGCCGGAATCGCGGATTCTTCCAGATTTGCGAGAGGCGTGTTGTCATTATTCCGGTGTTGAGAGGTGAGGTCATTGTTCTGGACTCCACCTGGCCGGAGAATACATCGAGAGCGGGCTGGTACACTTTTGTGAGATAAGAAGATGAAAGAGATCTTGCCGTCGGTCCGTCGGTAGCGATCGGGTTGCGATGATAGTGATACGATCGAGGCACTGACGGCAAGACTCAATGACGGGTCAGACAGCCACTGCTAGTCTGTCGTCAATGACGTGTTCAGAGCGTAACAATGTTGTCGTAGCTTGCCAGCGATAGCAATACGAAAGCGGATACACCATGGGTCCAATCATTCGACCAACAGGGTTGTTATGGATCATGCACATGCGACTGTTAATGATCGTTGGCACTCTCGGTTTTGACATCTTGAATACTTGTAGTATTGACAGCAAAGGGTGCTGTGAGGCTAACTACCAACCTCGCCTGCATACGGCAAGCAATACAGCTTTCGACCAGAGCTAGCGTTCACGCAAAAGGGGTATAATAATGCACAGCATGTCCTCTTCCATAAGCTCAATTTTTCTTCCCTGGTGTGCCAAGAAGTACCGCAGCACCGGAAGACTTCATGTCGCTCATAGCGGCATCCGTCAAAGCACGCTTCTTGCTGACGTGCGTCTCTCGCTGCTCAATCTCGTCCTCGAGAGCGCGTGCCGCTTTGCGCTTCTCCCTCCTCACATCCTTCAGTGCCTTGATCGTATCACCAAAGCGATCGAGGAACCAATCGCCAGCTTCCTCCCACTCGTCGATGTCGAGGCTTGCAAAGAATTCGCCCTGCGTTCCTGGTTCGGCACGGGAAATGGATGCCATTTTGTCCGCCAAAGTGGCAGTTTCCGGCATACCAGAAACGACGAATGGCTGAGCGTTCGGATGCTGGTCGAAGAGCTCGGCTTTCAAGGACTGATAATCCTTGTTGAAGAGCTCTGGCAGATCGTAGTCAAGCAGTTCTTCATGATGTTCTTGCGGCTCGAGCCGCTCGGCCGGGTCATCCTCCAAGAAAGCCTCAGATGGCGGGTCTTGTGCCTCCATCTGATGCTGCACATCGTGCATGGGGCGGCTATGAAGGTAGCTGGTGTTCTTGACCGCTGGCGGGGCTTGCTCAGCCTGCTGGAAGGCGTGTCTGTCGGGTTTGGCCGCACGGCCGTTAGTATCAGCGACCGGAAGCTGAATTTCTTGCTTCTCGGGTTCAATCTGATGTGAGCGATGGGCAGCTGCTTTCAACTCGGTCGCAATTGGCCGCTGTTTCGTTGCTTGATTGTGCGGGCGTGAAGCATTGGCGCTGACTTCCTTTCTGGTGGCTGGCACCTGACCAAAAGTGAACCCGGCTGCTGCATCAAAGTCTGAACCAGGCTCCGGGTCGATGGACTGGATGTCTGGCGGCTGGTGGAAAGGTACAGCCTGTTGAACTTGCGTGTATCGCTGCGAAGCAGTTGCTAGGTGGGTTCGTGCATTGATAAGCTGCGGCTGTTGTCTGTGTGAATGGCGACCAAAGTTTGTACGTTCAGCAGCATGGACAGGTAAGTTATGGACACCGCCACCCTGTGCCCTGACATCACTCCGGTCATGCTGGTCAGTGACGGATGGAACACCGGCAGACGTCGGAGGATAAGAGTCGCCCTTGAGGTGAATCTGGCCTATAGTAGGACTTCCTGCCGCACCTCTACCTTTGGCTTGGGCAAGCATGAGTTGGTATTTGTTTTCGGCGACAGAATCATGCGGAGGCTCCTGGTCATTCTCGAGTTCTTCATTGTAGTCCGTTCCACCAAAAGCAAAGGACTGTTCATCACCGTTGTTGGCGTTCCTATCATAGATCTGTGAACGCGTCTGAAGGCGGAAGTCGTCACCGTTCCTGGGACGAGACGCGCTGGCGGTCGTAGAGAGAGCATCAGCACTTGTGGATCTCAACGATGCGTTCTCGTGGAGACGATCAGGGCGAACAAATTGGTCTCTCTCACGCGGGTTGTTAGTGCTTCGCTTCGACTTTTGCTTCTTATCTGCCTTTGCACTTGGTTTCTGAATTTTCAGGTCGTTGAGGTCAGGATTGACGGTGCGGGCATCCACGTTCCTCTCGGCCACGAAGCCCTGCATGCCAGCTTTGGACGACATGATGTGATGAGCGTGATAGGTTTGGTGATGAGAGTCGACTTGGCACCTTATCGTCGCCCAGACATGCTGGTGTCGACGTGCTGATCGAGTTGTAGAAGAAAGACCGGTGAGACGTCGAAAGATGAAGTCGAGACGCGACCAATTTAGCCGAGGCTAGCGCGCTATCACGTGACGGCCCTTGACCTGCATCATCGCCTTTACCTTTCGTCGATCATAGGTCCAACAGACTATTCGACTTTGATATTGACGCAGTACCGTGACTGTCCAGACACGACCATCTCTACCAGCTTCGTAATGTCGGACACCGGTCTGAACGGCATCTTCGCACTTCCAAACGAAGTAAGTCGTCCAATGCCGCACAAACCACAGCGCACGGACTGACGGAGGCAGATACTCCTCAATATCTTCGACCTGTCGTCCACACGTGAACTCCTACCGATAACTCCAACTTGTCGCCAATTCCACTCTTTGATCTTGCGCCTGATACATCACCGCTTGCAAATCGCAGCTGGACTGGATGGCCACACCTTATTCCTCGAGTGTCACCATCCGTCGGCACGCTTGACAGCACCGCCCTTGTATTGTACGCCGATCGGGACAGAAGGGCTGGACAGTTTGCTGTCAGAGATAAATGACGTGAATCAGTATCTCGGCCAGGTGCAAAAGCTTGGAAGCCTGTTCACTCGGTTTCGACCGGAGTGTAACGAACCGGAGCTCAGAGTGAAACAGCGTCACCGTGCTGGTGATGTACCCGGCTCCAGAACATACGAGAATACCACTGTGCGGGCTGCGACTATTTCCGAAGACAATGTTGTGAGAGACACGGTCTCTATCGACGCTCATGAGCTGTTCTCGCAACTCATTACGGTTGCCTACCTTGGGAGGCGGGAGCCCCGCCGTGGCCTACTTTGTTCCTTGCAGGAGGTTTGCGAAGGTACCATCCGCGTGTGGAGAGATTGGTTGTCCAAGCATTGCGAATCGCGATCGTTCACGGACGACAGCACCGTAATCGTCCATCACGGCAGCGAAAGCAGTAAAAATGGCGAGGAAGGACCAGACAGTGCCACTGATGCGTTTGACCCAACAAAGGACCCGCGAGTGCTCTGGATCAACACCAGGAGCGATGTTGTGGGAATCAAGTTCAAGGTAAAGAGGCGAAAACAGCAAGCTTCCAACGTTCCCCTTTTGTATACCAGTGATGTCGAGCTTTCAGTAAGCTATGTGGTCGAGTTCGAAGGTAAGGACTCGATATCCTGAGGCAATCGCCTAAGCGTACCTGCTGACATGATCGCAGAGGTCTTCATCCGGACCACGCATATACTGCTCAAACTAGAAGAGGCCGAGAAACAAATGAGCAACGATAACGGGAAGGCTATCGTATTCGGCACATTTAGAAGTGCGGCGTAGTCTTGGGATTTACTGATGGAACTTCATGTTGACTATGATAATTCGAGCTCAGGATGCATCTTACGATGTGTGAAACTGTAGATGTCAAGACTAAGTCAAGCGCGAAGAGATGACAGCAGCTTCTTCTCTTGTTTGTTTATGTTAACTCCTCGCTGCCAGTAATCAGCTTTACTGAACATACGATCACGTATTGATTGGTACACATCATGAACATGATATCGCTGATCATCGTCAACCTGATTCTCGACACTTTGGTTGCAGGTGTTGCTCTCATCAACAGATTGATTATCCATACTGAAGACGACATTTTTCCACGCCTCAACACCGTGTACGTGGCTTTCAAGCCAATCATCTGAACATCTCGTACTGAAGATACATGTACTCATTTGGCATATCACTTCGTCGCTCTCAGCATGTCGTAGGGTTAGGGTTGCGATCTCATGTCGCCGCAGGACTCCCGAGACGTTCAATCTCCTGGTGAGAGAGAGGCCCCAGCAGTCGCGACAGCACCACGCGATCAATACCACACACACGATGCATTGCTCCAGCCGAAGCATATTTGGAGGCCTGGTGTCGGCGACCACCCAGCGCTCCACGACACTGCCGCCCGGATTCCTCCTACCAGCATTCTCCAGCGCCTCACAGACCGCCAGCTTTTCATCCTCGACCGCTCGCGCTGCGCGCAAAGATGGCAACCCAGCCAGAGGCATTTCCGCGATCCGTCGCACTGGTTTAAACAAGAAAATCAAGTTGTCGGTCGACCTAAAGGATCTCCCGAAGCCGGTGATGGATCCCGCGCACCGCTCCAAGGTCAAAGTGGACGACGACCATGGACTCTGGGGCTTCTTCAACAATGCCCGCGACCCTCTACAGACCCCGGAAGACCTGCACGCACACGGCAGAGCATGGACGGTTCAGGAGCTTCGATCAAAGAGCTGGGATGACCTGCACCGCCTTTGGTGGCTCTGCCTCAAGGATACCAACAGGGTCATGACCAATGAAGCGGAGAGAATTCGCACAGAGGCTGGATATGGAGAGTACGAGGCTCTAGAGAGGCTGAAAGAGGTATGTTTTGTTGCACACGGAAGGGATTGGGGCGTACATTGACAAAATCACAGCTTCGCCTGACTAAGAAGAACATTAAGATCTGCTTGACTGAGCGTTGGTACTCGTGGGAAGAGGCTCGCGTGGCTGCGATGGAGGACGAGGAGGTGGATCTGTATGCCGACCCAAGCAAGGGCGAATCTGCCTACTTGCCCAAGGAGCTCACCGAGGTAAGGCCACCACACTGAAGCAAATCAAGCAAGAGCACGAACTGACATTTTGCAGGAGGAGACCTTTGAGACATCCGAGCCGGCCTCGTTGAACGCACCAGACGCGCAGATCCGCGAAAACATTGCCGCTGAGACTGCCCGTCAGGAAGTTCGTGCGTAAAAGGTGTACAAAGCCATTGATGTATAACATGTGCAAATAGGGAATACCAAACAGCTGTAGTTCAGACGCGATTTCATCAACGGGTATCCAATGTATCGTCTCACGTTGTCGTTTTGCTACACTGGGAGCGCTATGATTACTCGCCTATATAGGCACATCTTTTGTATAACGGTCCTAGACATGACTACTGTCGAATCTTACAATCACTTTAGAGTTATTGAACGATCTGCACCAATCACCGCAGTGGCTTTACTTAGGTATGAGCGGCTCCCATGAAGCGAAATGGAGCAAGACGAACTCGAGTCTCACATTCGGGCATACTGCATACAAAGGAGATTTAAATGTGAAGGCTTTCAGTAGCATGGGTACAAAATCAGGAACTCTGATGACAGGAAATCGTTGGCCACCGTTTCTGACGGGAGAAGCTAAATGAACAACTCGAAAAGGTGGAGAGCAATGCCGTCTCATAGTCTTACAGGATACCTAACGTATGATATCTCCCAAACTTGCATATATTTATACACAATACTTTGTGTTTGAACAATCATCATCATACTGTCACGGCTGTAGCCGTGGAGAGATCAGACCAGACCCTTGCCCGCAGTGGGGCAAGCGGTGAGGTAGTTCGCAGTAGTAAACACCACTTGACACTGCTCTCCTTTGTTCTCCTCCGTGTCATCGAACCACCGCCTGAACCTGCACATCCAACCAACCACAATCATGGACGAGATCGCACCCGAGTACGACGTCGTCGTCTTGGGCACTGGCCTGACCGAGTGTGTGCTTTCGGGCGTCCTCTCCGTCAAGGGCAAGAAGGTGTAAGCTTTGGTGCACACAAAAGAGATCAGAATGGACGCTGACAAGGTTGCAGATTACACATTGACCGCAACGATCATTATGGCGGAGAGTCCGCATCCATCAACCTCGAATCCCTCTTCAAGAGGTACGGCAACTACGAGCAAGGCACCGAGCCCTGGAAGAAGTACGGCCGCGTCAACGACTGGAACATCGACCTCGTACCTAAGCTCCTGATGAGCAACGGCGAGCTCACCAACATCCTCGTCTCCACCGACGTCACAAGATACCTCGAGTTCAAGCAGATAGCGGGCAGCTATGTCCAACAGGGCAGCGGATCAAAGGCTACGGTCGCAAAGGTGCCCTCGGATGCATCCGAGGCTCTGAAGAGCCCGCTCATGGGCCTTTTCGAGAAGAGGCGTGCGAAGAACTTCCTGCAGTTTGTTGGAAGCTTCGATGAGGCCGACCCTAAGACACACAATGGTATGTTCAAGTGGGACGGAGAGAGGATGTTTCTAGGCTGATATGGACAACGTAGGCATGAACCTCTCGCAGACGACCATGAAACAGGTCTACGACAAGTTCGGCCTCGAACAGGGAACCCGCGATTTCATCGGCCACAGCATGGCTCTTTACGCCACCGACGACTACATCGAGTCAAAGGGCATGGCCAGGGACTGTGTAGAGCGCATCCGCCTCTACGTGAACTCCATGGCTCGCTACGGCAAATCGCCTTACATCTACCCTCTGTACGGCTTGGGTGAACTGCCGCAGGGCTTCGCTCGCCTGTCAGCAATCTACGGCGGAACATACATGCTCAACACCAACATCGACGAAGTCAAGTACGAGAACGGCAAAGTGTCTGGCATCCGTGCGACCATGAAAGAGCGTGGCGAAGAGGGTGATGGCATGAAGTTCGAGACAAAGTGCAGCAAGATCCTGGCGGACCCATCCTACTTCCCCGACAAGGCCAAGGTCGTCGGCCACCTCATCAAGGCCATCTGCATCCTCAACCACCCGATCGATAAGACCGACAACAGCGACTCCGTCCAGTTGATCATCCCGCAGTCCCAGGTCGGCCGCAAGCACGACATCTACATTGCCATGGTTTCAGGCGCACACAACGTTTGTCCCAAGGGCTACTACATCGCCATCGTCAGCACCATTGCTGAGACCGACGCGAACCACCACCTTGAGATCCAGCCTGGTCTCGACCGCCTCGGCAAGATTGAGGAGAAGTTCATGGGTGCTCCCATCCCGCTCTACGAGCCCCTCGACAGCGGCGCGAGCGACAACATCTTCCTTTCCAAGAGCTACGACGCATCCAGCCACTTTGAGACTACGACTGGTAAGGGTCCTTGGTATCAATCTTGTGTCATGTCGAAATTTACTAACAACCTCGACAGACGACGTCAAAGACATTTACGCGAGGGCCGAGGGCCACGAACTCAAGGTCGAAGGCCTCAAGGATGGCCAGAACCTCGTCGCCGAGGAGTAGAAGTACGAATATATACCCTCTTGTTGGCGTCCGAACATAGCCGCACTCCAGGGAATTTGACGATAGCACGCGTGATAGCAGTTTTTGTGAACCATGTGATTTTTTTTTTTGGATCCTCATCGATAAGGCGAATCTCCATTTCTGGCGTTTTTGTTTGATGTTACGAATATGCCGAACTTGTGGAATGATCAATCATCCTGACGCAGACTCTACTCCCCAAAATCTGTATTCAGACTAAGTCCTTGCTTGCAATGCTCGTTTCTCGCGCACCCACCTGTACCCTTGGCATCGTTGCGCTTGGTAAACGTCTCTCTTTGGGGTCTTACAAGGACACAACTCAGCAGGACAGGACTGCATAGATTTGCACATTGCCGTTGTGACGACCGAAGACATGGGAACGACCAGCTTCGGTATGAGATTTCAACGCATTCATCGACTAACGATGGACTGTACCCCTCGCCAGGCTCTGCGCTGCAATCCGCATCGAACCCGTGACCTGTGTGCGTCCAACCCTCATCTCCTCAACGGAGAACTGCCCACCGTACCATCGGTTTCAAGCTCCTTCAAAGCGCCCACCATGCTGAAATCAGCATCCTCGTCATGTTCCAGGACACTCGGGCTCAGAGGCGGAGTATGCGCCACTCGCGGGCGGCTCTTGAAGACTGAATCATACTCGGCGCTGGCTTCGAACAGTTGATCGCGGGGTGTGATGATGCGCTGGTGGCTTCTAGGTTGGAATCCTTCGTCTTCGTCGTCGACTTCCTGGCTTGGGGTTAGGTTGTTCAGGCTTGAGCGGCGTGGGGGTTTGTGGGCGTTGTCGGGGTGTTGGTGGATGGAAGTGCGAGAGCGCGTGTGTTTCTGCCGTGGGGCTGGGGTTGTTGGTTGGAAGGAGGAGATGGATTGGCGGGTGCGCTCGACGAGGTTTCGGGCGGGTTGGGCGGGCGTGGGGGTGTTGTTGTTAGAGGGCGGTGAAGGGAAATCGTCGGGCTTGATTGCTGGCGACGAGGGCTCTTCTGGTGTTTGCGAGCCGCTGCTGTTGAAAGCCATCGACAGGCGGGTTCGCTCGGCGAGAGTTGGGCGGGGAGTATGGCTGGCTGGTGTGGAAGCAGGCATCTTGAACTCAGGTTTGTCTTCCCATCGGTCCTGTTTCGACGGGTCGAGATCTATTGGTGATGCAGACACTGCGGGCATTGCGAAGTTGGAGGTGTTGCCTTCAAAGTTGATATTGGGCTCTCGATGGCTGAGGCCGAGACCGGCAAGTGCGCCGTTGATGGATGCAACAGACTCATCCCCTTCCTCCTGTGGGGGTGAAAGCGTGTGATTAGGCCGGTGTGAACTGCTGTATGGGGTTGTATCGGATCGGTCTTGATAGCGCAGTGCATGATCGATGCTGTCCATAGACTCGTCCATCTCCTCTTGCGGCGATGGTAGCAGAGATGTTGGTCTAGACATGGAAGCCGATCTCGGACTGTGACTGCCAGGTCTTGCTGACTTCAGGGGCGAGAAGAGCTCTGTCTTCAGAGGTATAGGCCCGCGTTGAGATATGACCTTCGGTTGCTGGTATGAACGCGATCGCGAGGAGATTCGTCTGCCCATGCCAGGTCTGAAAGGCACAGGAGACTGCGATGGCGAATGTTGCAACGAAGGCGAGCGTGAATGCTGGCGAGGGTGCAAAGGCTGGAAAGCAGACGACCGACTTGCGCCAGCGACAGCATCTGAAGTCGAGCGGCTGTGTCGCGCATCTTTTGTAACATTATGAGGGTTTTGTCGTGCAAGCCTGAGATCCTCACGCAACGCAGTAAGGATGTTGTCGTAGTCTGCGACGCAAGCCGACGAGCCTCGCGAATGATGAGAGCTTTTGGTCGGAGACCCGAAGCCACGCTGCGGTTTAGTGTCTGCCACTGTGAGGTCCGCGTGCCTGTCGAATCGGACCTGGGATGCATCACCTCTGTTCTTGGCTTGTTCGGCCTGTGATGGGTTCGGCTTAGCAGCCTGCAACCTGTCATAGAGAGCTTCCCACCGTTTCAATCTCAGATTCTGTCCTCGCGCCTTGGTTGCAATGTCGCTAACAAGATCCCGATCTGCTTGCGCTGTCTTGGAAGTCCTCGAGCCCTGGTTGCGATCGAAAAGAGCTTCGGTCGATTCACTCAGCATACGATCACTGCTTGCAGCGCTTCCTCCAGACAGCAAAGCCTCCTCAAATCCTTCATCTCCTACCCAGCCCCTGCGCAAGACATCTTCTAGTGGGCTGAAGTGTTCCAATTGCTTCTGAACTTGCTCAGTCTTTCCGTCTCGGCTGATCTCGGCCTTCCTCCTACCCAAATCATCTTCTTTCTCCCGCAGAATGTCTCCCAACTGCGCGAATTGCTCGGCGAGCATCTGCTTCTCCGACAAGTTTCTTGACAGCGAAACTCTATGTGCTACCATCAAAGGCATCATGATATCTTTGTCTACCTTCCCAAGGCTTTGAGCAGTGCCCAAGGCCTGTGCGACTGGTCTCCCGAGTCCGCTCTTGCCTCGCTTTCCAACCACCTTCTTGCGTACCACGATTGCCGAAAAGGCAACACATACCTCCCAGAACTTGTCCCCAGCACACTCATCTAGCATGGTCTTTCGCAACACTACATCCCTGCCTAGGACGCTATTTTTCTTCAATCCGTCTAGACATCTGTAGAGAGCGGCGCGTAGGTTGATGCTTTGCAACGGTTCCAAAGGAGGGAAGAAAGGCTGCAGCTTCTCCGCCGTCAAGGCCGGTTCGGAAATACGAAACAACTGGTATAAGCTCCATTCTGCGGCCTTGATGCGGGCTCGCGCGTCGACATTCGAGAAGGTAGAAGGTGTGATAGAAGGCCAGTCGGCGAGGGTGTCGAGATTGAGGAGCCGTAGGTTTGTCAAGAAGAGCGAGGATGGGTTTGGTCCTGACGGCACACGGGGAGCGGATTTTGTTCGCTTGTGAGTGGTAGTCGTTGTCCCTCCTGGGGTCGTGTCAGAGATGGGGTTGTCCATGGCGGTCGGCACGTGGGTGATGAAGACTGCATGTGAAGACAGCCACAGATGTATTAATTAATCAAGGTCGAGGGGAGCATGTCAGATCACGTCAGGTCATGTGATATGTATTTGTTGATGGACCAATTCCCCGTCATTTCCGAGGGCAGATTGGTGCAGCATGGGTATCTGGGTGGTTTGTTGGAACGAGCGCTACTGGTAAATAAAGATGCAGCTGTGCAGGGACCACTCGTCGCCTTGCCTATCAATGTGGGTCTTAAAGTCTGGTGCCTGTCACCTCGCATGTGTTTGTGACTTAGTCAGCAAACAAGACGCAATTATCAGTCACTACTTCTACTTACACTCATATACAGTACATCTTCATACACTATTGCTACACACGCGACTACAACATCCTCGGAAGAAACCTTAGTCAGTCAATCGCTCAATACTCAAGCATTCAAAGGCCCGCCCACAACACTTGTCTCCCAACATGACCATGCAAGAGGCCAAAGAAACAAATGCGCCTGCCGCGCCCAACTCTGGTGTCTTGACGCCTCGCACCGCAGAGAATGAGCATTGGACTCCCGAAACTGGTATGCTATGCTGGTCTGCATCTCCGATCCATACACTTTACTGACCATCCCCACCAGTCCTCAAGGACATCCCCCACCGACCCGAAGCCTCCACCTCCTCCCCAATCCCCTTCTTCCACATGATCGAGCGCCTCAAGACGACCAAGCGCGAAGGCTGGCGCCGCTTCGGCATCAGCCACGGCGAATCCATCGGCGACCACATGTACCGAATGGCCATCATCACCCTCCTCTGCCCGCCCTCGCTGTCGCCCAAACTAGACCTTGGCCGCTGCACGCGCATGGCACTCGTGCACGACATGGCCGAGGCGCTGGTCGGCGACATTACTCCCATGGACAACGTGGTGAAATCGGAGAAGAGCAGGCGCGAGGCCGAGACCATGGACTACATTTGCGACGGTCTGCTGGGCAAAGTGGGCGGTGGTTTGCAGGCGGAGGAGATCAAGAAGGTGTGGTGGGAGTATGAGAATGACGAGACCCTGGAGGCGCACTTTGTGCACGACGTCGACAAGATGGAGCTGTTGTTGCAGATGGTCGAGTACGAGAGGAGTGCGGAGGGCAGCCTGGACCTGGGCGAATTCTCCCGCGTGGCGGCGAGGATCCAGTTGCCGGAAGTCAAGGCTTGGGCGGACGAGGTGCTGAAGGAGAGGATGGCTTTCTGGGAGTCAAAGGGCAAGACGCCTAGTTTTGCAAGCGATGTTGAGGCTGGGAAGAAGGATAGCCAGGACCAGTACTACGGCGCCAAGACTGAGGCGAATGGAGAGACCAAATGAGCGATTTTGTCGGCGCGAAAAACATTCGCGAAGAGCAAAAATCAATCAGAATGGGTATGCCATCTCCCGTCCTCGGACTCTCTTGGATTCCAGAGTCACGCCGTTGCAGCAACTGCACCGAGTCGACACCAGTCAAGCAGCGAAGAAGACGCTGCCGGGCCAGACGCGCATACACATTCACCCGGCACATGTTGCTGGAGTCTGGACGATCATGAGACGACTGATAGAAACACATATTAGAATACATGTTTACGAGAGAGACGAAAGAATGCATCAAGATTGCTGTGAAACCCAGATCACCTTTTATTACTACGAAAGGTGCTTGAAGAGCCCTAAAAAGAAGAAGATGTCCCTACAAAAAAGACGAGTATCAAACTCCACGAGTCGGCCAGTCGGGCACAGCGCCGAGCATGTACCCTACCGGTGTACCAGCGTTGACGCTGTGCATATATCGGAAAGGCTAGCGCGGTGACCCCAGGCAATTAGAATGGTGGTCGCAAATATGGGGTCTCCACTAACACTGCCTTACTGGCAATGACTCTGCTGCTGGCAGAGCAAACATGGACACCGGCCGAAGCAGAAGTGTAGGACGGGAAGACGAAGCGTCTAGATCGTTATGTCGTGGACTCCTTCACAGCTACACTACTACACCACACTTGCCTACTTGTCAATTTCGACATTTGCCGAGTGGTCAGAGTTTCAATGAGATGATTTGTTCCTTTCTTTGCAAGCAAACATACAGTGGTCGCGCACGAAAGACGTGGCCCCGGACGACAACAAAACGCCCGATCCCAGACCCGTGGAAACGAATACCCAGGACCTGCACCTCCGCGGACGGGGAGAGCAGTCACACAGCGCCCAACCGTCTGCGCCAACTACCCGGATAGGAAGGAATGAAGGAAACAACTTCTTTTTACAGCAAGGCAAGGTAGTACAAACACGTACCGATTGACGTGCAGTTAATAGTAACAATGTCGATACACGACGACGACTCCGGCCGATCATTTTTCTGCCAAGTACTGCAGGCAGTGAAGTGAGCCTGCCAATGTGCTGCCCACAACTTGTTCTGTGTGGCGTACCTATCCGGAAAGCCTTCCGACAGAGTACAGGTAGGCAGCAGGTAGGTAGCAGGTAGGCAGGTTGACTGGACGCGTCAACGATTTCGAGAGTCCAGGTTATGCGCTTTTTGTGAGATCGGCACTTGCAGGGAACATGGGGTTTTGTATCGGGAAGACGATCCTAGCGTACATGTACGTGCTAAGGCATGCTGTACGGGAGTGGAGAGCGGACATATGATCTTGTAATTGGTGGTTGTGTTGGTTGAGGTTGGATGGTTTGCCTTGTCGGGCATGCCGGGCTCTCCGGGGTAGCTCTGGACTCTGGACCTTCAAGGTGTCGTCGTCAGTTGTTGTTACCTGATCGTATTCAATACGTGCTCGAGGTCCACTGTGTTGCAGAGGAGAATGTCCAGGTGACCATGCAGACGAATTCGACAATGGCAACTGGGAAGTCGCACCCCGGCTCGAAGGTGACCTTCATTGGAAGATCTCGCGTCCTGGAAGTTGAGCAAACCCTAGATTTGGTGCAAGCATGACTCGCTCTGCAGGCAGAAGAAGCCAGGTTCGGTTTGGATTGGTAGGAATAGTACGCTTCGCGCCGCATGAACTGCAGATGATTTAGACCTGAGGACTTACGTGCATGTCCGCCGCCTAGACTGCGCGGGCCGTGTGCTTTCGGCAGGAGACCCGTATAGGGCAAGTGATTCGCCGCTTGCCGCAGCGAAACAAACACGCGACCATATAGCATTGGCTTAGACGAGCAGTGGAGGGTGTCATCTAAGCGAGTCCAACGAGACTTGGGCCCGAACGGATGGCATGGCATGGCATGGCATGGAGGAGCTGCCGGCACCACCAGGCTGGTGTGCTGTACGGAGGCTTACTTACATTAGACTGGCCATGTTTTGTCGAATGAGGCTCGTCCGTTGTGAGGGCTGATACATACGCATGCAGCGCTGGGCGATGCGTACGGCAGGAGTGCATGATGTGGCTTGCAGGCGAGGTCTTTCCCCGCGCCTGGAAACTGCTAGGTGTGGCTTGGCCTGCTTCGCGGTTGTCTGCTCGTCGGGTCGTTGTTTTTATTCGCCATCGCTTGGGAGTCCGTTGGTCTGTTGTTGCTGTGCAGCTGTGTTATGCATGGTGGATGCATCGCCCACCGAGACATATCTAGACGCCTCTGAAGCATAATGATACATCGCGGGCGGCGGGTAGGAGTGTTAATTGTCATGGATGGCGTGGCGTTGGGTCGGGTGCTGTCGTCAACAATCACGTGGCCTCGTAGAGTAGGTATGTAGGTACCTAGCGAAACGGTTGTATAGCGCCACCTGTGGATACGATCAGCACTTGGGCCATGATCACAGTCGCAGGGTGGCGAAAAGCAGCGACGATGGCATCAAGGCGATGCAATGTCCGCATGTGTATGTGTCGAATGTATGGATATCATAATAATCCCTGCCAGGAGATCTGTCGTGATGGCACAAGAGGAGACTGGAAGAGACGGGCGATATGCAAGTGGAGCGCTCCAACCGAGCCCGGACCCTGGTCGGCAGAGACCCACATTTAGAATTATGCGGAGAAAGGGTAAGTGATGGGTGATGGGAGTAACTCGACTAAGGTAGAGTGATACCTTATGCGGGACCTCGTTGCGTTGCGTGTGTGTGTATGGTCTGCGCCGCCTCCAGGCCGCCAGGCTAAGGTGTGGTATGCTGCACGCGGCCTATGTTCATCATCGCCCGTAGCTCAAGCTCCGACTCGACTCGCACACCAAGTGACTACCTACTAGGAGTACATACCTAGGTATTCACGTGCCTGTAGGCCTGTTCATCGACTCCACCTCCACTCATCCTACACCACACCTACCTCGACCGAACATCACAAGAGGCCGGCAGAAGGGCATGCTGCTACTCCGGTCTGGACCCCGAGCACCGTCGACACGCCGCGTTTTGATCTCACTATCCTCTCACGCCGACGAAGACGCATTCTCTTACCCCATCCTCTCCGTACCAGAGCTCGGCTATGGCCAGCGTCGAGGATGCGCGAGCGCCGCTTGCCGACGAGGAAGACGATTCGCGCCCGAGACATGACGAGGATGACCCTGATGCAGACCACGAGGTCGAGATCGAAGCCGAAGGCGCCGACGGCACGAGACGGAGGAAGAAGAGACGTATCATACAGAACAGCGACAGGAAATACTGTTGCTCAGAGGAGGGCTGCGTGAAGAAGTACTCTCGTGCCGAGCATCTGTACCGGCATCAGCTCAACCGTATGTCGATAAACTTTCACGACTCACGTTACTTCACTCATCAACCACCCACCTGCAATTCAATAATGGCCGAGATGAAGGTAGCCGCCCTTGACTAATCAACACTCTTTAGACACGCCCAAACAATGGTATTATTGCGACTCTCCTGGATGCGACCGGAAGTTTGTTCGTGCCGACCTCTGCACCCGCCACAAGGATCGACATACAGCAAAGGGCTCCCATCTACAACGCAAGGATGCCTTCAAGGCAGCACCAATCCCCGACGCCAGCATGTCTACTCCACCTTCACCATCGGGCAGGCATACCATCAGCTCATCCCCAGTGGAGCCTACACAGAATGCATACTACCACGTCCTTCAACCTGAGTACTACGCTGCTCCGGTAGCTTCCCAGCAAGCTCCTCAGTCATCGTCCGGTGACTACAAAGGACATCTTGCAACTCACGAGCATCCCAACAAACTGGACACGCAGGTGTCTATGGATTCTCACACCACCAATGGTGCTCATAGCAGCGCTTTCTCCTCGATCAATGGAAACTACCACTCAATGCCGCCGCCCGCCACTATTCCAGAACGCCGCTTCAGCTACGATAGCTCGAATTCTTCCCGTCCGATGTCCAGCGACGCTTATCCGCAACAATTCGAACAAGTCACGCCGGTGCAGCCTCAGCCAACCACCTCATCCCACTCGATGGGAACGACCTATTCGCAGAACTATGCGTCATCCTCCACCACCAACTACCAATCGTCGACAATTTACAATTCAATGCCGCCGCTACCTCCCTTTGCCTTCGACTCTGGATATAGTGTCCCAAACGGCGATCGTGGAAACATACTTTCGGCTCCAACAATGACCAACGCCAATCCAAACTCGTATGTGAACGGCAGGAGCGACAGTTTCACCAATTTTAGTAACGTGATGGAGATGCCTACCGCTCCATACACGATCCCGATCTTCAGCGAAGAGTACGGTCTGGATCCTTCGTCATCACTTCCGCTCAACGACGATTTCCTCTATTCTCTCTTCGGGAGTAGCGGCATGGTTTCAGACCCGATCATCCCCTCGCCGCCTGGTCCCGAGACCGCATACAATCAGTCGTACTACGTTATGCCACAGCCGAAGACCGAGCCAGATGTCGAAAATAGCCCGACACCAGCGATCAAGCAAGAGCGTCCAAAGTCACCTGCTGTGAATGGCTTGGACATATACACGAAGGAGAGCGCGATAAGCGACAAGAAGCGGCTCCGCTTGATAGACTTGATCAACAATCGCTTCAACGCTGCGGAGCCTCCAGGGCGGCCACCAAGAGAGGCCATAATGCACGGCTGCGTCGACGATCCGAAACACGTGTTGAGTCTGACAATGCAACGCACCTTTCTCGCTAGCTACTGGGCGCACGTACATGAGCAGATGCCTATTCTGCATCGACCTACCTTCAACCCAGAGACGTGTCCGGATCTACTCCTTCTTGCAATGATGTGTCTGGGAGCGAGCTGCTTAGAGCGCGGACATGCTCTCGAAATGACACAGAGATGTGCAGAGCTATCCTCGTTCATGGCATGGCACATTCGCTGGGAAGTGTTCCAGGATCCCGAATTTCATCCACCTGGGATGTTGTGGACGTTCCAAACACTGTTACTGTTGGAGCTGTTTGAGAAAATGTACAGCACACGCCGGATGCATGAACGAGCGCATTCCCATCATGCGACTACGTTGACTGTCATGAGGACAGGTTCGTCTCTAATCGGGAGAAGTGCCATTGAGTCTCCTGGCCACTCCAACGATCCGACACGTACACCCCCGGGCCCGGATGGAAGCATCAATACCACTGGTACCAATACCAATGATGCGACCTGGAATAAATGGATCACGCAGGAGGCGACCAGGCGTGCTGCTTTCGCTGCCTTTGTTATTGATTCAACCCATGCAGCGCTATTTGGTCATTCGGCTGTAATGGCGCCTCATGATATCAAGCTCCAACTGCCATGCGACGAAGCGCTTTGGTCTGCAACAAGTGGGACTGAAGTCCAACGTACATTGGCTAGCCTCCGGGCCAACGGTTTCACGCCAATGCAATTCGTCGAGGGACTTCGTCGGACGCTGAATGGGCACAGAGTACGCACTAACACCTTTGGTCGCGTGATCTTGATGGCTGGACTGCTCAATGTCAACTGGCATATGAACCAGCGCGATCTTCAGGTCAAATCTCTCCCCAGCAGTGCGCTTGGCAGCTCTTTCAAATGGCGATCACACCTGTACAGCGCTATCCAGTTCTGGCGCAAGGACTTCGACGCGAGCGTACCCTCTCCGCCCGAGACGCGTGATTCGGTCTTTGAATCTCGCACAACCCTTCACTCACTAGCGCTTATGGCTATGCATGTCGACATGATCGATTGCACCGTCTTTGCCGGCTCCGAAAAAGCTCTCGGCCGCATCGTTACAGAAGCTGACCGTGCCGCCGTTCAAAAGCGCATGCGCGAGACCTGGGCTCCATCCGCACATGCCCGCGAAGCCGTACACCACGCTATCAGATTCCTTTGCGAGGTCTTGATGCCCGAGGGCGAGCACTCCGATGCACAAATACCCAGCCATGCGCGCCTGAATGCTCACCAACAGCCGGCATTCACCTATAGCGCCCGCGACGACTTCCTCCTGAATCGACCATGGGTGCTTTATTTTGCAACCCTCATCGTGTGGGCGTGGGGCTACGCGCTCGATGGGCCCCTCTCCCCTGCCAACCACACTCTCACGACGCGAGACCAGCAGATCTGCGACATGCGCAACTACCTCAATCGCGTCCGCAATGTCAAATCCGCGTTCGACCTCGCGGATCTGCGAGACCGCAACTCGTGCTTGGGTCTGCTGCTTCTTCTCAGAACGTGCTTCCGTGAGCCCAGGTGGGAACTCATGCATGATGCGAGCGACATACTGGACAAGTGCATCAAATTGCTCGTCCCTGGACAGACCGGTGGCGGAGGGCCGGCAAAGTAAATGGTAGTGGATGAAACGAAGAGTACAGTACCTCGTCGCTGTGTGACATGGATTGATCATGTCTTGCAAGTCCGCTCGAGAGCCCTGAACCAGGCAGCGGCAGCGCAGCATACGAGCACCACGAGCGCGAACGATGACGAGGACGAACAAAAAGGGACACACCGCTGCGTGGTTCTGGCATTCCTAGCGCCTTTTGTGAAAAGGAAGCTCCTCACGTGAGGAATGTCTTCTCATCCAGGGGTTTGATCTTTCCTTCAGCTTTTGTTTTTTTTTGGGCGGCACGTCTTGATACCCTTTGCACATTCGGCTTGTCCCAATTTTTGACCCCCATTCTATGTAAATTGTGTTACTCTACGAAATTCACTTACTCAGTACATAGCTATATGCGGAAAAACAAAACGAACAGGATGGAGATGAACATGATCACACATACGCCACTGCCGCTCGTTCTCAGCATTGTTTCCCTACTTACTATCACGATTGGTCTTGGGTCACTGAAGTCGGCGCACGTGTAGTAACTACTGGTACGTATCTTCTACGCTGTGGTATTGCTGAAAGACGTGGTTCGTCCTTTGTTTCTCTGTCTACTTTCACAGTTTTCCTTGGGGCATCTTCTTCCGAGCCACTGGCTGTGCTTGGCGAACAGCCACTTGCGCTTTTTAAACTGCGTCCTCTGCGTGCAAAGCATTGATCTCCTTTTAAGCTGCTTCTTCCGTGCGCCTGTCGTGCTCCGACTTAATGCGAGCGGTGTCTTGGTCCGTGGTGGTTCCCAGATGCTTGTCCGCCTATTCCATCGGCGTAGGCAGAGTATGTTTTAATCGGTCCTCTCGCTGCTATGTTCATGTGTGCCACCAGAGCCTCTCAATCGACCACTTCCCGCAGACGACAATCGAACGCACATCGGATTGCCTCCTGGCATTTCTCTCCGGTCCGCTTCTACACCGTCAGTTGGAAGGGCTGTTCTTTCCTCCAGAAGGAGCAAAGATCTTTTGCAACTCGAGCTTATGACGATCATGGGTTTGCTTGGACTCAAGGCGATTATGGTCATGATCTTCTTGCGACCGACGCACATGAGTGTCGTAGTCTTCTTCCAACCGAAGCATGCGGAGATCGTACTCTTCTTGTGACCTACGCATACGAAGGTCGTAGCTCTTCTGAGCCTGCCGTTCCTCTGAGGTTGCCCCGGGTCGCAACTCGCTCGTCCTTTCGAGGAAGCTGACTTTGGTCTTAGTCGCCTCTTGGGTCAGTTGTGATTTGGCTACAGTTGTTTCTTGGGAATTCGCGTCTCCGGCCTGATTGGTTTCTTGGGATGACTGGGCTCTGGCTTCAGTCGTCTCTCGGATGACCATCTCTTGGGGCGGCGTGCTGGCCTTGCTTTGAACCCCAACAACGTGCTCGGGTTCCCTGCGAGCAGATCCACTTTGTTCTTCGACAAGAGCGTTGAACCGGTCTTCGATAAGCTTGATGATCTCGGCCTTGAAGGCCTCGCTAGGGTGGGCGTCGGGTGTGTGAGCATCTAGCGTTTGCTGTTTCGGGGAACTTTGGTCGCACTGCTTGAATTGGAGACCAAGACCTTCCGGATCATCCTCATCAGCTTTGATCCCGCCAGCTTCGATGACAGGCTCCCTCGAGACGGTGTTCTTTGCTTTGATCGCAAATGGTTCAGTCTTTGCGTCAGTCGTCTCCGCGCCTAGCTGAGTCTCTTCCCTCGTCTTGCCACTCTCTGCTGACTCTTTCGCTGGACTCCCCTCTTCCACTGTTGCGTCTTTTGCCACCTCTGGCGCCTCGACTTCTTCCATCATCGTGTTGTCCCTGGGCTCACCACCACCATCTGAACTGCCGGATGGTGTCATGACGTGTTCCCTAACGTCGGTTTCTGTCTTCCCGTCGTAGTCTTCGGCTTCGTCATTGATCGCTGTGGATGGGCAGCGCTCCAAGCTCCCATCACAGTCGATGCCATCAAGCATTCGGTCCGCGTATTCTTTGGCCTGCCAGTCTAGGAACATTCGGAGTAAATCTTCCGTATACACGTCTCTTACCGCCTCCGGGAGAGACCGGTAAAGTGTTTCGGCTTTCTGTCGCCATTCCTGACAAAAGCATATCAGTCAAAACAATTTGTATCCCTTCACGATTCAACATTTTACCTCCGACTCGTCCCAGTACTGTTCAGTTGCCGCAACGAAGGCCAATGTCCAAGCGCGCAGGTGCACCGGCATTGCCAGGTCCTGTAGGTCGCGCTGTGCTTGTTCTGCACACTGTGCTTTTGCGTCCTCGGCGTAGAGTCTGTACAGCTCATCGATTTGCTTTTCGTAGTCGACCGCCATCTTTGTGGATTTGGAGGTTGGAGATGACTGATGCGTCGATGGTACGTGGTAGAAGTGCAACAGGTGGAAATGTGAAGGTGGTGCGGGAATGGCTAAACGAAGGAATTGTCTGTACTTTCTCAGATGAAGAGCAAACGGAGGCACAAACAGACTGCAGTCCCTCACTCACTCACTGAACGTCACTCACTCGCCTTCACTGCGAAAGTCGAGGCCTCTCGCATCCCGCAACAAACAGACTTCAGCAACACTCCCCAACTCACTCATCTACCCATCGCCGAAAATGGCTGGCGAGAAGGGATCCACATCAACGCAGTTCGAGGAAAAGGGACTGCATCGAAGACCATTGACGCAGACGAGATCTGCTTTGGGTCTGACAAGTCAGTATAGGGTCACGCAGCGTACTATCAACAGCGACGAAGCCAAAGACCGCGATCAGATCAGATCCGGGTTGCACGTCATAGAGGATTGGGAAAGACGTTTTGCGTTGATGGATTGCTTGCTTTTGAAGTGTTTCTGGGTGAAATCATCATCGCCGCAGTCGAAACAGCAGACGGGACGGCGAAACGTGCTCCAAAGGTGGACGACGGGCCATCTGGTCCAGAGACAGGAATGCCGACGGCTGGCCTAGAGCTACGAGGAAGAACATGATATATGCACTACCGTGCTCCAGTCGCCGTGAACTTCCTTCTTCCCTCTTTGTTTCAGTTGAGCCTCGTGAGACTGTAAGCAAAGACGATCAGAGAGGCAAAGGTACAACGCCGTGGTCTCTCTCCTCCATAGCAGGAAGAACGCGGTGTAAAAGACGGCGTGGCCGGGATGGCGTTCTTGCTTCGGCCCGAATGTCACTGTGAGTTTGCCGTTGGAACATAGCTCAAGTAGAGAAACAGAAAAGCAGCGGTGTGTAAGAAAACAGCGCAAAGACTCACTGAACGTCGTCCGGGAACTTTGACCAGTATAAAGTCCATGGAGTAGATCCGGAGTAGTACCCCGGCACAGAGAGTGTTTCAACCAGATGCTTTTGGTACACACGTTGGCCAACCTGTCAAGGAGGGAAAAAGAGAGAGAGATAGAGAGTTCGACGCGCCGCCGGTCCGGTTCAGAAGCCTCCTTGCTTCCGAGTAAAACAGATAGCAGCAAGCATCTCGAGAGCCATGGCTGGCTGGGCACTTCCCTTCCTTGGTTTAGCAAACGACTGACAGGCGCCTTCACACGTGGCCCGACGCGTCGAAGCTGGTAGGGGATGATGTTTGTTTGTCTCGGAGGGATTCCCTGGGCGTGGTTTATGGGATTTCCTTGAAACGCCACGATGGGGTTGTACCAACTCCAGGCACTTGCTTGCTTTGGGGGGTTTGCGGGCGGAGGTTGGTTATGGGAAAGGCTAGGAATCGGGTTCCAGGCGTTTGATGGGATTTCGCGGCAGGGACCGGTGGGGTTCGGAGGATTTTGTGTCTTAGATCAACGGATGGATGTCTCAGGTGGCGCTATGCTGTTGTTTGAAAATTCGATAGGGGATGTGCGGGAAGAGCATGCTGTGGTGGTATCGCGTGAAGTGGTTGTTAGTTGAAGTAGGCGAGTTACGAAGTGCTTCTTGTTTTGACATGGTCCTGTCCAGTCCAGTCCAGTGAAGTCCAGTGAAGAGCAGCGTGAGACAAAAGACGCCTGCAGAAGCTCACTCCTCGCGCCTCATCACGGCGGTGAAATTGAGAGGCTTGTCCGACGGCTAGCATACACCGACTGCTGCGCATGGGAATCTTGAGAATGGCATGTCCAGAGGGCGACGAGAGATCGGCAATCGTCGATTTGGAGCGGTGATCCTATGGAAAAGCACGGCGGGCATATATGTATGCTCGACCCTTTCGACCCTTTCCACAACCCCTTCTGTGTGCCCTGATGTCCCTGCGTTTTGCAAACGGTCAGCCGCTAAGACATGTCTTGGACTTCGTCGAGTGTCAAACATGGTATGCGAACTGGGGAAGTAGGGCCAGGTCGCTGGGACCATAGCGGTGTATCCAAACGTTCGGGTGTGATAACACTATCGTTGTGTTGCTTTCGATACGCGGATGCGGTAGTCTATCGAAGCTCTGGTGGCTTAAGTATTGCTGCCTGAGCGGAATGGAACCTTGAATCTTGAAACTCACCTGTTGCTTTCTTAAAGAATGCATCGATGCGGGGATGTTGATGTTGTGTTTCACTTTGGTTGTGACATGGATAATATAGCTATGTATTGTCGAAAGGGACTCACCTTGACTTGCTGCGGCTGTATCAGCGAACGAGGCTTATGTGTGATGGAAGTAAATCAGTATGAGCTCAAGTACGGCGAATACGGTGACTGCTGCAGAGATGCCCAACGACGCGTGAGATCTGCAAGTGAATTTTGTGATAGGCGGGCTCGATGTGTTTCTCAGTACTGCGAGCTGTGGCATGCAACTTTGAGTAGTCGTGAAGACATGTCATGGGCTGAGGGAGTGCAGTAGTAGCATCTAGCACGCCAGGTGACCGGGCGCATGGCACATCGGAGTGCACGTCTTGGATCTAGCAGCAGATACTACTGCAGGTCCAATCTAGGAGAGATAGAATTATGCGGAACTAGATCTGCCGCAGGAGTTGCTTGAGATGATGGTAGGTAGTGACGAGAATAGTGAGTTCCACGCGCTATGATGGATGTGGGACAGGTCGGATGGTAGCGCGAACTGTTCGTTCGCCATTCAGAGTATCAAATACCAAAATCCAAGTACAGCAGTAGTAATGGTGTTGCCGGCGTGGTTGAGGTCCCTAAGATCCCCGTTTCGTTTCATCCCTGCGCGAGAGACGAACCAGTGGCGTTCCAGACTCCGCCGGCGAGCCACATGATATATGTAGCATTACTAAGTGCCATCAGATACAGCAGAGTCAAGTCATGGCCAACACAGCCGAAGTACAAGACATGACCAACGTGCCGTGCGCCAGGCTGAGTCGGCAACGGTCAGTACTGACCAGGGGCTGCCTAGTTGAGGGCCGTTTGTCATTCAACGGGCGCCTGGATTCCAGGACTTTCCTGTTTTACTTTCTTCACGGAGCCAGAACCGCAGTGCTTGTCGAGCAAGGCGGCCCCTGGTGCTTGGCTTTCTGTTGCGGGGAAGGCACCTTCGGGTGAAGTGAGGTGTGCGGGAGATGTAGGGTTATACTCGCAGGGCTTCGTGGTTCATCTTATGCAGCCACTTGCAGCCACTTTCACACGCCGCACGCATCAGAATCTGCATCGATCCCCATGCTGCTATTTCTGAGTAGGATTGCATGCTGTGATGTGTGATCGCGATTGTTGTGACGATGACGATGACGCCGCGGGCGTGGACGAGTGGATAGAGCAGGCTGTCTGCAAGGCCATCCACCTGCCACTGCCACTGACTTGCTAGGTAGCCATGTGGTAATCAACGTGACGAGCATCGGGCAACGGCACGCAACATTGTTATGATTGAGTCTGGCCTAGCCACGCTTTCCATGCGCCATCTGAATCGTCGAGGATGCCTTGAGCAAATGTCGTGCTAGCCTTTGAGCTCACCCTGCGTGCCTGCCTTATGGACCCCAACCCATGAGGATGCCGAGATGTGATGCCTTGAGCCGACCTTCTTCCCAAGCATCGAGGATGCACTTCATGTTACTTTGATCCGTCACGCCGGCTGGCTTGTTCCCAGGCTCCTAGTCCACAAGCGCCGGCTGTCGGGTCTCTCTACCCGCGCCGGGCCCGCGAGAGCCCTGGTTCGGTATGCATCGCCGTCACCAGCTATAAGCCTATAACGCAGCTGTGAGCGAGGAGGCTGAGCCGGGTGGTTATGCTATGAGTTGGGCATGCAATAGCATACCCCGATTAACCCACCGACTGGGACGGCTGCGACATGACCAGGCGGCATCGTCGGACCGGGTGTGGTTTGGGCAAATCATCGCTGGCGACAACAACGGCGTCCCGCCTCGCGTGCTTGCAGGACGCGCAGTATTCCAGCACCCCTTGACCTGGCGCGTCTGGGGCACTCCCTGACGGTGGCAGCGCTGGTTAGAGGAGTCGGCTTCACAAGCGCCTCTTGCGTTTTGGTTGATCGGCGGGTATGGTGTCGGGCGCGGTGGCGCTAGCATTGCGTTGCATGAACGCTCGTGTCGCTGCGAAGGTTCATGACCCTTGTGCATGTAAGGTACCTAGCTTCCGCGTCCCGCACGCGTGGGTCTTTGCTAGACAAACCCTGTCATCCTGCCATCCCATCCCATCCCATCCCATCAAGCTACGAGAGTCAAACCCTCAGTACTAGTAGCCAGTACTACTTTACTTACAGCCAGGTCCTCCTCGCTCACCACTGTTTATTCCATCCGTGCTGTTTTTGCTCATTCACATCTCTTCGTCAACAACAACAACGAAAGACCTCATAGCCAATCTTCCCAAACGTCATCCAATTACACGGGCTTCTGCATATCCTTCTCCAGCCTTCATTCTCTTCCCGCATTACAAACACTCACACCACATCAACATGGCTACCGCATCTCGCCAACGACCTGCTTATCTCGACGGACTCTTTGCACCCTCTCAGTCTGTCGACCACCGCCCAAGAACTCCCTCTCTAAGTAGAAGTCTTTACTCCTCTACCGAAAGCATCAACGCCATGTCGAACCTCGACACCCAGCAGAACCTCAACCACACTCGCCCTCTGACCCCCGCATGCGAGGAAGAACTCGAAGAAGCCAACTCATCCGGTGACGACTCGAAATCAGTCCTCTCACTCTCACTCGCCCGCTCACTCAAGCCTCGCCTCCGCCTGCGTAACTTCAGCCTGCACCGTCGCTCAGATCCTACCCTGCAGCGTAGCAACTCTTCGCGACCCACCAGCGGTGACTCTTCTTCCAGCAAGATCTCACCCAAGGCCGCTACCTTCTTCCACGGCAAGCGTCACTCCAACCCAACCCACGCACCCAACAAACCGCTGCCTGCTCTGCCCACGCAAGAGACTCAGTCAACAGCACAGACTCAGGAACTCACTTGCCACCGCTGCTACTACTTCGCCGCGCGCAACTGTAAAGGCTGGACCATGGGTGGTTCATCCAACGATGCCTGCGAGGCTTGCTTGGTAAGCTTCACTCTTGCACCTCACTTCTACAACATAGATAGCTAACAACCATCACAGCAAGCCGGCTTCTTCGGTGCTCCTTGATTGATCTGCTCAGCAGACTCAAAGATCTCCATCTGTTTTCCCTTTTTTTTTTGTCCTGCTTTCTGGCGATGAATTTAGCGCGGCGCCCTGGGACTGTGGCGACGGACGACACTGTGATGACAATTTGGCCGGACTGTGCCTCCTCTTTCCTTTTTCTTTTCTTATACACAATCTTCGACAATACCCACGGCTCGAGCTTCCGGCGAGAAACGGCCTGGATTTTTCCTTTTACCCAGCACGGGTGTATTATGACGGACGGCGACATGGGTTCCCTTTTACCACATCAGAAAGATGTACGAGTGCGCAAGCAGCCCACAAAAGAGAGAGACAAACGGACGCAAGTCCAAACCCCACCTACATAGGTAAATAGCGTAGCATAGCATAGCAGACCGAGATGAATGTCAAACGGCAGCTTGAGAACATAAGAATGAAACGTCTATCGAAACAATTGCAACGATTCGCAAAGTCATCGTTGTCGCGTTAGTTCTGGTTCGATTCTGTCTTCCTCGCATTCAGGTTTGCACAAGACACACATCCACACCTTAGGTAGTATGCAGGTAATTGAGGCATCTCACGAGTTGCGGTAACGTCACAGTCCATCTCGAAACATCTATATTAAAATACACAATCTAGACCACCCCGATCATGAACATCACAAGTCATAACAGCGATCGCAGCACTACAAGGTAACGACAGTGACGTCCTGCGTGTGACGTCCCACATCGATTCGCGCAGCCAAATTAATAAAAATCCCAACGGACTGGACGCCGGTATGGGTTTCTTCCTCATTGGACAGGTGGAGTTGCCCAATACGTGAGGTCTGCAAGCCGATCTATAGTCAGAAACACGCGCTCTTCCCCCCGGGTGCGTAGTGTACTACTGCACATGCGAGATCTGACGGGATATGCAAGTGCATCAGCAGCTTGCAGTAGTTGGGGTTAATATAAGAGGCTGCTTTTGATATTAAGGGCTCCGCCACACTGCTATAACTCCATCAGCCTTATCACACATCCACACGCGGCATGATAGCTTGATGGCATGCCCAATCAGTAGTGACAGCTCGGGAACCCCAACGCGCAAAATGCCTTTTGCTATACACCTATATTCCCTGCAACTAAAACGTGCTACCGCCCGATCTGGTGGGCACCACGGCACCTGGACCTGTCGGCCAGCCCAGCATGTCAACATCCGGCATCCGGCATCCCGAGTCTTTGGACGACACGTTGTGGGTTGCATGCGTATTGTCTTTCTTCCTTCCATGCGTGTCTTCCTTCTTGCTTCCTGCAGGTGTGGCATACATTACATGTGTGCTTGTAGAGTGCCTGTTTTGGGACATTGCACGGAGCGTATGCTGTAAGTGGCGAGGCTGGGGCAGGGCGCATTATAGTGACGTCTACTAATGATCTCGTTCCCCGTCTCTCGCTGCTGCGGCCGAAGTGGTGGTGGTGGTGGTCTGACCCACGAGGAACCGAGGCGTTCCATATTGTAGCTCTCACGCACTCTCCTCTCAAGGAATCTCGTAGACTTCGGTGCGGTCTTCAATCGTGGGCAGCAGCGGCGCCAGAGCGTTCGCATCGCGGAAGACCTCGGCGACGTTCTCGCGCATCCCGCGCAGCCTCTCCTGCAGCTTATCGTACTTGCCTTCCTTGGCAGTGTATTGGCGGATGACGCGCTTGCTGTCATGCTCGACGTACACCCGCGTGTCCCTCATGCGAACCACCACGCCGTCCAGCCGCAGGAAGAAGCGGCTGAGCAGCAGGAGGCGTTCTGGCATGACGCGCACTTTGATGCTGAGCAGGCCGATGCCGTTGTCCGCCAGCTCGTCCTCGTACAAGTCCACCGAGTCGAAGAACAAGATGGGATCAGGCCGGCTCAGCAGGTCTGTCCGGATAGGATGTGTGCTCTGGTCTGTCGTCTGCCATTCTCCTCCCTTGATCTCTCCATGGTGCGTTGTGCCCTTGTAATCCGTGCTATAACTCCAGTCGAAAGGCTTCACGACCTGCTGCACGCCCTCGGTATCGCGGTCCTTCTTCCACGCATCCGCGACCGCAACCTGAAGCATTCCCTCCTCGGTCTTGCTGACCCGATCGAGCGCATCCGTCGCGTTGAAGTCGAGCATCCAGCCGGTAGGGACGTGTTCGATGCGCACAAAGTTGTCGCCAAAGATCATCTCTGGGATTGGGATTCCTATCTTTTTGGAGAGCTCCTCGATCGGGTCGGCCTTGAGGATGGGTTGTTTGCGCGTGCTGACTCTCCACTGCCCGTTCTTGCTGGTGAAGGATTGAACGCCGGCGTGAGGGCCGGGCGCCATCGTTGGGAGTACTGCGCTCGCCATGGTTGTCCGGTGGTTATGCCTTCATGTACAGTACCTTCTACTCTTTGGCGGACGGCCTATGGAGCTTCGACAGCAACAGCTGATTAGATTGTGGCCTGAGGCATGAAAACGACGTCAGCGCCGTCAGTTAGGGCAGAGCTTCGGAAGTATACTGGCTGCCACTTCCACAATAATCCACCAACTTGTGCTCGATCTTCACGGTGTTGATCGTTTGGTCTGGATTCCCTCTTGCCAACCAGCACTGTTAACTTGGACGACAATGCGCTGGAGACTGGAGACAGCAGACGTGCTAACAGCAGTCCGTCAACTGCCGGATTTTCAACGACAAGGACCCCTGTTATCCGCCTGGATATCTCCAAAGTGGGTCTTGGCCATCTTCATTTCGCACCGGACCACGCGGGTGCTTCCTCCTCTACCGTGAAGACAGGCATATCAACCTTCAGTCTAAGCCTCTTTCCCGGTGACGGCAGCTCGAGCAACGGATACTACATTGACATGGGAGGGGGTTTACCGCCCACGCCTCCGTGGTCGTACGTTGTGGGATACGGGCAGTTGGACTACGCCATTGTTACCCGGTTCCGACACGACGCGCGCAAACGATTTGAGATCCAAGCAGGGATCGCTAACGCCTTGAGCTTTGGACTTTTGCTATCCCCATCGTGCGGAGTCGAACGGATCTCATCCTGTGCATGACTTGACACAGGAATCCACCGGCCCAACACGCGATGATTCACTGATCTTGCCCGTCGCTATCAGATTCCACCTTGGTGGTGTACTACTGCGCGATAAACCTGGTGATGTATGCGCAGGAGTGGAATCCCAAGTGCAGAATGTCGGCCCGACGAGAATGCCTGTCTTCCCGGATCCTGCCAACTACTGATGCCACAGTAGTACGGTACTCCTCAACCTGGATCGTGGCTATTGGCTGGTGGTTCATTCTGATGCTCCTCATCCCTAGTTGTTGGCAGATATCATCGACCGCTACATATGTATCTCGGCGAACACACGGCTTTTGGCGTTGGGGTGAAAGTACGCCACTAGAAACAGCCTCGGCCTCGCAGCTAGCAACACTGCTACTTTCAATGCCACGAACTGCCATCAACGCAAGTCTTCATTATTCGAATGCCCAACTTCGCTTTCAAGGTTCTCCGCTCGAGCTTGTCAAAGATCGCCACGTGCCAGCGGAATCGCGTAAGGACGACCGAAAGCTTACAGCCGACCGCAGTTGGTTCTCCGGCTGTTATACTGAAAGCAGACATGTACTGAACCTTCGACCCGGTACATGAATCGATCAACCAAAGTGTGATATATTCCCTTGTCGACGACGATCAGTGGCTTCAAGGTGAACATGCGGTACACTTACGCAGCCGGGTGAACGTTGAAATGTTTTGACCTCTCTGCAAATTGCTGGCGGGCTCGTCTCGCTTGATAACAGTATCATTCTCACACGCCTCGATGGCTCGAGTCGGGTTTGGAACTTCAGTTGAAAGCGGGATCGCAGCTGAAGGCCCGCTCCAGTATTGTTCCAACGATTATTTCAGCATCATGCTGTACTATCTGACCAGCCGGTCGAGGCCGCGCGGCATTCGAAGCTACCCTGCCACCGCCCTGGAAGATTCATAGACGTTCATCTTGTCTACTGTCGTGTGAAAAAGCGGTCCAATAACTCGGTTCTTTGAGAATCGAAGAATGAAGGATGAAACTGCATTCGCAGTCTTGCACACAACATTACTACCGGTCACTCGAGGGCCTCAAGCATACGTGGTGATATAGGTACAAGCTCTTGCTATTCTGACATCGACCAGGGAACACCCTGAATCAGCATGATCGACAAGACTCTACTGTAATGTATTGTAGCTGCGCAAGAGCATTCTGCCGCTGCAATTCAACCTGCTCCAGTATCGACCCGATATACGTTTTGCTCTTTTCGCGAGAATACATCTCTTTCGGGACGAAGTACTTACACCACACGGGCGTACATTGTCTACTGCCTCTCGTCGAGAAGTTCACCTTGAACGCATGGTTTGACAGTCTACACTGATTGGTTTATCCATCCGTCCTAATGTGCCTCTCGCTTTTGCAGGTTCTCACACATTCGCCGTCAGGTGTCACAAAGCTTGGTATCGAAACCAAGACAGTACGCACTGGCACCTCACGCTGGAGTCTCGGTCTCAATGGCTTCCACCTCCGCACCTGGTTCGACTTCTACTGCAAGGAAACAACCTCCTCGGTTTGTGATACTTCGAATCGCTGCGTTCGTGCTCTCACAGGTAGACCGCAACTACAACTTCGCACAAAAGATGGCTTATCACTCGACAGCATACACCCGTAGCGGTGGTCGATGCTGAGGTTCCAAGAACCTTCATTCGATACCTCATGGCAATGCAGATCGCTCAATTCCTGCTCTTCCGCGCCTGGCCCGCTGTATTCGGCGTGTTCCTCCAGCATCATGTACCAGCCACGAAACCGTACGCAATCTTCTCGTACTGACCTGCCTTAAAAATCGCCGCCACATTAAGCTATTTACACATCGCCGAGCTGCAGAATGTAGTCATTTACTTTTTCAAGTCTAATCTACGCCGTGGGCCAAGCAAAAGAATGGTTCACCTGCTTGCACCACCATCGAGACCTTTGCGGCGCGGACGCTGGTTGGACAACCCACCACTTCGTGTCGATTGAGCAGAAGCCCAATACGCTGGTACATTGCCTGCCGTGCGGTAGGCTCTTCGGGCGAAACCGGTCATCATCGCAGCCGTATTGTTTCGATCTCGGGTTGAGACAGGCGCCCACTCTCCGGCTTGCATCGTACAAACGAGATCAGCTCAACGTCGACACAGTCTTGCCCGAATAATTCTTCGTTCACAATGCGATCGCTCACACGAAAACGGCTGTGCGTATGCAAAACATGGCCTGCATCGGACGATATTTTTTGCAAACACAGAGCTATCTGGCCAGGACTGAATTGTACCAGCAGGCCCAAGTGTTCAAAAACTACGATTCAGTACATGTGTTAAAGGAACAACCGATGCCCTACTACATGAGGTTTCATCATGTTCCGAGTTCCTTCAGCCGAGGGCTGTCCTTGCATCCTTGCCTTGCTCAATACGCAAGTGACTAATACAATTGGAAGGCTCGAAGCAGTAATGGTCTAGACGCCCATTACGCCCAAATAACTCAAGTCCGTAGGGTCACTCTTCTGCAAGTCCAGCTCTTCACGACAACGAGGCAGCGTTCTACGAAACAAACGGAGTTTCACCCGGCTGGGCTTCACGCGCGGAAGCGAACCGTCCATCTATCCGTATCTGACGATGCCAAGTCTGTGATTGGACAGTGCAGAAGCTACTGGTTCGAGATAGATTACTGATTTCTCTTTTCTAGGTATAATACACATGAACCCCAGCAGCCCTGCCGGATGAAGCAGCCGACTTGTCGACACTACTTCGCACAAGTGAAGAATCTTGCAATACTTGCATTACTCGCAGCGTTCGCAATGTCGCCTCCCCTAGGATCTCACAACCAAGGCTCCACCCCAAGGAATCTACCAGATGAGCAGTTCCACTTCCATCAGGGCTAATAGGCTGTTAGGAGTTTCAAGAAGCGTGCGAGTAGGTATATAGGTTTGGTAGACTTGCTGCACTTTTCTCTTCTTGCCATATCAACTTCATTTCCATTATCCCTCTAACCATCGTCACTCTTTTATTCTCTCAATTATGAAGCTCACTCTCTTCGGCGCGGCCCTGGCGGCCATGGCTCCTGTCGTCTCTCTCGCAGCTCCCGTTGTTGCCAGACAGTCCAAGGGCCCGATCGGATATGCCAGCATGAGTACGCAACCATCCAACGACTATCAAGACTTCTGATCAATCCACTAACGCTCCAACCAGACGGAGGTACCACTGGTGGTGCCGGTGGCTCCGAGGTGACGGTCAAGACTGTCCAAGAGCTCATGGATGCCGTCAAAGGCGATGAGCCGTCGATCATCTGGGTCGAAGGCACGCTCGACGGCTACATCGACAAAGTCCGCGTGGGCAGCAACAAGTCCATCCTAGGCAAGAACTCCAAGTCCAAGATCATCGGCGCCGGCTTGTTCATCAAGGAGGCCAAGAACGTCATCGTCCAGAACCTGGCTATCAGCAAAGTCTCCGAGGGCGAAGGCGACGCCATTGGCGTTCAGAAGTCCGAGAACATCTGGATCGACCACTGCGACCTCTCCTCTGACCTTGAGAACGGCAAGGACTACTACGATGGTCTTGCCGACTTCTCCCACGGCGTAGACTACGTCACTGTCTCCAACACTTTCTTCCACGACCACTACAAAGCATCCCTCGTCGGCCAATCCGACAGCAACGGCGACGAAGACTCCGGCAAGCTGCACATCACCTACGCCAACAACCACTGGAAGAACATCAACTCCCGCATGCCCCTGCTCCGCTTCGGCACCGCACACATCATCAACTCGTACTACGACGGCGACTCGCACGGCGACTCCGCCATCAACTCCCGCATGGGCGCCCAGACGCTCGTCGAGAGCAACGTCTTCGTCGGTATCAAGGACGCTTTGACCTCGCGCTTCTCCAAGGAGGATGGCTACGCTGTTGAGGATGACAACGACTTCGGTGACAGCGAGAACAGCGCTCCCAAGGGAAAGCTTACTAGCGTTCCGTACGAGTACGAGTTGCTTGGAAGCGAGAATGTTGAGAAGGCTGTTGTCGGCGTTGCTGGTAACACTCTTACCCTCGCTTAGAGCGTTGCTAGGGGAGGCTGCCTGGGCGGTAAGCGGAGGCGAAGACCAATGTCTGTGGTTTTCCTGTCGATTTGAGTGCTGTTGTAAATATATAGCGAATGAATGCAGGTCGTTCAACACTGTGTCTTTCTCGTGGTCACCTCCGTTCGGCATGATCGACATCACAAGTGAATGTATGGGCAACTTAGGTTGCTGCTCGAGTGAGTTGAAAAGTGAATAGCAATAATATAAAGGTCCCTCGCATTTATTCAGAAAGCAAAATAAAAATAAAAAGCTTCGGAAGCGAGCGCATGACCCACATGTCCCATTATCGTCTCAGTCACACTCCGAGACTCCCTTCCATCCCATGAACCGAGAGAATCCCATAGCACTCATACACCCCTTCCTACTCAGCATCCATCACGAGCAAACAACTCTTCCAAACCCTGCATCAGCTCCACCGACCCCTCCTGCGCACACTCGCAAGCGATCCTGACTGCCTCCAGGTTCACATCATGGCTGTCGAAGAGGCTCCTCACTTGTCGAATTGGTTCGCCGGGACGGGCAGAGAGCCCGGTCAGGATGAGCTCCAAATCAGCCGCAGCGCCCTGTGCGGCAGAGCACGCGTTTTGGATGACTTGCAATCTTGAGGCGTGGGCGGCGAAGAGAGATTCTAGCTGAGGG
>Ga0265797_10002083_pt1 | contig 34316 bp, 39 predicted proteins | sample P2T30metagenome_FD_192433 | JGI IMG/M metagenome (GOLD analysis project Ga0265797, IMG submission 192433) | Plant litter microbial communities from East Loma Ridge, Irvine, California - P2 T30 | ecosystem: Environmental > Terrestrial > Plant litter > Unclassified | place: USA: California...
CATGGCAAACACTGAGCTCAGGCGAGGCACTCCTCCACGCACTGCCAACTGCCACAGACGGACGACAGGCAGCCTTGGATTTATTTCATTTCTGCGCCTCGACAGCCTGCAGACTTGCGGTGGGTTCCTTGTCTTTCGCGCATCGCAATCCGCATTCTTACCTAGCCAAATCCTAACCCGCGAGAACCTTTGCAAGTTACTACGTCCTCGACCGCGGAGGCAAAAGCTACCAGCAGCTCGATTCACCAGTAATCCCAGTCCCTCGTCCAGCCGTCCATTCAACCGTCCCATCCATGTCATCCCTCCATCCCATCCATCCATCCATTCCATTCCACCTCCAAGCAACCCTCAAGCAGCCGCAGGCGAAGAGTAATAAATCGGACTCCCGAGCTCCTGGCGAGCTTATTCTCCTCCACCGGCGGCTTGCTTTCCTCTGCATATTGCGTCTCCTCGACCCAGGCGGCCGCCGGGTTGGATTATTTTGCCGAAAGCGGTGTAGATGTATGTTAGGAGGGCGATGAGCAGCAGACTCGAGAGGGCGTTTTCGGCTTCGTGGAGGTGTAATGCGCTGTACTGGTGGTGGTGGTGGTGGAGGGAGCTTGGATCTGGATAGTTGGGGGAGAGAGGCATGTTTGGTGATGGCTTCTGGTTTTGGGTCTTGGGTTTTGATGGTGGAGTTGGTAAAGATGTATGTGAGAGGATCGCGGTGTCGAGGCAAGTCGTGTAATTTGTACTCGGTCGGTCCTCCAGCTGTCTTGATTCGTTTGCTCTGGATTGCGCATGCGCATGCGCAAGTACATGTAATAAAGTATTTTTTGCCCTTTTCCGTTTTTTCTTGAAGAAAATATGTATCTCACTCATCAGACCTGCCTTGTCCGTAAGTACCTTAGGTAGGTAGGATGCTGAGAAGACCTTATACCCTCCCTATCCCAACCTACCTACCTACCTACTGTACCTACTGTACCTACCTACCACAGTCAAAAAGCACGCTTACCTCTGAAGCTCTCTTGATCAACAGAGCTCTCCTGCGGTAAAAGCTACAGTAGTCAGTGTAGCAGCTCCATTCGCTCGTCCGCTCCATCCTGACTCGTCAGTTCGCTTGGACGCACGTCCTTCAATGCTGCAACAGTGTTTGCACGGCGTGGACTTTCTTTCTAAGCTGTGTGTGCGCGGCCGGGCAAAAGGCCGCGGCAGTATTTGTACCGCGTGTGCGTGTGTTCAAGGCGGGCAGAAGGGCCAGCTGAGGCTGTTTTGGCTGGTTGGTGAGTCGATCACAGATGCTAGTTTGGACGAGTTACAGTACCTTTGATGGGGTTACATTGGGGATGAGAATGAGTTAAGGTACAGTAGGTCCAACTGTCTGCAAGTATTGAGAAGGGAGGAAGGGGGAGTTGTAAGTTCGTACTGATGATCAGACAAACACCTCCTTACAGACAGACAGGCGGTGGGCATGTTCCGCTCCAGAACTCTCACAGTATGTAGACAACTGGCAGTTAATAACTTCCATACATACGTTTTCTGCTGCAGGCGGAGTCTGAGACAAAGACAACATTCGGGCAACGGCAAGGCCGACCGACCGGCTACGTTTGTCCCACGAAAGCAAGGAACCCGTCAAGTATCGATGTGTAGCAGCGAAGAGTGTACGACAACAGAACATACATAAAACAAAGAAAAAGAAGCAACCCCCATCATACAGTAAGCCAAAGAAATCCCATAACTAAGCCAACAAGCGGAATCCACGCTCATGCCTCATCTTCCTTGCCTCATCTTTCTGCACCATCGGTACCAGGCGTTATCATTTAATATGACGAGCAGCGCCCTCGGCAGGAATCCACCGGTGGAGGCGCAAGCCGGACATTGCACATTGCGCAACCGGGGCGGAGAGCACGTGGCGGGAGATTAGTAGCGGCAAACTTTACTTCGACCGTTCGCGTAAAAAGGTACAAAAGTAAAGACACCGACGTTGCGGTACCGAGTTTTGTGCTGATAGTGGGATTGATGGAGATGTTGCAGAGTCAGGGGGGGAAGATAGAGATGGGATTGTTGTTGTTGTTGTTTTCCGATGTTGTTATCATCGCTTGGATGCGATGCGATGCAATTCGAATGGTCCACAACACACAAGTCTATAATGTTTGATGAGGAATAGAACTGATTTTGTGAATTTGTTATTCCTGCTAGTATTGTATTGTGCATTATTTGACATTAGAAAATTAGTTGTGGCCGTCGACCGGCCATGTGACACATGAGTGTGCTCTATGCATCGGGGTATTATTCTCCTTCTTCCTGCTTCCTCCAAATCCACATCTGAGGCTGATGGTGATTGCGTGGATTGTCTTCTTCTGCTTCCCTCGGCGCGAAGCTGCGCGGCTCCCTCCCCTCTCATGACATGTGGCTTGTGCCACTGTCTAGGTCTATCACCTCATCGATGATGAATTAGGACGATGTCCCGGAATAATTGGATGCATTCGGTGACTGACAATGCTGTCACTTCTTCGATGCCCTAATGTGGTAGCGTCGGCATTGCGATACGCTCCTGGTGTGGGGTATATTAAGATTAAGATTTCAGGTCGTGAAATGTTGAAATGTAATGAATGTGGTCGTGCTCGGCGTTGATACGCCGGCTCGTAGTAATTGCTCAGTTGCTGCCGAGTCTGGTGTGTCCGGAAGTTGTGCGAGAGTGCATGCTAGGACGGTTTCTCTGGTGCTTCGCGATGTATGCAGGAGGCATGATGAAGTCACCGATTTGCCTGGAGCGGCTGCGTGAGTGCATGGCGCGGGACTGGTTTCTTCTGTGCTGAGGAGTCCAGCCAGAGTGGCTCCTGTAGTGTGTACGTGCGGGCGTAGTCACGCTGTTGGCAGCCGAGTCCTCAGGAATGGCACCGGCGGCCATGTGCTCAGGAATGGTGAACTGCGAGAACCTCTTAGGCATCGAAAGACGGCTGGAGAGGCGGCTAGTCCAGACAGGGCGAGAGAAGTTGAACTGAATGGCGGTGCCGGTGATTGGCGTGTCAAGCACTGTAGGCGCTGTTGCCGGGCGAGGAAGAGACAAGTGTTTCTCGTTGAGCTCTTCGATTTCCTCGGCGGGTCGGATGAAGCGGTTGTAGCAGTAGGCGATTGCGAAGGCAACAGCGATGGAGCATGCCAGGACGGAGAAGATCAAACCAAGAAGAAGACCCCAGTTGGTAGCCATGGTGATTATGGTGGTAGTAAAGAGTGTCTGAGTGAGTAGAGATGAGACTGTGAAAGAGTGTCTGAGTGAGATGACAACAAGAGCAATGAGTGTCTGAAAGAGTGAAGACACAAGTGAACAAGTAGATGAGAGTGATTAGAGAGTGATTAGAGAGTGAGTTGGTTGTGATGAGAGAGAGAGACAGCAATGAAACAGCGAGGAAATGGCATATTTGAAGTCGAAGATGGCTACAGTACCTCTGGCATACCTCTAGTGAACAACAGCATTGCAGCGCAGCGTAATCTTGCACTGCAATGTCGAGCAGCGGGCGGATTGCGTTGTCGAATGAGATGTCTAATGAGCGGGCAAACGATGTCTTGGTGGGTGTCTTGCTGCCTTGCTGCCATGCCTTGCGAGGACGGGTGAAGAGTGAACACACCACAAATGGCCAGCGTTGACGAGTGACGACGATGCAGGCTTGAAGAGAGACAGCAGGCCTTAGTTGGGGGTATATTCATTTGAGAGGACCGATCGTGGCCGTGGGCAGTTGAAGAGTGCACGTGGAGGTCATCAGCGTAGAGATTTGGAGATTGTTGTCAACGTCCACCCGTCAAGTCTAGAGGTAAGTTACAGTACGGTGGTCATCAGTGCTCGATCGCCGCCTGTGCTTACCCGATCTTGTGGGTGCGGGAAGGACCGACACGCTGCCGTCTGCCGGGACGTTCCTCAGCTCATTCGATCTTTCCTATACTTGTAGAATTTATAGCCAAACGCCCTCATCTTTTGCCAACGCCTTTGCAATCTGGCCGATCGCAATCCTTACGGGCGCACACCAGAGCCCGCATCGCAATTGACAACAAACAAACACACCCCGCAGGTCACCTGACCATGGAGGACGAATTATTCGACGTCTTCAACGAGACTGGCGCCAAGCCCAGCAGGAAAGAGAAGAGGGCAAAGAAGCGCTCGCTGAACGGCGATATCAAGTCGCCTGAGCCGGCGCAGGATGGCGGCGTTCAAACGGTCGAGGACCACCCGATGAGCGGCGTTCCAGAGGCAGAAGATGAAAACGCGCGCGACCAGAAGCGTCAGCGCAAAGACGATGAGCCTGAGCCGCTCGTGACGGATACATTTGAGACGCAGCAGTCGCGGGAGATTGCTGCCTCAGCAGGCCTTCAGGCTCAAAAGGACGACACTGCAGTCGTGCTCTCACATCAGGTCCGGCATCAGGTTTCCCTGCCGCCGGACTATGAATATGTGCCCATCTCGCAGCATAAACGCCCGGAGAAGCCCGCGCGCACATGGCCCTTCACTCTCGACCCCTTCCAAGAGGTGTCTATCGTCTCGATCGAGCGTAATGAGAGTGTACTGGTTTCCGCGCACACCAGTGCGGGTAAGACTGTCGTGGCTGAGTATGCGGTTGCACAGTGTTTGAAGAACAACCAAAGAGTCATCTACACCAGTCCTATCAAGGCGCTGAGTAACCAGAAATACCGTGAGTTCCAAGCCGAATTTGGTGACGTTGGTTTGATGACCGGAGATGTCACGATCAACCCGACTGCCACCTGTTTGGTCATGACCACGGAGATTCTGCGTTCCATGCTTTACCGCGGTTCTGAGATTATGCGCGAAGTCGCATGGGTCGTGTTCGATGAAGTCCACTACATGCGCGACAAGGCCCGAGGTGTCGTCTGGGAAGAGACCATTATCCTGCTGCCCGACAAGGTCCGATACGTATTCTTGTCCGCTACTATTCCAAACGCTATGCAGTTCGCCGAATGGATCACCAAAACACACAATCAGCCCTGTCACGTCGTCTACACCGATTTCCGACCAACTCCGCTTCAACACTACCTCTTCCCGGCTGGCGCGGATGGCATCCATTTAGTGGTCGATGAGAAGGGTGTGTTCAGAGACGAAAACTTCGACAAGGCGATGTCTGCTGTCAGCGCCAAGGCTGGTGACGATGGCACAGATCCCATGGCGAAACGCAAGGGCAAAGGCAAGGACAAGAAGACAAACAAGGGAGGCAAGCAAGACGGTCCATCCGACATCTACAAGATCGTGAAGATGATCATGATGAAGAACTACAACCCTGTCATCGTCTTCTCTTTCTCAAAGCGTGAGTGCGAAACGAACGCCCTGCAGATGAGCCAATTGGCTTTCAACGACGAGTCAGAGAAGGCTATGGTCTCAAAGGTCTTCAGCTCAGCGATTGAGATGTTGTCAGACGAGGACAAGGAGTTGCCGCAGATCCAACACGTTCTGCCGCTTCTGCGGAGAGGTATTGGTATTCACCACTCTGGACTTCTCCCCATTCTCAAGGAGACTATCGAGATTTTGTTCCAGGAGGGACTGATCAAGGTTCTCTTTGCGACGGAGACCTTCTCCATTGGTCTGAACATGCCTGCCAAGACTGTTGTCTTCACGTCCGTCCGCAAATTCGACGGGACGGCAATGAGATGGGTCACGCCATCCGAGTTCATTCAGATGTCTGGTCGCGCTGGTCGTCGCGGTCTGGATGAACGTGGTATCGTGATCATGATGATTGACGAAGCCATGGAGCCCGGTGCCGCCAAGGAAATCGTACGCGGTGAGCAGGACAAGCTCAACAGTGCTTTCTACCTCGGCTACAACATGATTCTCAACCTGATGCGTGTCGAGGCTATCAGCCCTGAATTCATGCTCGAGCGTTGTTTCTTCCAGTTCCAAAATGCCGCTTCGGTTTCCGGTCTGGAGAAGCAGCTCGGGGAGAAGGAGCAGCAGCGTGCATCCATGGTTATCGAGAACGAAGGCGAGATCAAGGAATACTACGAGCTTCGCCAGAACATCACCGGCTACACACAGGACATGAGGGCGGTCATCACACACCCGCAATACCTGCTCAGGTTCTTGCAGGGTGGCCGTCTTGTCAAAGTCAAATACCAAGATCACGACTTTGGCTGGTGCGTTGTGATTAACTACCTCGAGGAGAGGCCACAGAAGGGTCAGAAGAAGGAAGATATCCCCGCTGGTCAACAGTACAGAATCGATGTCCTGATGCTGGTGGCGAGCGACTCTATCGCACCGCCCAAGGGCACAAAACCCACAGACACTCTACCTCCAGGCGTCCGTCCACCCGTCAGTGGCGAGAAGGGCAAGATGGAGGTCGTGCCAATCCTGAACGGCACCATCGAGTCCATTGGACATTTACGTCTCCATCTCCCCAAGGATCTGCGGACAGCAGAGCAGAGGAACACCGTTCGCAAGCAGATGGAGGAGGTCAAGGTCCGTTTCCCCGACGGTATTGCCGTCCTGGACCCCATCGAAAACATGCAGATCGAGGACGAAAGCTTCAAGAAACTGCTGCGCAAAATCGAAGTGCTTGAGCACAGGCTGCTCAACCACCCGATGCATGATACTGAGCAGCTGCCCACACTGTACGACCAGTACGCCGCCAAAGTCGAGCTCGGCAACGAGATCAAGAGTCTGAAGAAGCAGATCCAAGACGCCCTCTCCGTCCTCCAGCTCGACGAGCTCAAGAACCGCAAGCGTGTGCTCCGCCGTCTGGACTTTGTCAACGAGTCCGACGTCGTACAGCTCAAGGCCCGCGTTGCCTGCGAGATCAGCACTGGCGATGAGCTCGTGCTGAGTGAATTGCTGTTCAACCGCTTCTTCAACGAGCTCACGCCCGAGCTCTGTGCCGCAGCACTCTCCTGCTTCATCTTCGAGGAGAAGACCAAGGAGGAAGTCTCGCTGAAGCCCGAGCTCGCCAAGCCCTTCAAGGACATCCAGCAACAGGCGAGGAAAATCGCCAAGATCAGCATGGAGAGCAAGGTCCCGCTGAACGAGGAGGAGTACGTGCAGACTTTCAAGAAGGAGCTGATGGAAGTCGTCTTTGCTTGGACAAACGGTGCGAGCTTCGCTACCATCTGGTGAGTTACTTTCTCCACTATCCTGATTGTCCCCTCAACAACAGGAGACCATCCCCCGCTAACCTTCGTTCTTTCCTCTAGCAAAATGACCGACGTCTACGAAGGTAGCTTGATCCGACTGTTCCGCCGCTTGGAAGAGCTACTGCGTCAGATCGCCCAGGCGGCCAAGGTGATGGGCAGCGAGGAACTCGAGCAGAAATTCGAGACGGCGCTGGGTAAAGTGAGGCGCGATATCGTTGCCGCGCAGTCGCTGTATCTCTAAGTAGCAATAGAGGTGTAGATGATGTTGCGTGGTAGTTGTTTGTAAGTAAGTAAGTAAGTAGGGCGCTCGCGCGAGTAATGATAGATAGATCGATCAGTCAAGTGATGCGATGCGATGCGATGCGATGCGATCCTTTTTGGATGAGGGCGTATGAACACTGGAGCGCCATCATCCGTATACACAAATGACGAAAGGGCTGCTTTCTCTTATTGGCCTTCTCGGACATACAAATTAATCCCTAGTTCCATTTAAATCATGCGCAGACAACGCGAAAATCCCATATCAGAACAAAATCTATATGTTATTAAGTGCTGTAGGCAGACAGCTCCTCAGGTCAACAACCCTACCTAGGTTAGGTACAGTACATGTACCTATCAGCAAGAAGACCAGCCAACCCCGAGAAAGCAGAAGAAGTCTCATCAAACCCCAGCCCCATAATAATAACAACAATGACAATAATGATTTCCCACATCTCACCTAACTGAATGTACGCGAGTCGACTAGCGAATAATGATCAACGGATCCATACTACATTGAATTCCATGGCGCTCTTTTCATACAGAACGCTTCTATTTTGTTGAATAACAATGCTCGAGAAAGAACACAGAACATAAGGTACTTCTTGTTTTGGGTTCAAGGGCTCCAATATCTACCTATCTACCACGTCGTGGCGTACACTATTCCAGTTCTTTCGGAATGCTGGGCGGAGCTCCATGTTTTTATTCCTTACTCATTTCTCAACACCTCAAGACCCCTGCTGCTTGTGGTAGGATCTAGAGGCGTTCAGGTGAGCGAGCGAGTGGGTGCCGGGCAATGGTGTTGAAGTAGTGGCGATGGCGCCATCGACGCCGGGATCAGGGACGTTGGGTGCGTGGGAGGGCATGGTTTTTTTCGTTGCTGCGGTGGCTTGTCGGGCTGCAGACTGAGTGCTGGCATGACAAGTGTTTGGAGTTGTAGTGGAAATATTGGGTGAGTAAAACACATGTTAGTGATACTTTGGGTAGTAAGTACATGTAGTGGAGTAGTGAGCAAGTGAGGAGAAACTAGGTAGGTAGCGATATCAAAACCAAGACGACGACCTTTTGTTCGTCGCCATTTGCTACCTTGGAGAGCTAGCTACCTGACCTACCTATGTATATCGGCAAGCATGCGTCAGCGTGGGACGGAACACTCTAGACGATGGTGCATGAAAGAGGCGTACTAGTTGGTTTTCTGAAGTGTGTTGTTTCTCTTCGGTCCTTTCGGGTGATATGGGAGGGACTTCGTGGGCAGCCCTCGTGGCCGTGGCGTAGGGCAGTGAATTCGGGGGGTCGGTTTGTTGGGAGGCGAGAAGTGGGTTGTGGTCTTCTTTGCCTCTTCTTGCCTTGCTACTCCGAGCGAGCGAAGGGCACAGATGGTGTCCGAGTTAGGCGAGAAGTGGGGCTTTGGAGAAGGAGGTATTGCCGTTGCAGAGCTCTGATGGCTCCATGCATGTTGTTGCGGTGGCCTGCCGCACAGAGTCCAAGTCTGTGACTGCGTAGGCAAGCATCTCAGCCCGACCTAGCTCACATGTTAGCACATTGAAGGCAAGTTGAGCGTCGTCCGATGTGTGAAGGTCATGTTTTGTTTTGGAATGTTTTCATCTGTGTGTGTTTCTCTGCCTGGTTGTTTAGGTTTAGGAGGTATCTCAAATCAAAAGCAGACAGTGGACAATTCCACTGTAAATTTTCTCTCCTCTCCAGTCGTAGTGACTAGGTGGAGCAACAAAAAAATCAAAACTCGAAACATGGCAACAAATCTGGCCAACCACCCATACGTAAAGTCAATACACGATCAAGCAGCGATCCCGTCAGCTGAAGGTGACTCGGTGCCGACACCGTCAGTCCTGAGCTCAGTACTCCGGTGGGCCTCCTTCTCCTGTGACTTCCTCTCAGCTTCGAACTTCTTGAATTGCTCCTCCATGCCCTTGACGTCGCTCTTTTCCGTGATGAGTCCCTTGAGCCACTTGTTCTCCATCTCAAGTTGGTTGATCCTGTTCTCCAGCGAGGTGACCTTGTCGGTCATCTCCTTGGACTGCTTTTCCAGAGCGGCCTCACGCTGCTTCTTCTTAACGCGGAACCGGGCGGAGGCGGCGGTGTTGCGGCGACGCTTGTCCTCCTCGGCAGCGAAGCGCGACTGCTCTTCCAGGTCGGCTACGGGTGCAACATTGGCAGCGGACGCCTTGCGCTTGTCGCCAGGTTGGTTGAAGTGGTTCGGTTGAGGCGGGTAAGGGCCTTGGAGGCCGTTGGGTGGGCTGGGTGCAATGTTGGCGGGAGATTCGGCGAGCGAGGGAGGGAAGGTCTGGAACTCGGAGAACTGGAAGTCGAGACCTATGGTGTGTGTAAGCAAGTGTCTCTCGTTCAATGACAGTACAGGCATGTAACCTTACCATTCATGTTGTTTTGTGGTTGCTGCGGTTGGGGAGGCTGCGGGGCATGCTGCGCGAAGTCGACGGGCGCAGGCGCACTGAGGTCGAAATCGAAGAATTCGGCGCCAGTCAGGAACTCGAGGTTTCCGTCGTCGAGGGTGAAGTCGTTCTGGGCGGCCTGCTCGTCATGCGACGGGATGGTGTTCAGGTTGGCCAGGTAGGCCGACACGTTCGGGGCGCGGCGACCGGTGAAGTTGGACATTTCTTGTGTGGGCGCGATGCGCGGTCGAGGTGTCGGTGCGACGCAGACTGGAGGGGCAATCTGCGCCTACAACCTGGTGGTGCAGGTGGACGAGTGATATGAGGGCGGGGTGAAAGGCTTTGTTTCTTTCTTCCGTGTGGCGAGGCGAGGCGTCGGTAATATGTAATGTATGCGGGAGCGGCCGGCGAACAAAGAGAGAGACGGGAGTCGAGGTCGTTGATGAGGAGGAGCTGCGAGGGTGAGAGGGAGGGCAGGCCGGGATGTCGAGCGGTATGGCGGAATATGGGAGTGGGTACTTTGGGAGTGTAGTCGGTAGGTTAGTGTGTGGTGACTGCGGAGTCTGGAGGAGTTTCCTTTGCTTCGGTTGAATGCGGACAGCGGGCACTTGCTTAGGAATCTGAATGCGCGGCCGGGGCTTAAACGTGGTCGAGGGCTTGGGCGAGAGGTGGGGGCACTACGGAAACAACTTCCCTTTCAGTCCCGATTTCGGCCATCTGTGACGAGCTGATTTGTGTCAATGCAATTGTTGTGTGATGAGAGACCCTGCTACCTACTGTTTAGTTATATCATTCTTGATTCCCTCGGATTGATTATTGTTCTTGATTCTCTCCTCTTCAGATGGACCGTTTCTATTACAGGACTATGCTCATGACTTCCTCGAGCAGTCTCGTTATCACTCTTCAGCCATACATTATTCACACTTTATGCGCCTTATCTCTCTCACGCACTCCTCGGCCGGCCAAACGGGCCTCCACAGATTCAACGCATCATAGCGACGCACCGTGCTGAACCCTTCCGAGGCATCCAGAGCTTACAGATTGACTTTGGCCTCGATCGATCAGTAATACTGTAAAGTACCATGTGTGATGTGTACAGTACTACATGGATGATGCAGGGCTACCAGTCTAGTAAGAGTATCATTGGGTTGGTGCTGGTAAAATGTGTGCGTCTCAGTGTTTGATTTGTAAGTCAGGTCGGGGTCTGGTGGAGATGTTGCGTCTCGTTTGAAGAAGTAGTAACCAGCACACTTCGATACTGCTTATGCTTGTCGTGGTCCCATCGAGCTTATGTGAGATGTCCGAGCATGAAATAATATGTTCCATCCGTTCATACTTGCTGTAAACGTGTGTGTGATTAGTGGAGAGGTACACCGTGTACTGATACCGTAACGCTTATAACAAGCAACTGACACCGATGTATTGATCATTCAATACATACCACCTTCCATATCGATACGAAACACACGGCAGGACTATATGTTATATCTACTGTAACCGAATTAATCACGTATCAACTTTCCAAGACCCTCGCTATCACATCAATGGACAAATTCAATTGTTTCGAGTGACATGATTACCCCAACCCTAACCCTCAAATCACTGAGAGAATGTATCATACAATCAGTATCCTCTCAACAGATGGCGATAGTCTATATTTTGTGGTCTGGCCCTCTTACAGACTTGTTCATCAACAATTGATGTCTTGCAAGAGTGTAGTCGATCACGGATGTCCGACACAAGCTCCTGGAGAGTGATAAATTGGGACAGATCTGCATAGTTTTTTGGGGAGTCTCAATTAAAATCTCCCGCGAGAGCAAAACCCTCCTTCGCAATCGCAATGCGGAACAGATGTGGACCACGTCCCGATGGTGCGGAATATGAATATGACACCGTCTAAGGCACATCATGCCACGAGTATGAAACGAGAAAGCCACTCTACTCAAATGATGTTTGCCTTTTGTATTCTCGAACAAGCTTCACATGGGCACGGACAGCATTGGCTCTGGTAGGGTCTGATATTGTTGACGAGACGGTCGTGGTCGTGGCTCGGTAGCCGCCGACATCGACCCCGCCTCCAAACATGGACTTTATCTCTGTATTTCGCGCTACACCAGCTCATCAAGCTTTGCAGCCGTGGCCGGTAGCGTGTGCTGAGTGTGAGATTGTAGCAGTCTGAGGAATGACCTGACTCTTCTCCAGCGTGAGAATACCACTGAGAGTAATTTTAGATATCAAGTCAAGTGTGTGTCTGTACATGTACCTACCTATTTATCGATGTATGCCGTCTCGCCCAGCGTTTGTAACGAATCGAATTCGGTGGGTGATGTCAGAGTCACCCTTTGCTTTGCTTTGTCGGCAGGATCGATTTGCTGTCTGGCCAGACCACACCGAAGCACGAGACACGCGCACAACCTTCATGTATACACAAACTTGAAGTGATCCAACACCTCCTGCACTGCTCCGACACCCACCTGGCAAACTCGTCCCTCAACACTGCCTTGGCTGCTGCAGCATCTTCACCACCAAGAACAACAACAACATCCGCCCTCGCCACCACGCACGCGCGCACTAGGCCGCTCTCTCAGCAAGCCCCACTCTACCACCACATTTCAACTTTGCCATCCCTCCCCGTACAACTCTCCTACACCACATTACATCAAACTCGCAAACATGGGCCAAACGCTGTCAGAGCCCGTGACTGAAAAGGTATGACTCCTCGAACATCCCCGCGCAACACCGCCAGCTGTGTCGTTGGCCACGCACAACAGCTGGGCTCCAATATCGCCGAAGCCCTTCCACGTCCACACGTATGCCCACTGACCACGTGCTCTCCCGCAGCACTCGGACAAGGGCCAAGATGACCGCGTCGCATTCGGTATCAGCGCCATGCAAGGCTGGCGGATAAGCATGGAAGATGCGCACGCCTGCGTGCTCGACCTGCAGCCGCTCGAGGAGGGCGACGACGAGCTCAAGCCTGCCGCTTCCGACGTGCGCATATCCTTTTTCGGCGTATACGACGGACATGGAGGAGACAAGGTGGCCATCTACACCGGCGAAAACCTGCACAAAATCATCGCAAAGCAAGAGGCATTCAAGAACAAGAACTTCGAGCAGGCGCTCAAGGATGGCTTTTTGGCCATCGACCGTGCCATCCTCTCTGGTATGTGGTAGCATGGGTGGTGTAAAAGTGTCGCTTGGACATGTGCTGACGGTTCGTCCGCGCAGACCCCAAATACGAGGACGAAGTGTCTGGATGCACAGCGTCTGTTGGCATCATCACAAAGGACAAGATCTATGTCGTAAGTACACCTGACAGCGTGAGGTGTGTGCACAATGAATCGCAACTGAGTGTTCTAGGGCAACTCCGGTGATTCACGATCAGTCCTCGGCATCAAGGGCCGCGCGAAGCCCCTTTCCTTCGACCACAAGCCCCAGAACGAGGGCGAAAAGGCCCGCATCTGCGCAGCTGGCGGCTTCGTCGACTTTGGCAGAGTTAACGGCAACCTTGCCCTCAGCAGAGCTATTGGCGACTTTGAGTTCAAGAAGAGCGCAGACCTCCCACCTGAGCAGCAGATCGTCACTGCTTTCCCCGACGTGACCATCCACGAGATGGGCGAGGACGACGAGTTCCTCGTCATTGCATGTGACGGTAGGTTTAATCTCTTCTTACTTACACGCATACGTAAGTCATGACTAACACGACGTAGGTATCTGGGATTGCCAGTCCTCGCAAGCGGTTGTCGAGTTCGTCCGAAGAGGCATTGCCGCGAAGCAAGACCTGCCCGCCATCTGCGAGAACATGATGGACAACTGCCTCGCATCCAACAGCGAGACCGGCGGCGTCGGCTGCGACAACATGACTATGAGTGTGATTGCACTTCTCAACGGCAAGACCCAGGAGGAGTGGTACAACATGATCGCCGAGCGCGTCGCGAACGGAGACGGGCCTTGCGCGCCACCAGAGTACGGCAAGTCTTGATCCATCCGCGCACTTACTTTTGTGCGTGCCAATCCGTCGCTCGCTTCGATGTGCCCGTACAGGAGTTGAGTTGGAGCGGAAGGCCAGAGCCTCGTGCTGACTTTCTGTGAAGCGGAATTTAGGGGACCCGGCGCACACAACCGCTTTGACGCATCGGACGAGGACGAGTACATGGACATGGACCAACGCACGCGCTTGCTCGGAGGTCGCGGCGGCCGTGTCATTCTCCTCGGCGATGGCACTGAGATTATTACTGGCTCTGGTGACGACGACGACGTGGACATGGGCGAGGCAGAGGAGGTGGATGACAGCGATCTCGAGGAGCAAATCAAAAAGGGTCAGGCTGAGAGCAACAACGGCGAGACCGACAGCTCAAGGGTGCAACGGGAAGGAACGCCTGGGCCCAAGACCGAGGAGCCCAAACAGGACTCTTCGTCGACGACCGGAACTTCGTCTACGCCTGCTGAACCCAAGATGAAGGCACCTACCGACGGCCCTGCAACCGAGTAGCTCTTTGGCAGACCACCATTTCTTCTTTAGCCCCGTTGTCTGCAACCCCCCCAAACTCGAGTTTTACTCTTCGAACAGAAGCATGGAAATGAAGCATGAATGATACCCGTCTTGCGAATATTCTTATTTACCTTCGACTCCATACATGTGTGCACGCTACAGGCTTGCCATCACCCTGAAGCTATCGCTTACGACACGCGTGAGATTAAGCTGAGGTTAAGCTGAGGTTAAGCTAAGGTTGCATGGCCCTACATGCATCGTCTCACTTCCAAACCGGCTCGAGCTGCCTTGAGAGTTAACACCAGTGACGTACGTGCCGCCGCGGACTGCCAGGTGTTTTTGTTGCGTGCATGTGCATGTACCTGTTTGACCGCGTCTTCACGGCTTTTCTCTACCGCAGTGGGAGACACACGCTCGGCAGAGTCGTCATTATGGAGGCGTGAATGCATGTCTTGTCTTCTCGGTTCACTCTTACGGGCAATCAGGGTCCATCATAGGCCAATAGTGGGCAGGCGACTTGCCCAGAAGAGGCGTAAAGCAAAGACCACCCCTTGCAATATATGGACATCAGCCGCTAAAGAAAGTTGGAAAGGCGGAACGTGTCCCAACTGCCTTGCTTCGCCTGCCTCCCAAGCTTCCCTCCACACGACACGGCGTGGAGGCTCGAGCTGTCCCCATTCTTAACTGTTGATTTCACCCATCGCCACGGCCCATGCTTTCTCCATTTGCCATACGCTCGCCGCTACACCACTGACACTGACACCGACACCGACACTCTCAACACCTTTCCTCCTGAGACCCTCCGTCTGCATCACCTCGACCCACTCTCGTACTGTAATCCAATCCGATCCCCATCCGCTACAGTACTACTAAGCCACGTCCCGTCGTGTCCTCCGCAATAAACTCTCTCCGCAAGCCTATTGAGCTAGGCCTCCGCTGCTCTCAACAACACCACCGACCTCACACATCTGCCAGCCATGGCTCCCAAACGCAAGCGCGCCGGCACCCTCACAAAGGAAGACGTGCCTGAGATTGCCGTCGCTGCACCGCCCACACCCTCCGAAGCCGAGGATGTCGCTGCTGACGCGACTGAGAGCGCTAAGCCTGCGAAGCGCACGCGTTCCAGCACACTCGCCGATCAAAATGGCGATGCGGACGCTGTCAGCCTGAATGGCACAGTGAACGAAGCCGGCGAGCATGGAGAGGCTGGAAAGATGAGGATGGAGCCTCCTCCCAAGGCTGGTGCGGTGGACCCGCAGGGCGGGTACAAGACGAACAAGCCGCCTACCGGAAGACCGGTGAGAGTTTACGCGGATGGCGTGTTTGATCTGTTCCATCTTGGGTATGTTGTAACGCACTTGAAATATTGGGCATTGGATTTGCGGCTGACATTGGATTTCACAGGCACATGCGCCAGCTTCAGCAGGCAAAGGAGGCTTTCCCTGGAACATACCTAATCGTCGGTGTCACTGGTGACGAAGAGACGCACAAGCGCAAGGGTCTCACTGTGCTTTCTGCCAAAGAGCGCGCCGAATCGGTTAGGCACTGCAAATGGGTAGACGAGGTGGTCGAGGACTGTCCGTGGGTGATTGACGTGGATTTCTTGGCTAAGCACAACATCGACTACGTCGCGCACGACGACATCCCATACGGCGCCAGCGAGGGCGACGACATCTACAAGCCGATCAAGGAGCAGGGCAAATTCCTCGTCACTCAGCGCACAGAGGGTGTCAGCACAACCGGCATCATCACCAAGGTCGTCCGCGACTACGAGAAGTACATCTCGCGCCAGTTCAAGCGCGGCACATCCAGGCAAGAGCTCAACGTCTCGTGGTTAAAGAAGAACGAGCTCGACATCAAGCGCCACGTCGGCGAGCTCCGCGATAACATCCGCCAAAACTGGACCACCACCGGCCAGGAGCTGAGCCGCGAACTCAAGCAATTCTGGCAGCCTAGCAGGCAGAGCAGCCCCGCGCCCTCCCTCCGTAGCATGACTCCAGGCCGCATCAGCACCTCGGGTGCTAAGAGCCCGCTCGCCATCGAACGCCTGAACCCCATGGACGCCGGCGCCACCACTCCCGGCGGCGGCAACAAGAGCAACAAGGACTTCGCCGCCGGCTACGCGATGGGCCTGATCGGCGGCGTTAAGGGCTGGATGCAGGGCAGCAACCGCCGCAACCTGTCCGACAGCCGTGCCCCAAGTCCTTCCAACAGCGGTGAGGACGACTCCCCCGAGGCCAAGAGCCCAGTCGAGCAATCCGCAAGGGGCAGGAGAGGACGTCCCGCGGCCGCCGACGTCGACGTCGAGATGAGCAGCACTGCTGGCAGGGACGCGCCGAGCGAGCAGCTGGCTGCTGAAACCAAGGAGGCTTCTGTTGGTCGGTCGTAATGGTATGGACTGGACTGGACTGGACCGGCCTGCTCTGGCATAATAGGATGGGGTTTCTCATTGGAAGTAGGCGGCGGCGGTGGTAACTTGAGCTTGCGGAACACGAAAACGCACGCGCGCCAACTTTCGATCCGAATAACGGGGTTGCAGCGTGGCTTACCTTACTGACGGGACGCTCTACTATTGTTATTCCAAAGAAACAAAAAGGGACAGATTGTATGTACGCTTAAGGGATTAAGAAATGGAAATAAGCATATCGGCGCTGCTTATCGTGTTTTTCGGACTGTTTTTCTTTTTGCTCTCTCCCTCTCTTTTTCCCTTCTACCTACCGCTCGCTAAAACCGGACGAACATGGGATTCTTTTTTAATAATGAGTAAGCTAACAGATAGATGGTATAGAATACATGTGGTTTTCCTCTGAGCAAATGGACGGGTTCGATTGAACTAAACCACCGACTAAAGCAAGGGATCTTGTTCATTTGACACACACACACACACACACATGGCCTGTTTAGGAGCTCTGGTGCCTAGTTGTTTCAAATCGCATCTGTCGAGAGAAAGAGAGAGAGAGAGAGAGAGAGAGAGCTAGGTGTCATATTCTCATATGATAATTCCAAGCAATTGAACGCGACCACTCCGATCGACGTACGTAAATCATTCCAGACTTCTACATGACCTCCTCTACAATACACCTCACCTCAACCCCCTTTGGTACCCTGCGCCTGCGCCTGCGCCTCCTTCTTCGCCGCCAACTCCTGACAAAACTTGCTATTCTTCCGAATCGCAGCCCCATACCTCAAAAACATAAACGGAATAACCCCAAGCAACAGCCCCACAAACCCAAGCAAACTGCACGCCCAAGCAATCCCGAGCGCGTCGTACATCGGGCCCGTGGCAAACGGCAGCGCAACCGCCAGGACGCTGCGCGAGCACGACGCCGCCGCCATGGCGCTCGCGGAGAAGATCTCGTACGCGTCCACGATGTAGTTCAGCAGCGCCATGAATACCAGCAGGTACGCGATGCCGAAGGGGATCGCGGCGGCCATGGGCACCAGCCAGTGGATCGAGGGCCGCGCCGTCCAGCCTAGCCAGAACATGCTTAGGACTAGGAGCGGGGCGGCGAGGCAGGCGAGGGGCACGCGGCGGTATTCTTCTTGGTGGTACCAGGCGGGTGGGGTGGGGCGCGCGCCGACGCGGGCGAGGTAGTGGTCCCAGGCTAGGTAGATTACGAAGGCGAGGATGCTGCCTATGCCTATTCCGAGGAAGGCGAGGCCGCGTTCGCCGGGGGTGAAGCCGTAGACGCCTGTGTAGATTATGGGGTAGGCTTGGAGGAACACTGAGTGGGGAGGAGGTGAGATGTTAGCTTTGTGCTTGGAGTGGAGGGCTGATTTCTTTCGGTGCGAGGTTTGGGGAACTTACTGTAGAAGATGGCGTAGATGAGCGCCGTGTACAGGCAGCTGAACAGCACGATGGACTCGAAGAGGAACATGCGTACAGGCCGCGTGAGGACCACCACCACCATCTGATAGACGTCCGGCGGGTCGAGCTCGATGGGCGCAAGGATGGTTTGACCTTGCTTACGCAGGGCCTGGGCTTTTCTCTTGAGTACGACGGGTCCGTAGGTCTCGGGCATGAGCAGCAGAGGAGGCCAAGTCACTCCTGCGAGGATCAACATGAGCCAGTATGCCCAACGCCAGGAGATCACTCCGATATATCCGCTGGCGATAGGCCCTATCAGTGGTGCGAACGTGGTAATGCACATGTAGAGCGCAATGACGCGCCCTCGCGCGCGCGGCGTCGAGAAGATATCGGCGTAAATACCCCCGACAACGCTGTTGGGTGTGCTGGCACCAATCCCAGCGAGTAGTCTCATGACAATGAGTCCACCCCAAGAGGGAGCGAGAGCACATCCGAGCGTAAAGGCCGTGTCTTTCAGAAGTCAGTGACTGTCATGGGCGGTTCAATATAAACGGTGCGACTTACAGACGACGAAAGTCGAGATCATCACTATCTTCCGGCCGAATTGTTCCGACAAAGGACTGAATACAAGAGGACCCAGAACGTAGCCGATCAGGTAAATTGAGGTCGGCAGGACGAGCTGGGATTGACTGGTGATGCTGAAGGTATCGGTCATCTCGGAGCTGATGCCACTGGCGACCGAAGAGCCCATTGCGGAATTGGCAACGATCAGCATTCCAGTCAAGACGATGAAGATCTTTCGGGGAACTGAGAAGCAGTATGGATTTGTGGGATCGTTGCGGTTGAAGTGCAGTACGTTTTTGCCGGTGCTGTCATCATCATCGGTGTCTCTGTTGCAGTCGTCTTCGTCGCCGCCCGTGAGAGTCGGAGAAGATCTTCCCGATATGTCATGAGAGTGGTCTGCCGCCTCCAGATCTAGCTGTCTTTCAATATCCGCTTTGTTGGCTGCATCTCTCGTGGTGGATCGCGAGAGTGTCTTGATCAGGTCGAGAGAAATCTGGGCAGAGGTTGTCCTGCGGAGGGATTTGTCCTTTGCGTCGGCTGTGTTGTATCTCGTGCCTCTTGAGATGGTAGTCATCAGATCCAGAGGGATGTGGGTTTGTTCCCTAGGTTTTGATGTCGTTTCCGTGAGTTCGTTGTCCATATTGACCAACTTCTCAGGACCAGTGACTTAGTCGATGTCGAAGTATTCGCGCCACGATGCAAGTGACAGCATTGCGAAAACAAAGCTCACACGTTGCATGGTAATATAAAAATACCAAACGGAAGTACAGCCGTGGCGTGGAAAAGTCTTACTTCATATTTCGCCTTTTGTGACGCGGTTCTGCAAGAAGTCTGCGCGTTGGGTGGCTAGACCCTTGCGAAGCATTAGAGTTTGACCAACATGTTGAATGTCGAGCATACACCGCCGTTGGCCATGTCGGACCACATGCACATGATAAAAGCGAACATCGACTGGCCGAGCAACGGATTTCGTTGCTGTGAAGGCTTGCTGTTGTCAAGTTCGTCCCTAAGGTAGGGAGATGAATTATCGTTCAAGGAGCTTGAACTTGAATGTACAGAGAAATCCAGTGCTGACAAAACAGGCAAGCCGATCCGGCACGCCCTACAGCATCATCAGTCCCGGATGCGCTTCCGATAATGCAAAAGTGTGGCAGCATCTAACTATGCACATGTCAGCCATCGCCACTTTGTTGATGGAGATCATGAAGCTCTTCTCAATCAGCTAGCTACTAAGTAGCCATGTGAGTCGTCAAGCTTGACCGTCCGCAGTTGTCACCAGCGGATGTCCCGTTGCTGTCGGCTTCTCATCCTCCAGACTAGATGGTATCAGATTTCGGTTTCGGGCACTGTGATGGTCGTTATGTACATGGCATTACAAAGCGTATCTTACAGATCATAGTGGCTGAAACCACACTGCCACTGCCACACCAGCCTATCCCGCGATCTTGCCCCATATTACACAGAACGCTTCTGCAATCCTAGCAGTGATGCTGGCGCCCATACGTCTATTCCAAACCATTGCATCCCACTCAAGCAGCATCGTCCGTCTTCCTGTTGCCAAACGCGTACGCCAGACCACCGCCTACCACGTTCGCAAGACATAGACCGACTGTGGCGCCGCGGACCAGCCCTCTTGCGCCGAACTTGCTACCGAAAGTCTGCTTCCTCCTGCCTGCGAGGACCAAGTACGCCGCGCTCCAGGCGGATGTGAGGCCTGCGCTGTCGGTCTTGAAGCCATTGATGTTGAGGTAGGAGCTGAAGAGGAGGATGGGCGGGAAGAGCATTGGCATGGTCTGGAAAGGGCGGGCATGCTGGGCGACGACTAGTGTTGCGAGGAGAGTCGCAGGGAGTGGGTTTTCTGGAGTAGACAAGTCAACAGGCTGTAGCTCGGTCGGGAATGTCAAGTTGGAGAATCGACATACCTCCCCAGGCTTTGGCGTATTGCAGCACGCCCTGCTTGGCTTGTTCCTCGGGGCTCTTTCCTGGCATTGGCATGGTGGCTTGTTGATTAAGGAAAATACTGTAATTTGCGATACAGCTGTGCTTCGATTGGATGGTATGGAAAACACTGGCAAAGGCAGATGGGTTCTTGGATATGCTTTCAATAGTTCAGTCGCGTAATGCAGATGACGTGCAGTGCAGCGCAGTGTAGGGTTAGGGTTGTATCGAGAAGGCGATCTTTCGTCCTGTTCTCGAAACATCAGGTGGATACCAGGCAACTGTGAGGACTGCATGATTGCATGTGATTTCTTACTCTGAATCCCACAACCATTATTGACTTCCTCGGACGATTGTTGGCCAGAAAGCAAGTCTTCGATATATGCAGTGATCTGCAAGGATAAGTGTCCGCAAGAAATTGGGTGGAAATAAGGTTGATCGCTTCAGTTCAGTACAACATTGTTAATCAGACCTCCGACAAGGTCAAGGAAGATACGAACACCTCGCGACCTGAGAGATAGTTATCACACGTGATGTTTGTGAAACGTTGAAGTGAACATTGATGTCCCGCAATTTACCTTAGCGTTTCCGCATGGCAGCCAGGTGCCAGGTGGGACCCTTCTCTTTGGCGCATCGCTGTCCAGAACTATCTTACCTGGATACACCACCACTTGTTATTAACCACTACTGTGACTTCCACGCGCATTCGTCGCCGCGCCCACAATCAACCTGAAACCTATTGCCTACAGACAGACGTCCCTGCAGCGCGCTTCTCCGCCATCGCATAGCACTTTACATCGCCATTTCACGGCCTAGCCATGGCCTCCAAGGCTAATGGAAATGCGGACCCCCACGCCCACAACGACGGATCTTCCACGCGCGCATACACCGTAGAGCAAAAAGCCGCCGTGCTCCGAGTGCGGAAATGCGGCAACACCGACTACTACGACATCCTTGGGTTGGAAGAGAAGAAAGCCGTGGCCAGCGACGGAGAGATCAAGAAGGCTTACAGGAAGCTGAGTCTGTTGACGCACCCGGATAAGAATGGATACGCGGGCGCAGACGAGGCCTTCAAAAGTATGTGACAAGCAGCAAGAAGAAGATGCGAGGGCGGCTTCTCTCTGGCGAATGGACAGACGCTGACAATCTTTGTTTGAAGAGGTCTCACGAGCCTTCCAAATATTATCCGACCCGGATAAGAAGTCAAAGTATGACAAGTTCGGCGGCGATCCTGAATCTCGCTTCTCGGGAGCCTCTGCCTCCGGAGCCTCGCCATTCTCTGGATTTGCTTCACAGCGCGCTCCTAGAGGTGGAGGCGGGTCGATGTTCGAGGAAGAGATAAGCCCGGAAGAGCTGTTCAGACAGTTCTTCGGAGGCGGCATGGGAGGAGGTGCATTTGGCGGGCCATTCGGCGGGTTTGGTGAGTACAATCCGGTCGAGAAGTCGAGAAGCCGGTTTTCAGCATCTAACATAGCACTCGACAGGCGGCGGCGGAAACGGATTTGTCTTCAACATGGGCGGCGGTCCAGGTGTGAGAGTACATCAAATGGGCGGCGGCATGCCTCGTCGAAGACCACACAACCACGCCAACCAGCCACCGGCCTCACCACTCGCCGCGTTCCAATCCCTCCTACCACTCCTGCTACTCTTCATCATCCCACTGCTTTCATCCCTCTTCTCCGGCGGCGCACCATCCTACCCCTCCTACCGATTCGACAACCCTCTCCCTCCGCAGACACACCACCACACTTCCCTCAGGCTGAAAGTGGACTACTACGTCAACCCCACAGACATCACAGATTACTCCCCCCGGGACTGGAAAAGCCTAGACAGCCACGTGGAAGAGCGGTATAAAGAAAAGCTGGTGGCCCAGTGCAATTACGAGATCGATTCGCGGCGAAGGGCGTTCCAAGACGCGCAGGGCTTCTGGAGCAGAGACGAGGACAAGTGGGCGCGCGCAACGCAAATGGCGACGCCCGCTTGCAAGAAGCTGGAGAGTTGGGGTTACAGGATTCAGTATTGAGATCAGCGAGTGGTGTTTTTTTTTGAGTTGACTCAACGAATGGTGGCTGTTCTCCTTGGAAACCCATACCATGCCATGCCATGTTATTAAGCGGGCTGACGACAAATCTTTGTATAGCAAAATCATTAATCACTTCAAGCACATTCTGCCGATGAAAAGTGGACATCTTTTTTATCGAAATGGATGATATTCGTTGTTTGAAGGTGACTATTGCTCTAACTTCAACGCCATGTGCGTACCCAGATTGAGAAAGGAAAACGAAAAGAAAGGGAACCATTACAAGACAAGATCATTGCTGGTTCAGCCTGCAAGATTTTCTAAGAAAGAACCCCATTGATATGGGTAGAAAGAGACGGGGAGAGAAAAACGTCACGATCACACCTGCTGATAAAAGACAGAGGATGCCCACGCCATTACTCGGAGACCAGCCTTCCGGCAGCCATCGACTCCCAGGTTGGCGATTACAATCCAAGGTCGCCGAGGAGACCAGCAGCAGGGTCCTCCTTAGCGGCAGGCTCCTCGGCGGGTTCTGCGGCAGATTCCTCGGCAGCGTCGAACGAGTTCTCGCCGTTGGTTCCGTCGTCGGCTGTGCTGACCTGGGTGTTCGGGTCGTTGTCACCGTCGGGGGTAGCAGCTTTGTCTCCAAGCACACCACCAAGCTGGCGCCTGGAAAGGCCACCAGTCAAACCGCCGACGGCGTCGGTAACACCATCGAGTTGACGCCTGGAAAGGCCACCAGTCAGACCGCCGACGGTGTCGGTAACACCATCGAGTTGACGCTTGGTCAAACCACCAGTCAGACCGCCGACAGCGTCGGTAACGCCATCGAGCTGACGCCTGGGGAGACCGCCGGTGATGCCGCTGACCACGTCTGTAACGCCATCAACCTGGCGCTTGGCCAGACCGCCGGTCAGACCGCCGATGATAGGGATGGTAGAATCAGCTTCGTCGAGGCTTGAAGTGGTCTCCTCGACGGTCTTGCTGGAGGTCTGGCGCGCGAGGATGCCAGTTCCCATCAAACCGCCGGCCTCGGCGGGCTTTTCTTCATCCTCGTCCTCGTCTTCCTTTTTCGAGCTCTTCTTCTTCTCATCCTTCTCCTCATCTTCACCCTCGCCCTCGTCTTCCTTTTTCTTCTCGGTTTTCTTCTTGTCATCCTTTTTCTTCGAGCTCTTCTTCTCGTCCTCGTCCTCCTCTTCCTCGTCGTCATCATCGTCTTCCTCCTCATCTTCCTCCTCATCTTCCTCCTCATCTTCATCCTCATCCTCATCTTCGTCTTCTTCAACCTCGTCGTCTTCTTCATCAGCCGCCTCGCTATCCTTTTCAGGAGTTTTCTCTTCCTTCGGAGCGAGCAGCTTGTTCAGGTCGGGCAGTTGGCGCCTCAAGAGACCAGTGCCAGTCACGTCAGAGTCCTCAGTAGCAGCGGCATCAACGGTCTCAGTTCCGTCAGAAACCGAGAGCGGCTCTTTCGGCTCTTTCGGTTCTTTCGGCTCGATCTCCTTCTCCTCAGCTTCAGAGCCCGGAAGGAGACCATCAAGGCCGGGGAGTTGGCGCTTGCCCAAGCCGGGTAGACCATTGGCGAGACCAGTAACGGTGGTCACTGGTCCAACCTGACGTTTGGCCACCTCGGCTGGCTCGATGGTAAGCGACTTGTCGTCGACGCTGTACGGGTTGATCGGTGCGGCGACCGCGAGGCCGGCAGCCGTGATGGCGATGAATGACGAGAACCTCATCGTGCCGATGTGTGTATGAAGGGTGCAAAAGGTATAGTCCGAGTTCGCTTGTTACAAAGCAAAGAACTCTTCAAACGAACGAATGTATCAAGTATAAAAGAGCGTGGGTGGATCAGTAATGAACGACTGTAGAGGTTGGATGAGGAAAGGAGAGGGAAAGAAAAGTTTAGGTTCCCCTTGTTGCGGGTTTGCATCTTATACAAGCAGTGTCGAGGACCTCAGGAGATGCCCCGACCTCGCGGCACCGCCCATTGCCAAAACATGCAATGCGTGCCGACGACAGCAACAGTGGGTGCAGAACCGTGGCCTGCCAGATTGCGCGGGCTCGGTCCAAGACACGTGCAATTGCGATCAGACCGTTGCGCGGAATTGGATATTTGCTGCGCCTGCCTGGTGTTACTGTTCTTGGGAGCGCCATTTGAGAGTGATCCACGGACCTTAGGGGCCGGGAGGTTGTAATTTGCCCGTTCGCTGTATCACGCATGCTTAATAGACACAAGCATCGAGTTTGTCTGAGTTTGCACATTAATGTCTCGCTCTGAGGTACACTCATCAAGAGCTTTGGGCGCTGAGAGTGAGTTGCGCACCAGAGTCCGAGACACTTTCTCGGGTGATGGAGTAGTCATTTGCAGATCGTCAGGGATTTTGCGTGTCGTTATATGTGAGGTGTTGTATGGACTAATGTCGCAACGTTGGGGAGTCTGCCTCTCACGCTGGGTGACGCAATGTAGTGACAGCGTCGAAGGCGTGCATTCATGGATATTGCCTGCCAGAGAGACGTAAGGTATATAAGCGTCAGGTGACCAGCAATCCAGTGTACCTACCTCTTGTGAATTGATTGTCCGCGGGTCGCAAGTGATGAACGTCAATGGCTTGCGAGGTGGTGTGACGGATGCATGCTACTGCTCTCGCACACGGTAAATGCTCACACGTACACGTAGCTTTGGCGACAGGTCAGATCTATCCTCGTACGGCATTTCGAGGTGCCACCAGGGGTAGATGCTTGTTAGACCTCCTGGTCATGGATCGAACCCACTGGGCACGCAACGTGAGAGCCGGTCTCTGTTGTATGCATTCGAAATCCAGTCCGCCTAGAACGTCAGCGTTTTCAATGGATAAATGTAGAGCAGGATCGACCAGACACTATTGATGAGTAAGATGGTTGAGATATGAAGAAGGAAGGGATGGACCTCGTAGGAAGGAGCTCAAGTCCAGTCGTCTCCGACTTCGCCTGCCTTGAACGTTGACCCCACGTCACACCTCTGGATCCAAAAAGTTACCTTACCTTACCTTCCATAGCTTTCATTGCATTGCATTGCATTGCATTGCATTGAATACATTGTGCAAACAACACCACTGCATGTACTCGGTGAAAATAGCAGCCACATTCACATCAATCTAGAGATCACCAACCAGTTGCACACGCGCCACAGCACAACACACACCACAATGCCAGCAACAATCACCCCACTAGCGACTCTGACTCCATCCTCCAACTCGCGCGCCTGGTCGAGCCAACCGCACCCTCACCTACCCATCGTCGCAACAGCCTGCTCTGACAAGACTGTGCGCATTTACTCTCTCACAAACTTCGCCCAGCAGTCGACCGTCTCCGGCGGACACAAGCGGTCCATCCGCTCTTGCGCCTGGAAACCCAACAGCGTGGGCGAAAGCGTACTTGCAACAGGCAGTTTCGACGCGAGTGCGGGCATTTGGCGACGATGGGAGGAAGGCGCTGGCAAGGCTGAGGCGGCGAGGGAGGTGGATTTCACGAGCGGGTTGGCGGGAGGTGACGGCGGCGGCGACAAAGACGACGATGCCGAGGACGAGGAGTGGAGATTTGCGGTTGTGTTGGACGGGCACGATTCGGAAATCAAAAGTCTGGGCTTTGCGCCTACGGCTCCGCTGCTGGCGACTTGCAGCCGTGATAAGAGTGTGTGGATTTGGGAGGAATTGGAGGACGACAATTTCGAGACGGTTGCTGTCTTGCAGGAGCACGAGGGCGATGTCAAGTGTGTCGCTTGGAGTCCTGCTGAGGAACTGCTGGCCAGCGGGAGCTATGATGATCAGATCAGACTTTGGAGGGAGGACGTGGACGATTGGGCTTGTTGTGCTGTGCTCGAAGGGCATGGAGGGACGGTCTGGTGGGTTGAGTTTGAAAGTGCCGAGAGGGTGGGCGTCTTCGCAAAGAGTGAGAGCCTTTCAGATGCACAAAAGACATACCTCGATGCAAAAGACCGGGCCGGACCCAGACTCGCAAGCTGCTCAGACGACAAGACGATCCGGATCTGGAAGAGGATTCCCAAGGACAAGCCCGAGCAGCCTACAGGACAAGGCAAGATGCCTACGATTTGGAAGAACAAGGACTTCGACGAGGAGTGGATGCAGGAGGCGGAATTGCCGCAGGTTCACGAGAGAGCTATCTACGCCCTCAGTTGGAGCAAGAACTCTGGCAGGATCGTGAGTACGGGTAGCGATGGAAAGATCGTGGTGTACGAAGAGCGACGTTTGGCCGGTGCTACCAACGATGTGGAGATGAAGGATGCTTCTACTGCAGATGTCGATGCAACAGAGAGGACGTCAGGAGCTCTGACCGAATGGGTGGCGGTCGCGGTTGCAGAGAACACGCATGATGTCTTCGAAGTCAACCATGCCGTCTGGGCGCCGCGTGCTGACAAGGATAAGCGGTTCGATGGGGAGGAAGTCATCGTTACGACGGGCGATGACGGCGAGGTGAAGGTCTGGACGATAGATGAATAAATGATATACTCTAGGTGGTCAGGCAGAATACCAATGAGATTTCAAACGATTGAAGGTACTGCCTGGCAAGATTCAAGTGCTCGGATTTGTGGTATGGTGAAGTCGGATTCGATATGGTCAAAGCCATTGAAAGCATCACGGCGCCTGAGCAGCGTACCTGGACGTCCACCACACGTCCACCATGCATAACGCTATACCAGTATCAAACATGTCACCCCAAAAAACGTGCTGACACTGATGAGCCTGCCATCTGATCACTGATGCATGTTGTACACGATGCGAAGGCGGACGAGTCAGGGTTAGGGTTGGGTTACGAATGGATTCACTTACGCGAACTCTATATGGATGAATACACGACTACATCCGACAAGCCTGCAGGTGCGGAGTCCCACTACACACATGACTATATGCGTCTTTGAGTTTGAACAAGAGTGTGCCTTCCTTGCTAGGCACCGCACGCGATCACGGCAAAGCCTTCAGAACGTCACGATCAAACTGGAACGCTCAACGGAGAATCCACGCAACCTGACCACATGCCACCCGACTTCACCAGACGACGCAATCTCCACCATACCTCTCATCTTCTTCTCCCACCAAATAGAAGGAAACGACAGGACCGCACGACAGTACATACATAGTAGTCCAGAACGCCCACCCAACATCTCCAATAATGGACACCTTAGGATTCCATTTCGCATACACCTACCACCCTTTCCCGCCGTTCCGAACCACAGCCCTGCCGCAAAGAGCAACAAGGATGCTTACAATTAATTACGAGATCAGTGTACTATGCATGTACAGTAGGTAATCAAGAAGAGAGAATCCTACGGAACTGCTCCCCGTGGATACTGGTTTTTTCTCTCCCTCAAAAGATACGCACGGCTGCGTAGATCCTTGGAAAAGTAATATAGTGCAAAGATCCGAGCACCAGTGCCGGAAACGACGACGGCCTGGTCCAAGTCCAGATCCAGGTCCAGGTCTAGGTCCATGGACCTTTGACCCCAAGAAGGTTGTGATGGTCTTTTTTTTGAACGAGGAGGAGGGAGAGTTGTTCTAGGCTTTGATAATATTAATGCTTCTGCAGGTAGGATTTCGCTTGTAAGTTGCAGGAAAGCGTATTCGAGAACGTTCGGGGTACATGTAGGCGTGGCTGATAATTAATATGGCGAGGGAAAAGAGGGAGAAAAGATTAATGCTGAGAGTGAAGAGTGCTGTAGTAGTGCCGAAAGGAAAAGACTTACACCCCGACACTCCGATGATACCTCTCGTTGCACAGCATAATAATAGGCATTAGAAGCCAGGCAAGCAAGCAAGCAAGCAAGCCATGGAATAAGTTCAAAGAAGATTTTTTCCTTTTTTCTCATCGTCCTGCCTTTTCCAACTAAATCCCTCACAATTGATTATTGCCCTTGACCATCGCCACAAGTCAACCATACCTAGGTAAGCAATCTCACCACAACCACCAACCTCCAATATTAATCACCAGCCCTCAGCCTCAAATCTCCCAATGTGTAAAGAATCCCAGAGTCCAGAACTCCCGTGCAAGCCATCTGCGTAACTAACGGGGCGGAAGCGCGCGCCACGCGCTTCGCTTCGCTTCAGCTCCCAGCAGAGGGACCGTGAGCCTACTATTGGTTTTTTCTTCTGTGGCCAGAGGGGTCCAGAAGATGATTCATGTAAGCCCTGCGCGAGATGTGCAGACGAGTCGCGTGGCAGGCAGGCAGGCAAGCCGGCCGCAGGCAGGAGGGAGAGATGAATAATTAAAGCATGGTAATTATTGGGGTTTTAGGGGAGATTCAAGCTCATGGTAGTCAATAGGCCGTCAGGCTGGGCGCCGAGAACGAAGAACGAAAGAATTGTTGTGGAATTGATCGGTAGAAGTTGTGGGCGAGGTAGGTACTGTAGTAGCCAAGTAGGTTGAGCACTCGTTTGTGAGGGAAACAAGAATCATCATTGATGGGAGAGGTGATTGTCTGCTAGTTACTACTACTTCGGTTGCTACTACTGCCTACCTGCTCATGACGAGGGAACGACGACGACGGCGACGGGCCTGGTTCCGAGCATGCTACTATGAGGTGCAGATCGCAGTTTCGCACGCCGTTCCGAATCTCGCGTGCTTCATATGCAGTAGTAGTAGGTGGTGATGTGCTCTGCAGATCTGCCGTCGATAGTCAAGTTTTCGTGACCTCACGTCGCGACTACTGTATGGATACGATTGAAATCGCATCTGCGATCGTGATGGAGCTGAAGATGGTATACGCGGCTTAGTAGGGCAAGGGGAAGCCGATATGGCCGATGTGGCCGATGAAGGGATCTTGCGTCAAGATGCTGTCGATGCCATCGATGTCGTCTTCGCTTGAACGGCTAGGAGGAACAAAGATGGAATATCGAGAGCGTTGCGAGTGATCTTCGGGCAAAGGCTCATGCTGACTACGCGTGCGTGTACTTGCTGTAAGTAGTGAGTGTATGCTTGTTGAGCCTCTCTCAACGTAAGAGAATCAGCAGTCTCGTTTCAAGCGATTGTTGATCCAGGCGAGTCGGTCGGATGGACCTGCGAGAAGAGTATATACCATTACTGTTTACATGTATAAAGCGTGAGGGAATACATCAGTGCGGCGGTCCACGTCCCGATGGTCGGTGTTGAGGAGAATGGGCCCGGACGCCGTGGATATGGCGCAAAGGGCGGCCGGATCAGATTCAGAGGGCGTCGAGGTCCACGTGCCGGCGCGCAAGACCTAAAACAGGCGATGCAGGCGCGCGATTCAGAGGGCGCTTGCGAGAATGATGACATGCTGTTCTGGGGTTGTGTGAGATAATAAAGGCCCGAAAAAGCTGCCGGGTGACGGCGGCGGCTGTAGGGTGGTGGGCTAAACCGGGTCTAGGTAAGATGCGACACGAGCAGACGCGTCCACTGCGGTTCTCGAGGCCGAAAGTTTCGACGTTGAGGACAGTGACATTCCGAGGTTTCCATTCTTGTAGGATAGCGGTGGAGACGAAAAGGTCCGATTCGTGGTTGCGATTTGCAAGTAACGGGCAAGGAGAGGAGAGTCAGAGGAGGGAGAGGGATATGAGAGCAAAGGCTCGAATAGGAAACAGGGAGGGCCAAGGGGGGGATAAAGGGTCCAAAACGGCTGCTTCATTTCAGCACATGCGATTAATGGGATATATGAGAAAGCAAGCAATGCCAATGGCAAAGGCGCGGGAGTGCGGCTCTGCAAAAGGAAGATTGTAGACAAGAATTGGGTGGGGGGAGGCGGAGAGACGAAGGATTCGAACGGCTGTTCTCTCAAACCGATCCGTGTGTGGCCTGCGCATGTGCGATCTGGATGATATACGGTGCCGGGCTTGTTGATCTGCGCATCCAGTGAGCTAGGCCAATACGAGCAGGCTTCTAGAAGGCTTCTGGCTTCTGTTTGTGCATGGATTGCAGGGTGGAGAGTCAGAGTCAGGTTGCTTTCTTGCTAGAGCTTGACTACGAGCGGGGCTTCATGCTTGTAGCATCTTGTCGCCTTGTCTGCTGACGAGCAGGGCCGTCATCGCTGGAGCTGACGTGATCGCGGGTGCGGTAAGAAAAGAGTGAAGGCAGAATACTGTGATGGATGGCATGGCATGGAATGTAGTGTAAGATGAAAAGATATGGCGAATCTGTGAGACGGCACGAGGGTGAGATATGGCAGCACGTGCTTGCGCCGGCGGTGAGATTACTGTTTCAATGGGATTCACAACACACGTGCAGGCCATCACGGTGGTGTGGTTGCACGGCAGCAGCAGCATCATCAGCTGATGCAGTAGCATCGCCCTGCAGCGACCAAACGGCTCGGCAGCCAGTGATCCAATCAGACGAGCCATCGCTGCACAAGGGGACGAGCGTATTGTCCGCGCAGCGCTTTGACAGCACTACAGTCTGCCCGCTCTGATACTAGGCTATCTCAGACTATGAGACCATGCCCGCATTGATAGACTCTGCCAGCTCGCGATCGCCGATGTCTTTACACTTTGGAGCCGGCTTCGGGATGCCGCACGCCGCTGAAACAAAGACAACGGTAGTGAGTAAGACTACCGGTGGTCACTCCGCGCAGGGCGGACGAACAAAGATGCGGCCAAACAGATGCGTGCAGTTATGAGGAAGTACGAGGCGAGAATGGGCTGATGACTGTCACGACTGGCCTTCTGGAAACAGAAGATGGAGGCGTGGTGGAGTCGTCGGCCTGATGCCTGCGGCCAATCGCGGGTAGAGAGGTGGGTTCCGGCGAATTCGTCTAGACTTGTTCCATGCTAGCGTTCTTTCTAGCGCGTTCTGCGGATCTAGCGGGCGAGGTCGGTGATTGGCGGGCGGGCGATAGAAGGGCTGTAGAAGGCGGAATGGAAGAGAAGTGGAAGAGGGTAGAGGGCGTGAGAGGCACGAAAGAGGCTTTTTCTGTGCTGTTTCTCTAGCCTGACACTCCCTGGCTTAGGTGGCAGTTAGTTAAACACGCCGTCGCTCACGTTTGCCTACCAGTGCCTGCCTCCCTCTAAACGGACAGTGTTACCTTGATGCCGTTGCGCGCATCCACCACACTACTAGCACCTCCACTGCCTATCTTGCCAGAGAGGAGAGAGAGAGAGAGAGAGAGTACCTGCCCTTCCAGTAGTCCAGTCCAGTCCGCTGCTGCCCGCCTCTTGCCTCTGCTTCTATAGTGCATTTGGCATCATCCTTCTACCTTCCACTACCTACCTACCTACCTGTTGATTGTGTATACCACACACTCACACGCACACCCACACATACCAACAAAACGACCTTCTTCCACGCACAGGCTCAACGTTCCCTTTTCGCCTCAGCCCTGTCCGCCTGTCGCCGCCGACAAAGTCCCGCCTTTCGCATTCCACCGCCCACACCCTGCATCGGCCCAGCGCGCTCGCGTCAACACGGCGCAATCGGCCCTCCAAACCACCTTTACTACTCTCTCTTGTCGACTCTCTCGGCTCCCTCGACCCTTGGACACTTCTTCTGTCTTTCTACATCTCCACATCCTGCTGGCCTGAATTTGACGCTCAGGTCACAAATCTTAATTCCAGTCGCCTTCACATCCGCCGTTCGCCCACGACTAGCTGCACTCTCGCGGCACGCACGCACTGTCAACTCAACCCGAAACCTCGTCGTACACATCACTTCCTTGCCTCCAGTTTCGCGTTGAGTCACCGTGCTTGACTGTCTGTGCCTGCTGTCTGTCGTCTGTTGTACGACCCATTCCTCTTCCCGTTGGGAGCGCACCGTCACCTGCCAGCAGCCGACACTACTATCTCTGAGCAACTTCGACCCTGCATGGACTTGAGCCGCACAAGCAAACATCAACCCTCGTCCTCAACACGCAAGGTCGCAATCCACTCCACGTCATACAACACCAGCATTCTCGCTCCCGCGCAACACCTCTTGGTTTGACGGCGGACGTACAAGTGAGACGGCAACCTGCCCGTCTCCCTCACATCACACTGGCTTCGGTACAGCTACCTGTGCGTGTCGGAGTCTCCCTCCAACGTCGCAAAGCCGCTTCCAGCAACGCCTGCAAAAACACCCTCTGGAACGTTATGGTGACGCGAAAGCCTTCTTCATCATTCACCACCACATCATCATCCACGAGCTCATCCCGCTGCTCCTCCCTCTATCCACCTTCTGCGTTGACCGACGGCTGGTCGGCTGACGAGGCGGACGAAATGTCGGCCGACGATTCACCCCCGCCGCGACCTCTGAGCGTCGCTATACCCAAAGTTGCTGGCGCGCACGGTCCCTACTGCCCACGACGACCGAATCTGAGAGAAATCCTGGCCAACACATCACCCTCACCGTGGACACTGGCGGCATTTATGGCGTATCTCTCCAACAATCACTGCCTGGAAACTTTGGAGTTCACCATGGACGCAGGGCGTTACAAGAAACACTATGCAAAGATGCTATCAAAGGCGGATGAAGGGGAAGCACCCCCAGCAAAGGATAGGGAATATGTGCAACTGCTCTGGACCAGGCTGATCGATGCGTACATCCAACCAAACGGATCAAGAGAAGTCAATCTACCTTCGGAAGTAAGAGATCCTATACTCAACCTCGAAGTCGGCGAGCTTCCTCCGCCGCCAGAGAAGCTGGACCCTGCCGTTGCAAAGATTTACGAACTCATGGAGGAATCGGTCTTGGTCCCATTCATCAACAGCTGCTATCCGCAAAGTGCTGCACCGACTGTCTCATCCATGCCGGTCAACGTATCCAGCGATAGCATCTCAGGCGGTAGCCATCACTCGAGCGAAAGAAGCGCTCCTCAGCCTATCAAGCGTCACGGAAGGCATACAAGAAGCTCTCCTCCACCTCAGACTGCGGTCGAGCCTTACGCCCACTCATACTCGGCGCCTTCGATGCTCAACCGCAAATCAGCTCCCTCATCCCTCACGACCACACTCCACAAAGCGCGCTTCAGTATGCGCCTCTCTCCTACAACATCATCGCCCTCGTCGTCAAATCCCAACGTCATTGCACCTTTTGCCTCTGCCACTTCTGGTACTTCGGAAACCACTGTCAGCGCGTCTGGATCAGGAAGCGCGCCAGGCATGACAGACGACAGCACACCTAGTCCGACCAACGAGAGCCCAATGACACCACCCACAAGCCCTCCTATGAGTGATGTTACGTCACCGGTCGGAAGCCCTCGCGCCAGCCGAGACAGCAACAACATGTGGAAGAAGCTCGGGCGTCTGAGTGGAATGAAAGTCGGCAGGAAAAAGAGTCACTCTGGGCTAAAGGAGGAGCAGCAGCAGCAGCAGCAGCAATGACACTCGCTTATGCCTTGCATCGGCAAGGTTTGAGTGGCTTGCGAGCTGTTTGTTTATTGATCCCACCTGCAAATCATTGAAGTGCGGTGGGACGAAAGCGTCGATTATGCCATTCTGCATGCGAGCATTTGAATTTAGCGCATGCGAGGCGTCAAGGCGATGAGACCCGATACTGGAATAGGTTGTTATGCCATTCACAGAAGGGATCATCATGGGTCACACGGAGCATTTGGGGAAAATTTATTTTACAGAGCATGACGATCAAAACATCGGCTCTTGTCTGAATGGAGTTCTGGGGGAAAGCGGGTTTGCAGCTATTAACTATATCCTTAACGATCTTGACATGAAATGGAGGGCAAACGACACGGCATGGAATGGCATGGCATGGAGGAGGAAATGATCATGGAAACGGAATCAATGGAATCCTCTCTAG
>Ga0265797_10002084_pt1 | contig 34311 bp, 31 predicted proteins | sample P2T30metagenome_FD_192433 | JGI IMG/M metagenome (GOLD analysis project Ga0265797, IMG submission 192433) | Plant litter microbial communities from East Loma Ridge, Irvine, California - P2 T30 | ecosystem: Environmental > Terrestrial > Plant litter > Unclassified | place: USA: California...
ACGTCGCACGTGTGCCGTACAGCCGGTATCTTGTCGCGCATTACCCTTAGCCACGCGCGGCCGATGCACACTCTCTGTCCTCGAGGGCAGTCACTCTGTCATCAAGCACATCCCAATGGTCTCGGGAGCCGTCAACGTCCCAACTGTAGTTTGGTCATTCTATGAGCCACTGTCGGTCACAGCAATCGTACTGAAGTCAAACGAAGACACGCCAAGCAAGATGACAAGCCATCTGCCGGATAAATGATCACCCCTAAACTTGACACTGATCGTGGATATCAGGAAAACATAAAACAATATGTATACACCGACCTCGATAACCCAAGAGAATACTGATGGCGTACCGTAGCATCTGCATGGATGGAGAGGCCAGAAAAGGACCCGGTACGACAGGACAATCTGGATTCATACTGGCAACCCTCGTGGACGAAGGCATGTGTCTCACTGGAACGGAGGCACCGCATATACTTATACACATATTCACGGGACTGACAGCCGATGCGAGTGACACAACGGTCGCTTATCACGATTCACGCCCACGCGCCTTCGCCTCGGGATCGATCGTACACACGTTTTGTGGCAGTTTCGGCGCCCATCCGATGCGTCTTCACATGCCAGCCGGGCGCACCCGCGGCATTCCCAGGGTTTGCGTCTCAACGAAAGTGCTCCAGCAGCGCTTTCACATGCAAGAAACTTTGACACCTTCACCCCACATGGGCACAACGTGTGCTGACTCTGCCACTTGATAGACGCTTTGTTGGGTAACTCACGCCATAAGCGAGGCGCATAGAGGCATGCGCTCTGCCTATCAGCGTCTCAAATTAAATTGCTATCGCAAAGTCCTGGCAGGTATTGCTTCACCTCACATCTCTCTTTTGTGTCTGTCTACCTTGCACTCTACACAGCAACCCGTCCTATCTGTCCGATCTGTGCCTCGAGAAACAGCCTTTCTTTCGTGCCCGAACACAGCTTGAGACATCAGAATGGCCATCGATCATTCAAGCCATGATACAACTTCTGGGTTGGAGAGCCCGCTGATGCAGATACCGGGCCTCGACATCAAGTTGACGGATTGTTGTACGACCTCATCAGGAAGTGGTGATGGTCTATCTATGATATACACTGCACTTCCGCGAATGTTCCAACAACGACTTCCTCGGATTCGATCTCTCCGACGTGCAGCTTCTATCTACGCCAGCCCACGAGCGCATCTACGCTCCTGGAGTACCTCAAGCGATACGAGCACTTACTCCGAGAGTCCGCCACCATCATATCATACGGGAACTTCGACATCCGACTCATCCGCAGATGAAGACGACGGCAGAAGCGATTATGAGCCTCCCGAATTCTTCACCTCCGCGCCTTCGAGCCGGCCATCGACATCTGGCTATGTGACGCCTGCGCCTGCACAATCAGCCTTCAAGAGACAAGAGGAGCTATACACACCCAGCTTTGGGAACAGGAGCGGGCAAAAAGGCTTAGAGCTTCTTAACGACGCCATGCGTAGCACACCAAGTCGGACGTTCGATGATGATGACCACAATCGTCGCCTCTACATCGACGGCATCTCATACGTCCTCCGTGGCCTACCTGCCGACCTTACTCGCGAAGAAGCCCTCACTATACGCACCGCAGTCCCAGAATCAGTCATCCCAGCTCCTCTAGAACAGTCTGTGGTTGTCCAGCAGCCTAAACAACAACCTCACCAACCAACAGAGCCACCCACACTCCTACACCGCGCAGTCTCAACAACAACCTTCTACACCCTCCTAGCCCTAACACTCTTAATTCCCCACATACAAACTCTCTTCGCCACCTTATGTGCCCTCGACGCCCGCCACAACCTCTCCGCCCGCTTCCTCGCGCAAACGAGTTCCCTGCTACGCTTGCTAGCCGCGCAAGCAGTAGCCGTGTTGGCAATGGCGTGGGGAGCGAACGACGGTGCGCTGAGACACGCGTGCAGAGACTTTGGAGTGTGGGTGCTGCGGGATGTTTGTGGCGGCATGGACGAGGGCGTCGGACGAGCGGTGTTGAACCTGCGGCTGGAAGAGAAAGAGGCGAGGAAGTGAGGGTAGGAAATTAGTGGGTTAGCGAAGAACGACACGAACGGCCGATTGCAATGCTTGAATTTATAGAAAGGGGGCTGGCTAGATGGGCCTCTTACCCAACACGACGACGCATAACGACTAATGAAGATTGGGCGAAAGCTTTCTGAGACTCATGACGATAACGATGAGCGTCCGCATAGACTCACTTTCTGTTCGAAGTATCAAATTCTCTCTCTCTCTCAATTCATGTAGAGTACGCGAGGGCAAAGCCGCTCAAGAAAAAAAAAAAGCGTGCCTGACGATATACCAATGACCCATATGCCAATTGCCCCAAAGCCTGTACAAGAACGCCACCGGCCATAAAAAAAGAGCCATCCACCGAAGCCTTTCGATGTACTCCTAACCGCATCCCACCGTCATTACAAGATCATAGTCCTGCCTCTTACCTAACCTCAAACTCTGTTGTTGTAACTCCAGCCACCCTCCTTGTAGACCCGTTCTCTAGCCTCCATGTCCTTGCGCTTCTCCTCAAGAGTAACCGCATCGCCAGTCTCGTGCCACATGGCACTGCTGCCTCTGTCTCTGAATCGCTTCAAACGCTCCTGGTTCTTGGCGCCCTTGAAGACCTCTTCCATTTTCAGGTCAGAGATGGGGCCAAACACTGTCTCTGGGTCGACGAGCTGCTGCTGGGTGAGCAAGTCGCGCAGCGCAGGCGAAGCGACCCAGGATGGAGCGCGGAAGCCACCAGTAGCCTCGTCTTCCTCATCGTCCTCATCCTCGCTGTCGGTCATGATTTCCGGAAGCGCGATGTTGTCGCCGTTGGCATACATCGGAGAGGACTTGGCAGACTTGGCAGACTTGGGCATGGTTTTGGCGTTAGGAACTCTAGCAGGTGTCTTGAACTTGCTAGAGGCGCCGTTCTCATTGCCCTGGTAGGTTTGGGATTGCTGGTAGTATTGGGCAGCAGGTGGGTTGGCGTTCTCGGCGAATGGAATACGTGCACTACTATGTTGCACTGTCTGGCTGGGATGGGCCGGGCGTTGTCCATGTTGCAGTTGATGCTGGTTGTTCACGGTGGTCTTGAATATGCTGCTGCTTGCGTGGTGAGAAGCCGGTGGAGGAGCGTGTGAATATCCGTAAGGAACCTTCGATAGTGTTTCCTGACAAATTGTTAGCAATAGTTAGGCTATGATCATGATTTTGGCGAACTTACTTTGCGCATAGTGGAAGGCCGCTTCGGTGGAGCCATGACAGAATGTCTTTGATCGTTGTCTTGCTCCAGTTCATCCGTCTTTCTCCTCTTGGCCTCATTCTGCTGATACGAAGTTGGGTTACGTTGCATGCCCGGCCTAGATGGTTGAGGTACAGGCTCATCATCTTCTTGAGAGAAGATGCGCTTGGGAGGCTTCGCAGGGTTAGGCTGGATCTGGCGAGCAGACAAGTCTGGCACGGTCCTCTGTGCAAGCTGCCTCAATGTCCCAGGAGCATCGCCTCGGGGTAGAGCTTGCTTCTCTGCGCGCTCACGTTGAATCGCCTCTGCAAGCTCGTGGGCAGCCTTCGCTTTCGCGGCAGCTGACTGCTCTTGACGCTGTTGCTCCAGTCTCTGCTGCTCCATACGTTGCTGCTGTTGCTCAAAGCGTTGCTGTTCACGTCTCTTAGCCTCTGCAGCTTGCTTCTCTGCCTGTCTTTGTGCAGCCTGCTTCATCTCTTGCATCTTGCGCTGCTCCTCCGCCTTCTTCTCTTGTTCAATGCGGCGTTCCTCTTCAGCTTTCGCGGCGCGCTTACGTTCAAGCTCACGCTTCTGCTCGGCCTTACGCTGCTTCTCTCGCTCTTCCTGCTCCTTCTTGCGCGCCGCGGCCTCGAGCGCTCGGACGCGAGAGTTGTTTTGCGGCATCGTGGAGCTTCGAGGATTACTTTGAGCTGAAGCCGGACGTAGACCGGTCTTCGGTGGTGGCGGTGGGCCCTGACTCCCTTGGCTGGAGTTGGAGGTGAATGAGTCCTGCGATGACGGCTGACCGAGTCTTTGCAGCTGGCTTGCAACACGAATGTTGACTGGAGCTGGTTTCGCTTTCGTTGCTGCGGTTTCACGAGTAGGTCGGACAGGTCGTGTTGGAGCTCGCAGTTTACCAGGAGGCAGTAGGCCTTTCGGTGGCGGTGGCGGAGGCATATCTTCGCGATCCTTTTCTTCTTCAGCAGTCCGTGGCCTTTCTTCAGCCTTTGATGCAGCCTCTGCCGCTTCTTCCTGAATCTTCCTCTCCCTCTCGAGTCTCTCCATCTCAGCCTGCTCTGCCTTGAGTTTCTCCTCCTGAGCCTTGTTGGCTTTCGAGCGTTCCTTCTCCCTTGCCTTCTCTAGCTCGTCGGCGGCTTTTTGCTGTGCTTTTATCTCCTTCCTCTGCTTCTTGTCGCTTTCGGTGGAGCTTCGAGTTTTCCTACTTGGGCTACCAGAAAGAACTGACATCGGCCTTGAGGAATCCTGAGAGAGTTGAGACTCGGACCAGAGAGCGCCAGGCATTTTCACCACCTCGGCCTTCTTGGCCTCTTCTGCCGCGTCGGCTTTCTTGGATTTCTTGCCTGCTGGTGAGTCGTGTGACTCTAATTTGGCAGCAGCACTCGAGCCTGCAGAAGAAGCAAAGAGGCTCCTAGCTGACTTGAACGCACCCCATAGCTTCTTAGAAGCGCTCATCGGCTCAGTCTGTTTCTTGCTCAATGGCGATCCGGCGGGTGTTGTGGATGCCATGTCTGGGGTCATGCTGATCACCACCGATTGACTCTTCGAATGCATGGGCGGCCTGACTGGTGACGGGATGTCGGTCGTCGATATGGCTTTCTTATGCATCGTGGGTCGTGGGCTGGGTGCGATCTCCGCCTGAGTTGCGTCGGTGAACTGAAGGGCCTTCTTGTGCTGATTCGGCTTAGATGGCGCTATCCAATCGTCATCATCGTCGTCGACCACAGCGGGCGCATCCTTAGGTGGAGGTGCTGGCGCATCGTCTGAGAAGACATCATCTTCAGCATCTGTGTGTGGAAGCTGAGGATACAGTGCTTGGGGAATGCTCTTCGAAGACCTGGAATCTTTGGCTTTGCCGAGCATCGAAATCCGCTCATGCAGAAGCTGTGCGGAAGTTTTACCTTGCGATTCTTTCTGTGATGGCTCTTCTTGCTCGTCGTCCAGTGCGAATCCAAAGCTTTTACCGACGGATTTGGCAAATACACTGTTGCGATTCATTGCATCCATGTGGCTATTCCTTCCACCAATGCTGCGCTTGGCGGTCAAAGGCTCTCGTGCCGGCAGAGACGAGAATGTGAAACTGCTCTTGCGCGCCAGAGGCTGTGCTGGGCTCGACGTCTCCGACGGCTCATGCGACGCCTCAGCATGTAGTTCTTGTTCTGTTGGCTCGGCCTCGCCTTGCTCAGGCTCGTCTGCTTCCACCTCCGCATCTGCAATCTCGAGGTCTTCTGATCCATTATCCACCGCTTCAGGCGCATCAAGTTCCATGTTGTCGTCTGGTACAGTGGCGTTGTCCTCATCCAGGTCTGGGTAGAGCTGCTCTTTCGAGACATTGTGGGATACGGCTTCTTTCGCAGACATAAATGATTCGTCACTAGCTGGTTCATTTTCATCTGTTTCGTCCTTCACGCGCTGAAGCGGCAGATGGTCCTCGCGCGGAGAGGCATTCTGCACTTCGAGAGATTGCGAGGGCACGGTATCGCCATCGGTCTGTGTATCGGCTTCCATCTCATCCTCGGTCATTCCATGGTATCCAGAATCCGTGTTTCCAGGTTTGCCAAGGCGCTGCGGGCTCTTGCTCCGACTGAGCGGTCGCTGCTGTGAGGTGTGCTCGCCATCTTCGGCGATCTGGAATTGGGTGACCTTTTCGTAGAAAGTGGTGGTCTTCGCAGGTGTTGGGCCAGCTTGGGCGTTAGGCGCGAAAACATCGGTTAGTGGCTGGCGCTGCTCTAGAGCATCTCGTTTGCGCGCAGTGCGAGGCGTCTTGCCTCGTAGTTTACCGGGTGTTTTGAACACGTCGGCGAAATTTCTGAAAAGCATTAGCAAACATACGCGCTGGTCGTTCGTACAAGACAACGCACATAGGGTTTGTGCTGAAGATCTCAGCCATATGCTCGTTGAGCCACTCCATCTCGTTGCGCACACTGTAGCCGAACTCCTCGAGCTCCTGCTCCACAAACTCTCCTCCCTGTTCCCTCTCCTTCTGCACCCATTGCGCAGAGCCGATGTTCGCGGCCTTTGCTCGTGCTGCCGCCATGGTGTGTGGGTGTTGTCGTGACCGTCTTTACTCGCGGCGCGTAAACAATCCGATTCGCGCAGGTGGGCGGGTGTCGGTCGCGTCGAGTCCAAGTAATTAATCCAAGATGTACATGATCCAAGATGCGTCCCAAAGGTCACAGATGTCGTTTTCGAAGTCGCTGGTGGTACGTTGCGGGTGTAGAACTCGATTGTTTGGATTGGAAGTCGTATCCAAAACACAGCGCGGCTCGAGGCGGCGGCAGAACTCCGGGACCTGCGCGCTTCAACGGGCGCTCACATGACGTCCATAATGGTCTGCTCAAACGAGTCGATTACTTTCAATATGAACTCATATAAATGTATCTGTAATGCTCATATGGGCTATCTTCATGCTCACACCATAGAGATATTTTGAGGCCTTTGTAGCAGCGTTTTCAACTTTCGAACTGTTCATAGATCGAAAGAGTCCATCCATCACTTCGTTCAAAGACAGAGCGTGCAGTCTTTCTAATTGAACCTCTCATACAACATACGCTCGTCTATGCACTTGCACCTTGAAATCGTGATATCTGAAAGACAATCACGTGATTGCATTAGCAGATCTGCCACCACAGAAACCATATCAACATGGCAATCATCATCGTCAGCGAGATACTGTGCGTAGATTGGAAGTGCTGACTTGATAAATTGGTCTTCACATGTCAAATCTGGCCTCACTGGCCATCCATGTAACAATGTGATGCTTCCACTACCAGTCAGGGTATTCGGTATGAGAGCGATTAAGCTAGAGCGCACGCATAGGCTACAGCCGCGCAAAACGTTCGCATTCGTTTCGAATTCGGTTTGGATACCTTGACATGTTCCCTAACGCCATCGCTAATCTCATATTGTTGCCCATCGTTCTGAGTGGTCATAAAAAGTCCGTTGCCTTTTCGCTCCCTCTGCCGCATACATTTTCCCCGACTAATCACCAGTATCAATCTCAAGGTCCAGTTGCACGCCCGAGCTGACACCGTAGTCTGCAAGTGTCAAGATGTCCTTGAAGGGTCTCTCGCCCTGCCGCTTCAGCATGATTTCGTGCGGCTGGCGACCGACATGCGCTGCCACGATAGCCTTGAATGCCTTGACACTGTCTGATGCGAGGCAAGGAATGGCCGCCTTGGTTCCCAGACGATCGTTGACGTTGACGATGATCATGGGCTCAGATGGTGCGACAGCTTTGGGCGCTTTCTTGGGTTTGTCCTTGTTCTCCGGCTTGTCTGATGCGGGTGCCGGGCGGTCGCGCTTGGTTGAAGAAGCCTGATCGAAAGGATCATCTCTTGTGCGTGTATCGTCGCGAGATGGGCGGTAGCTGTCGCCGGTGTCTCTGTCTCTGTCCCTACGCCTCGGCGAGCGGTCGCGGTCACGATCGCGGTCACCATCTCGCTCCCTGTCGCGCTGGCTGTAGTTGTCGCGACGTGGTGAGCGATCTCTGTATCCTCTCCTCAAGCTCTTGTCATCACTGTTGGTCCTGTCTGCCTGACCATCGGTCGCAGGTCGCTTGTCTTTCCATTTGAACCCGCCAGACTTTTGCTTCTTGGGTCTTGAGTCGTCGCGCCTAGGCGAGCGCGAACGCTGCCGGCCTTCTGTGTCTGACGCCATGATGGATGACGTCGAGCACTGTGAGAGACTGTTCGCAGTTGGGTGTTGCGCAAGCTTGGGAAGTTTGCTGGAGCTTGGACGATCTGATGGAGCCCGCTTCACCACCGCAGCATCGCGTGAGTATTGACACAACTTAGCTATTCACACACTCTTCTCTTACATGCGGACGCTGAAAACTTCGTCACATCTACACCTAACACCTGCCATTCATGAAAATCACACATAAGATTACACATACCCCCATCCCCAGCATTTGAAGGTATATCGACGGTCCAGCAGTGGCGACGATCTTCCCGAGTACCCGACAACCGCTCGCGTGCATGTGGAGACCGATGCATCTCTTATTCCCAGGGCATATCCGGCATATATGACCTCAAGGCAGGCCTTCAATCGTTTTGTACACAACGTCGTCTCTCACTTCCTTAAATCACAACCTACGTGTCTCATCTTCCTCTTATTTCACTAATCAATACAACCTATTACGATGTCTCGAGCTATCACCTCGTCACTGCGGCATCTCTCGCGTTCGGCCACCGTGTCGACCGCACGAAGACAAAACAATTTGATCAGAAGATCTGGGCCAGCAATAGCACAGACCTATGCGCGACCCTTCTCACTAACAGCCCATCGCCGGCTCATGGAGACATCTGGCTTCAGCGAGGAACAATTGACCGTCCGAGACGCCATTCTCAAGATCTGTTCTAACTTCGATGACGACTACTGGATGGAACACGACCAAACAGAAACATATCCGCATGAGCTGCATGCTGCTCTCGCCAAAGACGGTTGGATCGGAATTGCTTTGCCCGAGGATCTTGGTGGTGCGGGTCTAGGCATCGCAGAAGCAACAATGATGATGCAGAGCATTGCTGAGAGCGGTGCTGGACTCGCCGGTGCTCAGAGTATACACGCAAACGTGTACGCAACCCAGCCTGTATCTAAATTTGCGACACCAGAGCAACGAGGACGTTTCTTGACCAAGATCATCTCTGGCGAGTGGAGAACTTGTTTCGGCGTCACAGAGCCCAACACTGGACTGGAAACTTTGAAATTGACCACAACAGCGAAGAAAGAGAGCGACGGCTACTCAGTCACAGGACAGAAGATCTGGATCTCCAGCGCGCAGGTTGCCACCAAGATGGTATTGTTGGCTAGGACAACTCCTATAGAGGAAGTGACGAGACCCTCTGAAGGCTTGTCCATGTTTTACGTTGATTTCGATTTGAGTCAGCCAGGTCTTGAGGCAAAGCGAATCAAGAAAATGGGCGGCAGGGCTGTCGATGCTAACCAAGTGTTCTTCGACAATTACAAAATCCCGCAGGATTCTCTAATTGGAAAGGAAGGCCAGGGCTTCAAGATTGTATGTTCTGCCAATATTGCGTAAAAGAAATGTTGGACTGACCGATGTAGATCCTCCATGGCATGAACGCAGAACGTTGTCTTCTTGCTGGCGAAGCACTCGGCTTGGGATACGCTGCGCTGAAGAAGTACATCTCTCACTCTCCTCAAGCCAGTCTTCCCTCACGCTCACGTCGTTAACGCTGGAAATAGATCAACCGACTACGCCCGCGAGCGAATCGTCTTCTCGCGACCCATCGGTCAAAACCAAGCAATTCAGCATCCCCTCGCAGACGCCTACATGCATCTCGAAGCCGCCAAGCTAGCCACCTACCACGCCGCATCTCTCTACGATCGTTCCTCTCCTAATCACCCCAAGCACGACCCGAGTATCACTTCCCATGCCGTGGGAGTAGCATGTAACAGCGCCAAGTACCTTGCCGCGGAAGCGGCTTTCACCGCATGCGAACGCAGCGTGATGAGTATGGGCGGTATGGGATATGCCGCGGAGTACCATGTCGAGAGGTACATGCGCGAGTGCTTCGTGCCGAGGATCGCGCCTGTCAGTAGGGTGAGTAACTTCGTTCCTTCACGAGGAGTCCGAACGGATTCGCTAACTATAATAACAGGAGATGATCATGAACTTCGTTGGAGAGAAGGTTTTGAAACTGCCGCGAAGCTACTAGTTAATGTATATAGATACGTAAGCTTTTGATCGAAATAGAACGACGATTTGGACAGACGATGAATGCGAAGAAATGCGGTCACCTCTTTCTGTTTTCTAAACGATCGGTCTCGATATGCACGCACTTGCAGATGTTTCGTTTTGAACACACTAGCTCGTTGTGGAATGATTTACAGCTGACAGACCTAATGATCCTTCGCCGCTTATGGTGTCCGCTCGTTCTGCTCAGCCGCAGCTGGATCGCCCTTAAACCTAAACGGGTCCTTGAGAATATATAATAGCATGGTGGCGCCTTTCTTGGGATGCATTCAAACCAGTCGGTTTTCAAAGAGCAACTCGGAAAGAATCTTTGGAGAAAGGCACTTAATTTCCACACAGCCCATTCTTTCATACCAAGACTGAAGCAAACGATCACCTACAACCATACACTCCACAATCTCCAGAAAGAACCTGCAGCATGTCTTCCTCAATCGAACGTCTGAAAGAACACCTCAACAGCTCCGAAGTCCACCTTCCAGGCACAGCCGAATACGCCACTCAAAGCCTCCCCTGGTCTCAACACGCCGACGCGAAGCCCAAACTTGTCATCACGCCTTCAACCCTGCCCTCACTGCAAGAATGCGTCAAGCTCCTCTACGCGGACCAAAGTCTAGACTTCGCCGTCCGCAACACCGGAACCGGCTCTGCGTCCGCTCGAGATGTGATCCTCAGCATGCACGGCTTCAAATCGTTCTCGTTCGACGAGGCGTCTGAGACGGCTACGGTGGGAGCTGGGCTCGACTGGAGCGAGGTCGAGGTTAAGATGGCTGCGGATGCTCCTGGGTGGGCTCTTGTGGGCGCCAGGTGTGGATGGGTTGGTGCGGCAGGTGGAGCGTTGGTGGGCGGGTATAGCTGGCTGAGCCATGAGTTCGGGCTCATCTCTGATCCGCAGAATCTTCTGGATGCGCAGGTTGTGTTGAATGATGGTCGCGTGGTGTGGGCTAGTGAAGAGGACGGTGGGTCGTTGCTTTGGGCATTGCGAGGTGGCGGAGGTAATTTCGGGGTTGTGGTTGCGTTGAAGATGCGGGCTCGCCGGTACCATGAAGCAATCTTTGCTGGGCTGGTATTCTTGCCATTTGAGAGATTGGGACAAGTTGGCGAGTGGGTTGAAAGGTCTGTGGAGAGGCTGCAAGATCCGAAGACTGCATTCTGCGTCACTAATCAAGGTCCTGGTACTGGAGTCCCGCCACAAGGTGCCAAGCCGGGGATTGCTGTGGTTTTGTTCGATGCTCATGGTGAAGAGCACGCGAAGTCGAAGGACAAAGGGTTCGGTGAGATCTTCGAGATGGAGGGTCTGGTGGAGATCGCATGTGGTATGGTGCCGTTGAGTGGGATGACCAAATTGGCGGAAAGCTACAAGAGTTACCAAGGCGTCAACCAGTTTTGGGGTTCCGCACCTTTGATGGAGGAAAAAGTAGATGCCGGGGTCATCAAAAGAGCTTGGGAATGGTATGCAAAGACCATTGAGGAGTGTCCGGTCTTGGACCAGGGCTCGACTGTATTGTTCGAGTTCTGTCAAGCTGGATTTTTCAATTCGTCCGGTTCGCCCAAAGCATCAGCCTGGCCACACTCGGGCCGCAAACACGTTATGCAAGTCGTGCTCGGCTGCAATGCTGCAAGTGTACCACCGAACCTCGAAGAGCTTGTACAGAAGCGCCTCAAGGTGGCGGGTACGGAAATCGGAGGTGGCAAAGAAACAGGAGAGTACCATGCGGGATTCTTACACAGCTGGAGTGACCTCGACACGGTATTTGGTGGCAACTTGGAAAGACTTCGGACGCTGAAAGGAAAATATGATCCGAAGAATCGCTTCAACAAGAGTGTTCCGCTTGTAGCTAGGGGATGAGGTCTAGGAGTATCTATTCGATATCGATAAGCGATCTGCAGTATTAAACATTACGCTGTCTTGTCTCATGTCGAAGGAACTCCAGTAAAAGGATAGACGTTGAGACCAAGAGCTGCCCAGGCTCAGAAACGAACAACAATACCTGATCGCTCAACCCCATACCCTACCTTTCAACCCTTGGAGCTGATACCATAGCAACGTGCCCCATTCCTCACGCACGGTACCTGTCGCACTCACACCAACACTTTTGCCCGCACATTCATCCTTGCGATCCGCGATTTCCATAAACGCAGCGCCTAGATCTGCGTAGTTGACCCCAGCGGACGCTTCACCAGTGTCTCCGTCCAGAATCAAGCGATGACCAGTACGCTTCAGACCATCGGCGTCGAACAGAGCGGGTGCGTCGACGAAGACATACTCCAGCAAGCCCGGTGTAGCGTTCTCGTAAACTTTCGAAGCCTTCTCCAGATCCGAGTAGATGTGGAAGAGCACGAACCACAGCCATCGCTTGACGAGACGAGGCATGTGGCCTCCTAAGTCGGGATCAAGTGGAGCCGCTCTGATTATGATGACAGTCGGCTTGATATAGTTGTGTTGCTGTTCTATCCTCAGTCTTGTGAGGGCATCCGCGATAGCTCTCGCACCATCCTGCGAGACGCTATTGCCAGGTTTGGCATCATTGGTTGCAATGCACATATGGATGATGTCTGATCCACGGAGACATGATTGAAGAGCTTTCGTGTCGGTCAAGGGCGCTTCTGTGATGTTGATGTGGATTGAGGAGGTAGACTCCAAATCTGGGAAGGCTTTGAGGAGTTTGGACTTGGAACGGATAAAGATGTTGAGAGTGAGATCTTTGGGTGGCGAGTCTAGGTAGCACCGAAGGACAGCTGAGCCGGTAGCGCCAGTGGCCCCAAGGAGAGCATGTGTCGGCATTGTTGGTGTTGATATTGAGTGGTACTTCTCTAGAAAATTGTCCTGAGGAAAACTAGATGGCAGCGAGAAGGTCTCGATGAATGATGCCTTTGCCCGAATACTATAATTGAGTGAGAGGACGGCAATACTTATACAGCTGCCAAAAGATTAGCTACGCAAGCAAGGTTCACGATATGTCCTCTGATGCCAGATACAAGCACATGCCTGCGATCAACGACCCAGGATCGTGTGGATCCGGTGTAGAGGGCAATGCGAGAATGCGAAGGGCTCTCGATGAATGGAGGCCAGTAGCCCTACCACATTACATGGTCTATGACGAGGAGGACACTGCACGGCGATAGACGCGAGCGAAGGATCTGGATGAAAGCCTGTGAAAGCTGCTGCAACATCATGCCTGCTCGGACATTCGCAGTGTTCCTGTTCCCGATGTCACGTGCAATTCATCCCCGCGGGCAATTAGATGGACGTCGGAGGAAGAAGGGACTGGGAGAGACAGAGAGACAGACTTTAGACCCCTTTGCTTGCCGCTGACCAGATGGAGATGCGCGCGGCCCGTGCTCTCATCATAGCCCTGCAGCAAGATAATTTCCAGAAGGGAGGCGAATAGTCTACAACACCATCCACCACAGTCCATCGTTTTTTCTGTTTACGATACCCCTTTCTGTACCAACAATCATCTTCAATTGTTTCTACTAATCAAGGCGACTCTCACAAATACACAATCGCTGTCCAGCAGCTTCCACAAAAATGCGCAGAGCCTTCCAAACATGCGCGGCTTCGCTGCCCAAGGCCCTGTCGGCTCCCTCGAGCAACCTCTTCGCCAACCGCGCCCTGCGATTCAACCGCATCGTTAGATCATTCCAGCCCACCGTCACACGCAGCCTGCACCAGTCACCGCTGCTCAGAAATGAGGCCGCCGCCGCCGACATCCCAGCAACCGAGTCCCAAGATGTCCAGCCGCCTCTCACAAAGTTCCAAGATCTTCAAGAGCAAGGCGTCATCCACCGCAACATTGTCAAGAACATGACCGAAGGCATGGGTCTGGAGACAATGACCGAGGTGCAATCTAAGACTATCAACTCTGCCATCAAGGGCACAGATATCATTGCCCAGGCCAAGACTGGTACAGGAAAGACTGTCGCCTTCCTTCTCCCCGTTCTGCAGAACATCATCAACGTCGACCCCGATCTCGCAAAGTCTGTCCGCGGTAGGAGAGGACCCAGGAGTACCGCCGACGACATCAGAGCGCTTATCATCTCACCCACAAGAGAATTGGCTGAACAGATCGCCGACGAGGCAAAGAAGCTCGTCTCTGGAACCGGTATCATTGTTCAGACTGCAGTCGGAGGCACACAAAAGTCGATGGGATTGAGGGCGATTCAAAGAGAAGGCTGCCACATCCTCGTCGGAACACCCGGTCGCCTGAAGGATATTCTCTCTGACCCCTACACTAGGGTCGAGGCACCCGATCTCAGCGCGCTCGTGTTTGACGAGGCCGATCGTCTGCTCGACCAGGGTTTCTGGCCTGAGATCCAGGAGATCATGCGCCTTCTGCCCACCCCGGCCGAGAAGGACCGCCAGACCCTCATGTTCTCCGCCACTGTACCTAAGGAGGTCATTTCCGTCGTCCGCAGCACCCTGAAGCCCGGCTTCCAGTACGTCAAGTGCGTTCGCGACGACGAGGAGCCTACCCACACTCGTGTGCCCCAAATGCTCGTCACCACCAAGGGCATGGAGAACAACCTCCCCGCCTTGACCGAGCTCTGCTCGCGCGAGATCCAAAAGCACAACGCCGACCCTGAGAACGTCCGTCCTTTCAAGGCAATCGTCTACTTCGGCAGCACTGCTGAGGTCACCCTTGCCGCATCCTCCCTGCACAAGCTTCAGTCTCCTGAGTCCGAGACCGACACCGATGCATTTGGCAGGAGCGAGCACCCCTTCGGACGCCGCACCCGCATTCTCGAGATCCACTCCAAGCTCTCTCAGGGCCAGCGTACAAAGGCTGCTGAGAACTTCCGCAGAGCCGAGTCCGGCATTCTGCTTTCCTCAGACGTCACTGCCCGTGGTATGGATTTCCCCAACGTCACCCACGTCATTCAGATGGGTCTTCCATCCTCCGTCGAGCAGTACATCCACCGTATCGGCCGTACCGCTCGTGCCGGCAAGGAGGGTGAGGGTTGGTTGATCCTCAACCAGCTCGAGGACCAGGAGGCTCGCCACCGCTTCGGCGGCAAGATCCCTCTCAAGCGCAGCGACTCTCTCGAGACCGCCTCGCTCGACCTCACTCAGGAGGCCCAGGTCTCACCCGCTGCTGGCAAGATTCTCAACATGTGCCAGGCCGCTCTCCGCCGCGTTGAGCCCATCGAGAAGATCAAGGCATACAAGGCTCTTCTTGGTGTTTACCAATGGTACGGCCGCAAGGGCGCTTTGATCGATGCCCTTAACGACCTTTCCCGCGTTGGCTGGAGCATGCGCTCCCCGCCTGCCATCTCATCCATGCTTGCCCAGAGACTCGGCCTGGGTCGCGTGCCTGGTGTTGTCATCGGCAACAACCCTGAAGAATCTGAGGAGCGTGCCTCGTCTGGCGGCCGTGGCGGCTACGGCGACAGAGACGGTGGCCGCGGTGGCTTCTCAGGAGGTCGCGGTGGCGGCGGCTTCGGCCGTGGTGGTGACCGCGGTGGTTTCAGCCGTGGTGGCGATCGCGGTGGTTTCAGCCGTGGCGGTGACCGTGGCGGCTTCGGTCGCGGTGACCGTGATGGCGGTCGCGGCGGTTTCGGCCGTGGCGGCGACCGCGGTGGCTTCTCTCGCGACAGCAGGAGCTCCGACCCTTTCGCTTGAGCGATGAAAAGAATTTGAACGTTGATGTAAGATAACAAGACCGACCATGTGGAAGGAAATGGGAGGGAATACATATTGTACGCATAGCGCTGGCGTTTCCGGGGCCCATGATGGCATGGCATGGGCGAACCAAAAGCAGGCCGGCGAGCTTGTGTGTAAAACAGGGTGGGAAATTGGAAGGAGATGCTTCTTCTTGCTTTCTTTGGGGAAGCATTTGTATGAATAAACCACCGACCATCGGCATTGAATTGTTCAGATACATATTATATTTTGTTCTGGGAATCAGAAAACGAATCTCCATTCTTGCAACATGATCTCTCGCTGTGTCACCCGTGTCTGCATGTATGTACACTCCCGGAACACATCGACAGTACGATCAGAGAACGATTGGTCTTTCGACAGGCGGTAATCGTCGTCTTGTTATATCATCCTGACATGCGCCAGCGGCGCTTGCAACAGCTCTCTCGTCCAGTCACGGTCGGTGCTCGTAGCGCCGTAGCCAATACGTTTCATCGTCAGGGTTTCGGCCACTGGCTCGACCTCTTCGAGTATCAAGAAATACACAACTCTCCAGGGCTTCCCACTACTATCCAACGAAGTCAGCGCCAGCGCGTGAGATAGTATGCCGCTCGGAGGCTCGATATCGTCGTCGAGAAAGTGGAACTCGAAGCCCGAGTCGCTGACGTCAGGTTTTTTGTTTGCGTCCCACATGTTGGTGTAGGGGATATATTTCAGTGTGAGGAGGAGCAAGGGGCCTTCGAGGACTATTTCCAGGTCGCCCGCGGAAAGAGGGCCGAAAGTAGCGGCGGGGGCCTTTGCATCATCGTTCATGGAGAGGTGTACGAGGCGTGAATGGAGAGTGGCAGCGCTCTCGCCGACAAGATAGAACATGACGGCTGAGTCTTGGGAAGCCCACGGCCATGAGGGCGCGCGGTATTCGCGTGGCTTTGCGCCAGCCGAGTTGCGCTGCCAGCCCAGACTGCCTAAGAACCAGGTGTCGTTAGGATACCAGTGACCTGCGAAGTACGGTATGGAAGTCTTGACGTGGATCAATTTTGCCAGACCGGAGATGGCGACAAGCTTGTCTTGCTTGTTGGGTTTGATGCTGTGAGGCACAAATTTGGTCGTAGTCGCTTTGTAAGTTGCATGTTTAGAGACCATGTATCGCTCCACATGTCCATTCTATCGCCGCGTCCCACTAGGCACCATGAACCTTCAAAGACCTTACACAAGAAGTCGCACATCCGACATGTTTTGGAAGATTACGGTGGTAACCATATACTGCCTGGCCGAGCGAGTGAGTGTAGGGTGTAGGGTATAGGTATGCTATCACGTGTTTGGAAGGTGGCGCTAGAATAAGAGCAGGGATCATCGAACCTTGCGGCTTGGGCGGCGATCTTGTCAAGGCACTAGCAGCACAACAGCGCGAATAGATGGGCCACACGTCACGGGTACGGGTACGGGTACAGACGTATGCGCGTGGGACCTGCTGCCTCGAGGTGGGTGAGTGCGGAGCTGCCTTAGATTGATGCCTGCGTGAACGAGGTCATGGTTGAACTATAGTGGCGCATGTTATATTGTCTTCGCTCTCAAGCTGTTGCTCTGCGACAAACATCAACATCCACTCGTTTTGTTTATTCGCGGGGTGCCCAAGATTTGTCGCAACGCCAACACTTCTTGAGCCAGCCAACCATTTCAAGGCACGCATAATACACACCACCACCACCACCACCCACTACACCTCACTCATCCTCCCCTGCTACTCCCACTGTAACCACCACCGACCCTTCTGGTGCGCCCAGACCCGCATCCCGAGCGCGTTTCGCAACGGCCAACTCGCCGAGAGACACTCGCCTTGTCCGCACTTCCACATGAGCTGCGCCTGTTCCACCACCACCACCACCACCACTTCTACTCAGCTTCACCGGACTATGCAACGCACTCCACTCGCTCGCATTCTCTTCCCTTGATTCGTCGCTCACCATGCCAAAGGCATACGATGTCAAGCATAATTACTGTACGCTCACTCTCCACCCGCCTAATACCTCTCCCACTCTCAATACTGACCACTTTATGTAGATGCTGACCTCGATCTGCCCACCACCGCGAGCTGCGAAGAAGTAAAGAAGCAATATCGCAAACTCGCTTTACAGTACCACCCCGATCGTAACGCCGGCAAAGAAGAGGAATACATTCCCAAATTCCAAGCTATTCAAGCTGCACATGAGATTCTGGGTGAGCCAGGTGAGAAGAGCAGATACGATGGAGACAGGCGTAAGGCAGGTCTGTATCCGATGAGCGGCGGCGGCGGCAGCAGCAGTGGCACTCGTGGCAATCCATACCAGGCGACTTCGGCATATCCTCCACCACCCAGGAGGACGCAACCGGGTACATATCAGAGACCACAGGCAGCCGGAGCAGATCGATTCACAAACTTCCCACGTCCGGCACCGACGGCGAAGCGCCCTGACCCTACAGCTGAGCGTCAAAATGCTTTCAAGGCATGGCAGAACATGAATAATGCACAAGACAGGCAACAACAGCAGCAGCAGGCTAGATACGCACAAGCTAGTGCGCAGCCGCAGCCCAAGACAGCTTCTCCTAGACGACCAGTGCCCCCACCCAGAGCAGATCCAAAATTCCCCGCCGAGGAGAAGATCCGAGCTGGTTTCAACTATCGCGAAGCACCTGCGGATGGCGCAGAAGAGCGCCAATCTGCCTGGGCCGCATTCCAGGCCTCTCGCGGTAATGCTCCCTCACCAGGTGTGAAGCGCAGCAACACCAATAAAACTCCCAAAAAGGCCGGATTCGATCCCAATATGCCTGGGTCCGACGAGGGAATGGCACCCGACAGCCAATACGCTCATCGACACAAATCGGCTGACTTTGGCCGACCGGGTGCTGCGCCGCCACCTCCCCCGCGACCATCTCGACCCGAGTCACCAATGACTACACCACAGAGACCGCATGCGGACCCTCTTAGGCCATTCCGCTCTCGTACACACACGGCCGAGGATGATGCTCCTTATTCTGAAGGTAATCGTGTCAGAACACCATACTCGTCGTATTCTGGAGAGAAGACCGACTTTGGCGGCGACATGAGGCGTTCGAACAGCACCCGAGACACTTTCAAAATGAACCCCGAGTCCAGTGCATCTAGAGCACGCAGCACCAGTCCATCGGGCCGATCATCTTCTGGCAGAAATGGTGAGGATCAGCAGAGGCGTGACAGGCCAGCATTCAGCGTAGGTGGTAGCTCTAGCACGAGCTCCGACAGTTCAGAGCACGAAACAGCCGATACACCTGAGCAGCACCGAGGGCCCTTTGCCCAACCTGGCAAGGCTTCAGTACCTCCCCACAACCGACCCAAAATCGTGCCTTCACCTCCCAGCAGGCGCTTCAATGGATCACACAATACGACATCCGCATCAGCGAACGGAAATGGCGCACCTGACGCCGAGATGAAGCAGAAAAGCAACTCAAACATGTACGTTACCCCTTTAACCCCAGAACTTCAACACCCTCCTTTTACTCTAGAAGAGTGGGCAAAGCGGATGTTTGGCACCAAGGCAGTGGGCAAAAGCAGTGATGAAAATATACCCAAGTGGGCAGTTCCCTCTTCTGTACTACCTCAACGAAAGTCAGCTAAGCGCGGACATGGCGGCGAACCACTGCCAACTTTGAGATCTGTAAAGCCGAAGACAGAAGACATGTCCTTGGGACTGGCATCACCCAAGGATCAGGAAGCATACTTGTGCTTTCGACAGTCTTTAGAGCAACTGTACAATCGTGTCCCTCAGAGCCTGGACATGAACGTCTTCCTGATGCTTGCATCAACTGCACGCTCAGGAAAGTTGCTGGGAATGGATCCACTTGATCGCGCTCTGTCGAAGACACTCGCGCTATACCCTACAATCGGAAATAAGCTAGAACAAGCACGCATGGCTGACAAGCATCTTCACTCGAACAGATTCTCGATGCCAGTTCCTCCCAACATGTTCACTAGCCCCACATCAAACGGCAAGAGTCGTAGCGAGGAAAGTATTAACACCAAGTTCTCTGCTGACGGCTGGAGCGGTACCTTCTCGGGCTCTTCTGAATACTTTGCGCCGCCGCAGGCATCATCTAGGCGCGGCTCACCCTCTCTTCGAGGCGGGCAGCGCCCTCCCATGAGGCCGTCGACTTCGAGCTTTGGTCAGAGTGGAAGTGCGGCACAATCACCATCTACATCAATGCCCCCTCCGCCACCACCCTTTGCGGCTCCACAGGGTAGCGCCTTCCCTGAGCCACAAAGCGCAGGCAGCGACACGAAGTTCAGCAAAGATCAATGGGAGCAGACGTTCAAAGACGGTTCATGGACATTCCCGCCGCCACCGTCTATGCCGCCAACGAGTCCTGTCAAGGGTGGTGCTAGATCCAGGCCTGCGAGCAGGAAGAACAGCAGAGCTGCTCATACTAGACCCCCGTCCGCACCAACTGGGACAGCAGCAAACCCACACGTTGTGGACGAGGAAGATGACCAGACGATCAATTCGAGGACTGCGGCGCACGCTGCGCATAGAGACCAGGATGCTGGCGTTCATGAGCCAGACGCCATGGACATTGACAACACTCCTCCAGCTACCGAGCCAACCCATCCGCAGCAGTCAACTGCGGATCAGTCCAAGGAGCCTCGTCTGGTGTCAGTGCCTCCTTCAGCTTGGCGTCAGTCCCAGCAGCCGCATGCGCCCAACAGCCACCATCGCACCACGTCGGGCGGCTCTAACAATGGTCCCCTGAGGGCAAACCTCAAGGATCTGGCCAACGTCGCTCCGTTCGCCCAAAGCGCCGATGGCAGTGGCTTGCAGAACCTCAATTCCATGTCGGAATCTCTGCCATTCGCTTCACAGGCTGCCAACACCTTGCCGACCAACCCACTCAAGCCACAGACCCTGTCTACGCCTGTGGTCCCTATCCCGCCAAAAGCGCCCACACGTACCAGCAAGCAAAACTGGCACCAGTATGCCCAAAACTTCGGAGTCTATCTCCAAGCTTTCAACTCATTCAACGGTGCGATGCTGCAACACTTCCAAGCTCGTGACCAGCAGGCTGTGGCGAGGATGCAGAAGGGCATGGCTTGGCTGGAAGCGACGGGAGATTCGGTCGCCGGTGGTGGCTTCGGCACTTACGTACGTGAGGTCAGAGAGGACGAACGTGTCCGCGAGGTTTGGAACATGGGCTGTGAGAGACAGAGAGACGCTGTCAAGGAGTTTGACGAGGTCAGAGAGCGCGTCAGGCACTTGGCTCTTGCGGGTCAGCTCGCGGAGCAGTAACGGACGTTTTAAGGGGACGGATGCGGTTCGACTTGGTCTGTCTGTTTTTGTTTGTTCTTTGTTTTTTGTTATACCCGGAGCTCGATGAGGTTTGCGCGTTGAGCTTAGCGATGCATGCGCATGTGCTCGCTCCACTTGGCGAGAGTGTCTCCTTTGCGATGCTGCTTTCGGTTCATGAAGACATGGAGGCTTCGCAAGGCGACGTCGATGCATTACATAGATACCCTTTGAGCTGTTCTGTTCTCTACTACGGAACCCTCTGGCATAATTGCATACGCATTTGCATTTGATATCTCGTCCCTTTTTGACTTGACCAGCGGCCGATCTCAAAAGGTTCGCTGCGTACATGGCGATCCGGAAGATATAACTGCCGTGCTCGACTAACACCATTGGAATCACTAGCAGCATCGGAACGAAAGCTATACCAGCCACCTTTCCGGTCCCTGTTGTTCTGCTGCAAGCTTCCTAACTGCCGAACACTCGGTCTTGTCTGTCCCGCGCTACTCCAGACGACGCCTATATCGGCACGCAACACCCCGCCATTGTGACCCGCAATGATCGATTGTGGAATCGTCACTGCGAACATTCACAATTGCCGAACACGCACGCGTGAGGTAGCTCTGCAGGTAGGATAAGCTTACGTCGTGTTTACTTACTCCCTTGTTTCCTCTTCCCTTTCGTTTCCTTAGACCTACATGTTCCCATTGAAACCCACCGGCAAACGTCACATCATCAGAGCTATCGAGAGACTGCCACTGGCAACTGGATATACTACCTGCACCAACACTGCTGCTACCAAGAGACCACAACTGCTCAAGACCTCTCCAAAGACCAATTGGCAAACCCCCCAACACCGCCCCTTCACATCCTCAACCTCCACCATCATGGCTCCCATCACCGCCTGGAAGCGCCTCATCCGCTACGTCTCGGCCACAGACGGCAGCGTCAAGTACGGCGAGCCCATCGTCTCCGAAGACAAGCCCGATATCGACGCCCTCGCCCAGAAAGGCGGGCTCAAAGTCAAAGTGCTCGCGGGCGAGAGCCCTCTGCTCGCGAAGCCCACGGGCGAGGAAGACGAGGTCAAGCAGCTCCTGGGCCCGCTGACGCCGAAGGACGTGCCTATCGTCAGGTGTGTTGGGTTGAACTACAGGACGCACAGTAAGTCTACTCGCTTTCCCACAGTCCATCGTGCTCTCTCACTGACAGCCCCAGTCCTCGAAACCGGCTTCGACATCCCCGCCAACCCAACCCTCTTCGTCAAACCCTCGCACACCGTCGCCGACACCCGCTCCCCAACCCCCATCCCCGCCTTGGGCCAGCCCAAATGCGACTACGAAGGCGAGCTGACCATCGTGATCGGCAAAGACGCCAAGAACGTCTCCGAAGCCGACGCCCTGTCGTACGTCGCGGGCTACGTGACGGGCAACGACGTCAGCTGCCGCGACTGGCAGATGGACAAGGACAAAGCGGGCATGATGCCGCAGTGGAGTTTCAGCAAGAGCTTCGACAAGTACGCGCCGCTGGGCCCGTGCATCGCGTCGACGGAGTTGTTGGGGGATGCGAGTGGGTTGAAGTTGAGGACTTTTGTGAATGGGGAGAAGAGGCAGGAGAGCGATACGGGGGATTTGGTGTTTGGGGTTAGGAAGTTGGTGAGTTTCTTGAGCACGGGGCAGACGTTGCAGGCTGGTAGTTTGATTATGACGGGTACTCCTGGAGGTGTGGGTTTCGGCATGAAGCCGCCTGTTTGGCTGAAGGATGGGGATGAGGTTGTGGTTGAGATTGAGGGGATTGGCAAGGTTGTCAATGTTATGAAGTTTGAGTAGATTTTAGGATCATGCCGTGGACGAATAGAATAAGGTGACCAACGATCTTCGCAACGACGAGAGGCAAGCCAAGAATGAAAGAAGTGATTTCAAACCATGTTGTATTGTACCGGACGAACGCATTCGCCGTCCGAGAGTCTCGCATGAGTCTCCTCCTCTATCTCATACGGTACGGCCCTGGCCAGCGTGACTAAGGTCCTCTCGAGAAAAAGCGCAACAGTCGAAGATATGTACGACTCCGAAGCCCAATCATTCCAAGCGGAAAGGGGCAGCAAGATTGGCAGCAGTGTTCCCGCGCAAGGGCAAAAAACCAAAGAAATCAGCAACAAAGCAAGTGGGTATCCAAACCAGAACCCCGCCACCGGTATCGTGTCTCTAGCAACGGCAAATCGCCGAATTCAATTGTCGGCGATGCTCGCAGCAGTCTAACTTCAAGTCCGCTGGTTGAAGAACCAGCTCGTCCGCTTGTTCGTGCTCTCGGGTGCGCCCTCCTGGGTTTGCACCCTGTTGGCCAGGCCGGCGAAAGTTGGCGCGTTGGCTCCCTCACCGGGTGTGCTGGCGTTAGGACCACCACCGCCACGCAGAGGCTTAGCGATGCGGCCGAATGGGTTGCTGGCGAAGTTGGGCTGGGTAGGAGCGGCGCCGAGGCCACGAGTAGAACCCTGCTTAGCAGCCTCAAGGCGTTCCTTGACAGCAAGAAGTTGAGACTCGAATCTGTGACGGTGTCAGTACATTTTCTAGCTTGCGATGACTGCGAATATTCAGGATAACATACTTGTGGTTGGCGACCATGAGCTTTTCTTGGCTTTCGGCCACCAGACCTTCGAGGCCGCGGATGCGCTCGCCACGAGCGACGAGCTTGCGCTCTGCGATGGCGACTTCCTTCTTGAGCTGTGCGTTCTGCTCCACCAACTGTCTTTGCACAAGTGTGAGCTGCTCAAGGTTGCGCTCGAGGAATGCAAGCTTCTTCTGCTGTTGCTTGCTGTTAGAGCTACGCAGGATGGAGTTGTACTGCTCGCGTGTCGAGTCAAGGGAGATCTCCAACTCGACGACACGTTCGCAGCGGTTCTGCAGATCGCGCATAAGCGACTTCTTAATTGTATCGAAATCGGCGAGCTGCTTGTTCATCGAAGCGCCGTTACCGCCGGAGAGTGCCTGCTTGCGCAGAGCCTCAAGATCGTTGCGCATGCGTGTGTTGTCTTCTTGTGCGCGAGAGAGCATCTGTTGCACATTACTAGGCTCGGCACCTTCTTCCGTTTGATCGCCACCAGCGTGCCCATTGGCGCCGTACTCGGCTTGACGTACAAGTCCTTGTGTCTCGAGCAGACGTTCCCTAAGACGCTGTAGCTCGTTCACTGGCACAGCTTCACCCGAGTCAGCAATCTCCAGGAGGCTGTCAAGTTGTTGCAATGTGCTGCGCACGTGCAGCTCGCTGGGCGATGACAGGTCGTCACCCAGGTCGAATCCAGCCATCATCTGAGCCATGCGCTCCTTCTTCAGTCGCTCCTTCTCGTCGAGCATGGCGCTGCTCTCCTTTGCGGACATCCTTGCATCTAGCAATTGGTGTTTGACATCATCCAACTCGGCAGTGAGCTCTCCGTTCGCCTCCTTAAGCGAATCCATCGTGATGGCTGCCTCCTTAGTCTCAAATTCGATTTTCTCTACTTGCATGCGCAGCTGTTCGCTTTCTGAACGCAAGCGCTCGCCGTCACGAGTCGTGGTAGCATGTGTGTCTCGTAATTCTTTCAATTCGTTGCGCGCCACCTGCAGTGCTTCCTCTGCCTTGGACAGCATGCTTTCCTTGTCTGCAAGCTGGTCCTGCAGCTCGTTCTCGCGCTTGAGGAACTCCTCTTTCTCGTCCTTGTCCATAGGAATAGACGGTGTACCAGCACGGTCCAGGTCCAATCGGCTGTCAGGCCTTGGTGTGCTGGGTGTCTCTTGGCCAGACTTCAGCCTACTGGGTGTTGCTGGTCTAGGTGTCGCTTGTGCAGGCACCTTTGCCCTCTCTTTGAGTGCAGGTGTCCATTGCTCTTGCGCCAGCTGGTCACCCTTTCGCCATGCACCAACTTCAGCTTCGAGCGATGAAATGTAGCTCTCGTATGTAGTAAGTGTGCCTTGTGATTTCTTGAGCAGCGCCTTGAGCTGTGCAGGTGAAAGCTCCTCGTTGACCTTAGCCTTCTGCTTGATAGTCTTCGCTCGTTCACCAAAGCGGAGTGTGCTGACTGTTTCTTCGTAGTTGTATGCTGAAGGCGAGCAATTGATGATAAGCGTGGTCCGAGAGTTTCCTCCTAGTGATTCTTGCAAGATACGCGTGAGCTTGCTGTCTCTGTAGGGAATATGTGAGCTCTTTCCATCTGACAGTGCGTTGATGACCATGCCGAGCGATGTGAGCGATTTGTTGATCTTCTTGGCTTCTTCGAGCGTCTGTCCACTTGCACCAGTCTTGCCGACCTTCTCGGAACCTGCCAGATCGACCAAGAAGAGACGACCAGACTTCGCCGAACCAGTCTCGACATTCTTCTGCGCAACCTCAATCACGAAGATAGAGTGCGATCGAGAGGATTCCTGGTTCATGTTGGTGGCGGCAACCATTCTCGCGGCACCACCGCGCTCCAGAATCTCGTACACCTCTTCAACAGATCCCACATAGAACTCGTGCAGACCCTTGACGTAGACACCTCTTGCCTTATCCTCGTGCACGGGCAAGTTGTCGTTGGTCGGGACCAGCAGATCGCGAATCTTCTCCATGTAGATCTCCATGTAGCTGACCTTGACGGTGAACTCGACGCTGCCATCGCTGCTCATGATCGAGTGGAAGATCTGCTCGACAATCCTAGGAATGATACCCTTGGCTTCCTGATCTCCAATCTCTCCAGCGCCCATCATGGTGTACGTCTTTCCCGAACCGGTCTGGCCGTAGGCGAAGACGGTGCCGTTGTAACCGGCAAGCACATCGTCGACCGTGCCGCGGATGGAGTAGTCGAAGACATCGTGCTGGGCGGTGTTGGTGGGGAACACTCGGTCGAAGGTGAAGGCGGAGGAGGCGTCTTTGCTGGTGAGCGTGAGGCCCTCTTGCGAAGGGAAGCTGACGATCTGCTCGCTGTTGGCCTCGCGCTCAATGCGGTTCTGAGGCCTGAACCTGGCGACGACTTTGATTGTGTTCGGGGTCGCCATAATGGCGGTGGGGGGAGGGTGGTGGTGGGCGGAGGCGAGAGTGGGCGCACACGGCAGCCCTGTCGGTGATGGATTCGGCCGTATGCGTGGTTGGGAGGTGATTCGGGTGTGATTCGTGGTGTGAAGAAGTGCAAGCGTCCAAGTGTATTGCCGGCTAGTCGCTCTCAGACGCAGACGCAGGTCCCAGAGAGTCGAAACCGAAACCCCTGTTGCTGGGGGTTAGCGGGCTACGCAATTGTGCTCCCGCCAAACGAGTCCGCGCGCAGTGAAGGACAGCAAGAACGTTTTCACTTGACCTGGGTTATGCAGGAAATAATTTCACGAATGCAGGTTGTTATTAGGGTGTGTGAGAGCGGGTTGATATGACTACAAATGTCTTCAAGCTGGTGGGAGTGGGTAAACAATCAACGTGTGACCCTGAGGCTTTGCTGCAAGTCTGCAGTTCTCATGTTTTGCCCCTCCAAAGTGGAGTGGAGCGGACGGCGGGCACGGCAGGGCAGCGTTTGAAGACGGCAACGTGAATGAAGTGAATCTCATCACGGCTCTGAAGTGTAGACAAATACACAATAAACATTTTAATCATTGCAGGCTAGAGAACAACGGGACCTCATGCATATGCACAAGCGTGAGATACGCCCCATGAAACGCCTGCTGACTCTTCCTAAAAGCCGGCTCTCAAACCCAACAAAAGAACGCCGTGTTGAAGAGGCAGATTCCCTGCCGTAAACTCCGATGCATCTCTAAGGTACTCTCATGTGTGTGCCATTTCCATATCCGTATACGCAAGTGGCGTGTGGTCTCATGCAAGCCGGTCTGAATTCGATAGTGATTGCCTCATAACTCACTTTCGTGTCGACCTCTTTGCTCAGTCATCCCAGCTTTTCTCGACCGTCTCTCGTACCCTCTTAGTGTACTCTTTGCGGTTGTCCTTGTACAGATTGCTCGCTTCCACGTTCGCGGGACTGCTGGTGTTCGGGTCGTTGAGCAAGCTCTGCACGCTGGTCAAGATCGCCGCCACGTCGTATGTCGGGCTCCAGCGGTTCTGCAGAATGTCGAGACACAGCTCTCCAGTGGCGTACACGTTTGGGTGGAACATTTGTGAGATGAACTTGACGCCCGGTGGCTTGTTGGGATACTGTTCTTCGAAGTGCATGACAAGACGGAAGGTGCCATCCTCGAAGGGTGTGTCGGAGGGACCGATGATCACGGCGTTCCTAAGGGCGAAGGTTAGTCTTGAGGCTGAAACGTAGGGGGTGTTTGCAGTGTGTCCCGTACCATGTCATCACATTATCTGCGATCGGAGAGGCTGACACGCCGGCTGGAGGGTCGGTCTGCATGCGCTTGAAGTCGCGCATCAAGCGTCTTCTTGCTGCTGTGGACATCTTGGATAGTAATGTGTGGGATGCGAGGTGCGAGTGGTGGCTTTGAGAAGACCGTGGTCTAGTTCGATGTTGGGAAGATGTGATTCCGTGTGCGACAGGATTTTCGCAAGGTGCAAAAGTGTGAGTGTGCGAGTGTGTGCTTGAGATTGGGGGTCGTGTGCGTGGTTTAGTAAGTAGAGGCTCAAGAGACAGAGGCGAGAGGCAAGGCGTCGGTGACTGGCTGGCGCTGGCGCGATCGGAACTGCCTGCCCTTGCCCCGCTGAGAGCACGAGAGCATGAAAGTCGGAGGGTCCCCCACGTTGCGCTCTTTCCTTCACCGTGATGGTCTAATCTACAGTCAAAGTGAAGACGTGTGGACGAGTGTAGCTTTTTCACTTGGCTAGATATACTCTCTACATGTAGATGGTGCTAGAACTGTAACTCTATCTCATCGTCTAAAATGCTCATGGTGTTAGATTCAGCGTCGAAGACGGCCATGCTTGCCACCGAGAGAGCTTACCAAGCGACTTTTGCTACAAGCACATCCATGCCCAAGAACTATAACCACATGTAGCAACATACAGAACAAACTATAAGTGAAGGCCGCAGTTGCTGCAACAGAGCTAAACACTTAAGTATGTCATTCACAAGCCAGCTCCACCTTGCATGGATGGTGGTAAAGGTGAAGTATATTGCAATTTGGCATTAAATATATGTAAGAGAGCATTAAGGCTGCGACTCCGAGTTGCTCAAGTCTTGATAACAAGGCAGAATGTTCGACGTTGTCATCTCATCTCTTTCCCGAAGATATCTAAATACAGCTCTCCCAACCTAAGCACTTCCAAATGCCCACAAGAAAGCGCCCAATCCCAAACCAGACAAAACGGGTATCGTCAAATTGTCATCCAGTTCCCACACATCCATGAGCTCGCTCACGCTCACTATTAACCCAGAAGCAAGACTCATAACAGCCACAGCCAGTGGCCCGGTGATGGTAGCTTCCTTCACGCTCAACCCGAGCGCATCTCTCGCGGGCTCAGGCAACGTGAGCCTGCCTTCAAACGCAAAGCTGTTGACACCTTGATCGTATTTTCCATCGGTCCTCGGAGCGACGTATCCCCAGAAGAACACCGCAGCAAAGACTCCCAAGACAAAGCAAGCGATGGTACCCGCGAGACTCTTTCCTTTGCGAATTCTAGGCGTATATCTCCCCCAAAGTCGTCCAAACGTGCTGGCAGCCGTGTCGCACCAGCTCAACAACAGCACACTCATCACAGCAACATCTTTCCTGCAAAACCGCATCGTAAACCACAGTCCAGCCAGATACATGATGACTCCGTTATAGCGATCGTGCGCCTCGCTCTCACGCATGAAAGCTCCCAGGTATCGGATGTACGTGCGGTTCAATGCTGCCCAGCGGAAACGCAGGATATCGACAGTCGCGATTGGAATGAGCAGGTTCAGCAATATCGGATGCACCGCTGAAATTTGCACGCCCATGTGGTAGAGCCATAGCGTGATGAATCCGATGCTGACGTGCAGTGCCTTGCGTGGTATCTCGTGCTTGTGCACAAACGCGCGCCATTCGCGGTGTATAGGAATCAAGCCGAAGGGAGAAGGCGATCTTGAGAGATTGCGCCAGTACGAGCTGCCGAAACCAGAGTCGCGGTATGCGTCGTTTGGCGAGAGGAGGCTGTTGGTTTTGGCAGCACCATTCGCCGATTTGGATACAGGATCTAGGACCTTCTTCCGGCTCGTCGAATGGGAGAGACCATTGAGTCGAGCGGCATTGCGCTCCACTTGAGGGCTGCGGCTCCGTGTGCGCGCGCGATATAGCTCTGGGTCTTCCTCCGACGAGTTGTTTGTGTCCTCTTGCTCTCTTATAGGCTCCACGGAACTCACGCGCGCGAGCTTCGATCGCGGTTCTGAGGGGAAGTAGCCATCCTTGCCGTTTCTCTCGGACGGCGTGGGTGATGGTGAAATCACTCGAGGGGTAGCCGGGATCTGCGACTGCGATGAGGCAGCCATGTTTGTCGTGCGGACGTTCGCGGCAGTCAGGTAGGGCGTCGCGTGTCCAGCGAGATGGATGTGCTCTGGGGCTAGCACTGCTTTAAATATTCGGAGATTATGGGGAAGACAATCAAGGCACTTCGGTCTTTCGCACGTAAGCGCAAGGGCAGAGAGAAAAAGTCTGGGTGGTTATTGACTGGTGCGCAGTAGTATCGTGTCCCGTCCGGTCACACCGATGATGCATGTGTTCAGCCGTCACGTCCTCCAACCAAGATTGCCTTTGGATTGGCCTCTGCCAGCCCACCACGTTTCACGAAAGCCGGTTTCCTTGGAATTATGCGCCCTCGTTCAGGAGTCCGGATAGAACACTTGTCCATCCTCCCGCTCTATGCTCGCTCACCTAATCACATTTCCTTCTCGTGCTGGCAGATTACTGTGCACAAGCCGGAGTCGCAGCGAATGCGAGCGTGGAGCGATGACGGCTCGGCGCGGATCAAAGCGCTTGGGCGTGGTGACTCTTTGACATGTGACTGTGCTGCTGTGTTGGGAGGCGGCTTTGGAAGACAAAATTCCAGCGACCATTGACGAATACATTCATTGGAAGAACATATAAAAATTACATCATGCCTTTTGACATTGAGAAGTGCGCAAGACCCAATATCTTGGCCCTCGAGCCGTACAGATGCGCCAGAGAGTTCGTCTTTCCCTCCGATCATTCCAACAACGAGAAATTGAAGCACGGTCCCTGACTTGTTTGAGCAGTGACTACAAAGACGACGGTACCAATGTGCTTCTAGACGCCAACGAAAACGCGTATGGTCCTGGTCTGGCGCTTGGTAGCAATGGCAAACTCGCGAATGGCGATGCTTCCGACATCGAAATCGATCTTCTTGGACTCAACCGCTACCCTGACCCGCACCAGCACGAGCTCAAGCAGCACTTGATCAACCTGCGTAACACAAAAGTCCACACGCAAAAGGACCTCACAGTCGACAGCCTGTTCGTCGGCGTCGGCAGCGATGAAGCAATCGATGCGTTGCTCCGTGCCTTTTGCACACCTGGCAAGGACAAGATCTTGACGTGCCCGCCCACCTACGGCATGTACTCGGTCTCAGCCCACGTCAACGACGTCGAAGTCGTCAAAGTGCCTCTGGACGTCGACGATGGTTTCAACGCACAGCCTGACAAGATCAACGCCAAGCTGGCTGAAGATCCCAACATCAAGATGGTCTACCTCTGCTCGCCCGGCAACCCCACCGCCAACCTCGTGCGCAAGGAAGACGTAAGAAAGGTTCTGGAGCACCCTACCTGGAACGGCGTAGTCATCGTCGACGAAGCATACATCGATTTCTCGCCCGACGGATCATCACTAGCAGAATGGGTCGCCGAGTGGCCCAACCTCGTCGTCATGCAGACACTCTCCAAAGCCTTCGGCCTGGCCGGTATTCGTCTCGGCGCTGCTTTCACTAGCCCTCAGATCGCAAGGCTACTCAACAGCCTCAAAGCTCCCTACAACATCTCAAACCCAACCTCACAGCTGGCCATCCAAGCACTGCAACCTCAGAACCTGAAAGTCATGCACGCCAACCGCGCCGCCATCTTGGAGCAGAGGGAGCGCATGCTCATCGAAATGCCTAAGATCCCTGGCGTCGGACGCTTCCTCGGTGGCCGTGAGTCAAACTTTCTTCTCGTCGAGATGCTCGATGGACCTGAAGGTAAGCCTAGCAATGAAGTCGCGCTGCAGGTCTACGAGCGTTTGGCAGAGAAGCGTGGTGTGGTGACCAGGTTCAGAGGCAAGGAGTTGGGCTGCTTTGGCTGCTTGCGCGTGACGATTGGCACGGAGAAGGAAGTGACCAGGTTCCTGGCGGAGCTCAAGTCCGTGTTGGCTGAGATTCACAGCGGGAAGGTTGCGAACGGCGCGCCGAAGGGTGTTGAGGAGAAGAAGGAGCAAGAAGCTAGTGATGTTGTCGCGTAGGTTTGGTGTGCAGTCCTATAGATGATTCTTACAATTAGAGCGTGCGGTTTGCGAGAATGGTCGATACATCGTGTACAAATTCAGTCTATATGCTTCGCTGGCTGTGTAAAAATCGTTCTGCTTATTTTCGCGCGCGTCTCTACTCTTTATTTGTACAAGACGCGATCGCGATCGGCGACAGCTACAGAACAACGATAACCAAATACTCGGGTTAGCGTATTGGCTGCATCCGGGCACGGGTATGCACGACAACCGTGCCTACTTTCGACACTATCGGGATATCCTTGGGTATATAGGTGCAATTCTGTGAGCTGCTGTGATTGTGCATATAGATAGGCGCACGGGTCGGCCGTTCGTGCTGGGTATATTTACTGGCTGATGCATGATCGCTAGGGGAATAGATCCTCGTGCTTTGGCGGTGGTATAAGCAAGTATTGCTATGAGACTAGCTATAGTGACCGTTGAGACGCTCGTCATTCGATCGCAGAGTGTGGGTGCAACAGCCGCTAGCCGTCCACGCGATCGGTGGCCTATGTTGTATAGGTATGCACTGCTAGGCCTGCACGACTTTGGCAAGATACACGTCGGCTGAGCCTTCTGTGGTGTGGTCCCTTGCGATGCGAGTAATGCCCGAACCGGAGGCCTCAGGTCGATCTGCAGGTCTGCATCACGTGCATCATGCAAGCTCGTCTTTTTTTTCCGAGCGTGTCAGCGCGTGTTTCCGCTTTGCGCAAGGTTCTCGGTCGCTTGAACCTACGCCATGGCGATCTTCGAGCGTGGAGTAGTTTGAGACTAGGCCCAAAGCTGCGCGCCGAGCTGTGCCAGACGGGTTGGCCGGCGAGATCGATTGGCTGCGCGTCGACCCTGCGCGCGACTCTCAGGTCTCTGTCTCTTTCTACTTCCAGCCAGCCCTTCTGTTCCTGATCCTCTCTCTCTCTCTCCGTTTGTCTCGTCTCTCCTCCTCGCGTGCTCGACCTTCTTCCTATCTACAACTTCCACTTCACTTCATCCAAAGCTTCGTCCATTCACACATCACTCCGGCAGTCTTTACTAGCTCACATCACATCACTTCACCACCATCGACGTCACTTCGCTGAGCTGAGCTGAGCTCCACCCATCCATCCATTCATCGCGACCATCCTCCCACGCGATCGACCGACAAACTCACGCGCCCCTCATTGAACAGAGAACGACCGTCAAAATAGGCGGGTCGCAGGCTTTACACAGCCTCATTCTGACCATCCAGAAAGAGCAGGCTAAGAAGCAATTGATGTTGTTAGATCACCTAACTGACGCAGCTCACTATCACTGCACAATGGCAGCCTCCGACACCTTCATGCCGTCGCCCACCGACATGATGGACACAAATAACGCACCAAACCAATACTTTGCAAGCAGTCACTACAATACTCAACACGTGAATGGCAACGTCCCGCTCCCAAGCCTTGCCGCCAATCCGTTTGCGCCGACTCCCAATGCTTCCATCCCCACCACTCCAGGCTCAGCCGCTGGTCGAAAACGCTCACGTGGCGACGAAGATGAGATCGAACCTGACGGATCTCTACCCACACCTGCCTCTGAATCCGGCAATCCTCCTCGCGGCGAGCCCGTAATGGGTCCTGGCATGACCCTTATCTATCCCGGCGATCCCTCATACCCAATGTCTGCAGAGACACAGACCGGCACTTGGGCCGATGACAAGATGGCGCGACCTTTTGCCGTTCAAGAATTGAGGCGCCCTTCCATGGCGAGCAGAAAGTCACAACGCATGGATGCTTCCGTAGCGGGCGCAGACAACCTCGCTCAACTAGTTCTCCCTGCAAACATGCGCGAAGCCACCACTGAGCCGCTCGTCGACGAAGTCACACGCAAGCTCGGCATCAGCTGGACTCGCATGGACGCGACTGAGGCCGGTCAGATCAACCAGGCCGCCTACGCCAAGTTCATCGCAAACCACTACTCTTCCCTGAAAGATGTCAAGGTGTGGTTCGAGAACGCTGCCCTGCCTGGCTACCTCGTACAAGCCGCCAATGTCTACTCCGGTGAGACCGAGTTCTATCTCTTCTCGAACGATCTCACCGAGGCCCGCCTCGTGACGCGCGACACCGAGCAGCTCGTCCCCAGGCTGCAGATGCTACCAGCTCTTCATCTCGCTGCTCCAGGTGGACAGATCAAGGCTGAAATGTCGCCTGTGATGGTTGCACAGAACGAAGTCAGCAGCTACGTGAAGAAAGAGGAAAACGACGAGTCGTACCATGTTCACCGCGAGCCGGAAGGCATCTGCGCTGCACACTCGATGATGCTTGACTAAGAGGGTCTGTCTCCAAATTCTGAATCAATTTTTATCTGTGGTCATTACAGGAGGATCTGCTTCTTTCCCACATGAGCACATGCTGCTGGCTATCTGGCGCGAGGGATCGCGACGGCAGAGGGAAAGTCGGCGCTGGGATTGCTTTGGGCTTGGGAGACGCCGGTGTGCGTTTGTTTGCTACGATCTACGATTGGCCTGCACTGTATTATAAAAATATATCAAAGAAGTACGAATGTTAACATTATCCTGAAGACCTTGGGCATCGTATGAAGCTTAGGAGTGATCGAAGCGTGATGAACGTTGTTATATCGTGGCCAAAGCAAACACCACCATATGAAGAGCCGACCGCGAGTTATTATGTATCATAGATATTCATGCAAACATAAAAAACACATGCATTATTGAGTATCGGTCGAGCACAATGTGATCTCGCAGAGTGACGCGCTTTCGGCCTGCGTGGCCCAAGCTTCGCTGGCGGAGACCTACAGACCCCAGAGACTTGGATGGAGGGCGTGGGAGGCTGCCGTTGCCTCTCTACTGCCACCTCGCCATCGCATCGCCTCTATATCTCCCCTCCACCCACTCTACCATCCGACAAGCTGCAATCATGGCCGAGGGAATGTTCTACAATGTCACCGCCGGGTACATCGAGGGTATCGTGCGCGGCTACCGCAACAACCTGCTCACGGGCCAGAACTACGGCAACTTGACGCAATGCGAGACCATCG
>Ga0265797_10002085_pt1 | contig 34309 bp, 28 predicted proteins | sample P2T30metagenome_FD_192433 | JGI IMG/M metagenome (GOLD analysis project Ga0265797, IMG submission 192433) | Plant litter microbial communities from East Loma Ridge, Irvine, California - P2 T30 | ecosystem: Environmental > Terrestrial > Plant litter > Unclassified | place: USA: California...
AAGTCTTTCTCTTAATTTACCAACCATCCATCTTAGAGTGCGATTTACGCCGGCTGCACGACTCTTACTGATGGGGGAAAATCTATTTATTATAGGCTGTGACCTCGGTGCAAAACGCCGTCACCCCGCTCTCCCGAATGCTGGGCCTGGCGAGCAAGTCTCCAAACATTGTCTCTGCTAATCGATTGCAGCTATGTGTGACGAACAGTGGAACAGCAACTTACTTCAGGTACGCCTAGAATGCGAGCCACTTTGTACTATAACTAATGACACACATGCAGAGGGTGACTAGGCTGTTGAACATTGTACAAATTGCTCCTAACATGGAAGTAGGAGGTGAGCAAGCTGACGGACGTTAGGGCACAGAGTAGATGCTAACCTTGGTGTGTCTGGTGGTGTAGCCGGTAAGTCGACCTGCGAACGTAGATGCGCGCGGCGGCTGCTAACCTTAGTGTGTCTTGTGCTCTAGATGGTAAGCCTCTTTTAGTGCAGCGCTTATAGCTAGTGCAAATTACATAATCTTGGGATAGCCAGACTGGTCATCCACTTTCGACAATGACTTCGCTAGAAGATTGCATGGGGCCTTGCCAGAGCGTGGATTACAGGACTACTCGAGCTCCGTTCACTCCTGCGCCTGTTGCAGGGTCTTTGTAGATCCTGCAACCGAGCCGTGGGATACTCAACCTCGCCTCTCTGAGATTCGCGTCGCCTCGAGAAGTTGTGCGCTCTGCAAGCTACTCGTCCAAGTCGCTGAACGCTTTCACGATGATGAAAACGTTGATCCTAACATCATTCGAGATGGCGCGGCACTACGACTTGGCCGAAAGGGTCCGCGTATGCTGAGGCTTTGTTCTGACGTGGGTTAGTGTCCCTAGCCCCTTTGGTGTGCTAAAAATACTGTTTGCTTACTACCTGTCTTAAGTAAAGATCACTCGCCCCTCGACAGAGATGACATCCCAATTGGCTTCCCGGTCCTACCTGAGCCTGAAAGTGCTGCACGCTTCGCGCTCCTTCGAACCTGGCTCGAGTGGTGCGACACAAACCACGCTTGCAACCGAGAAAACGTCAAACCCCAAAGGGTATCGCCAACCAGGCTGGTTTACGTTGGACATGTCGATCCAGAAGTTCTACTTCTCTACGTCCCCCAAGATAATGAAGGTGTGAAATATACTGCGTTGTCTCACCGCTGGGGCAACGATCCCCCATCGAAGGACAATCCTCGATACTGCACCACTGACGGCAACATCGCTGCACGACTGAATAGTTCCAGTCTCTCTGAGCTACCAAAGACATTTCAAGATGCAGTCCGAGTGACCCGGGAGCTGGGCATCGAGTATCTCTGAATTAACTCACTGTGCATCATCCAGTGGAACGCGGATGACTGGAAGCGCGAAGCGGGTCATATGGAGGACATCTTCGCCTCGGCCTACTGCACAATTGCTGCAACGTCGGCTGTCGATTCGAACGCAGGGTTTCTCGCCCGAAACGCAAGAACTGAGGACATGCGTGTACAAGACACCACAGATCATCAAGTCTGTATCTGCACCCATATGGATGACTTCGGGAAGGATGTACAAGACGCTGAGCTCAACAAGCGAGCATGGGTCATGCAAGAGAGGGTCTTGGCAAAACGGACTATCTACTTCAGCGCCAATCAGACCTACTGGGAGTGTGGAGAGGGAGTGCACTGCGAAAACCTTACAAAGATGAAAAGGTAAGAAGTCTGCTCTATCTGAGTTAACACACGACTGATTTGACCTTCTTGTCATCAGTTCACCTCGAAAGATTTTTTTCCTACTAAACCCAAGCTTTCCAAATCGTCTCCTTAAATCACGTAGAAGCCGCACTGTGGAATTTATCCACTTTCTGTTCCAGGACTACTTGAATCGTGGACTTACTGAGCGCACGGACAGACGGGTCGCAGCAACTGGATTGGAGGCCCGTATCACTGGCGCGCTGTACTGCAACAGCAAATATGGCATCTTCGAGAAGTATCTTCACAGGAATCTCCTGTGGCAAACGTCGGACAAGCAGACGTAGCGTATCGCGTATACCAACAACCAAGAAGTACCATCATGGTCATGGATGGCATGTAGCGGAAGCATCGAATTTATGGAAATCCAAAGGGGCTCAGTAAGCTGGGTGCGAGCTCTGGCTTTCGACCCCAAGTGCGACTCTGCTGCGTTGGTCACTGATGTGGGGAAGTTCTTGAACTGCACGATGAAATCTGAAGGCGATCGCTGCATTGTTCTCGACATCTCTACTGACAAGGAGGCGGGGTGGGTGCGGTATAATATCGAAGGTGGTGCAGAGAGTTCAGAAAATCATTGTATCGTGGTTGGAAAGACAGAGGACGACAATATCGCGCAGGAGTACTACATTCTGGTTGTTATGCCTACAGGGAAAGATGGCGAGTACAGGAGGGTTGGAGTTGGAAGAGTCGGAACTGGCTGTGTGGGGAGATTGGCGTCCGAGGTGCGAGTTGTGTGACCGACGCAACCTTCTGCTATATCGAAGTTTACGTCTGCGTCTGCTGCTTCGTCATGCCGAATATACTACCGCTTGCTATCGCGTACTGGGTGTTGACGCGACTGTCACTCCTGAGCGATCAATGTCTCCGAAAAGTGATGTGCTTCATCTCAACTGGCTGCCGCTAGAAACCGGCTGGCCGCTGCTGCGCGCCACAGCCACGGACACATCTGAGCACGCTACTGCAGCCTACTGCATGCCAAGAAATATTAGAGCTTCTCACCCGCAGAGAGTGTCTTGGCGAGAATGCTTCCCGCTCGGAGAAACTGCCGGAATGCATGTCCTCTACGACAAGTTGACCTTTAGAGCCTGCGATCTCAGCCTCTGACATCTGGGCATCCTCTCTGCTCCTCCGGCAGGACGTCTGGCACTACGCTCTCCCTAATCGGAGGCTACTATACTAAAAGAACTACAGCTGCAGAACTATAGCGCATTGAGCATGAGCTCGTACAGATATCGTGGCGCGATCGCGAAAGTCCGGACAAAAAAGTGTCTCGCCACCTAGGGTGTCTCGCTATCCAGGGATGCACTTTAGCTTGATATTCTATACCAACTTGTACAAGCTGCAGCCAAGCCCTGCTAGCGTCCCACATACATTATTCATGCCTGACACCATAGTAAGTCCATTATTACCCGAATTGGGCCGCCGCCGCCCTCGCCCACTAAAACCACCACGCGCGGCTGCGAGATTAGGAAATCGGCCAAATTTGATTAGTAGAAGAGTTTTGCAAGCGTCTATATAGTAATATACCAGAAAATCTCGCGATGATAACTATTGCGGGTGTCGCAATAGCTGCATTCCTTAATGTGGCCAAAATGTGGGATGTGGCTCGACCCGCGACCTGGATCGTTTCGTGCACGAGCACTTTACTGTACCGTGCGCAGACGCGAAACGAGCCAAGCCGCAGATCGAGCCACCCAACATTATCGCAATTGTCCTTCAGCTACACCGAATCAACCACAACTGCACCAATATGGATCCGATTCAAGAAGCGATTGGAGATATCGAATCGCGGGAAGAAGGCACATCTTTTTCGTATAAAAAGCTCCTGAGAAGTGGGATGTTAACAGAACGACGTTGGCCCGCCGCCACCGAGGTAAGGAAGAAGAGTAGCACGTGATGATAAGAGCATGTGTCTTATCACCACGTGATCTTGCCACTATCCCATCCACCCTCTGAGCTTCTTTGAGGGGTACGCTTTGGCCACTTAATCCTACCAATCCAATCAATCAAGTCAATCAATCTAAGCCTTTTTGATCGATCAATCTCATCAATCAAGCCAAATTACTATAGAACTTCAAGTCAAGTCAATTCAATCCGGGGTGCTCAGATTGATTGGCTTGATTGTTGACAAGTCTGCAAAGTGGATGGGTAGAGGACATAGAGGTGCAGAAACACGAGATATTTGTAGGCAATTCACCCTCCAGATGGACCAACGACAATCCAGGGTTAGCTTGGCTTGAACAAGTGTTTCAAAGAAGTACTGGGAAGAAAGCGCGCTCAAGTTACCGCCTCCTCATCCTTGATGGCCAAGGATCTCATCTAACTATGGATCTTATCGAATATTGCGATCAACACAAGATCCTCGTCGTCGTCTTTCCCCCATTCAACCCACAGTCTTCAGCCATTAGATGTGATGATATTCAAGCCACTTTCCAGTGCTTACTCGTCCGAACTCGCCAACCATCTCCATCGCAGCCGAGGCCTTGTACCTGTGGCCAAAGGAGACTTTTTCCAGCTTCTCTGACCTGCCTGGAGCGACTCCTTTACCCATGATAACGTCCTCAAGGCCTTTGAAGCCACAGGAGTGGTGTCACCAAATGCCGAGCCAGTCCTGAAGCGTTTCCAAAACACCACTTCAGATGAAGATAAGGACTCAGAATTAGAGTCAAAGGGTAACAACAGCAGCTGGATCGGGCATTGTAAGTTATTTGATGCTAATAGAAAAGATAAGACGGAGAAATCAACAAGAGCATGAAGCCAGTCCATACATTCCCTCCAGGTACAAAACGAGCTTCTCAACCACGAGAATCAGGGACTACACCAAGCTCTTACACACAAAACAAAGCACAAGAAGAAGAATAAACTACTAGACCTTCAACAGCGCAAAGAGTATCATGGTGGTGCAGTGTTGTGGTTTCCTTCGAAGGTCCGCGAAGCTCGGGTTCGCGAGCGGGTAAAACAACAAGAAGAGTCAGAAAAACTTCAAAAGGCTCAGACGAAAGAGCTACAAGAGGCCAATAACTTGTATAAGAGAAAGATAGCTGAAGAAGCAAAAGCGCTGCGAGAAAGTGCGAAAGAGGCCCGGGCAAAGGAGCGCCAGAAGGCAGCTGAGGAAGCAGCCGCCCAGAGGGCTCAGGAAGAGCAAGAAAGGCGAGATCGCGACTCTAAAAAAGGTCTACCACAACCCCAAAGAGGTAAGAGAGCAGCTTCAAAGCCTCCTAAAGGTCCACAAGCAAAGCGGAGGAGTAATAACAGCGTTGGGGTAGGTGGTGTTAAGGCGCCACCTGCACCACCAGCTCCTACCAAAAAGACCTGTACCCGAGTAACAACAGCCAAATAAAATATTCTGAATAGTACAAACTGTTCGTAAGCATGTAATTACTGTAACACCGGGTTATCGCAATATTATTACGATTTGCTGTGGTTCTACAGCTTCATTTTTGAGCTCAAGTACATGTTATTGGGTGGCTCGATTTGCGCGTCGGCTCGCTAACGTAAGTGCGCACTACCGGTAGGTGAGCCAGATCACCCAATGAGCCGCCCGAACACCAAAACAACATAATCGTCCCAACCTTCAACGCCTCATAACTCCACCATTGTGGACCCGATTCAGAAAGCGATTGAAAACCTCGAATTGCGTGGAGAAGGCGCAACTTTTAGCCATCGCGAAGTTGCAAAAAGATGGGGTTGCGACCGAACAACGTTGTCGCGGCGGCACCAGATGAAAACACGCCCAAATGCAGAGCGTTCGCGCGATCGCATGCTACTCACGCCACAACAGGAGCTGGAGCTTGTCGTATACATTGAAAAATGCGCAAGAAGAGGGTTACCGCCGACGCGAGAGATGATATAGAATTTCGCGGGCTCGGTTGCGAAATGCGCGGTTTCTAGAGCCTGGGTCTCGCGCTTCCTTCGTCGTTACAACGACGCGATTACTATTAAATGGAGCCCCAGAATCGACCGACAACGACACCTGGCCGACAGCCCGTTCAAGTACAAGCTATACTTCAACATGCTTCACTCGAGGATGCGGCACTACGAGATTCGGCCGGAAAATACGTACAGTATGGACGAGAAGGGCTTCTTCGTCGGCGTCGCGAAACCGTCGAAAAGAGTGTTCACTAAGGCACTTTGGGCATCAAAAGAAGCGCGTACGGCCGTCCAGGATGGAAACAGAGAATGGATTGCACTGCTAGCTTGCGTGTGCGCTTCCGGGGAGGCACTGCCGCCGGCTCTGATTTACCAGGGCGTTTCTGGGATTCAATCGGCCTGGGTTGAAGCCGTAGAGGTTCAGAAACACGAGGTTTTCTTCTCGAATTCAGCTACCGGGTGGACTAACAATGATATAGGATTATCCTGGCTTCGGAACGTCTTTCAGCGCTGTTCGAAGGACTCCGCGGGTCGCGATTTCCGTCTCCTCATCGTTGACGGCCACGGCAGCCACCTCACGATCGAACTTATCGAGTTTTGCGACGCTCATCGAATCCTCTTGTCCGTATTTCCCCCGCATGCAACCCACAGTCTCCAGCCGCTCGATGTCGTTGTTTTCGCGCCTATCGCGAAGCACTACTCTTCAGAACTCGATCGCCATCTTCAGCAATCGCTAGGGCTTACGAGAGTTACAAAACGCGACTTCTTTTCTATCTTTTGGGAGTCCTGGGGCACAACAATGAGGCCGGATCTCATTCCAAAGAGCTTTGAAGCTACGGGCGTCTGGCCGGTGGATGCGCAGGCTGTCCTGAAGCGCTTCACCACCACTACTTCGGAGCGAGATGGAAGCCAACAAACTGGGGATAATGGCGACGGTGATAGCTGGAAAGAGCTCCGAAAGATTTGGGCTTCTGCGGTGTCGGAAACGTCAAGTTCGGAAGCCAAACGTCTCGCGATTGCACCCGCGCCGCCGCCTGCACCACCTAAAACGACGACGCGCGGACGTCAAATTATAAAACCATCCAAATTTAATTAGATAGAAAGTATCTTATACATCTATAGAACAATACACCAAGAAATTTCGCGATAATCACTTTTGCGGGTGGCTGTACAGCCTCATTTCTCAAATCGTCTGAATTCGGTGGGGTGGCTCATCGGCTGAGCTGGCTCGCCTACAGTCACCGTGCGCGACCCGAGCCAGTTCGCGAGTCGAGCCACATTCCACATTTTGGCTTCATTTAAACATGAGGCTGTAGAGCCACCCACAAAAGCGATTATTGCGAGATTTGCTGGTGTATCTATGTACTGATGTATGCGAAACTTTCTGTCTAATTAAATTTGGATGGTCTTATAATTTGACGTCCGCGCGTCGTGGTTTTGGGCGGTGCAGGTGGCGGCGCAGGTGTAGCCCCAGCCTGACTTGTAGCACCCACAACACGACGACGAGGCGCTCTTTTTCTAACAGCGCTTCGTGAGGTTGTTCTTAAGGCTGTACTTGCTCTATTGTGTGATTTTTTCTGTAGTTGCAGTGTCGCTTTGTTGCTTTTTAAGAGCCCTCGCGACGGCGGCTTCTTTAGCCCTCGCCTCTCTCGCCATCTTGGCCTCCTCATGCTCTCGCTTTCGACGCGCCTTTGCCTCGTCAGCCATGGCTTTTTTGTAGGTTGTTTCTATCGCTTTCTGCTCTCTTGCCTCAGCTTTTTGGAGTTTTTCCTGGGCGTCTTGGTCGAGTTTCGCGGCGCGGAGCTCCTTAGCTTCCTTGAGCTTCCTCGGAGACCAGAATGCAGCTCTTCCAGAGCTTCCCTCAGGCTCACGATACTGCAGTGTAGATGAAGGCTTCGCGCGCTTCTTAGTGGTGACGAGAGCGGCGCGGAGGCCGTCGTTTTCGAAGTGTAGAAGGTCGTTCTGCGTCTGAAGCGAATGGAATGAAGTCTTGAGCTGCTTTGCCTCAACTGTCGTCATGTCAGCGACAGCAGTATCGTATAACTTTGACAGCTGTTTCCAGCTATCGCCGTCGCCGTACTCCCTAGTTTGTAAAGCTTCATCTTGCTCCGAAGTGTGGTTGTTGAAGCGCTTCATAACAGCGTTCGCATCCATCGGGACGACGCCTGTAGCTTCAAAGCTCTTCGTAATGAGATCTGGCTTCATTGTAGCAACCCAGGCTGCCCAGAAGCTCGTGAAGAAGTCGCCTTTCTTGAGGTCAACGAGACCCTGCTGTCGCTGCGATTGTCGGTCGAGTTCCTGCGAATACCGAGCAGAAAGAGGCGAGAATAGAACCACATCGAGCGGCTGAAGGCTGTGTGTAGCATGAGAAGGAAAGATCATCAAGAGGATCTTGTTCGCGTCGCAAAAGTCGAAAAATTCGATCGTGAGGTGGCTGCCGTGGCCGTCGAGGATCAGAAGTCGCCATTCTCGTCTCGCTTTCGGCTTCGTGAAGCGCTCAAAGACCTGATGAAGCCAGGCAAGCCCGAGGACATTGTTCGTCCATCCTGAATCCGAATTGGCACAGAAAATCTCGTGTTTTTCAGCCTCTATGTCGTCGATCCAGCTCTCTTGAAGTCCACCTTTGCCCTCGTAGATGAGAGACGGCGGAAGCGCTGTCCCATCGGCGCAGACGCAAGCTAGAAGAGTTATCCACTTCCTCTTGCCATCTTGGACGGCCGCTCGGCGCTCTTTTGAAGCCCAAACTGCCTTCGTGAAGATGCGTTTTGAGCGATTTGTAACGCCCAAGAAGAAGCCTTTTTCATCCATATTGTAGACGTTCCTAGGCTGAATGTCGCGCTCTCGCATCTTGTCATGAAGGACGTCAAAATAGACGCGATAGCGATGCTCTGAGTCAGCTCTGTTGCGGTTGCGATCGATTCCAGCGCTCCATTTAATGGTAAGTTCGTCAGAATGGCGATGTAGAAACCGAGATACCCAGCTCGAAGAGACGTCCCACTTTGCCACCGTTCCAGCAAAATTTTGTACCATCTCTCGTGTAGGTGGGAAGCCTTGTCTTGTACATCTTTCTATTTATTTTATAAGCTCTGCTTCCTGTTGCGGGTGGAGAGAGCTTCCATTCGGTGTCGGCTACATTTGAGCGTTGAACACCTCGGTGTCGTCGCGACAACGTTGTTCGGTCAACTTTGAACTTTTTCGCGACTTCGCGATACGAGAATTTCTCTCCAGGTGCACGCGATTCAATATCTTCAATCGCTTTCTGGATCGGATCCATGGTGGTAGAGTTATGACGTGATGAAGTTAGGCTGATTTCAATGTTATGATGTTCGGATGGCTCGACTCGCGAACTGGCTCGGGTCGCGCACGGTGACTGTAGTGCGCACTTACGTTACGCGTCAGCCCACGGTAGTCTCCCGGCGAGCTTGCGGAGTGGGCTCACCCAGGCGCCAGCCGTTTGGTTCGACGACCACACCACCAGTTGTGCTTCCTCAACGGTGGCGCGGGCCCGACTTGGTCCATCCGTGGTGTTATGGTGCCGGCTCCTGGTCGTGTTAACGAACAGAGATGTGCGGCTTGGTGCATACACAAGTGAGAAAAGGGCGGTGCCGGGACAAAAGGCAATCCTTTCCGTGACATATAGCTCTTCCATATATAATTCCATGGTTTTTATATCTTTGTTCTGTTTCTATGTCGATTTGATTTGATTTGATTTGATTTGATTTGATTTGATTAGATCCTACACTGTTGCAGCTGCGAAAAGCAGCTATGCCCGTTCGGCTTGTGTGCTGCACCATCTTTTCACAGTCGACCTTATGGTGGACAGCTGGGGAGGCGCATCTGCCGGCAAGCTTCTGCGGCCGTCTTCCTTCCGTCCGGTGGCTTCCTTGGCCGCTTTGTCGACGGCCTCGTTCCCGGGTATGCCGACGTGGGCCGTCTGTTTCTATGTCGTCTGCCTATTAGAGCTAGTTGTAAGCTCGGCCATATACTTTTCGGCCACATACACTTCTCGGCCACCCCAACACAACGCGTTACTCTGCATTTGGCGCTCTATACTGTCAACGCCACACACTCAACATAGATCCCCGAGAAGTTGCTTTTACTAATGCTATCAGCGATCTCAATGCTGGTATTTTCAAAAGCCAGCGACAGGCCGCACAGGCGTACGGAGTTCCCCGATCATCTCTCCAAGAGCGCATGAAGGGCCGCCAACCACACGCGATAGCTCATCAACAGCAGCAGCGATTGACTCCCGAACAAGAGGCCTTTCTAGTAGACTAGATACTTGATGAGGACTCACGCGCACAACCTCCCTCCCATCCACGCGTACGAGAAATGGCCACCCGGCTCCTCCGCATGAACGGCGACCACGAGCCTCTCGGACAACTATGGATACCCCATTTTATCGCCCGCAACCCACGCGTCGCATCTATAGTCGGCCGAACGATCGATAGCGCACGGACTACAGCAGCTAGCTATGAGACTATTGGAGCATTTATTGAGCTGTTTGAGCGTACTCGAATAGAGCTAGGCATACAGTATGAGGATATATGGAATATGGATGAGACCGGAGTCGGACTAGGGGTATGTACGAACTCCCAAGTGGTTGCCAGCTCTTCAAAAAAGAAGGCTTATATCAAATCTCCAGAGAATCGCGAGTGGGTATCAATTATTGAGACCATCTCAGCCGTCGGCGTCAAACTTCAATGCCTAGTCATCTTCAAGGGCAAGCATCTACAATCAACGTGGTTTCCAGCACAAGGCACACCTGATTGGCTCTACACAACGTCAGAGAATGGGTGGATATCAAACTTAATTGGATATGAATGGTTGCGGCGTATCTTTATACCAAACACTTCACCATCCTCTGGCGGCTACCGTCTACTTCTACTCGATGGCCATGGCTCCCACATACCGATTGACTTCATGTAGCTCTACAAGGTGAACAAGATCCACCTCCTGTACCTTCCGCCTCGCGCCTCACACCTGCTTCAGCCGCTGGATCTTGCTCCTTTCTCAGTACTCAAGAGCAGGTACCGTAATAAGATCCAAGCTCTCTCTGCTCTTGATGACGCAGCACCTATCAAGAAGGAGCGCTTTGTTGTTTCGTATAACAAGGCAAGAGAGGAGGCTCTATCAGATCGTGTAATACGAGCTGGCTGGAGGGCTTCTGGTCTCTGCCCATACAACCCAGGCCTTGTACTGTTATCATCCCAAGTAACTGGCCGGCCAGCTACTCCTCCATCCACTAGCCAGGCGTCAGCTACCCTAGAGTTGGTATTCACTACACCTCGGAGGTCACAGGCCTTATATAAGGCTCAACAACAGCTGCAGTTGTCAGAATCTCTTTCGCGAAGCACCCGGCTTGTGCTTGGCAAGGCAGGCAAGGCTATTGCAGAAGCCAACACTAGGGCAGCTCAGCTTGGGGCTGAAAATCAACGACTTAAATATCAACTAGATAGTATTATAGTTACACGCGTAAGAAAGCGAGTTCAGGTTCATCCAAATGAGCGGTTTAGCAACGTTGAGATTATTAAGGCTACTATTGACCGAGCAGCAGCTCAACAGGCTCAACAGGCAAGCACTTTACTAGAGAACGAGGCTCAAAAAGCAGCAGAAGTAGCAGCAGCACGTACTCTTAATTCCATGTGTACTGAGTGGCAAATATAATTGTTGTTGTTAACAAAAATCGCGACTTTGTACTGTGTGGCTGCTTTGGGTGGGATGGCCGAGAAGTATATGTGGCCGAAAAGTATATGGCCAAGCTTAATAGCAAAACCGATATGAGGAAACGCATGTGGAGGCAAAAGATCGTTCCAATTGAAGGGTAGTGTGGTGTTTATCATTATATTACTGCAACTAACAATGTCATACTTAATAACAATGCAGAACTCATCTCTGTCTTGCACATGCACATACTTCTTCTCTCATCCCAAGTTTCCAGCAGATTTCCCCACGAAAGTCTGTTCATTTTAACAGCGTCGGTGGAACAAATTAAGAAGCTCAGGTCAGGTCAGGTCCAACAATGGAATTTCCACGCCGAGGGTGTTATGAGGTGTAAGGGAGTCCAGAGACGCTGCCGGGTGCGTCTTGAGATACGGCCTCCGCGTAAAGAAGATCAGCACATCACGAGTCGCCAGCGCTGTCTTATCCTCGGCATACACTGCCGACAGACTATGCTTACGTTCGTGATCGACTATCATCATGGTATCCAGAAACGCGCCATGCCTGTTGCAACCGATAATCTTAAGCGGGGATGACTCTCGCAGCGGAGTGCCCGTGACCTCGTCCATACTATGCAGGAAGGTGGTCGCGCTATTTGGGGCCATGTTTTTGGCACCAAGGAAGGTGACCAATGTGTGATCAGCTCCGTCCGAATGCACACCCTCCAGAGCCGGTTCCCCGAGAACATCTGGCGTAGTATGGGTTCGAACACTGAATGCGATACACACCCATGTATTCACGTCATAATCAAGGTTCGCTCGCCTAGCAACATCGATGCCGTTGACCATTATGGCTTTGAAAACGAGCACCGCCAGGAAGGCGCTGTTCAGACCGATGTCGGCTTTAATCTCGTCAAAATTCCGGGTCTTATCGGAGTCGAAACGCTCAAAATCCTCGTCTTTGGACAGCATGAAGAGCTGGTTCTCAATTCGACGCACAGACTTTGTGTCCCAGTCGAAGCAGAAGCGAGAGTTTGCCGTTTTGCGAAAAGGAATAGTTGGGTCCGATTCCAAATTATTGCTGGTCGAAGGAAGCGTCATGATATCTTCTTGACTGGCTCCGAGGCCGAGTAATATGGGGAGCATGTCTTGCCCTCTCACGAAAACTGACCGGTCCTGGATGTATTGCTCCCTGATCTTCATAATTTGAGCAATAGCCCTGTAGAAAGCCGGACTGTTCGCACTGCCTTGAAACTGTCGTAGTACGGATCCCATTTGTGTGGAGGCTCCAGATTGCTCTTCGGTATGTGGTCGAGGGGATGTTCGGCTAGCAGGTATGTCTACCTGTATGCTGACACCCGCAGCCATGCCCTTGGATGCATCATGAATAATGTGCCGGCTGAAGATAGCGGTGACGGCAGCAGCGGTGTTGAGCCGACGCGTCGAGCGCAGTGACCGGATCGGACCACCACAGCTGGCGAGAGCGAGCGAAAGCATATCTTGGCAAGCAGGACAATAAAAACTGTACAGTAGAGGAAAGCGCAGATGGAGGAACCTTGGACAAGGCTCGGTATGTTATCTGATGATGCTCGCAAAAGGAAACCAGGTGCGAAGTCGTTGAGCGTATATCAAGGTCGACCTATTTCCTGGTATTAGGTAAGGCGATGGGGAGACTAATCACGTATGAGCATCTGCCATGATCGGTATTACTGGGCAGCAGGCCGCTTTATAGCTTCGGGCATTTACACGAAGGGAGAAGAAGGCATACAAGAGATACTAACGTAAGCCGATCAGTCACCAAAGCAGCGTAGCCCTTGTCACGATTAGGAATGCAGCAAAGAGAAATAGCTGTTGTAGAACACAACAATTATTGGAGTTACTGTCAGCGTACGGCGGAAAATGGTCGCAATTTTATCTGTTTATCTGTAGTGCCTTACCGGGCTTGACCGCAAAGCGACCCCCCCGGCGAAACGACCCACCTGAACACCAAAACAGCCCCACAACTTGAGGCTGTAGAGCCTCGCACAATAGCTATCGCTGCGATCTTTTCTAATGGTGAGATCTATAGAGGCAGATCAATATATGTATAGCTGTAGAAATCGTGTTAGAGTTTTAATCGCGCGGCCGTGTCGTGACTGGATAGCTGGTGCGCCTGCAACAGCAGCTTGAGGCTCTCTACTACCTACTCGCGATAGATCTCTTTCTAGGAGTAGCTGTTGCAGGAGTCTTGGGGTTGCGCTTTTTACCCTTTTAGGACGTTTTGGGAGCCTATTGGAGTCGTTTTGCAGTCCTGCGAGCAGCTGCCCTAGAGGCCTGTTCAGCAGCCTTCTCCGCCTTCTCCTTCTCCCTCACTATCCTAGCTGCAGCGCTCGCCTGGCGCCTCACCTCCTTCTCCCTTGCCTTTTCCTACCTTGCCTCCTCGTGAAACCTGTTTGTCTCAGCCTTTTGGTGTTGTAGTTGCTCCTCCTCGCGCTCCTGGAGTTCCTGGCGATCACGTGCCTCCCTCATCTTCCTTGGAGACCAGATTATAGCTCTGCCTTGATACTCCTCAGTCTCCTCGATTAGGAGAGGCTTGCCTCACTTCCTGCGCGTCCTCTCATTGATGAGAGCCTCGCGTAGGCCCTGGTTCTTGTGCTTAGCAAGTGTTGCTCTCACAGAGAGATGATGAATAGTCTGCTTAAGCTTTGAGAGATCTCTCTCGTCCCTCTCGTTCACTGCGCGATTGACTAGCCGCTTAACCTTCCTCCGGTCAGAGGCGCTGAAGGCTGATGACTCGCTATCGCTCGCGGAAGTAGGTGCACTAAAGCGTTGTAGGATAATCTCAGGGTTTAAGGGTCAGAGGCCTGTAGCCTCGGAGGCCTTCAGGATCCTCGTTTCCTTGAAGGAGACCTGCCAGGCTCTATAGAAGAGGAGGGAGAAGTCTCTCTTACTCATTGAAACGAGGCACTGGCTCCTTTGCATGAACGCTGAGATCTCATTTGAGTATGCGGTTGAGAGAGGCTTGAACATACACACGTCGCGTGGCTGCAGCGTGTGGGTTGAGTGAGGCGGGTAGACTGCGAGGAGGATCTTGTTCTGGTCGCAGTACTCAATAAAACCCATGGCCATCAAGGATAAGTAATCGATAACTTGAGCGAGCCTTCGCCTTCGTACCGCAATCAAACACCTGTTTAAGCCACTCGAGACCAATCCCATTGTTCGTCCAGCCAGAGGGTGGTGAGGTGACTTGAACCTGATGAGTCTCATGGTCGAAGGCCTGTAACAAGGCCTCCTGTAGCGATCCTAAGGCCGACTAATAGATAAGGGCAGGCTCGAGGTAAGATCCATCAGCGCATATGCAGGCCAGCAACGTTATTCACTCGCGAGAGCTATCCTGGATGATTAGTACTCCTCCTCTCCCTCTCCTCATACGGGGCCCTGCTAAAGAGCCCTTCTCATCCATATTGTAGGTATAAAGCGCCTCAACGTGATACTGATCTACTTTCTCGCGTAGGAGGTCAAAGTAGAGCCTATACTTCCTCCTTGAATCAGCCTTGTGGCGACTGTTGTCAATGCCCGTCGTCTATTTTGAGATAAGCACGTCAGGATACCGGTGGATGAAGCCACCAACCCAGTTTGCTCCAAGCTCTCTCCTCGTGATCTGTGAGCTAGAATCTCGTATCATAGCTCGTGTAAGTGGGAGACCTCGCGTAGTGAGCTGTTTGATATACTGTAGGAGCTCTAGCTCCTGTTGTGGGTGGAGAGCTAGTTGCATTTGATTGATTGATTTGATTTGATTAGATCCTACACTGTTGCAGCTGCGAAAAGCAGCTATGCCCGTTCGGCTTGTGTGCTGCACCATCTTTTCACAGTCGACCTTATGGTGGACAGCTGGGGAGGCGCATCTGCCGGCAAGCTTCTGCGGCCGTCTTCCTTCCGTCCGGTGGCTTCCTTGGCCGCTTTGTCGACGGCCTCGTTCCCGGGTATGCCGGCGTGGGCCGGTATCCATCGGACAGTCACTGTCCGTCCGTTGTCCTGGAGCTCCCGGACCTGTCGTGCGATGTCCGCGAGGATGTAGGCGCCTGATCGTCCCTCCGCCTTAGCGATGGACCAGACGGCGGCCTGCTTGTCTGTGTATATGGCGACGTATCGTCGCGCGCCGTTTCGGCTCGCACACTCTTGAGCGATCTGCAGTGCTAAGCTGATGCCTTGTAGTTCTGCTGCATATACCGTCGACTCTGTGTCTGAACCTATGTGTACGGATCGCGCCTGTTGTGTGAGCGGACACAACGCCGCAGAGCCTATCTCGTTTTCGATGCCGCTGCCATCTGTGTAGATGCTAAGGCTGTCTTTCTTGACGTGTTCTTTGTCGTGTCGCGCCCGTGCCTCCTCAGCGGTTGCATCAATGTAAGTGGTTGGGCCCTCTCTCCAGGGCGGCGTGAGGAAGCACGAAATTTGCTCTTGTCTGTCGAATCCCTGGGTTCGCATGCTCGTCGTGTTGTTGTAAACCTTCTGCCAGGAGCTGGTGTGTCTGCGAGTCTTGTCTGGAACTGTCGGCTGTGCTGTGTTTGCCTGAAACCCGGAGGTGGCTGCGATGTTCTTGCTCGAGAGTAGGCGGACGACAGTATCTGCGTTGTGCTTCCATATCTGCTGCTCGATGGGAAGGAGAAATGTCTCTACGTCTAGCGCCGCTCTTGATGTAGCTCTGTATGACCCGCTGATGACCCTGGCTGCTCTTGCTTGTATGCTCTGCAGTGTGTTGAGCATCCTCTTAGTGTAGAGTTTTCCTTTCATGCTAGCGTTTGACCACACTGAGCATGCATACATCATCTGCGGGAGCACTGTGCCTTCGTATATTCGCCGCAGGTCGCGGAGGCTAGCGCCCCAGTTGGATCCTCCCAGGCAGCTAAGCGCATTCACTGTCTTCGTCGCTTTCCGCCTGATCTCCTCGGTGTGTTGCTTCCAGTGCAGTTTCGCGTCCATCGTTAAGCCAAGGTATTTGCATGTTGCTTCGGGCCGTATCTCGCCCCACTCAGTATGAATTGAGGCTTCCGTGTTAATGCGCTTGCGTGACCTTGTAAAGTGGGTGAGCTGGAACTTGTTTAGGGCGAAGACCGATGCGTGTGTGCTAGCCCATCGTTGTGCTTTCTCAAGGGTCTTGCCCAGTGTCTCACATGTCTGCTCTGTCGTCTGGCCCCACGCAAGGATGCCGACGTCGTCAACGTGGCCTGTGGACATGGCGTCCGGTGCTTGGTTGCATTCATCTATCAGATCGGCGTTGTAGAAGAGGTAGAGGATAGGCGATAGCGGCGAGCCCTGGGGTATACCCGTGTTGATCTGGTATGCTGTTGACTGGAAGCCGTCGATTGCGATGCTGGTGTGTCTGTTGCTGAGGAAGCTTGCGATTCACTTTACTGTTTTCTCGTCTACTCGTCTCTTCCGCAGATCGTGAAGCAGGCGTGTGTGTGAGACGTTATCAAAGGCTCCGGAGACATCGAGCAGCAAGAGACTCGCCACCCGTCCAGTGTTGTGGCTCCATGCTTCGTATATCTTATGGGTCACGGCGTGAAGAGCGTGCTCAGTCGAGCGCATCTTCCTGCCGCCCATGTGTGTCGGCGGTAGGACGTGATGGGTCTCGGCTAGGTAGCTGAGTCGCCGTGCTATGACTGCGTCCATGATTTTGCCTGTGGTGTTCACCAATGCGATGGGCCTGTACAACTTCGGTGCCGTGTAGTCGTCTTTGCCCGGCTTGCGTAAGACGACCGTAGTCGACTCGCGAAAGTGGGCCGGGCAGTATCCTAGGTGTAGGCCCTGGTTGAAGATCCTCGTCAGGTGAGTTGCAAGCTGGGATGATCCCGCCTGCAGGGCTTTGTTGATGATACCATCCGGACCTGGTGCTTTGAGTGGTGACGCTGCGCGTATGGCATCTCTAACCTCTTTCTCTGTCACTGGCGGCATGTCCACTTGATCGTCGTAGTGTGCGTTTCTTATGTCCTCCAGATCTGCCTCCGGTGGTACTAGGAAGAAGGCACCTCGGAAGATGTCTGCTTTCTTCGCCGGATCTGTTACCTCTTGCTGTGTCTCTGGGTGTTGGATGGCAGGTGTGACCACAGGGGCCGGGTTCTCTCTCGTCTTCGCCCATTTGACGAGTCTCCACAGTGCTTCTGGCGACTTCGCGGCCTGCTCTACCTGTTCTCTGTGAGCGTCTCTTAGTGCTTTCTTAATCGTTCTCGCTTTATGGTTTCTTGCCGCACGATAGGCCTCCCACGACTCGCCTGTGTGACGCTGGCTGTGTACTCTCTTGAGTCTCTTTGCTTCTGCGAGCACTGCTCTGCACTCTTCCGACCAGCCTTCCCTGATGCGGTCTGACGGCCATAAGTATGGTATTGCTTTGTCAATGGCCCCTTGAATTGCCCCAACAATCTCTTGGACATAGGTGTCAAGCGCTGTCTTATTTGCATGTCTGCGAAGTGGCGGCAGGGCCGCTAGTTGCATTTGTGAACTAGTCTTGTGAGAGGTTGTTTGACCTCGGTATCTTCGGCTACCGTCGGCGTCGGCGTAAAGCCCCACACGGCGTGCCGCCTCACCAAACTAGAACCGGAGCCTAAGAAAGTAGTCTGATAACATAACAATATCATATATTATAGTCAGAAGATACCCAGCGACTTACTGTCTTACTAATTACTGTCCTTGCTGGATTACTTGTACAGTAAGAATGTATTGGGCATTGACATGTGGATATGTACTGTGCATTGGAGAGATAGGCGGTAAAGAGTCAGGTGTCGCCATAGACAAGGAATAGGTGGGAAAGAGTGCAAAGAGAGCACTGGAATAAGCTGATTGATAGATGTTACGTGATACTGAGATGTGCATTCCATTGGCCAGCATCAATATGTGGGCCTTTATGCAATGTAACGCCCGAGAGTCCTGGCCCCCAGCTGCAGATGTGGCCAGCCAGACCTCGTCAGAGACAGTACCAACAAAGCTGTTTTCTTTTCCTTTTCCTTTTCTTTTTCTTTTTCTTACTTATCGCCGCATGCTCACTCTGTATACCTCGCAAAAATGCCCAAGACCGATCGTCCTCTCACAGACTTCGACTGTCTCAGTTTTGACTGCTATGGGACACTCGTAGACTGGGAAGGCGGTATTTATCAAGCGCTGGCCCCTCTTTACACGCAGCTGCCAAACAATCACCCTCTCCGCCACAATCGACTGAGTCTTCTGAGAGCCTTTATCAAGAATGAGGGAATCGTCGAGTCTGCAAATCCCACAGCACCGTACAAAGTGATCCTGGCCCAAACATACGAACGGCTAGCCAGAGAACTAGGTATCGCCGCGTCCGAAGCCGATACGGCAAAGTTCGACTCGGGGGTCGCCGACTGGCCGATCTATCCGGACACCGTGGACGCCTTGAAGCGGCTTCAAGAGCACTTCAAGCTTGTGATTCTGTCGAACGTCGATAACGACAGCTTCCAGCGTACTGTTGCGCAGCAGTTCAAGAATCTCAAGTTTGATGCCATCTACACGGCCGAGAACATCGGCTCATACAAGCCTGACACTCGCAACTTTGAATACCTCATCACACACTGCGAAGAAGATTTAGGCGTTAAAATTGGAAAGATAATACACGTAGCGCAAGCCCTCCATCACGATCACGTCCCGGCGACTGCTGTTGGACTGGCTACCGCGTGGATTGAGCGTGGTGAGGACGTGCCGAGCGCCATTGGTGGTAAGCCCGAAGATCTTGGGGATAGAGTGTCCTTCTCCTGGCAATTTAAGAGTATGGGAGAAATGGCAGATGCGTTTCAGCTCTTAAGTGACAACAACAAATCTTGAGTAGCGTCTTGTATTCGGCGAGAAGAGATAATGGGTCTTACGGGACAACCCAAGAAGAAGCCTTTCTCTCTTTGGAGGATTCGCCTGATAGTTATGTAGAAATAACAAACGTTGAGTTGTAGCACACAGTCTGGACCCTTGCACTGGTGCCGATAAAATAATAAGACCTGCTCATCTATGTTCTCTGTCTTATCCTGCCTTAAACATGATAAGGCTAAATCATCGAACCCAGTCTCAGTCTGACTCGGGTAATATTGTGTGGTGGGGACCTTGTCGAAAGCGTTTCCCAAAGAGACCCAAGATCCTGCTACCATTGAGTACTAATTGCCAGTTCTCGAACTGTTCTTGATTGACCAGATCGTCATAGGACGATTGCTTGGAAGCCTTTGATACAGTAGTCACTCGGAGCATCTAAAAAGATATTCAAAACTCAGCGACTGCTGCAGCATATCCCGCAATGAAAGAATTTGGTATGCATGGATCAACACATGTCACATAAACAAGTCCCCCAGCGCCGGTCTTTCTGAGTCTATCAACTTGATATTCTCCCAAATTTATCTGCTAAACACTCGTTTTGATCTACTAGTAATACCATTCATGAAACCCTTCTCGTCCATATTGTACGTGTGCTCAGCCTCAACGTTATACTCAGCGATCTTGTGCTGTAGCAGCTCGAATTATAGCTTGGGCTTTGTGTAGGAATCAGTGGCATGGCGATTAGCGTCCATCGTGGTCGTCCATCAAGATCTGAGCTGATCTTGTTGACGGTTGGTGAAGCGTGTCACCCAGCTCTCGCTCACCGGCTCCGTGGATATAGTAAAGGCGAAATTCCGTATCATCTCTCATTAGGTGGTGTATGTCGCTCTGTGAGCATTTCCATATATTTTACGAGCTCTCACTCTTGTTGTGGGCCAAGCTTTTGCAGATTTATAGTCTTTGATGTATGGGCTCGTGTGATAGCTCGGTGCCTTCGCGATAGGGTAGATCGATCGACACCGAGTTTTTGGATTGTCTCACTATATGAAAACTATTCTCCGACATTCAGCGATTTTGTTTCTGCTAGCGCGGCTTCGATCGGGCTCATAGCGGTGGAGTTATGTAGTGTTGAAGTTTTTGGTGTTTGGTGTTCGGCGTACATCACGCGAATCCGTACATCACGCGAATCCGTGCATCACGCGCACAGACACGGTACCGTAACTTGTTACACGGGGTTAGGCTATACTTCTCTAAGCTCGGTCTATACTAAGGCGAGATAGACTAAAGCGGTAAGCCGTGCGGTTTGTCTGGCGATTCGTGTGGAAAAGAGTTATCGATGTCAACTAAAAGGTAAAGACAATCCAATTCTATAAGATTGAATAACTACAGTCCGTGCGCACCCAACGAGCCAGTTCAGTCAACGAGCCACCCGAAGCCCCGCAACCTCATGAACCATCCCAACTGCGACGCGTCATAACTCCACAACCATGGACCCGATTCAAGAAGCGATTGAATATATCGAATCGCGTGAGGCTGGAGATAAATTCTCGTACTGCCAAATTGCCGAAATATTCGGAGTTGATCGAACAACGCTGTCGCGGCGGCACAAGGGTTTGCAGGTCTCCCATGAAGCCAAATGCGCAAATCAAGAACAACTCAACCCACAACAAGAGGATGAGGTTGTCGGTTACATGAAGAGGGCAAAAAGAGATGGTCTACCACCTACAAGGTCTATTTTGAAGAATTTCGGCAGCGCGGTTGCGCTGCATGAGGTTTCGGATAGCTGGGTTGACCGGTTTCGCTATCGCCATCCCGACGAGCTCACCACCAAATGGGACACCAGTATCGATCGTGAGCGTCACCTGGCTAACAGCAAGCATGAATACGAGTTGTACTTCAACCTGCTGCACTCCAAGATGGAGGAACACGGGATTGACGAGCGCAATACGTACAATATGGATGAGAAGGGCTTCTTTGTCAGTGTCGCCGACCGCAGAAAGAGGATCTTCTCCAAGGCAGTTTGGGAGGTGGGGGAGCGTACCGCGGTGATGAGAGATGGCAACAGAGAATGGGTAATGCTGCTGGCTTGCGTATGCGCTTCTGGAGAGGCATTGCCGCCCGCTCTCATCTATCAGGGCATCTCCGGGGTTCAATCAAGCTGGGTTGACGACCTGTTGGCCGAACAACACCAGATCTTCGTATCCCACTCGACTTCGGGATGGTCAAATAATGATTTAGGACTTGCCTGGCTTCAACAGGTCTTCGAACGCTTTACGGCAGCCAAAGCTCGCCGGCAATGGCGCCTTCTGATCCTTGACGGCCACGCCAGTCACCTCACGCCCGAATTTTTGGAGTATTGTGAAGCCAAACGTATCATGGTTATGGTGTATCCTCCCCATTCAGCCCACAGCTTGCAGGCTTTGGATGTGGTTCTCTTTGGGCCGCTTTCGAAGCACTACACCGAGGAGCTAACTCAACACCTCCAGCGAACCCAAGGCCTCTCAAGGATCACTAAACAGGACTTCTATCGTCACTTTTGGCCGGCGTGGAGCTCTACAATGACTCACGATCTTATATTGAAGAGTTTTCAAGCTACAGGCGTATGGCCGATGGACGCAAGCCGGGTACTTCAGCGCTTCAACAACAACCCACAACAACAAGATGACGAGCCAGGAATTGGGGAGCAAAGCGACGGCGATATCTGACCTCAGCTGCGCAAAATTTTTGACGCTGCGGTGGCTGACAAGGCCAAATTTGAAGCCAAACGGCTGTCCCAAGGCCTGCACTCACTGCAGGTCAACAACGAGATTCTCCGCCTCCAAAACGAGGAGCTACGCGCTGAACTCAACCTCATTCAAAAGCGCCCGATCAATTCTACGACACTGACTACACAAGAAGGCGACGATTGGCACGGCGGAGCTGTATTCTACACTCCTAGGAAGCTTGCCAGCGAGCGCGCGCGCAAGGCCGCAGAACTGGACGAAGCCGCGGAGCTACAACTCCAAAAAGCTCGCGATAGAGAGAGAAAAGCAGCAGAAGCAGCTGAGAAAAAGCGCTCTCAAGAAGCTGCAAAGGTGGCTCGACAACAAGCCAAAATTGAGCGTGATCGCAAGCAGAACCAGCGCGCTGAGGAACGCGCTGCAGAACAGGCGATCAAACAGCAACAACAACAAGCTGCAACCGCTCAACAAAGTCACGATACAGCAAAAAAGCGTAAGCGAAAAGCCTCACACCAAGCAGCAAAAAAACTGACAAAGCGTAGTCGTGTTGCTGCTGCATCAAGTCGGGTTGACGCTGGTCCGCCTGCGGCGTCTCCCCCACCCAAATATGGCAAAAACGGCCGCAAAATCAAGACGCCAGCGAGACTCAAGTAGTGCAAACGCTCTAGAAGTTTCTATATAGCAATACACCAGCTTTTTCCACGATAATAGCTATTTGGGGTGGCTCAATAACCTCATCTCCTTGATCGTCTGATCTTGTTGGGGTGGCTCGTCACGCGAACTGGCTCATCACGCGCACGGATACTGCACCGTCTTGGCGCGCGCAATGTCACACCCCAACAACACAACAACCCACACAAACCACGACTCAACTCCACCAATATGGAACCGATTCAAGAAGTGGTTGAATTTCTCGAATCTTTTGAAGCTAGAGACGATTTCCCGTACCGCAAAGTAGCAAAACTGTTCAGTGTTGACTACAGTACGCTCGCTCAAAGACACAAAGGAGGAACTCGGCCGCAGGAGCTCGCTCATCTTTCTCCCCACCCACAACACTATACAGTACATCAAAGGGCTTACTAAGCGACGTTTGCCACCCAGAGAACAATGATACGCAACTTTGCTTCATCTTTAGCTGGAAAAGACGTCTCATAAAGCTGGGTTACACGCTTCTTGAACAGAAACTCCTCCCATCTCATATCACGCTGGCAGACAGGGATGGACCGCAAGCATCACAAAGCTAATTCAGCAGCCAAGTATAGCTTATATTTCAAGCTGTTACACAACAAGATGAAAGAGTACAGCGTAGAGCCCACTCACATCTTCAATATAGATAAAAAGGGCTTCCAAATTAGAACACTTGGACGCTCAAAAAGAGTGTTCGATAAGGTGTTGGATGATCAGAAAGGGGTTACAGCAGCTCTTCAAGATGGCAATACTCAGTAGATAACTGTCCTGGCTTGCGTCTGTTCAGACGGTACAGCTTTAAGTCCATCTCTCATCTTTCAGTCAGCTGCTGGAGCTCTACAATCCTCATGGGCGAACGCTATTGACAGCGAAAAGCACTCAGTCTTTGTAAGCTCATCTAAATCAGGCTGAACAAACAAGGATATAGAGTTTGCTTAGTTCAAGGTGTTTAAGAGAAACACCAGACGCATCAGCCTTCATGGCACTTGCAACTGTCTAGAGGCGTTGTATTTCTAGAGGCGTTATATTGGAAGTTCTTCTACCACAAACCTGGTAAGTTATCTAGGCGAGAAGATGGATGTAGAGAATTGTAATACATCAAGACAAACCGCTGTCGAAATTCTCTCTGTTTAGGGTCGGGCGCATGAAGCTGTTGCAGGCGAGCAGTGGCGAATACTCGCCTTCTTGACTTAGAGTCACACACAGGGCGATGGAATGAGTCGCCTCGTAAGCGAGGAGCACTGAAAACGCATGTTACGCAAGTGATTCATATTCTCGAACAGCGTAGACTCTGACGTAGGGGTGCGTGCGGTTCGAGTTGCATTCGGCGGTTGTAGGCGGCGATAACTATGGCGATTTGCCGCTGGGTGCCAGCAACGTCCTCGATCCCCGCCTTCGCTTTCCGGCAACCCTTCCAAAGATAAGTCAGCTCTGAGCGCGACTGCTAGCCGCTTTAAAACCGGTTACGCCTTCCTTCATGGGTCTAATCGCCCGCAACTTGGTTAACGAACTCTAGAGCACAACCCGTCATGGTCTTGTCATACGATGGTAGAGAAGACACCAAGCGCATTACTACATGGGGTGTGCTACTCGTTCCAGTCTTAGGTCGTTATTGCTGCACTTTCTCCCATCACAGCTTTGCCACTGTCATCGCAGGGCCGGCTGCGCGCCCACTCGTAATCGCCAGCGCTAGCTCATCTACCACTTCCAGCACCCACATGCAGCCTTCGTCACTGGTGAGCCACCGTATGCCCTCCTGCAAGCCAGCACTCGGATCCAATCCCCAAGATCCGTCCTCCCACGCCTTCTTCAGACCATGGACACGACTCTGTAGCTGTCGACTGGACGGCCGACTTGCCCGCAAGCACGCAATAGCACAGAGGCTGATCGTTATCCGTCCGACTGTTGGACTGCGGTGCCGCGCTAGCAGCCCACCGTAGACATGACCTTTAACATAGTTTGCAAAATCTGGATGAGCGTTCGCCAACTTGCGCTCGATCACGCGTCCTTTCGGATGGTGAATAGCATTCCACAGCTCCTCACCCTCCTGATGGATGGACTCGATGTTATCAGCATCTGCGCAACACGATGGCGTTGTGCTGAGGGACGATCTAACGGCCGGGGGCAGAGAAGCATGGAATGCAGCAAGCATGTCCATGATTTGCGGGATCTAATCGCCATCAGCAGTCAGCTTAACCCAGAGCAGATGTATTTGTACATACACAGACAACAGCTATGCCTCTGAAGCCAATCTCTCGCATGAGTTCCGCAACGGCGACTCTCTCTTCTAGATTCGTCGATGTTGTTGCATGACGATAGAGCGCCGTCATCGACGCTTCAGAGTCCACGCCAATCACTGTCGCTGTCATAAGAGCCAGCCACAACGAACGGCTCAATCCTCTTGCTCTCGTTTCTTGCTCCCGTCTGCGAAATACGCGTTGAATGCGTAACGTATCCACAACAGCCGGCGCGGGGGGGTGCGGCGGCTCGATCATCGCCTGGAGACGGCGCGATACTCTCGGCATGACGCAACGTTTCTGGGTGTAGCAGTAACGCTGGGGACATGCAATGAGATATAGGGCCGTTCGTGTATGAATCCCGCTCACAGCACAGAACCTTATGCCGAGCTATCAGCTGCGTATGATTGTACGTGCTGCGGTAACCATCATCTAGTAGCTAGCTGCAGATCGCTGTGACGACAGTATCTAGCGCTTGTCGAAGCGCTCTGCATCAGGTTCTCTCACTGTTACTGTTAAAATCCAGTACTGTGTAATAGTCTACAGTCTCGCGTCCGACGTGGTGATGCTCAGCATGTTCACCGTGATCCTCTATCACTAGGTAGGCTGTTGAGTCTGTCTCCGAGACTTGATTCCTAGCTGCTTACCAGCTCCCACGTGTAAGCATCTGCAACCGCTGAGCATGATGCGGTGAAAAATACCGATGGCAGATCATACGAACTTTGAAGTACCCTCTCGAGGTAGGTGCCTGTTCCAACGTCCGCAGACAAGGCTGTTCAGTCAACCACCCCCGCAAGTCAGCCTTGTCACCCGCCGCAGTCGCCCCAAAAGCTAATCGTGCTTTGCATGCTGTTGAAGCAGACGACGCTAGCATGTTATTACCATCGTCTACGCGATTCGTAAATAGACGCCTGTCCCATCGCAGGCTACCCAAGTTGATGTTTGCGATCGGCAGTGTTCTTCGACAACGCCCTGAGGCTGAAAAAGAGGCGTCGCACTGGCACTCTCGTCTCACCGCGCCGAGCCGCTCCAACGTTGGGGCTTTACTTTGTATCCTATGTCCACCTGTATTTCGCAACTCACGATGTTGTTCGCTGTATTCTAATTCTAGTAATCAACAACCCGTCGTTTCCCCATAGTTATCTCTGCTCTACCCCATTCGCTCGACGCGAGCGTCTCTCGCCTGGCACGCTTCCCGACGGCATCTGGCTTCTCCCAACTCTGTCCATCGTATCAATGCCGTCCCACTCGCAGCTCCCGACCTTCTCCTTCCATCATAGCAAGAATAAAGCAGCCTATGGTCAAGCTGACCCTTCTCCAGATAGCGGTCCAAGCCTGGTCTTATTGTGCCACTCGCTCTCTACACTGTCTCCTAGGCCTTTCTCTGGGAGCATTCGCTGAAAGATCGCTGGGATCGTTCCCCGTTCATTCCATCATTTCGATAATTGTTTGCCCAACCCGTGGCACCCGCTGCTCAAATGATTGACGCCATTCAATCCGTGGAATGCTACCAGGATGACGAATTTCTCACAAAATCACCCCTCTTGGAAACCTGAGTCGTTAGGGGAACACCATCTCCGACTCCACCACCCTCAATAGAAGAACCGTCCGCCACTCACGCAACCAACAGAGCGTCAGTCCATCCCAATCTCGAAACCAGAAAAAATCTAATTGACACAAGATCCGAACTCGGCCTACGCAAGGGGATTGGGTCCTCGTTCGTGAGATGGGCCCAATCGGCCAGACATTGCCCAGAAAGCAAGCAAGTAGGTCCTGAATTCTGACTCTGGCTCCGATCTTGGACCTGGTTCAGAAGACAATGAGATGCCACATGCTGACTCTCCCAGCACGGCAACTGCCCTGTCCGTCTCCAACAATGGTCAGTCGGTGCCGCCAATTACTCGGCCTGCAACCCAGCAACCGACCTTACTAGAAGTGCTTTGCTCAGCACCCGATCCGAAAGTGACAGCTACGCACAGAGACTCAGTGATCGAAGACGAAGTCACTAGACCTTTTGGCCTTACAGCAGACAGGCGCACGTCTCAAGCATCAGCAACTCACATAGCACCGAATGGTCTGCGACCCACGACAAATGGATCAAGTAGAACGCCATCTACCTCAACCGCATTGTCCAACGTGTCATTGCAGCCACCAAACCAATTGACACAGGGTTTGTCAAACAATCTTTCTTAAGGACATGAATCAGCAACATCTCCCCATCTACGACAACTTACGATCCCGCAGCCGAGGGGGCTTTCAGCGGATACCCTGGCAGCATTACAAGCCCCATCTCTTGCGCATGATGCAGCAGCAGGCTCACCTAGTCAACGACTACCTCCATTTCGGCACATGGACGATATAGCGAGATCAGCGACGAACGATCATGAAGCAAGCGGATCTAACAGCATCAGCATTTCGCATCGAAAACCCGTATCGTTAGAAGGATAGTCACCCACATCGATAGTGCGTCAATTGTCCATCAGTTTACATTCTCCGGCAACGCCACTTCCTCCAATAAGTGTCTCTGCGCCCATGAGTACCCACGAATTACCGCAAAGAGGGGACTTGTTCTTACGTAGCTCCGGAGGTACATTTGGTACAGATGCTCGGAGACCTTCGCATGCAGCATCAGACAGCAGTCCTCACATAGCCCAACTGCACTCTGCATCGACACCTCATGTTGTTAGACGTTTTGAGTGCGACTATGCAGACGCAGTATCTCCTCAAGTGAGTGATAAAGACAAGGACGACCCCCAACTCCGAGACGTCCTTTCTCAGCGACCTGAAGTTGGCAGTTGGGGGCGAAGAAAACGTGTAAGCCACTCTCGCCATTGAAACATTATCCTTGGCTCTCTCATCCCGCGGGGGATGTTTCAGTGGGGATATCGCAATACTGATTTCATGTTTGCCTGTCTCTGGTTGCGCTCTTATCTCGACCACACTACCTATGTGGAGTAAGCTTTAGCTCAGCATTCTCTTCTTTACGTTGCTTTTTGCTGAAGTTCTCTTCACGACGAGTAGGCTTTCTCGTGTGCGTGCACTGCTTGTGAAGTACATCAATTTGTGATACAGGCAAGTGAAAGTTCACATACAACAAACCGTCGACTCGCGATACCCGAAAGCATCCGCTGTCCTACTCGTTTTCACGATTCAAGATGGCGAAACCATGGAACTTTTCAGACAGAAGATCACGGAATAAATGGAAGACGATATCGGGGTGTGAGACGTTGATGCGGGGGTAGCTGTGACCGTCCTATTTCTAGTTTGACTGCCTTTCCGGCCTCTGTGTGGTCGCCGCAACCATGCCTGGTTGTTCACGATATCTCAACGCTGGGAAACATGAATGTATCAAGTGGTTCAGAGAACCGTGAGACCTACAACTTACGTCAAGTCGTCAGCACAGCTTGTTGCCAAAAACTATCGCCAGACTGAACTGACCTCGGGAGATGAGATTGCTGGTAATATCGTCACACGAAAGTTAGTATGCAGAACGCTGGACAATAATGTGTAGACGCAGAAACTAGTATTGCTATAGAAGTAGTAACGTGTTCTTCTCTATTCCTCGCCGTTCATGACCTGTGTTGTAGCCAGCCACAACGTGTCACGCTCCGCTGTCAGGGTAGTGTTCACGCACGCAGTTGAGAAATCGTGCCAACCGTCCATCTCTCCGTAGCTAGCCCAGCTCGAACAGAGGTGGTGCACTGCATGCTGAGCAACCAAGCCGCCATCCCAAAACTCTTCTCGTCGTTGCAGTTGGCCAGCCGTAGCACCGCGTCCAGGCCTGCATCCCCTCTGGCGGCTTCAGCCTCCGCAACAGCATCGGCGCCAGCGACGCTTTCCGCGTAGAGCTTGACAACAGGGGGCATCCGCATCATCCTCGTGCCCTGACCCGGCCTGCCTGGAAAGTGGTTTTTGTTGTACTTGAAGTTGCCTGATTCGAAAAGGATGTAGGCTACTAAGCCGGCCCTTTCGCCGAGTGAGGAGATCCCCTGTTTCGAAAGCCGTGTTGGTGTAACGACTCGTATCTGTCGATGCAGCCTTCCATTGCAGCAAGCAGTCTAGTCCGGAGCTTGTTTTGTAAATGGCCTTCCCGTAGTCGCAGACAACGACACAGCGGTAGATCCGACTCGCAATTGCAGGTTTTATCGGAGAGCTCGAGGAAGTGCGCTTGCTGGGCGGCAATGGCAGTCCTGTACAGCTCGAGGATCGCTTTTGTCCACCAGTACTGTTGCTGCTTCTGTCTCTCCGCGAGGCCCGTCGTCCGGTCGTGCTTGGTGGTGGCATTGACTTTTCTGGCTTATAGTTCGTCGCCTTCCTTATGTCCAGGCCTTATTGTACGTTTGCGCGGATGTCGTCGTCTCGACTGCCTACAATGACCGTCTCGTGGTGGAAGTACCTCGCAACGTTCATCATCCCCTTCTCAGTTGCCGCGCGCAGCAGTTCACCCTCTTCTTCGCGCTCCGGATACTGCCATGAATCCTTGACAACAAGCGGCGTGCTAGGGTTTTCTTCTTGGTGGACTTTCCAGCAGGTCGTTGCCCGACCAGTGACGCAAGGCACCCGCTTTATGACCCTGTCAATGACGAGACGCTCTTTCCCGTTGTCCCGCTCGATCTCAACGTACCGCTTGTCTCCAACTGTAATGATCGTCGGGTCGAAGCCCAGCTGCTCCTCGTTCATCCAGAGAAACCCAAGCATTGCAGACACAAACTGCAGTCCATCTTCATTGACATCGAATTGCTCAGAGGCGATGCCCCCAAGTCTGTCAAACTCCCACAGCCGCATGAAGGGTCCACAGAGAGTGAAGCCAAGAACGAAGCGGCGGCTGTCTTAAGCGGCGAGCACCTCTCTCGCGTATCGGCCGAGGTCAAGCCACGCCTTGGACGCTTTGTCAGCCAGCGTGTTGCTCTTGAGCTCTCCAGGTATAAGGATCTGTGTCCACGCCGGCGTTCGGATCGTCCGCAAAGCCAATACCCAGCTTGCGATCGGCGGTGGAGCCTTGCAGAGCCTGATGGGGTTGCGCCAGTGGTCGCCGCCGAATTCTAGACACCGGCCGATGCCCTTTTGCGAGGTCTAACAGCTGGTCTGTAAGCGTGGCGAACCAGCTCAGAACGTCCTTTTGCTTCGTCCTTTTGCTTCGTCCTTTTGCTTCGTCCTTTTGCTTCGTCCTTTTCCTTCGCCTCCCCAGGCCAGCCCTCCCAGCCGCTCTCTGCCCGGAAGAGTGGGCTCTCTCCTTCCTTGCACTTGTCAAACACGGCCACTGCCGCCGGTCTCAGACCTGGCACATCTCCGAAGAACGCTTCGGCGAAGCCGGGTATGCCAACGTACAGGTGTCCCAGCTCCTCCTTCAGCACATCGTCTACGTGTTTGCGGTGCTCCGTCGAGTTTGCGAGGCTGCCCGTGTTGATGGACAGGGGTGTTCGTTGGAAGGACGAGGAAGGGCGAGGTGGAGGCGTCGATTCGGTGACAGCATTGTATACTCTATCCTAAAGTATGTGGTCAGGTTCCTTGTGAAGGGATGCTTGTAGGAGAGGAAGTATTCGTTCGATATCGAAGTCATCGGCGTTGACTGTTGTCATAAATGTTGACAGGCTCTCGAGCCACGGCGGCAAGAATCTACGAGAGGGTAGATGACGGGAGGCTGGAAGGGTTTGAAGAGCGGATACGAGGGCGACTAGAAGATCCTGAGTCTGTGTGCACTTTAGAGGAGTACCTAGTAGGGCAAACTTGCATTACCTTCATTTCCTATTTGACCCAGCACGCGAGAGGATTTGGGAATGCCTATATCCTCATATGCAGAACTGAAAAAGGCGCAAAAGCCATCTAATCCTCCGCCTATCGGTTTAGACTAGATGATCTGTGAACGCGACAGCGTAGGCATCCTTGACGATTCTCCGGTAATTGCGGCGACGCTGCGCATGTGATCGGCCACGACCTACGTGCTTCAATGAGGGCAGGAGAGGCCACCAAGAAAGTCATGTAACATAAGAAGTGACGGTTATACAAGGGAGCAACGAACGCGCAACAGCGCGCGGGCCCAAGGAGGCTAGCCCGCCACCACGTCGGCACGGCACTCCCCGGAGCCTGCTTGGTCTGCGCGTTGCCAGCGCGTTTGACGCTTCTTCTCCAACCATCACCACTTACATCGCACGTCTTTCTTCGTCACCCTTGATCTATCATAGTCGTCTTAGCAATCTGTCCGCAGCTCATATGCCTCTTCGAGGATGTTACGCAATCGCGATCGCAGATCATACAGTCTAAACCGACAGGTGAACCTCTAGACGGCTGCAAAGTCCACAACGACCCGATCCCACACCCGCTCAAAGCGGACGCGGACTCCAAGTCCTAAGAAGACATTGCGCGACTTAGGCATGGTGAACAAGGCACCGAATACCTTTCCGACCGTAGCCGTCTGTCACCGGAGACCTTTTCACACTGGCAGGCTTTGCGCGGCATTTAGCGCGATGTGAAGATCATCCCGGCAGCTGTTGCGCCACGGCTAGAGAACGTCTTCATCTAGGGCGACATGGTTGATCACGATGTCGATCGCAACGGGGTTAAGCTTGAACGAGACTTTGCTCGAGATTCACGCAGAGGCTCGACAGTGCGGACAGCGGGTCACACGAGCACAATGGAACACCAAAGTGCACGACCGGATCCTGCCATGCGCCCTGCGGCCCTTCAAGCCACGTTCTGAATCCATCAACATGTGTGTCTCCCTCACCCGATATGTTTACTTGATTAACCTGTCTCCAGAACTTCAGCAAAATCCATCCCTGACTTCACCCCGCTCTACAAAGATGCTCCTTCTGGCCCTAAGATCGTCAAATTCTCCATCAACCTCGTCCCTACCTGTGGCGTGTCTCTCGAAGCTGCCATTCACACCTCCGCAAACTCCTGCAGTTCCTTTCTCTCAATCAGACGCTCAATGAAGCTTACAGAAAGCCCATCGTTATATCCATCGTGACAAAGAAGGGTTGCTACGAAGAAGAGGACGCCAGTCTCAAGCTGGGCATGTGTGTGGCCGCGTGGCAGAACCGGGTCGCTGCGTTACGACTCACGGAGAAGCTGGTGCACACGCCTTTGCCAGGCTTAATCGTGTTCAGGCATGAGTGGTGGCTGTACTGGGCTGTCAATCAAGAGACGGCTGTGGGCCCTATTGGGTTTCCTATCAGTATTGATTGTACAAGGACTGTGACTGACTGTTATCGATTGCTGGCTGCCGTTCGGTACTTTGTTGGGTATGTGCATACCGGAGGCTTTTCTGCCACGGTTGAGGGAGCAGGTTATGGGTCCTGGGGAAGAAGCGGAGGAGTGGGTTCTCGCATCTTCGTGGCCCGCGATGCACTGTAGACATCTCGTGAAAGCGGACCAGGGATCTTTTGGTTGCCCGATGATGTCTTCTCGTATGCCCCATACTCTTTCTAGAAACATACAAGTGTATTGTGTAGTGGTTGTTGCTGTGCTTCATGCAGGTCAGCGTGTTGACTGGCCCTGATATATATAGTACAATACTGCCATATTGTGCTTGTTGATTATTGTGAGCTATACCTGACTAGCTAGTGAGCCTGTTTTGGTCTCCATATGGGTCCAACCAGATAGCGCTTACTGTACCGGTAGCCGTACACCTTCTTACTTGGTCCACCATTCAAGCGAGTGCTTTCCTGCCACCAACTGTCTCTTCTCATTCATTCCCAACCTACAGGTCTGGAAGATTCCCGCTGGACATTGTACGCAAATTCCTCACTATACGATTCCAAGACTGAAGCGATGTCATACATGCTTCATACCGTTGCGCTCAACGATATTGAAGAACTTGTGCGATACTGCGATCATCCCAGCAATGCAAGAAAACCCTCTCAAGAGGACGATGTTTCCCAATGCTGGCCCCGAAACCGAAGAAGAGGAGATTACGTGGCACGCTAACAGCTTTCGTGAAAGCTTTGAAAAAAGAACCCTGGACCATATTTTCGTAAGGTCTGTATAAATGACAGAACTCCTGTTGGGTTTACTTTGTGGACTTTAGATCAGCCTTGTCCCCGTATTCAGATCGACAGAGATGAGAGCAAGGTAAAGGCCGTTAATATTCCCAGATCGTTGGACATCCACGCTTGGAGGGAGATATCGCAGAAGTTGGCGGCAGAGAAACGAAGAGTACTTAAAGACTCGGCAAATGTTTGGAGTAAGTCTATCTACACAATTCTCTATATGATCGCGGCTAACACAGAATACTTGGGGCTCAACGTGCTGTCATTGAGCCCAGCGCATCAACGTCGAGGATGCGGATCTATGCTTTTAGCATGGGGTTGTGAGCAAGCAGATCGCTATAGTAGAACGAGTTTTGTGATGGCCTCGCCTGAAGCTGTGGAATTCTATGAACGATTCGGGTACAAGACTGTAGGCCAAGTTGTAACAACTCGCGGAACTTTCAGAAGCATATTACGGGCGCCAAAGTGTATAGGATGTTGAATCCTACCAACACGGATCCTTGAAACGACGAATTGCAAATACAAAGAGCAAATTCTAGCCTTCCATGACTTATCCGCAGCTGTGGTCTTGCTCATGACCGCCCTTTGTTGGCCTGTCACCAGCCACTTGGCCCTCGACTGGCGCGCACGACTGTTGGTGATGACGTGCAGGAGCTTACTTGGAACGGAGCTGCCATCATCTAGCACATCGAATACAAGATACTTAGTCGACATAGAGACATAGCTGTGAATATGCGACTGCATATGTTTACATGTGAACAACGAACTAGACATACGAAGTCGTGGGTCTTAATGGCTTCGTGCTATTCGAAGAGTAAAGCGTGCACAGAAGCACGCTTTGATAGACTGGAAGCGATGCCTTGAGAAACCCCCACAAAGATAGATAGTTTTGCACAATGTATAGTAGCGCAACTTTGGTGAGTTAGTTATAACATCGCGTTATGCATCCTTGATAACTCACCTACAACGTGCAACATTCCAATACCTCGCCATCGTGACACCAAGAAGTGCAACCTTGATGGGTTGCCTTTGATCGAAGACACGTGCATCGGCCTGTACATTTTCCAACGCAAGTACAGCAGAGTAGTTTCTTCTCTTTGAGCCACGCAATAAATGCATTAACGCAATCTGCATGCTCTGGGGCTAGGGAAGGCAAGGCGTTGAGGACTTGGGCTAACTGCCTAGGAACCGGTTCGTTCGTTGAGTTGTATCGTGGGATGATGAACCGGAGCTGGTTCAGGACCGACGGTACACGGTCAGTGGTCCATTCCATCCCCCCCATCATCAGCGAGTCCTCACCAGTGAGTACAAAATGCGGAATAAGATATCCAGGCCTCATAATCAGCATATCCCCCGGACGCATTAGCACTGCCTTGAAAAGATCTACAGGGGGGTTCCAACTAGACCCTTCTTCCCCAAACTCTCTTGTTTCTTGTTCACTTAATGGTCGACTTGGCACAAACCACAACTTGAAGCCAGATACTGCTGATACGTACGTCCCGTTGAGCACATCCATGTGGTAACCAGAAGCCGCACCCCTCTCACCAAAGAGCACAAATCTAAGACACGACTCCAAGTCAACATGTTGTAGCTCCGATGTCGG
>Ga0265797_10002086_pt1 | contig 34303 bp, 24 predicted proteins | sample P2T30metagenome_FD_192433 | JGI IMG/M metagenome (GOLD analysis project Ga0265797, IMG submission 192433) | Plant litter microbial communities from East Loma Ridge, Irvine, California - P2 T30 | ecosystem: Environmental > Terrestrial > Plant litter > Unclassified | place: USA: California...
ACCACCACCTTTGTCGAACGATAATTGAACCCCATACTCTTTGTTGCTAGCCAGGCTACAGCATTGCACCATATCGTCGTCCTCAGGCACCCGCTGTCTCCACTCTCCACCCCTCGACTCACACCTCGCTCTTCACACCTCATACCTCACACCTTACCTCACACCTCCTCGATCGTCAATACTCGTAATCTTGTAACAACAACGACTACAAGGAACAGGCTCGCAATACCAACGGATACCCGGTGACAACAACACCCCATTGGTCTGTCCGCTCCAGCTCCAGGATCGGACTGATACCACCTCGGCTCTCCGTTGGACAACCCACCACATCCACCAGCTGTTCCCATGAGATAACGACGTTCATTCTATTTCCCTTTTTCTTAAGAAGAGGCCTCCTGCCTTTGGTTTTGAGCGAGCTAGCGAGTACCCTGCATATTGATATCTTGGATCCCGGATCTTCAACGAGTTGATCACACTGCACCAACCTATACGACAAACACGGCAAGCTCTTCCACACGCTGATACGATACGCCACGACTTGCAATTGTCCTGGCTGGTTCCTGCCGACTCTTGTTGCCTACACTGCTTCACCGAAAGTTCGCGAACCTGCTCCCAGGGCTCACGTGTTTCCACGCGGTAGCCACCTGTTCTCCTTTGGCGGCCTAATTCTGACATTTCGCCTACTGGCCTCGTGAGGTTGCTTCCGCATCCTCCTCCCACGCATCACACGTCGCCGTCAAGTCCTCCCAATGGCCTGTTTGCGAGATGGCTTCATATCAGACAAGCTTCTCGATAATAGGTTTATAACCGTCTCGCCTCTCAACCATGGCTCATTCGGCTTGGTCTTCCGCGCCAGGGACACTCTCACCAAGCAAGACGTCGCCATCAAGTGCATCACCAAGCCTGGCGCTGAAGAGAAGTCTGCCTGTCCTGCGACCTACGCCATCGACGACCACTCTCAGGAGTTGGAGATTCACCGCAAGCTTCCGTACCACAACAACATCGTCAATCTGGTTCACTCATTCGAGACCGAGAACCACCAATACATTGTCATCGAACTCTGCAGCAATGGCGATCTTTACGAAGCCATCCGCGCCGAAAAGGGCCCGCTCGAGACCGAGCACGTCCGCGACTTTATGCTGCAGCTGATCGATGGCATTGAGCACCTCCACCTCAATGGTGTCTACCACCGCGACCTCAAGCCGGAGAACATCTTCCTGACGTCCAATGGCTCCATGAAGATCGGTGACTTTGGCTTGGCTACCACCGAGCATTGGTCTACTGAGTTCGCTGTGGGTTCGGACCGCTACATGGCACCGGAACAATACGATGCGTCTGTTTACGGCTATGGTTATTCGCCTGCCGCTGCCGACGTCTGGGCTATTGGAATCGTGCTGTTGAACATTCTGTTCCAGCGCAACCCATTTGCCTACCCCACCGACAAGGATCCGTTGTTCTCCGACTTCGCCGCCGACCGTCAGAACTTGTTTGATGTCTTCCCGAACATGTCCCAGGACACGTTCAACGTCATCAGGCACTCGTTGGCCCTGGACCCGGCCAACCGTTCCCTCAGCGCTGTGCGTGAGGCTCTGAAGTCGGTCGTCAGCTTCACTACCGATGACGAGTCGCTTGACGATTTCTGCACCGAGTCTCCTTACGACGCTCCGTTGGCGACCCACGCTCGCGAGCCGCTTCGCACGCCGTCGATCAGCACGCCAATCTTCAATGGCGACTCGTTCCCGTGGCACCATGCTCTGCAGACCACTCCCCAGGTCGCTACCCGCCAGCTGTCTACAATTAACGACAACGAGTCCGAACTGTTCCCCGGCTCTGTCCAGTCCAACAAGTGGAAGTATGGCGATGTCGACTCGGCTTCGTTGTCTTCCAACCTGGACTCCGGCCTCGGCATGTCCTACAAGTCCTCTCCATCCATCAAGTCTGTCGTCCCGAAGTCAATCAACAACTTTGTCGGCTCCCTGCCCATCAGCTTCACCCGCAAGAACACCGGACCTTATGGCGGTGGCAACCCATTCTCCAAGAGCTGGAGTGACCTTTGGGATGAAGAAGAGGAGCTTGCTCAGGAGGGACGATCTTCGCTTGAGGAGCTCGGTATGGACATTTCGCGCGTGAGCACCGTCAAGCCAAGCACTCCCCAGCTTTCTGTCATTATGGAAGATGGCCGCGGTAGTGTGACGCCTCGCCAGGCTCATGCTGTACTGGCTACGACTGCCCCGTCCGGCACTTCGTCACCTATGCTGCAGGAACAGGCACCTGAACTTCCCAAGCAGCGCTCGTCGTCCATCCTTGACAGATGGTCGGTCCTTGGCAACTTCCGTCGTGCAAAGCACCACGATGTTGTTCCCACGCCTGCCGACCCTGTTCCTGCTGCACCTGTCGTACCCGTCGCACCTGTCGTCTCCGCGCCTGTCATCTCAGCGCCTGCTTCAGCACCTGCTCCGGCTGCGCAAACGCCGCCGCAGAAGAACAGATACACCGACGCGCTCAACAACTTGACTCCGTTCGGCAGCAGTGCTAAGAAGTCGGAAAAGAAATCTCGTGAGCGTGCAGGTAGCTGGCGCCAGGGTGCTACACCTGTGTCAAGTCGTCTGCGATCAGCTTCGACTTCGACGTCTCGCAACTGGGATCGCAAGGAAAGGGAACACAGCCCGTCTCAGGTCCCTCCTGTTCCGACCGTCCCGGAGACTTGGTCCCTTGACAACAACTGGCGTGACCACAAGCCACGTGCGATGACTTCGAAGGTCAACGCTTTCCCGACCGACGTCTCGATGCCTATTCGTTCTCGTGGTCTCCGAAAGCAGCCTAGTGGTCACTTCGACTTCTTGGATGAGAAGGAGCTTGACCTCTTCATGCCCGCATTCGACAGCGACGACGACGACATCGACCTCATGGTCGGTGGCTGGCACAGCGACGTACATGTGTAGACCCTGCACATGTCAGTCGCCAATACCTGGATTCACTTCATTACAAACAACCTTTACCCAACTTCCGCAGACGCCTTTTGCAGCTCCGCAGGGCAATTCAACAACCGACTGTTTTTGTTTCCTTTACTACATCTGGGATCCGGCGCTTTACCATTCTCCAGAACTGAGTGGCTTGAATTGCTTTTTTTATTTCCTTTTTCCCTCTCATATCTCATGGAAACCGGCGCAAAAAACAAACGGCCCCAAGCACTGCCAAGGGCAAAAGAAAGTGTGATGATACCAACTCTACTTATGAACTTACCAGAACCCGCAAACAACCAAAGTCAATATCTGTTGTGGCTCTGGGTTTTTCCCCCCAGCGAGTCTCTTTTCTTGTTTCTTTTATTTTATTTGTTATTCGCGGCATGGAAGAAAGCGGAGGATACGGGCAGGCATACATGGTCGAGGATTGAGGAGGAAAGAAAGAGAGAAAGGGAAAGTGCCACATGGTGGCAGGCAGGCAGACACACACACCGATGATGTGTTGTGGCAATTATTAGCTCTTAGTCGGCTCGTTAGGTCGAGTCTGTCCTTCCTTCCTCGTATGAGGATGGGGGAGGACGCCAGAATGCAATCGAGGATTCTGTTACCGGCGCTCTCTCTCGAGGTTTGAGAGGGGGTCGTGACTATTGGCTACAATCATCTTCCCGTTTTCTTTTTGTCATTTCCCAATGGTCTTGTATGCAGTGAGAGGGGTGAGTGATGGTTTGTACAGGTGCGGTCGTGGGTTGGGGAGTCGTCGGTTGAAATACATCGATGTGACTTGTCGGCCGAGCTGTATGTACGCGTGTGTTTGATGGTCGGAGATCCGAGTGCGATGGCTCTGTGTAGTCTTCCTCGTGTGTGTGTGTGTGCGAGTACCGCCGCTGAGACGAGTTACGTGGTAAGTACATGTGCATGTAGGTGCGTAGACTACGTACTCGCGAGGATGGAACGTCAAAGAGGTTCTTTTTTTTCGCATCAAACCTTAGTATCTTCACAGGTATTCCGAGATTTCAAGAGGACTGCACACGATATGGAGCGAGAAGGGTAAGCGAGGTGGACTGTAGGAGGTTCCCACATGTTACTCTTCCCCTCGCTGCTGGGTTGGTGTTCGATTTTCTTGGATTCGGATTGGATGTTGGAAAGAACTTCTGACCGTTGACTGATTCATTTCCATGTAATGTTGTCGAGTTTGGACGTTAGAGACATCTATAGACGTTGGCTTCCAATCGATTCACATCGTTGGTCTGAGTTTCCATAATGAGTATAGGTTTTGGTGGTTCGCTTTGACAGTCCTTATGGTTCGGCGGTGCTCATTGAGCGGACTTTAGCTGGAGATGTTGCAAAGTCGAGTCACGCATCTCTTGACGCCCTACGCACGACAATATAGTATGCCGAGCTAGAATATATAGCAGGGATATCGTAAAATGATGTTTCGTATTTCTTGTATCTTCAAACGACAAAGAAAATGCATGTTCCGTCGTTTGTTCGATCATGATCGATCGATAAATCTAACCCTACTAACCCCAAGTCGGAGGTGATGCTGTTCGACGAGTCTGAGTCGAGTCGCATCGATTTGGATCGATACCAGAAGCTCAATCGAGATCAGACGGAAGGTGTTTCCAAAAACACCATTCGATCCTGTGAGTCAATGCCCGTAGTAAGGTATATGTTCTCCTCTTGTGTCCTCGTCGTCCACTGGTCCCTCATCTCTCACGCAAAGGTTGGATGATTATAAGTGTTGCGATCGGAAAATCATCATCCAATAGGTCTTGTGGTCTAGTGGTTACGATTCTCGCTTAGGGTTCCATCAGAAATCAATTGCGAGAGGTCCCCGGTTCGAGTCCGGGCAAGACCCGTTCTTTTGCCCATAGTCAAGATATCTTTTTGTCGACATTGGTGGTGTCGGTATTGTAGGGAAGGCGCGCGAGACGCAAGTGAAATTTTGCGGCTTGGGGGAGTCGAAAAGCGGGACTTTTGTCGCTGTCCAGCTAGGGCTTGGCGGTGATTTTTATTGCACTAGGAAGTCTGGATACAGTTGTAGAAGTTGGGCGTAAGTGGGAGAGAGTGTGCAGCCATGTTTAGACTATCATGTGTACATCTCAGTTTATCAGAGTATCTCGGAACGGTTCGAGTCCAAGTGCATGCCGCACACCGGTTCGAGTCCGGGCAAGCAGATGTAGTTCGCTTTGTAGGACGCACGATCAGTGTTATTGATCACTGTAATTGATCACTGTATTGCTTATGATAATAGGGACCACGATGATGCATCATGTGTTCAGTACTCAAACGGTCGCATCACTTCTTTGACCAAGTCGTTCGAGGCTCCATTCTGGCGGTAGTTCAATTGGATAGGAGTCTGAAGATAGGCGCGATCTTCAGAACTCGAAAGATACCGACAAAGGATGAGCACAGTTTCACGCGACATTTCGCCTCGGCAATGGTCGGTATCGGCTGTGGTATTGTTTGAATTACATTCAGCTCGGCAAGCGTCAACAGCTGTTCATTCGTTGGCTCTCCATACAGTGACCCCGTTGCCTTCAACGCCCGCAAAACACCTCCTCCTCTCGGCTCGTCGAAACCAAAATAACCCAAAAACACCACAATGGCTGACGAACTCCAAAAATCAAACGCGAGACACTGACACGGCTGAACAGCAAAAGAATAATTTCCGAATCGGGGAATTGAACCCCGGCCTTGTCGGTTCTGGTCTTCTTTTGAAGAATGAGAGCGACAAATCCTAGCCACTAGACCAATTCGGATTGATGAGGATACCGCCAGCATCTGGGTACATGTAGCCCGGCATTGAGTGAGCTCTATCATCACAACGCTCCAGACCGTTGTCGCGTAGGCAGCATGTGCAGAACAGATCGAGGAGGTGGATGAGTCCGGTGAAATTAGTATAGTTGGGTACTTTCATGGAGGCCTGACGATCGAGCGAAGGTGGGGTGAGCAGCCTCAGACCAGCAAAGAGATCTGTTTAGAGTTGCTGGGAAGACTCGAGGACCGGAGGTTGAAGACGCAAATTTCAGGTTGTTGATTGTAACAGCACTTTCAATTGTGGGACCAGAAACAGCGTATTCCCTCCCAAAATCGTCGACCAGTTCAGAGCCAGATGTAACGGAATCCTAGTGACCGAGAATGCTGTGTGGAATATCTGAGGCAAGCAGTTGGATCTGCCTGGAGGCGAGGCTTTCAACTGTAGCCGACGATGTTGTTGTATGGTAATCCGTCCGCTAGCATACAGCGTGTACCTTGAAGGAAGTATACGATGGCGTAGCATTCGGCCTCCAGGAATGTGTAGCATGCTTTGTAACCTTGCCAACATGCAACTCGTTTCTTCGTTGTCGAAACTCTGCCTAGCTTCTGATGTTCGGTTGTAAGCCAGTACTTTCGTCAAAGTCGAACGTGTGTGGACGGTGTGCAAGACTCAGCATTTTTGACTTCAGGATGCTTGGTCTTCTGCACACCGTATCGTCTCGAATTCCCTGTTGTACTGTACGCCTCAACAGCACGACCCTCTTCAACTCTCACTCTTGCCAATCTCGCCCATAACGACCTTGACAACCGCGCCGAAAGCCTCCATCTCCTCCTCTACAGTGCCACCCTGAACACTATCCCTGAAGCTCGCGCTGTTCCCAACGTAGCAAGCGCGGCCTGTCTTCCTCGCAAGCAACTTCGCCAGGCGCTGGGTGAAGTCAAGAGTATGGGTGATCGAATAGATCGGTGTGCTCAGAGGCTGGCTGGGATTGTAGCGATCGGGCAAGGCGTAGACAAAGGAGCCGAGAGGAGTTGCTTGAGAAGCGTTTTCGGGCGTCGTCGTTGTGACGAAGAGGAGAATGGTGGTTGCGTGAATGGTAAGCTGTACGTGGAGCTGAGTGTGTGGGTTGGAGGGTAAGGTGAATGCGAGTTCGAGTGGTTTGGCGTTTGTTGAGTTGGTGCCGTTCACGACAGGCTGTTCGACGGCAGGAGCTGCCATTACATGAGAAAAGCTGTGAATGTGTTCAAGTGTGTGGTGTCCGCGATCTAAACATGTGAGGTCATGTCGATGTATAGGCGGCGGGGGCCTCTTGGCGGGGAACTTTGGATTCAACGCCAACACTAACACCAACCTCTTTCCTGCCTCTCCACCGGCACAGCACCAGACGGCAGTAAAGGGCAACATGGCTACCTCACCATCTGAAGTTGATCCCATGTCAGACCCAGAAGAGCGTCGTGTCCTTTACAGCACTCTCGACTCCTTCAGGTAGGTCCTTTTCCTTGACCTTATCTAGCGAACATGACACTCGGTGATCGCTGGCTCTCAATACAATCAACGCACCCATATACTGTGATTTTCAGTATTGGAGCAGTACGGTACCATCAACTTCCACGGCCCGACGATCTTCTCACACGGAACCCTTCATAGACAATACCGGCAAGCAGCACACTACAATGTCACCCATCTACGCCGCCAGGCTTTCTACAGCCTTCCATCAGCCCACGTGGACATGCTCTCGGAACCTCCCTTCTCAATCCCGCAGACCTTTCGCGATGTAGACGATGCAATTGACTCGAACGCGAACATCGCCGAAGCCATGCTCGAAGCTGGCCTTTCTATGTACGGCATCGACCCTCAAGATGAATCATGGCATGGGACAGCTACACCTCGCGATATGGACAAGGCTCGATCGACTATACGCCAGCTGTTCCGAGACTGGTCTGCCGAAGGGCACAAGGAGATAAGCACCGTCTTGAGTGTCATGCAAAGTCTTTTGCACGAGTTCCTACCGCCATTGCCGACCTCTCAACTGCATGAACATCGCGTGCTAGTTCCCGGTGCAGGACTCGGTAGGACTGTCTTCGACTTGACGGCTAGTGGCTATTCGGTAGAGGGCAACGAGATCAGCTACCACCAGCTGATTGCGTCGAACTACATGCTCAACTGCAGTCAGCAAGCAGGACAACACAAACTCTACCCGTTTGCACTGAGTTTCTCCAACCACCTGAACAGAGCGAATCAACTGCGTGCTGTGAATATTCCAGATGTTCACCTAGCCGAGTATCTTGAAGAACGACAGAAAGAGACTAGCTCGGAGCTGCCTTTCGGTGAGCGCATGTCGATGTCTTCCGGCGACTTCTGCGTCCTTTACCGTCAAACAAGGTACCAAGACAGCTTCGCTGCGGTATCTACCTGTTTCTTCATTGATACGGCACCTAATGTGATCAACTACATCGATACAATCAAGTACTGTCTTGCACCGGGTGGCATTTGGGTCAATGGCGGCCCGCTACTGTGGCACTTTGAAAACACGCCAACACCAGCGGAGAGAGAAAAGGAGAGGGCGGCTGAAGGGCGCGAGACTGATGGCTCTGATGCGACCCAGGGAATCGGAGAGCCCGGCTCCTTCGAGCTGTCCAACGACGAGGTGGTGGCACTGGTACAGCGTTGCGGCTTTGAGATCTTGAAGCATGAAGAGCGATCTGGCGAGATGGCCGGCTACATCATGGACAACCGCAGCATGCTCACCCACCAGTACCACCCATCCTTCTGGGTGGCAAGGAAACTATGAAAGTCCCAACGAACAAGACATCAACACATCTCTCCCTCCATCAGTAGTATCTGTTCCACTCCTCCGTCCCACCAATACCACTCCTCTTCACCAACCCAACACCAATCGCCCTCCTCCCTTCCACCAACTCTCCAATCCCCAGAAACAACCCAACATTCCCGCCACTCCCCAGCACCGCAACGAAATGCCGCAAACACGCAAACCGCCAACTCCACTCCTGGTGGAAATCCCAGCAAGGCGTGACGTACCCGAAAGCCAGTCCATCCGCAAGACCAAGGTTCGCAGTGATGTTCTTGTGTAACTCCGCGCCCACTACGGCCGAGAACTTCAGGGCTGCGAGTTCTAGCGCTTGCATGAGGTTCTTTCGCGAGAGGCGGCCGTCGATTACGGATGCGTAGGTTGTGTTCCAGACGGTGGATTCTTGGTTGGTGTCCCATTGGGAGGCGTTGATGAGAGAGTGTAGTAGGTCGCGGGGACCTTGTGGCCTGGTCGTCGTCCATTCGTGTGCCATTCTCCGTGTGCCCTTGGGGTCTGTAATCTGCAAGGGAGAAAAGCTGGGCGTTGGTGAGAGGGCTGATGGTTGGATGGCTTATCATGTTGGACGGTAATAGATCTGTCATTATCTCAGATGACGGCCGTTACGACGGCTGCGTGTGTTGGATCGATCTGGTGACAAGATCGGGGAGGCTTGCTCTTGTCATTTGAACTTTATGGTCTTCGATACGTTGTACATAATTCATCGTTTGGATCATGAAGGTTGGATCTGTTTCCATCAGACCACATGTTGATCACCACCGATTACTCAGTATGGAGGAAGCAAACACGCCGTGGCTATTAGGAAGTACTACTCTGGTCCACCGGTGGAAGTTCATCAATTTGACCGAGTCAGATGACCTGCTGGCGATGTTTGTCAATCTTACTGCTGAGTTGGTCGATTGGTACATAACCCCAACCCTAACCCTGACATTGGCCAGTCCAGAAACCTTTGCCTCTCCTCAAGTCCTTGGGTTGTACTTTTACGGGCTGTCGATCGTGATTTGCGGCATGATGGGACATCAGGACATGCACAAGGTTGTATGCGCTGTCGATTAATATGTCGTGGCTTAACTGGATCGTTTCCTCCGTTGACGTCGAAAGTTGACCAACGAATTGCTGGACGCTAGGACCAAACCATGTGATAAAGAAAGGCAAAGAAGCACGGTGACCAAAAATGTGAATTAGAAGGCAGTAAACTAAAATACAATAATTTGAATCAAACTCCGCTCGCTCGCTAGCCGTCTGTCTGTCTGTCTGTCCTGTCCTGTCTGTCATCCTCTGTCTGCTGTATCTAAAGCTGACGAGCTCTTTTGGGTGGTGTTGTTCTCGTTGAACGAAAGGCAGGGGTATAGTACAATCTTTCTCCAAAATTTATTAGGAAACCCTCACTGCACGTCGTCTGATCCTCCGGTTCGTTCGTCCGTCCGTCGTATTTCTTCCAGTCCCCAACACACTGCTATCCTAATTGCACGCCAACTCCCACTCCCACTCCCACTTCAATCCTAGCGCCCTCCCGCGAAGAAATTACGGAAATTCCCCGGCGGCGGCGGTGGCGGCGGAACATGCTGCTGATTCGGCCCTCCAGGCGGAAACGGCGGCGCCCCCCAAGACCCTCCGGGACGTCCCTGGGACATGGCGAAGTGATCGATGGGCTGAGCCGTCGGGACAGGCATTTGCTGCGGCTGGCCGTACATTGGAGGAGGCGGTCCACCGGCCCAGTTGAGCGGCTGCATGAAAGAACCGGCTGGAAAGGTTGTCGGAGGGCCAACGGGACCTTGCTGTTGGAAATGCGGCAGTGGGTGGTGCAATTCCGAAGCGCGGCGGGTTGGAACGTTGCCGACGGAAGGTCGACGGTCGTGGTGGCTTTGTGAGCTGAGGCGGCGGTCGCGGCTTTCTGGTCGTGGGAGGCCGTGGGGCTCGGAGTGGCGTGGGAGCATGAAGTCTGCTGTGTTTGGCAGTCCCGCCACCTGCCTAGCACGCGGAGACAAGGCGGTAAGACCGTTGCGTGCATCGAGATCCCTGCGGTGTTGCTCGTCGGCTCTGAGTTCGCTGGTAGAACGGGGACGCTGGGCCGTAGAGCTGGCAGTGGAGGCGCGTGGACGAACATCGCGGGACCCATCGAGCGCCTCATGCGGATCATCCTCACGGTTACGCTTGCCGCGCGACGGGCGGAGGCCAGACTGGCGCCTGGTCATGCCATCGCGCTCGCTGACGCTGGTGATGGGCCCTCTCCAGCGCTCTTCAATATCGGACAGCGGTGGGAGTGAGGACGTGTTCCTCATCTAGGAGACAAAAGGTCAGTAACTTGGATGGGTCGTTGACTTGCGTGGACGGGACTTACTGCTTCTCTGCGAGCTTGCTCGCCATCGTGTTGGGCCGTTTGCTCGATCACTTGTGTTCTGAGCTTTCGCTTCTCCTCATCGCTTAATCCATATCCTCCAATTCTGCGAGACACTTCGTCCACGATCTGGCAAGCACGGTCGGGATTGAGCTTGCCTCCACCATCCAGGATTTCCCGGAGTACCTCTATTGGCTGTGCAGGCAGACGAGATGGAGCGGGCTTGATGCGCTCGTTGTCCGTTTGCTCAGCAGGCTTGGCAGCAAGCATCGGCTTGGTATCGACACCACGGGGCAAACCTGCAGTAGGCAAGGCCGGCGGCTCTTCCGATGGGCGCACGCTAGGCGACAAGAGCGAAGAAATCGGGAACTGCCCAAAACCCTGAACCGGGCCTCTGTTCTGCTCAATCGCAAGACGACGGAATGGACTTGGATTGTGATTAGGTTGCGTAGCAGCCGAACGCTCAAGAATTGACTGTGATGGCAAGGGAATGCGGCCCTGGCGAGGAGATTGGGTTGGAAATCCTGGCACGGATGGGGAGGTCATAGGCACGGCCTGAGGTCTTTGAGAACGCATGGCTGGCTTCCCGGCGAGTTCAGCGAGTGCGTTCAACGGCGCCAGCTCAGCAGCAGTCGGCTGTGGTGGGAGCTTTGGCGGTCGGGGCATGTTGGACATCCTCTCGTATTCAGCAGCGACATCAGCCAGAGCGGATGTGATTTGAACATTTCTCCTGTTTTCATCTGCGGCCTCGCGAGCGCCACTATCCATGACAGTGAAAGTTGTAATCGCTTCTGGAGCGTAGGCTTGGAGAGCCTCCCACATGTCGTTACGACGCTGTAGATCGTCGACTCTACGCTCAGTCTCCATAGTAAAGCGACTTCTAGAGTCGTACCTCAGGTCAAGCGCGTTCGAACGTTTGAATCGGTAAGCCGTCCTCTTAGGACGTGGAATCACTCCGTCTTCGTCGTCCGTCTCGTGACCTGCCTTTGCTTGATCGCGCAGCTTGGCTCTGTTCACCTGGAGCATGTTATACTCCAGATTCACGAGCTGCTGCTCTTTGATGTCTACGAGGAAGTTGCGACATCGATTCTGCCGCGAGAGTCTCTCTGCCTCGTAGCGTTGTGTTAGTTGTTCGTGGTTGAGTCGCTGAGCGCTGAGCACCTGCTGCTTGCGCCTAGCGAGCTGCTCGTCAAGTTCTGCCATCACTGAGTCGTACTCTGTGACCTGCGCATGGTGCTGTTGCTCTGCCTCCAAATCATCAAGAGTGATCTGAGCAAGCTCGCCGAGGCAGGCCTTCATAGATCTTGTGACCTGTCTGTAGAACTGCTTGATCTCCAATTGACGCCTCAAAGCAGCTTCAACATTGGCATTAGAGTGAGCCGCCCTGCGTCGTCCACCAGCGAAGCGGCGCTTGGTTGTCTTTTGCACCGGCGCGTCGTCCTCCTCGTAATCGTAGCGGGTCGCGTCTGCGTCGTCATCCATGTTCTCCATCAGAGAGTCTTGAAATTCAGTGGCTGGTTCGACGTCGTCGTCATCCTCAGAATTAGTGAGTCCCATGGCCGTGGATGGCTTGGTCCTGGCTGGCGTCAAATCTCCAACAGCAGGCGAGGCTGTGGTTGCTGGGGAGACTTGTCTGGTGGCCATCGGTGTCGCATCAGTCGACATTTCAGGTATAGGTAGATCGCGAACAGCTTGAACGTCCGATGTAGAACTCTCAACAGAGGCGTCTCTGCTCTCGAAATCCCTTGTTGAAGGCAGCGGATTGACGACTCCTGTCCAGTCGCTCTCATCGACTGACTGGTAGGCTTCATTTGCTTGGCGATTCGTCTCGACGGATCCGAATTGAGCGTAGTCACCAGCACCTTCGTCTTCGATATCAGCACCGTTGGCGACTTCGTCCTCATGCTGCATTCCGTTGGCTTGATCTTTATCGGACCGGATTGAAGCTTCGTCGCGTCCACTCCCGCTGTGAGTCGCGGGGACATCAGGCGATTCAGCGCGTTTCTCACCATTACCCTTTCCATTGTCGAGATGAGAATCGATGGAATCTTGACTAACATCGACATCTGTCTGCGTGGCAAAAGCGCCAGCAGAAGAGGTCTGGCTTCCATTCGCCAGATCTGGACCCACACCGAACAGGCGGGAAGAAGCCTTACCAGCACGCATGGAGAGCTCCTCTTGATCAAGAAGCGACATTGTGCTTCGTTGTGGGGATGGATCCACGGTACGCTGTCGCTTTGCAGGAGGCTCAGAGTCGAACCTGGAGTTGGGTGTGGCCACGGAGATGTTGTCGAAAGAAGTTCGACGGCTTTCGTCGTGATCGTACTCGTCATCTGGATACATGTCCGTATCGTGGGTAGACTTGGCCGCCTTTCTTCTGGTGGTCATGTGCAAAGGGATAGTTGGGTCAAATCGGCCTGGCCGGCCAGGTACGCGTCTGCCTTTGACACCCGGCATTACAATCAGGGTATGACACTGTCTGGATTACACGACATCAATTAGCAAGCCGATTTTGGACGAGTGATGGAAGTTGATTGCTGGCGCACCAAGAGAGGAACAAACCCTGAGATTTTGCAGCGATCGCCACGCGCAGATGTGTGCGCACTCGACAATTAGAAACGATCTCACACGCAGGTGATGTTATAGCTACAGGCCGTTAGCGACGTCTGCTCGGAGGCATGTGTGCGAGGCATCGATGTTGATGTGGTGGGTTGTGTGATGCTCGCGTAGTGGATGAAATTGCTCGCGAAGGAGGTTGCACGCAAGCCGGATCGTGAAGCTTGGGAGGCGCGGCGGCTCCGGCAACGGTCGTGATCAGAGGACAACGAGAGCGACGAGAACAGACACGACGCTCTTCAGCAGACGGAGACATACCTGTTGTTGCGTCGGAGTAGTGAGGCTTTGCAGTGATTAATATGCGAGTGTGTTTGCGGTCGAAGAATAGAGTAGGTAGCCTTTGATGGCTAGCCCCGTGTCTCACGAGGACAATCAAGGACGACCAGGCGTGCTGGTCAGTTGATTAGACGATGGCTGATGAGCGACAGCAGCAGAGATACAACGAAACGATGCAGGGGCAAGAGGCAATTGATGTGCTGTCGTCGATTTGTCGCACGTAGCATCGATATGTAAAGGTCGCTGGCTGCTGTTCTCTTCTCGCGCCGCTGGCCGCCAGCCCAGTTCGGGGACCCAGCCAATCAAATCCCGCCTTAGATTTTGCCCTTGCCCCAAAAGCCAAGGCTATACAGTACTTGAGAAAAGGTACTGTACGTCAACAAATCATGTCAGACCGAGGATATAACTTGACGAGGAGAGATTGTTATCATCTGAAAGATGTGTGCTATACTCTTGCTACCTCACTACATTCATTCACATGCTGATTGTGGTTTGCACAGGATCATTACATATTGCACGTCAGCATCCTGGCTCGGAAATATTGCGGAGTTGCCGTGGAAAAAGGTACACTACTACTACTGGAATCAGGTACTGTGCGACGACAAGCGACGTGGATGATTATTTCATTTCGTCGCTCAATGAGGTGCTCGGTGATGTTGAGTCTTACCTCTCGGTTGATCCACACGAAAGACTGAGGTCTCGGTATCGTATGCTCCCTTGTCAAAACCAGTACATACTCCATGATCGATCCTTCCAACGCGCTCAAGTCGACTGCCTGTTTCTGTCATGCTCACCCTGCGATACATGTGTAGACAGTATCAACTGCGGATGCCCAAGTCAGACCGACAGCATTGTGTCTAGTTGTGAGTTGTAGCTGAGATGTCTGAGCGCTAGATTCGAGACCTTCCTTGGAACATACAGACAATCCGTTCACATTTAGCAGTGATGGTTTGAGACTCGCAAGACACTGAAGTCTATACTTTGATATTCCAGTCCCTTCGATGTTTGATGTGAGGGACCGAAGCTGCCTGGGCATGTCCAAGACGATGATGGTCCACACGGCGTGTATCATCGCTCAACGAGACAGCCTTTCGTGATGGCAGGCGATAAGGAAAAACAGGAGCGCATACACGAGTTTTGCCATGCGCACACTGTGGAAAGAATACATCTTCATCAAGTACAAGTCTTTCTGACTCCACCTCGTCAAGTGAATCGACGTAGTCTATCGGAATGTCAGCTTCCAAGTCATCACCATCACAAGAGGCACTCGGCGGTGAACATCCCAAGCCAGCCAGCCCAAGCGGGAAATCTCGCCGACAGTCGCGATGCAAGCGAAATACGCCACACGGATCAATTTGCTACAAATGCATGAACAGCACCCGACAAATCATCCCATCCCATCGCAATTCATCAAAATGTTGAATAACGAATTCATTTTGGCAGTATATGATATCGAATATCAGCACCGAATTGTTGTCTCGTCGAAAGTCTTTGAAGCGTTACTCAACAGTGTCAACACACACTACGAGCGTTCAACTCATCAAAGGTACATCGTCATCTACAAGTAGTGCATGGCAGATGTTCAAGATTTCAAAGGAATCTCGCAAATCATGGTACATGCCCGTCATCCCACATTCGCAATCGACAACGACACTCTCATTGCCACGTTTTCTGAAGGTCGAGACCCTTGGAGAGATTGGATCGTCATCTCCCACTAACGACAGTGATACATGGATTGAAACAAAACCGCTGCGACTCTGCTACTGCGAGTCTACGACTCGACTTTTCCTTCGAAGGAAGGCGGAGGCCGCTGGGCCGGGGTCGGAAATAGTGTAGTAGCCGTTGCGAGGTGTCTTCGAGAAGTGGTGGAAGTGGACGGGGCTTGCGGCGACGATGGAGAACCTTGTAATTCAAGTGCTGAACTTGACGATTGCGGTGTTGTCGATGTTATTGTCGCACGACCCGACAGGAGGGAAGTCGAGTCGTAGTACGAGCAAGTATACATATTCTGTGTAGCGTGACACACTCAAGATGCAGCATCATTATCCATGTGACAAGCCCTCGATTTCCAAGGCTAGAACCAAACACTGCAATACATCACACCACAGACGGAAACATGGATGTTTCAATGCGACGTTGGCTCTAAGCCTGTCTGTGTCGAGGCTAAAATTGTCAAACACAACGCCCAAAGCGCAGGGCGAAAAAGAACGAACGCTGATGATGAGACCTGTAATCCGGTGAAGTCATTTTCGATTATGATTGCAAGGTTGGCCCTACGTGTTGTTGTTTGTACTACAGATCGAGTCTGTGTATTACTGTGGTGACAGGAACTACTATGTTGAAGACCAGGGGCCCCTGAAGGCGACAAGTCGAGGCCTTCTTGGGACCTTCACATTTGGACAGGCAGTAGTGGTAGACTGCAGTAATAATCAACAATCGCGGCGGCTCACAACTCCACTCATCACTGGTGGACTGGTGGACTGGTGGAGTGGTGTAATATCGGGGCGATCGCAATCCCCAGACGGCGTGACAGGCCAAAGGCCGCCTTGCCGTCTATTAATGTACAGTACATTTATGAGCGGTTCGCAGCGGGCGTGAAGGAGCGGCAACGGTGCGCTAATAATCAGCGTTGGAGGTTTAGCGGTGGCCTCTTACACGCCAACACGCCCTTCCACGCCTTCTTACTCGTGTGATTGAGGGGCTAGCGCCGGCAGCGTCCCGTTGGTTAATCTCCGGCGTCTCCATCCTCTCCTCAGCGAGTCTGAGGGCTGAGCCCACGCGAGCCAGCCCAGGAGAACAAAGTCGTGTCGGGGCCTCGCCCTTCTGCTGCCAACTCTTCCCTTGGTCTCGACGAACTGTGTGCGACGTTACTGCTATTGCATTCACCATCCACCATACTCTCTCCTTGTTAATCACCTCCTTGCTCCCTGAGCGTCCGTTCTTTCCCCCCCTTTGTGTCTCCATTTTGCAAACTAGGCTTCACTCTTTCGCCTCAGTCCGACCAGCCAGTTTCAATCTGACACAGGTATGTTTGGGGAATCATGCCTTCATGCACCTCGCCGGGGATGTCACCCATATCACCAGACCCGTCCGACTCGTGTAGTTTGAAGGGGCTTCCGAGCAAGAAATACCACATGTCTGGAGAGTCTTGAATCTGACGTGCAATCGCAACAGTCCGCTCGTTACCTTACCCAAACCCAACCACAGCCCTATACCGGATACTTGAGACGATCAACCGCAGTGCAGCAGCAACTACTCCTACTCAACTCAACTCAACTCAACTCAGCTCGACTTCACTCAACCAAACTCAACACCGCCCATCATGCCTTCCCGTATCAACAGCCTCTTCGCGCGCGATCATCCTGATGAAGCACAACTCAGCCAAACGATCATCAACCTCCTTGTCGCACTCCTGGTCCTTCTGGTCATCTCCATCTGCATGTGCGGCGCACTCCTCTTCTTCCGTCAACGCCGTCGCTCGCAAAAAGTCCACCACGGCCTTCCCATGTATAACGACAACGGCAAGCGCATCTCCGCCGGCTCACTCGCCTCTTCATTCCGCCGCTCCTTTGGCAAAAACTCAGAATCCATCTATGTCATTCAGGAGAAACAGAACCTCATCGACAACTCCGAAGAACCCCGCCGCAACAGTGGCATCCCCGAGATCCGCCTCACATTCCCCGAAGAGTACGACTCCGACGGAAAGCGCACTTCTGGACGTTGCGTCGTCGTCCGCGTCAGCGAAAGCGGTGTCGGCCTCGAGCCTGTCCAGGAGAAGTGCCCTGCTTACAAGTCAAGCGAAGGCGAGCGTTTCCAGTCGCTCGACCTCGACCGCGTCGGCGGCCTCACCGAGAAGGCCGACCAGAAGCAGTGGAGCTAAACCGACGTGCCAGGCGTCACCTTTACCTGGTTTCAGCGTGCATCTTTTCGACACGACCATCACGAATCCACTTGACCTTCTTACTGGACCGTTTTATTCCTTTTCGTTTCGTACAGCATGGGACGGCGTTCCTGCCGACCCTCCGCGCGCGCTTTCATGACTAAACAAGCGCTGCCGCCTCAAATCACCACCATGCATTTTAACATTCATCCGATCCGGCCACACCAACGGACGGCTTTTTACATCTTTATTATCACTGTACTACATCGCCTGTGCTGTCGCTATATGTCTTGAAGCTACAATTGGTTACATTGCCCAGATATAGGGCGTCGTATCCGAGGCTTCATGGCTTTGCGGCAAGGGCATGTTTCACTTTGACAAGAAACATAAGACATAATGTGTTTCAGGAGCGCGGCATGAGTATATACCTCCATGCGGAGGACTTCCATGTCACGCTCCGCACACGAAGAGACTCGGACTCCCAAAACCATGATGGACAAGTCTTCAATCGGACCAGCAGGGCGGAGAGACTTATGTATGCTTTCCCAGAGCTCTCCGGTTCCCTCTGAAAAATTTCGGCGCTTCAGCGCGGCCACTTTTGGCCGGTTGTTTTCCTTGCTTTTAGTTTTCTTTCTCTCTTACCTTTTCCTTTCTCTGGAGTAGAGAGTTCCAAGTGGGAGTATGTATAGATACGCCTTGGACGCTGGCCTCAGCAAGGCGCGGCATGGACACAATAAGAACGAAATGTACACCCAATTGATCTTGCTTGAATGTGCCTTTCTGATTGTGAAGATTTGCGTGAATCTCTTCTGTCAACCCATCGATCGCAGTGTCGGTATGCTGATTCGTGTCGACCCCATACCTAATCTCCTGTTTTACGGCGGCAGATTGGCACGGCGGCGAGCTCACTCCCGAACCCTGACCGTGCAGCCATCGAGAAATGCCACTTTCGAAGCGGTTCCTTATGGAAACTCCATCCAGTCTGCACCACGACACACATGGAATACGTCGACACTCCTTAGACACTTCGTTCCCTTTCACTTGACATGATTTAATACTACGCTAATTCAACTTGGAAATTCCGTCTTCATAACACAATGGCCGATACTCCGGGCGCGAATGCCCCACCGCAAGACCTCAAGGCCGAGAACAAGAGGTTGGCGGTGCAGTTCAAGGCCCAGCATGCCCTCGTGGTCGGCTTCTTCACTCTGATTGCGTACGTCTTGCTGGATTGTTGCTTCCCATTTCATGTCCAAGCTAACCGGCGGTATAGCATCTTCCACGCGCTTGGAATCTACCTCTTCTGCTCCGGCTTCCTCCTGTCCCGCCTCGTCCTCGAGCACCGCTCCGAATGCGCCGTTCCACCTGTTGATCTCCAAAATGGCTTTGTGCCTGGCAATGTGAATGACGGCTGCTGGCACCCGAAGAGCTTCGACAAGGCTGTGGTCATCATCGTGGACGCACTGAGATACGATTTCACGGTGCCTTTCAACGGAAACGAGACGGGCCAGCAAGAACACCACTTCCACAATGCCTTCCCGATCCTACACGAGACAAGCGTTAGAGAGCCTCACAACGCATTCCTCAGACCTTTCATTGCGGACCCGCCGACGACGACGCTGCTGAGGTTGGAGGGGTTGACCACTGGAACTCTACCTACTTTCATCGATGCTGGTAGCAACTTCGCGGGAACTGCGATTGATGAGGACAACCTGGTTGAGCAGCTGGTCAAGGCCGGAAGGAAAGTCGTACACTTGGGCGATGACACTTGGGAAGCGCTTTTCCCTGGAAAGTTCGAGCCTACCCTCTCCAAGCCCTTCGACTCTTTCAACGTTTGGGACTTGCACACTGTAGACAATGGCGTCAATGAGCACCTCTTCCCGCTCCTAGACAAGAGTATGGAAGGGAAGTGGGATGTGATCTTTGGACATTATCTGGGCGTCGACCACGCAGGACACAGGTACGGGCCGGACCACCCTGCTATGGCGGAGAAGTTGAAGCAGATGGATGAGGTCTTCCGGACTATGATTGAGAGGATCGACGACGACACACTACTCGTTGTGATGGGCGATCATGGCATGGATATCAAGGGAGATCATGGCGGCGAGTCCGATGACGAGATTGAGGCTGCCCTGTGGATGTACTCGAAGAAAGGCATTTTCGGACGTAGCGAGCAAGCTTTCGTCGAGCCGCCTGCCACAGCAAAGGACCGCCCCGTCGGACAGATTGATCTGGTTCCGACTCTGGGTCTTCTCCTTGGCCTCCCCATCCCCTTCAACAACCTCGGCCAGCCGATCGAGGAGGCTTTCATCGGCAAGGACGGAAAGGACTACAAAAATCTCGCTCAGGTCGAGCGCTTGACCTCTGCGCAGATTCACCGTTACCAGGACGAATACAGCAAGGTCAGGAATCTTGGAGAAGCTGCCACTTCACCTATGGTCCCGCTCTGGAGTACTGCCCAAGAAGCATGGCAGCACATTCAAGAGACTAAAAGGCCTTCGACCAGTCAGTGGAAGCTTGCTTACGAAGCGTTTGCGGCTTACCAGACAGAGAACCTGCGCGTTTGCCGTAGCATCTGGGCGAGATTTGACCTTGTCAGCATGGGCATGGGTATCACCATCCTGGTCGGTTCTCTCGCAGTCCTCGCAATGTTTGCCCGAGGCGTCAACAGTGATCGTGGAGCCCTCACTCCCTTGTTGCTTGGATGGGGTCTTGCAGGCACGATCATTGGAGGTGTTGTCGGCACACTTGTTGGCCTCGTTCCCTCCCTGCCCTTCTTGCAGAGTTCCACTTTCGGCGCTGCCCTTGGTGGTGTCATTGGCATGTCAATGGGCTTCTATCCTGCCAGGGATGCACTGCGCGTACCCTACCCACGTACCTTCTGGGGTGGCCTCAGCGCTCTTACTTGCGTCTTACTCTGCATTGGCTTCGCCTCTAACTCGTTCACGATTTGGGAGGATGAGCAGCTCCTTTTCTTCCTTACAACTTACGGCGTGCTTATGCTTGCTTCCTCTGTCGGACTCGAAGACACAGCCGACCGCAACATGGGAGTCGCCAACTCCATCTCCTTCATCGTTGCCACACGCCTCGCTTCGGTGTTCCGTCTTTGCCGCGAGGAGCAGATGCCGTTCTGCAGATCGACGTACTACGCCTCTGCGACTTCTTCAACTTCGGCTACGTGGCAACTGGCCATTCCGTTCATTGTGGCTTTGACCATTCCAAGCGCCATTCAGTACTTCTTCCACCGCACCAAGAACTACCAGGGCTCTGCAGTCATCTGGATCGGCATCGCACTTCGCATCGGCCTCTTCTTTGTGGCAATCTACTGGGTCCTGGATGCCGCAGACGACGGTGACTGGTACCCTTCGATCTCCAAATCGCTTCTCAAGACTACTCGTGTCACGCTCGCGCAAATCACACTCGCACTTTCATTCGCTGCCGGCTACGCCACTTACATCTGGGCTTCGCCTCTCATTGCCGTCCGCGAAGAGGCTGCAGCTCCGGAGCCTGCGCCTGCGAGCCTTGTCGAATCTCCAGACCCATCAGGCGGCATCTTCACATCTTTCGCACCTCCGCCAAAGCCTCGCTCGAAGCTTATCATTCTCGGCTACGCCAACACCCACGGCACGCGCTACTTCCTCCTGCCCGCTGCCTGGCTGCTCGCTTTATTGCTTGTCCAGAAACCCGTCGGCCAAGGAACGCTCGCATTATGCATGGTCTCCATCCTCAACGTCCTCGAGATCGTCGACGCCAACAACCTGCGCCGCTCCGCCCTCGGCCCGACCGTCCTCGCGCTCCTAGGCAGCTACTACTTCTTCAAGACCGGCCACCAAGCCGTCCTCTCCACCATCCAATGGGAGACGGCTTTCATCCCCTTCAAGACGATCTGGTACCCCTTCAGCCCGCTCGTCGTCGTCCTCAACACCTTCGGCCCGCAGATCCTGTGCGCCATCGCCGTCCCCGCCATCCCGCTGTGGAAGACTAGACCCAAGTTCCCGGGTCTGCTGGGCAGGGTTGCGGGCGCCATGGCGACTCATATGCTGTTTTATGCCGCTATTGCTGTCGCTACTGTTATCGAGGCTGCTTGGCTTAGGAGGCATCTCATGCTGTACCGTATCTTCATGCCGCGCATGTTGATGGGCGTTACGGTTATGATGGTTGTCGAGATTGTTGCGGCTCTTGTGGCTGTCATGGGTGTTAGGTGGAGCGTGACTAGCGTGGCGGACATTTTCGGCTGGGAGTAGGAGGGATGGTATTGATGTCTCCGCTTGAACGGAAGTTCGCTGTAGATATATGAGCATACATGTAGTCAATAATAAAATCATTACAATTTCTTGCAAAATAAAATAAAAGTCAATCTAAGCTTGACACAATCTTCGCCGAACAGACGGGCTAACTACAACGCACATCAAATCTCATCCTCCTCCTCGTCGAAATCGTCCTCCTCGCCCATATCATACAGAATCCTCCCTCCCTCGCCCCCACCCTTCTGCGCGTCAAAGTAAGGCAGCACAACCCCCTCTCTAGCCGCCCGCTGCTTCTCCGTAAGCCCCAGCTCGAAAGTCGTCCCTTCAGGCTTCTCCTCGCCGTCCGCACCGCCATTCTCTCCCTCGCCGCTTACAGACGACACGGAAAGGCTCTTGTAAGCGGGCAAGTCTTCCAGCAAAATGACCTTTTCCCTCACAGCGCCCGCCATCATCGTCGCCGTCGCTTTGCCCGAACCGGCTGTCGAGGACGTCGGGACGAAATACCACTCCCTCACTCCCCGCCCGGATTTCCGCCGGTGCTCGACTTCCATCGCGAAGCCTGCTTTGCCATCCTCGCCGCCGGCGGAGTCTAGGTGGCCGTTCGCTCCCCGCCCTTGCAGCACGCCCTCGACGCCCTCTCCTAGTCCGTGCACGGGCTCTGCTACGCTGCGCTCGCGGGCTGCTTTACGGGCTAGGATGTGCGAGAGGGAGTGCGTTGTTATGAGGGTCGTGGCTAGGTAGTGGAGGAGGGTTAGGGGGGAGGGGGAGTATGGGGAAGAGGAGTTTGGGGAGGGGATGTCGGTGTGGTAGAGGGCTAGGAGGGTCGTGGTTGGGTTTATGAGGGTGGAGAGGAGGGTGGGGAGGGTGGTGGAGTGTGTGGAGGTTAGGGGATTGAGGGTGTCGAGGATAAGGAGGTTTCCTGGATCGTGGTTCGTTAGTATGCTTGTATTGTTTGGACAGGTTGTGGGTTTGCGTACTTTGATTCGAAACTGGTTTGGTGTGGGTTGCCACTTCTCGCTGCCAGGTTTGCAGGCTTTGGTTCCAGGCTGGGATGAAGACGTCTACATTCTGAGGGCGCTGAAGGGTTTCAAATGAGAGGAATATGACTTTTACTTTTGCTGCCTGTTTAATGTGTTAGTTTTTGTGTTTTACTTGTTGGATTTTGGAAAATCATACATTCGCCCGCTGTGTGTACTCGGCTAGCAAAGGCTGGCCGGACTGGTCGAGGTTGTCGAGGATTAGAGTGAAAGGTGAAGATGCATCTCTTTGGTTGAGTAGTTTCGAGATTAAGAGGATGTTGTGTGTGCGACGGTGTTGGATTGTTGATGGCGCCATGATTGATGGGGGTGCTGTTTGGCAGCGGTGGTCGTCGTGGACGCCGATGCGCTTTTCAATTTCTTTTCCGCGCCGACGAAGCGTGATCGGTGTATGGTAGTTGTTTTCTGTGTACGATGCGAGCTTCAATGGATGTGTAGACGATTCAAGAAATTGTTGTTGGATTTTGATGCCGTTGCAATGAACGATCATTGACTCGAATTCTGAGAATTTTAGGTGTGCTGCTGCCAAAAGCAGCGGACTTGAATCCATCAAGCGCCATCGAAATACCACTCTTCCAACCATTTTGAATGCCCGTCATTCCGATGTAACGCTAGAATTTAAGAGGTGCTACCATCGGCTCTAGTATATCAGAAAGGCAATGTTGCCAGTAAGTTGGCACCCTTCCAACCACTTTGAATGGCCGTCTTCTCAATGGAAAGCTACGTCAACTGAGCTGACACCACCGATTTTGGCATGTCAAAAAGGTGATAGCGCCAGTGAGATATATGTATTCTCATAGTACCTACTCTTCGACAGTATGTCTTTGCAATACTGTATCCCAAGTGCTCGTATCATCGGCTTTGTTGCGATCTATTACCCACCATCTCCAGCCTTTTCATCGGAGCCCTCACTCTTTACAGCGCTACTACCCTCGTGCGCCGCTTCATCAGCTTTGCGACTTACATGTACGATGTCGCTAAGAGCCTTTTGCGACGTCCTCCATGAATGCATCTCCAAGAGCCTGCGTAAATTCCTCGATCCATGTTTCGATGCGTCTGTTCAGTTTGAAGGAGTCAGTAAGCAGTTCCTCTTGTGTGTCGTGGTCTTGTTTGTGGAGAAGATGTTGATCGCAGTACGCTTGCGTCGTTGAGCGATACGAGCGCATGCTCGTCGGGGGCTTTCGCGGGCTCTCTCGCGAGCTTCTCGTCGTGGTCTTTGTTCATGTTGTCTGGTATGACCTCGACAATGTGGAGAGTTTGTTTAGTGTGTGTGAGGTGTGCTTCTCTTGGGAGGTGCTGCAGCTATGTGTCTGTGACAACAGGTAGGTGCATGAAGGGCGACATTCGCAAGCCTTCGCTGACAGCAGAGATCTTGCTTGTGAGGGTGATTCCAACACTCTCAAAGAGCTGTAGGGACTCGATTGTGGTTACATACCCCTTCCCGGCGGTCCTGTCGCGATGTTTCGTTTAGATAGCCTTTGGTATTACCATCATGAGCACGCCTGACCATCTGAGAATATTACAGGGGAGCCAGTAGCTCATAAGCCTGGTACTGTCAGTCTCGCAGACTTGCTCGCACATGCCTGTCTCCCTGGTGAAGGAGTTGGTGGTAGGTGCCCCTCGGAGGAGGACAACGAGTCAAGTCCAACTCCATGTTCAACTCAGCCCTAAACTTGACTTTCGGACAGCAAGCAACATCCAGATGCCGAGCACTGCTTGCCGTGACGTTGAAGGAAGCGTGTCTGTGAATTGATACCGTCCCGCACACCAACGGCAGGTCGTACATCTCCAGCCCCAAGAGACCTCCGTGCCGATTTCACAAGACCCCAAACATGATTTACACCACACAGATCGCGCGCCTTGATGGTAAGCATCCACGCGGAGCCTCTTACTATGCTGTCATGCTAATGCCAACCTGGCAGGCCTCGTCTTGGTTGCGTCCACGGACGACTCCAACGTCGCACAGCTGAGCGAGTTCAAGCAACAGATCCGCACAATCATCAAGAAGCTTGGCCCTTCGGCAGAGCCACGCGCCAGTGTTGAGGGCGATGCGTACACCATGCAGTAAGTGACAATCTGTCCGCAATCACAAGCTCCCGCAATAGCATGGACGACAGCTAGCGGTGAGGGCGTTTGGTTCATGCTGACATCCTCGTGCAGCTACGCGATGGACGACAACCTCGTCTTTGTCACCGTCACCGAAGGCAGCTACCCGAAGAAACTCGCCTTCACCTATCTCGACGACGTGCGCAAGGAGTTCCAAGGCTCGTACAAGCGTGAAGACTACCTCGACCCGGGCCTGCGCCCTTACGCCTACGCCGAGTTCGAACGCTTCCTGGAGCGCACAAAGAAACTCTATCAGGATAGCCGAGCGCAGGACAACATGCACCGACTCAATGACGAGCTCAAGGATGTGCACAAGGCCATGACCAAGAACATCAACGACTTGCTTTACCGCGGCGACAGCCTGGACAAGATGGGAGACATGAGCAGCCGGCTGCGCGAGGACTCGGCCAAGTACAAGCGCGCGGCTGTCCGCATTAATTGGGAGCTGCTTCTCAAGCAGTACGGACCCATTGCGGGAATCGCTTCCATAATTGTGCTGTTCCTCTTCTGGCGCTTCTTCTGGTGAAGCATTGATTGAGGAAGAGGCAAAGAGAGAAAGATCATTTGGCTTTCATCAACACCAGTGTCATTTTGAATGAGCTTGATTTGCATAGCGAGGCATAGCGTGGGCGTATCAGGCGCGCCGCACGGCATAAGAAAGGAGGCTGCCGATTTGATGATGATACCCAGGAGTAACAGGATAGCTCCATAGCATTTGAGCTATAATGAACACACTTTTGACTCAGGTCCCTTCGGGGTATCGCAGGTTCTCATGTTCCGCAACAGTCGCGAGGGCGAGATTCGCAGACGCAGACAGGTCGTTGTTGTCAGAAAGATAGCTCGAAGCCACTACCCACCGAAGGACATTGACGGCGCGACAACAACAGGCCAGAGCAGACTTGCACGCATGCCTCAATACAACAGGCTTAGAGGCAGATGCCTGGTATGAAGCGAGACAGCCGCCATGGTTTTCTTGGATCAACCCGATCGCATGTCAGACTCGATGTCCGGATCCGTCGCCGAATCGATTTCAGCCATACTCGAATCGGCCTCCATTCAATACGCTTATCGTTGTGGCTGAGTGCCAAAAATCGGTGGCAAATTGCGGGCAAGCTTTTTGGACTGTGAGCATGGGCTTGCATTCGAAATCTGTGCAGATCGGTGCTTCCGGCGCTTCCTCTTTCTTTGCTACAATTCCAGAAGCGACGCCTTTACTGCAAAGTCTGACGACAGCTCATGGCTTCCATGCCGAGGAATTGCGGCTGGACCACGTCGCAAGAGCGACTTGGTGGTGGGATTGATCTTCCCGCTTTCAGCCCGGATCAACGGATCGTCCTTGGGGCGGACTTGTACTTCTCCTGCATTCTCCAGAACCGAGTAACCCGCTTTCCATGTGTTCTCCAGTACTGAAAAGTGCTGGAACCAAGGATTTGGTGTTACGACATCGACATCCAGCGATAAAGTCACACGTATTGCAGGCGTTCGACAGTGGATGATCCAGCCCCACAAGGGGAATTTCGGTCCACTGCCCGCAAAATTCTTCTCAGAGACGCATCCAGCACACAAGATCTGTCTGGTGTATAAGCAAGGCGACTGCCTGTGCAGCCATTCATTCCATGGAGCAGCGTTCGGAGTCGGCGTTTCCCATAAAACATCGCAACAGCAGACCGTGCGATGCGAAACAGACGGTCATCTCCCTTCGACAGCGGAGATGGCCGCAAGAAAGTAAAACTCGCTTTGGAACCTTTTCGCCTGGATGGACTGACATCGCTATGTTGCCAGTTTGGCGTATTAAGCCGGAAGGGCTTCCACTGCTTGCCGGCTGTTCCGATCCAATGTTGTGGACATCGGACAAATTCGAGACCTAAAAGCTGGACAAGTCCATCTACGCGTGTCAGCCATTGCAATGCGCAGTCGACTCCACGAGAATACGGCTTGGAGAACAATCGATTGAATGTTTCCTCATTACTCCTGCCAATGCAGTCAACTCCACTGTGGCCCAGAGGTTCAAGAATTTCCAGCCGGGTTAGCTCATCGCAGAGTGCCCGCCGCCAGTGCGGTCACCGTCGCCACGGAAAGATGAACATCGAAATCCAGCAGCCAAGAGGACTATGCACAGGGCTTTTACCTATGCATTCGACGCTGCTGAACCACGAGTTGCAAAACGACTAGCGGAGAGAGTTCTTCGCGAGAGATCTGCCATTGCAGGTGCTGACGCGGAACGCACCAATCAAGTCGACGAAAAGTCGGCAGAAGATGCTCGTTGCGAAGTACTTGCCAGCGCAGTACTATTTGTGGCAAACAAGCTTGCAGGACAACAGCCAGGAGGGCTTTTGTCCCAAAGATTTCCGGTGTATCTGTTTCTGAAAAGCAAGCATAGTACAAAATCACGAGGGCTTATCCTTGATCCTCTTTGTGGTCGTTGCCGCGGAAGCACAATGTCTGAGGATGCAGGGCAAGCGCGACATCGTCAGTGGTCAACGTTGCACCCTCAGTGATGCCCTGGACTAGGTACACACCAGTATAGCACACCAGAGCGAGTCAAGAGAGCCCAGGTGCTCAGATTCGGTGTGGAGTTTTGCAGGGACAGACGACAGCGGCACTTATTTGCGCAGCTGAAGATTTCCGGTCGTCAAATGCCCAGTGCCTAGGCAGACCTCTCCAGAGAGGATGTTGACTGCTTCAAGAAGAACCAGAGCAGTGATGCCACTCGCTTAGATCAGCGCAAAGTAGGCGGGACAAGTCGCCTCGACTCTCACTCTGAAGACCGGTTATCCTGTCGCAGCTTGAATCAGTACTGTTGGATACTGCTGCAGAGCATCCTCCAGTGCAAATGCCAATGCTCGTCGCCCTTGGAGAAATGCCGGGTGTCTAACAGAGTGTGGATCACTGTCTCTTGCAGCGCTGGTATCACAAAGCGTCTTCCAACTCAGACATCAGTGCTTCTGCCATCATTGAATACAGGTCCTACGAAGGGCGCCACTGTCGCTATGTTTTGCCAGGTCTTCTCTCCAGAGCAAAGGCGCTTTTCATGTGTTCTCTGCCAGCTCTTATTCATCGGTCTCACGACCAGAGTAAAGGGTCTGCTGTCTCGCCAGGTGTCTCCATTGGAGACAGGTGATGGGTGTCGCTTTGCTCCTCAGTCCAACTCGGACATGGCGACATCCACGGCGTTCAACCATTCCTCCACTCTTCCCTTGCTGCTCATCACTCCAATGCGCTTCCACTTGTCGTCGCAGACGAGGTTGTCCAGGATTGAGTGGAAGAGGGGTCATTGGTACTGCTGCTATCGGCGAGTACATGCGAGGAGTTGTAGTGCTCTGCCCTGTCCTGCATTCCTCGTTGTCGTGACGCATCCTGGTGCTGGTGCGATCGAATGTCTTGATCGGCGAGGGTATTGCTCTGGTCGTGGGTCGTTTCCTACCAAACGACGTGAGCTCACGCTTCTGGCAGACAGGATGCTTGCTGCTCGTGCTGTCGAAGGTGATGGTGTCTGAAACCGCGTCTTTGTTAGTGAGAACTCTTGCAAGAGTGTTTGCCAATGCGCGAAACGAAGAGCTCCGGTGCATACCTTTCGCCGCTGCCGAGATGCTGATATGCTGGGTTGTGAAGAGGACGGCCGCTCGTAGCACTGCCATGGCTATGTTGTTTGTCGAGATACTCAATCATTGTTGCGCGATGTTGTGGTGTCTGCGAAGAAGTTGTTGCTGCTGGTCGCTCCAGCGCAATAAGCTTGCGGCGTGGGATGCCCGGTCTCGCTGGGTCGAAGGCATCTCCTACCCAAGGGGCGCAACACTGCAACCCACCACAGCGATGCAATGCATATGAGGTTCTTCTACATGCGCACAATACTACATTGGCCTTACTGCCGTCCTTTGTGGTGCCGGCAAAGACTATTTGTCGCCATGCGGGCCTACTTTTGCCCAAGTCCTCACAAACAAGTCCGTGCCAAGACTTTCGAAGATGTCGACCATCTACCCTCGCACCACAACAACATACCACCCAATGGTCTGGTAGACTATCAAAGACATGGAGCTACACCCCCTGATGATACTCCATCATCGCATACTAATATCTAGTCATATCGTCGCCGTTGTGGGGAATGGGATCTCCGCTTGGTGATGGTATATAATTTGCCGGAAACTGTACCCAATATCCAGGGAGTCTCGCCAACCAACTGGATGCTGCGGGACATCAGCTAACTTACTCACAGAAGCAACACCTACAACAGAAACACACAAGGGTTCGAGCCCCATCTTTTTCGACTGTTTGCATCAGTATCTCTCAAAATACTTTGGCATAAATGCTGCATCTTTTGCACCAGGATGACACCTTCCCGACACCTACCTGCGCGCTGTACTTGATTGTATTATCTGGCTGCATACAACCAGACTGCTTGGCTGCACACCGGTGACGACGACTCCCGCGCAGCAACGCCGGCGGCTCCTGTGCAGCCCTCAGCAAGGTAGGCTGCCTTCGTCATCACGCTCTCAGTAATAGCACTGCGAAGATGTTGCTTCTCTTCAGAGAGAGGCTCAGTAGATCTGAGGCAGGGGCCTCGTCACATTGCAATGCTTCTGGTATATAAGAAGCACATAGTAAGGCATCGAGATATCTTTCAATACACCTTCCCCTTCATCTACCTGTCCCCTCCCCCAGCGGGACAATGACACGAGCTCACTGCCTGCATGCTCTCCGCCGCCGCACAAGTCTTGGCTCTTTCCGTTGCTTAGATATTCAAATTCGACTCCCACCATTTCTGCCATTTTCACTCCCACACCACCACCACAAACATGTCTCCCCTGCACACACCATCGACAGCACGCTCAGCATACACTGAGCAAGTCCACGAGATGTTCATACTGCAAGGGTAAGTGCACTCATCATCACCAGAGCATGCCTCGCTGGCGGTGTCATCACGGCCGGAACCAGCACTGCGCTCACTTCCTATCAGAAGCCCATCACTAACACATCTTTCTCACCACAGGAGCAACACCACACACCATGGCTTCGTCAAAGCCACTGCGCCCGTCTCCCCTGGGAAACGGCGGACCGGCCGGAGAGATGGCTGGTGGTACCGTGTACGTTCACTTTACTTCACTACCCCATCAAACATGAGCACCTCACTGACACACTCCAGTGGTGCCACGCTACCCGGCTGGTTCACAAGGAAAAAACCAAAACCCGCCCGGGACCCGATCTGGGTCCACGATTACCCTCTCCCTCCTTCTTCTCCTCCTCCTCCTCCCGCCGCCGTTGACCTCAACATCCTGCAGCACATGGTCGAGTCGCGCTCCGAGTACATCATGGAGCTGACTGACAAGACCAAGGCTGATGTCAAGGGTGGCACCATCATCGACTACGAGGGAAGGATGGGGTGCCAGACCGTCAACGCATAGACCCAGCGTGGCGTCGACTTCGCCGCGCAATATCCCACTACCAATACAAACCCTCACACCCGCCAACTTCACCCCATATTCAAACATGTCTTCCGAGGGCGAGCAGAGCGTCAAGCTTGTCTCCAGCGATGGCGTCGAGATCGTTACCGGTACGTCCTCCACTCCCAGCCTCTTCCGCACCGTACATCTCACTGACATTTCGTTCCAGAGCGCAAGATCGCCGTCGACCAGGAGATGCTCTTCGAGATAATCCTCGCCGCCAACTACATGGACATCAAGGCCCTTTCGCGAACGACCGAGAAACGCGCCGTTTCTTGCCCGTCAAGCTGGGCTGGGCGTTCCGTGACTTGGCTTGCATAAGGAGACCAAACGGCAAATGCTTTCAGAGCCTTTCGGCAGACAGACGACGGCTGCGACTTTTCCCAGTGTATCACTACAACACTGCCCACTGGTTTGGAGGACTCCCAGAGTGTTGAACCGTCTATGCATCGATACACGTGGACTGATGGCCGATGGCGAAGACGGGATTGATGATACCGTTCATCGTTGTAGCTGTTATGGTTTTCACTGGGGTGAGTGTTCTCGTCAATACCGTCTTGGTCATCCTAGTCATTGATTTATTTGCGTCGACGCGTTGACGGTCTGACACCTTTGGGGTCTTCTGAACCATTGGATGGTGGAGTATGTCACTGCCATGGTCAAAGGAAGGAAAGTGACGTCGGACAAAAGTGCACTGCTCATCATTGTCGGCATCGTCACTGCCTTGGCCATGATGCAGACCCAGAGGCTGTCCGCTTGGCATGCTTGATAGCACTCATCGAGACCAAGATCGGAGGAATGGAGGCGGAGGATTGGACAGGAGGACATCATACATCATTTTTGGCGTCGTCACTGCCTTCGACAAGACCCAGGACCAGAGGTCGACCAGACATAGCTGCTGACACCCACTCAGACCAATACCAAGACCTGTCCTTTCGCACTTCGATATCACCGGTCGACTTCACTCTCAATCACAGTCTCTGTGTGTAAGACATGAGCGAAGTCATCGAGCAGCCAACTAATATCAGACATAGATGCAGTGTGTGATGAACGAACTGGAAACCATGGATGGGCTGTGATCGACATACCGGTGAGAATCTCTTCCTTGAAATCCTCCACCTCACTCGTGCTGACTGAAATCACATCGTACCCACAAGAAACCCCCCATTCAACATTGCGTTCTCGCTAGAGTAGGCATAATCTTACGGTGGTATCATCGACCTTGCTTACTAAGAACGCAGTATGCCAGTGAGGCAGCAGTCTTGAGACTTAAGCTTCCCAATGGCAACACCATTCAATCATGGTGGTGCCAGCAACTTTGGCGTACTTCGTTCGATAAATACCAGCGAAAAACAGCCTCTGGATACCACGATTCCTTTGACAAGTCTGTGACGTTCACAGACCGGCGTCCTCCTCCCTGGACCATTCTCATGAGGTGCTACCATCGGCTTTGTTGTATCGAGGAACACCAATGGGCCAGTGGGTTATTGGCCATCCCGCGGACTTTGGATCATGGCATTTCAGTGCATAAGATCTCTCTATGAGGTGTTATCATCGGCTCTGTTACATTGAGGACGCCCATCAACCAGTGGGATACTCACCATCTCATGGACTCTGGATCATGACATCTCGATGGTAAAGGCCCCTCCATGAGATAGTATCATCAGCTCCGTTGTATCGAGGATATCCATCGGCCAGTGAGCTTGCGGATCTTGGATCATGCCGTCTCAATGGAAGGGGCCTCTCCATGAAGTAGTACTATCGGCTTTGGTGGACTCTAATCACTTCTCGACCATCGAGATACTCATGTCTCGATTGAGGTAAATCACTGGACAAGGCCTCCGTATAAGGTAGTACCATCAGCTCTGGTGTACTGTTGTCTTCTCTCGACCAGCGAGGTACTCGTCTTTCAGCCATGGTATCTCAATGAACCAGACCTCACTATGAGGTGGTACCATCAGCATTGGTGTACTTTTGTCTTCTCTCGACCAGTGAGATGCTCGTCTTGGGGCGATGGTATCTCAATGGATGAGGCCTGACTATGGGGTGGTACCATCACCATTCGAACACTGGACTCTTCTCTCGACCAGCGAGATGCTCGTATTACGGCCATGGTATCTCAATGGACAATGCCTTCGCATGCGGTGGTACCATCAGCTTTGGTACACTGCGATATCCTCTCAACCAGCGAGATACTCGTCTTTCGGCCGTGGCGTCCCAGTGGATGTGGCCTTGCTATGAGTTGCTACCATCAGCTCTGGTGTACTATTATGCTCTGTCCACCAGCGAGGTCGTCGTTTCTCGATGGTGGCATCTCACTGGACGAGGCATTCGCATGCGGTGGTATCATCAGCTTTGGTACACTGTATTCCTCTCTCGACCAGCGAGATACGACGTGGCGCTGCTATTGAACTCACTCTTAACTTCACATGTCAAGCGAGACCTGAACGTCACCTGCTTCCTACAACCAAACAACCACCTCGCCACCAGCCAGAAACAAACACCAACACCAAGACCAAGACCAACAACAACAACAACAAAACAAGTACAAACACCACAGAGATGTCCACCTCAGCAGAAGTCGTCGAGCGCATCACCTCCCTCCCCTCCGCAACCGCCCTCCGCCTCCTCCCAGACCTCCGCACCCTGGTCCTCGCCGAAAAAGACGCCTGGAACGCCCACTGCGACAGGCATCAAGACACAAGCTTCGCCCGCGCCCTCGACACCCTGTGCCGCCGCGCTCTCGGCACCCCCGAGTGGCACTGCAAAGCCCTCGACCACCTCACCACCACCCTCCCCGCCCGCCTGGCGATGCTGACCATCAAAGGCCACCACCCGGAAGGCGGCAACGGCAACTGCGACGAAGTGGCGGAGCTGGCCGGCTTCCTGCAAGCCACGCGCCAGATCCTGCTGGACGGCGCCTGCCCGGTTCGCTGGGAGATGCTGAAGAGCATCCTGCAGCTCGAGGCTACGTGCGCGATCTTGGAGGGCAGGCATGCGGATGCGGTCGAGGGCTTGCGGGCTGAGATGGAGAGGGGGTATTGGGGCCGTGGGACGGGGGATGTGGTCATGTTTGCTGAGTGGATGGTTTCCGTTGGCATTAGTCTGGAGGGGTTGTTTTGAGGTAGAAGGCGCGCGCGGGAGTCAGGAGGGAGTCGGCGATCGGGGTGGCGTTGTCGTTCTCTCTTGGTGGTAGAGGGTCTGTCTTCCTACGGTGGAGATGGTCGTGGCTCGGAGAGCGAGCATGGCGGCATGGAAACGCGAACATCAAGCGTGAACGGGAATGAGAGAGAGAATGGAAGGAACATGGAGTAAGGTTGTTTCCTCTCAGAAAGGAAACAAACAAAAAGGCTTCATGAAACAGCCAACTGAACCAGAACGAACATGAAATGAAAACCGCATTCATACCTTTTACTTACATGTACCCTCTCACTCACCGTCGCTCTCCTCACTGCTCAAATCACTAAAGCCCTCTTCGTACTCCTCAGCAACTCCCATCAAACCATCGTGCACAGCCTCGCGCTCATCAACACCGTACGCAACCCGGGCGAAACCCGCCATGTCGCGCACGTACCTCGACATCCTCGTCGAGGTAGCGAGCGACGCAGTGACAGCAAGTTTCTCAAGCTTCGGGCCAGGGAAGTGGAAGATCTTGGGAGACGAGGACAGGACCGGGCACAGCAGAGGTGTTTGCCTGATGGACAGCCTGGCGCCTGCAGCGTAGCGGTCGCGCAACGAAGTGTTTGCTTCTTGGACGTCGGAGGGGGAGTTCCAGGAGCCTCGGGCGGACTCGAAGCGGGTGAAGGTTTTGTTG
>Ga0265797_10002087_pt1 | contig 34288 bp, 28 predicted proteins | sample P2T30metagenome_FD_192433 | JGI IMG/M metagenome (GOLD analysis project Ga0265797, IMG submission 192433) | Plant litter microbial communities from East Loma Ridge, Irvine, California - P2 T30 | ecosystem: Environmental > Terrestrial > Plant litter > Unclassified | place: USA: California...
TGCAGCGAGTTGCAGTTGTCGTAGATCGCGATCAGCGCCTGCAGCGTGGTGCGGATGTCGTTGAAGTCGATTTCCTGGGCGTGCAGCGAGCGGCCCGAGGTCTGCACGTGGTACTTCAGCTTTTGCGAGCGCTCGTTGGCGCCGTATTTGTCCCGCATCGCCACCGCCCAGATGCGGCGCGCCACGCGGCCCAGCACCGTGTATTCGGGGTCCATGCCATTCGAGAAGAAGAACGACAGGTTGGGCGCGAAATCGTCGATGTGCATGCCGCGCGCCAGGTAGGCTTCGACAAACGTAAAACCGTTCGACAGGGTAAAGGCCAGCTGCGAGATCGGGTTCGCGCCGGCTTCGGCGATGTGGTAGCCCGAGATCGAGACCGAATAAAAATTGCGCACCTGGTGCTCGACAAAATAAGCCTGGATGTCGCCCATCACCTTCAGCGAGAACTCGGTCGAGAAGATGCAGGTGTTCTGGCCCTGGTCTTCCTTCAGGATGTCGGCCTGCACCGTGCCGCGCACGTTGGCCAGCACCCAGGCGCGGATTTTTGCCGCTTCTTCAATCGTCGGCGCGCGGCCGTTGTCGCGTTCGAACTTGTCGACCTGCTGGTCGATGGCGGTGTTCATGAACATCGCCAGGATGGTCGGGGCCGGGCCGTTGATCGTCATCGAGACGGACGTACTCGGGCTGCACAAATCAAAACCATCGTACAGCACCTTCATGTCGTCCAGCGTTGCGATCGACACGCCCGAGTTGCCGACCTTGCCGTAGATGTCGGGGCGCAGCGCCGGGTCGGCGCCGTACAGCGTGACCGAATCGAAGGCGGTCGACAGGCGTTTCGCATCCATGCCGGTCGACACCAGTTTGAAACGGCGGTTGGTGCGAAAGGCGTCGCCTTCGCCGGCGAACATGCGGGTCGGGTCTTCGCCCTCGCGCTTGAAGGGGAACACGCCGGCCGTGTAGGGGAAGGCGCCGGGGACGTTTTCCAGCATCAGGAAGCGCAGGATCTCGCCATGGTCTTCATAGCGCGGCAGCGCGACCTTGCGCACCCTGGTGCCGGACAGCGTGGTCTGTACCAGCCGGGTACGGATTTCCTTGTCGCGGATTTTGACGACGTGCTCGTCGCCGGCATAGGTGGCTTGCAGCTCGGGCCAGGCGGCCAGCTGTTTCTTGGCTTCACCATCCATCGCGCCGTCGCGCTCCGCGATCAGGTCGTCCAGCACAAGGTTATCAGTCAGGTCTGCCCGGTTGGCGGCCGCCAGCATGCGCTTCGTTTCCGTCAGTTGCTGGCGCTCGCGCGCGAGCTTGACCTGTTTGCCGACGTTGCGGTGGTAGCCGCGCACGGTGTCCGCGATCTCGGCCAGGTAGAGCGTGCGTGCCGGTGGAACGATCACGTTCTTGCCGCTCGAGTACTTTTGCGCCGGTTGCGGCAGCTTCGGCGTGTCCACCTGCAGGCCGAGTTCGCTGAGTGCCGGCAGCAGGCCGTGGTACAGCGCGGTGACGCCGTCGTCGTTGAAGCGCGAGGCCTGGGTGCCGTACACCGGCATCTGCTCGGGACTCTGCGACCATAGTTCGCGGTTGCGCTGGTACTGTTTCGCCACGTCGCGCAGCGCATCCTGGGCGCCCTTGCGGTCGAACTTGTTGATGGCGATGAAGTCGGCGAAGTCGAGCATGTCGATCTTTTCCAGCTGCGAGGCGGCGCCGAATTCCGGCGTCATCACGTACATCGACAAATCGACGTGGGGCACGATGGCGGCGTCGCCCTGTCCGATGCCCGAGGTTTCGACGATGACCAGGTCGAAGCCGGCCAGCTTGCAGGCGGCAATCACGTCAGGGAGTGCCTGCGAGATCTCGGAACCCGCTTCGCGCGTGGCCAGCGAGCGCATGAACACGCGCGATTGCCCGTTCCACGGATTGATCGCGTTCATGCGGATGCGGTCGCCCAGCAGGGCGCCACCCGACTTGCGGCGCGAGGGGTCGATGGAAATGACGGCGATGTTCAGGCGGTCATTCTGGTCGAGGCGGATGCGGCGGATCAGCTCATCGGTCAGCGAGGATTTACCCGCGCCGCCGGTGCCGGTGATACCGAGCACGGGCACTTTCAGGCCCTCGGCCAGGTCCATCACCTGCTTGCGCAGGGCGGCATCCACCTTGCCGTTTTCCAGCGCCGTGATCAGCTGGGCCAGCGGGCGGTGGCGCGCTTCGATGGGGCCGTTCTGCAGCGGATCGACCGTGGTCGGCGCATACGGGAAGAGGTCGATGTCGCAGGCTTCCAGCATCGAGCGGATCATGCCGACCAGGCCCATGCGCTGGCCGTCTTCCGGGCTGAAGATGCGGGTCACGCCGTAGGCATGCAATTCCTCGATCTCGCTCGGGACGATCACGCCGCCGCCGCCGCCGAACACCTTGATGTGGGCACCGCCGCGCTGGCGCAGCAGGTCGATCATGTACTTGAAATATTCGACGTGGCCGCCCTGGTAGCTGGAGATGGCGATGCCCTGCACGTCCTCGGCCAGGGCCGCGGTGACGACCTCGTCGACCGAACGGTTGTGGCCCAGGTGGACGACTTCGGCGCCGTTCGACTGCAGGATGCGGCGCATGATGTTGATCGAGGCGTCATGGCCGTCGAACAGCGAGGCGGCGGTCACGAAACGCACTTTGTTGGCCAGTTTCGGTTGTTCCGGGAGCTCGAGCCTGGCGGCGGGGGTGATGTCGTTCATGGTGTTCCTTGGAGTGTCGGAAGCGAACAGCTGTTCTTTGTACGGTATATGACGTTAACGTAAACGTCAAGAATGAGGGATGACACAGGTGGTGGGCACGGCGTGCCCACCCCTATCGATCAGGCAGCGCGTTTTTTCACGTTGCCGCTGAGCAGTTCCTGCTGGCGCATCCGGTACTCGGCCACGGCCTTTTCCTTGACGTGCCCGAAACCGCGGATCTGCTCCGGCAGCGACGCCAGCGCGACCGCCGTCGCATGGCTGCCGGCATCCAGCGCATCCAGCATGCCTTCGACCATGCCGCGGTACTCGAGAATGAGCGCGCGTTCCATGCGGCGCTCGGCCGTGTAGCCGAACAGGTCGAAGGCACCGCCGCGCAAGCCCTTCATTTTGGCCAGCAGCTTGAACACGCCCCACATCCAGCCGCCGAACTCCGCCTTCATGAAGTGGCCCTTGGCATCCTTTTTTGCGAACAGCGGCGGCGCCAGGTTGAACCTGAGTTTGACGTCGCCTTCGAACTGGGCCTTGACCTGTTCGACGAAGCGTCCGTCGGTGTACAGGCGCGCGACTTCGTATTCGTCCTTGTAGGCCATCAGCTTGAACAGCGATTTGGCCACGGCCAGGGTCAGCTTGTTGCCCAGCCCCTGGGCGCGCTCGGCCTCGCGCACGCGCGCGACCAGCGACGCGTATTGCGCGGCATAGGCGGCGTCCTGGTAATCGCTCAGGAAGGCGACGCGCTTGTCGACGATGGCGTCCAGGCTGTCCGGCATGTGCACGACGACTGCCTGCGCGGGCGTGGCGACGCGTTCGACGCGTTTGAGGTCGACGGCGGCGCGGCGGCCCCACAGGAAGCTGCGCTGGTTGGCGGCGACCGCCACGCCATTCAGTTCGATGGCGCGCAGCAGGGACGCTTCCGACAGCGGGACCAGGCCCTTTTGCCAGGCATAGCCCAGCATGAACAGATTGGCGGCGATCGAGTCGCCCATCAGTGCGGTGGCGAGTCTGGTCGCATCGAGGAAGTCGACGCCGGCGCTACCGCCGACGGCCTCCTCGATCAGTTCGCGCACCTGCGTCGTCGGGAATTCCCAATCCCTCTGCTGGGCGAAGGTGCCGGTCGGCTGCTCGTGCAAATTGACCACGACCATGGTGCGGCCCGGGCGCATCTTCGAGATCGCATCCGCCGCGCCGGCGGTCAGCATGTCGCAGCCCAGCACCAGGTCGGCTTCGCCGGTGGCGATGCGCTGGGCGCGCAGGCGCTCCGGCGTCTCGGCGATTTTGACATGCGAGGTGACCGAACCGTTCTTCTGGCTCATGCCGGTCATGTCCAGCACCGACGCCCCTTTGCCCTCGAGGTGGGCGGCCATGCCCATCAGCGCGCCGACGGTGATCACGCCGGTGCCGCCGATGCCGTTGATCAGGATGTTGTAGGGCGATGCGATCGAAGGCAGTTGCGGCTGCGGCAGCATGCCCCAGCCATCGTCGAGGCTGGACTTGCCGGCGCCGGCCTTGTTCTTCTTCAGCGTGCCGCCTTCGACGGTGACGAAGCTGGGGCAGAAGCCCTTGGCGCACGAATAATCCTTGTTGCAGGACGACTGGTCGATGGCGCGCTTGCGGCCAAATTCTGTTTCCTTCGGCAGGATCGAGACGCAGTTCGACTGCACGCCGCAATCGCCGCAGCCTTCGCACACGGCTTCGTTGATCACCATGCGTTTCGCAAGGTCCGGGAACTCGCCCTTCTTCCTGCGGCGGCGCTTTTCGGCGGCGCAGGTCTGGTCATAGATCAGCACCGTCACGCCGGGCAGTTCGCGCAATTCGCGCTGGACATCGTCCATCTGCTTGCGATCATGAATGGTGACCAGCGCCGGCAACGACGAGCGGTCTTCATAGCGCGACAAGTCTTCGGTGACCAGGGCGATGCGTTTCACGCCTTCGGCCGCCATCTGCTGGGCGATCAGCGGCACCGAAGTGACGCCGTCGACCGGCTGGCCGCCGGTCATCGCCACCGCATCGTTGTACAGGATTTTATAGGTGATGTTCACCCTGGCCGCGATCGCGGCGCGGATGGCCAGGTAACCCGAATGGAAATAGGTGCCGTCGCCGATGTTCTGGAACACGTGCGGCACCTTGGAGAACGCGGCCTGGCCGATCCAGGGCGTGCCTTCGCCGCCCATGTGGGTGGTCAGCTTGTTCATTTCCGGGTAGATCGAGGTCGCCATCACGTGGCAGCCGATGCCGGCCAGCGCGAACGAACCGTCCGGCACCTTGGTCGAGGTGTTGTGCGGACAGCCGGAGCAGTAGAAGGCGGGGCGGAAGGGCGTGGTCACGGCCTTCATCAGCACCGCGTCCTTGGCTTCCAAAAAGGCCAGTCTCGCCTTGATCAGGTCGCGTGTGCGCTGGTCCAGGTCCAGGCGGGCGATGCGGCCCGCGATCACGCGCGCCACCTGGGCCACCGAAAAGTCGGCCTTCGGCGGCAGCAGCCATTCGCCGCGCGGGGATACCCATTCACCCTTGTCGTCGAACTTGCCGACGATGTGAGGACGGACGTCGTCGCGCCAGTTATACAGCTGTTCCTTCAGCTGGTATTCGACGACTTGCCGCTTCTCTTCGACCACCAGGATCTCTTCCAGCCCCTGTGCGAACTCGCGCACGCCTTCCGGCTCCAGCGGCCAGATCATCGCGACCTTGAACAGGCGCAGGCCGACCCGGGCCGCCATCGCTTCGTCGATGCCGAGTTCTTCCAGCGCTTCCAGCACGTCGAGGTAGGATTTGCCGGAGGCGATGATGCCGAGTTTTGCATCCGGGCTGTCGATCACGGTGCGATTCAGCTTGTTTTCGCGCGCATAGGCCAGGGCTGCGTAGATCTTGTAGTCCTGCATCAGCGCTTCCTGGTTGCGCGCCTGCTGGCCCAGCGGGCTTGACGAGAGACGCGTATTCAGGCCGCCTGCCGGCATCGCAAAGTCCTGCGGGATCCTGACGTCGACGCGGAAGGGATCGGCGTCGACCGAGGCGCTCGATTCCACGGTGTCGGCCAGCGCCTTGAAGGCCACGGCGCAGCCGGAAAAGCGCGACATCGCCCAGCCATGCACGCCCAGGTCCAGGTATTCCTGCACGTTCGACGGGTACAGCACCGGGATCATGCAGGCCGAGAAGATGTGATCCGACTGGTGCGGCAGCGTGGAGGAATACGCGCCGTGGTCGTCGCCGGCCACCAGCAGCACGCCGCCGTGCTTGGCGGTGCCGGCATGGTTCATGTGCTTGAAAACGTCGCCGCAGCGGTCCACGCCGGGACCCTTGGCGTACCACATGGCGAACACGCCGTCGTACTTGGCCGGGCCGATCAGGTCGACGGTCTGGGTGCCCCAGACGGCGGTCGCGGCCAGGTCTTCGTTCACGCCCGGCACGAACTGGATCGATTTCGCTTCCAGGTGACCCTTGGCCTTCCACAGGTTCTCGTCCAGGCCGCCCAGCGGCGAGCCGCGGTAGCCGGAGACGAAACCGGCCGTGTCCAGACCCGCGGCTTCGTCGCGCAGCTTCTGGATCATCGGCAGGCGCACCAGCGCCTGGATCCCGGACAGGAAGATCTTGCCGTCGGTGGCGGTGTACTTGTCGTCGAGGCTGACGTCTTTGAGTCGGTCCGGCGTTGCGGATGCGGGCGTGACGGCGGGCGCAGGCGCGCCTTGGCCGAGGACGGTGTCGGGCATGGTGTCTCCATTGATATTGTGAGCTGGCCCGCGGTGGAGGTCGCGCCGGGTAGACGCTGGTCCGGAGCGGGCCGGGTCCGTTTTTTACGGTTTTGGGCTCAGTGTAGAGACAAGGTGACGTATACGGAAATACCGATTGGGGATGGGGGTATAAGAAAAAATGATGGCCGATTCAAGCCCCTTGCTTCTTGCGGCGCGCATCCTTGAAGCGCGCCATCGTCGTGGCTTCGACGCGCTGGCCGAAGGCGTAGTTGGTTTCGAGCCAGATGGCTTTGATGATGGCGACCGTGATGGCAAGGCCCAGGCCGAGTATCCATGAGAAGTACCACATGATGATCTTTCCTTGATTAATAGGCGGTGTGCTGGTTGTCCTGGATGTGCTGGTGCGTGACCTTGCCGCGCATGACCCGGTAGACCCAGCCGGTGTACAGGCTGACGATCGGCAGCATCACGATCACGACCCAGAACATGACGGACAGGGTGCGGTGGCTCGAGACGGCGTCCCAGGCTGTGAGGCTGTGCGCCGGCAGCAGCGAGGATGGCATCACGAAGGGGAACATGGCCGCGCCGGCGGTCAGCACCACGCCGCTGACCGCCAGGCCGCTGGCCAGGAAGGCCGGCAGCGAGCGGCGCGCGGCGCTGAACAGGCAGGCCAGCGCCGCGCCGGCCAGGCCCAGCGCCGGGAGGAGCCACAGCAGCGGCCAGCGGCCGAAGTTGTCCAGCCAGGCGCCCGAGGCACGCACCACGCTCTTGGCCGAGGGCAGGAACACGCTGTTCGCGTCGGGCATGGCGGCAATGCGGTAACCCTCGATGCCGTTCGCGATCCAGAAGCCCCCAAGAGCGAACAGCAGGATCGTGATCACGGCGGCGCCGATCGCCATCAGGCGCGCGCGCTCGGCCACCGCGCCTTCGGTCTTTTGCTGCAGCCAGGTGGCGCCGTGCATCGACAGCATCGCCAGGGACAGCAGGCCGCACAGCAGGCCGAAGGGATTCAGCAGTTCGAAGAAAGTGCCCGTGTATTCCAGGCGCAGCATGTCGTCGTATCTGAAAGGCACGCCCTGCAGCAGGTTGCCGAAGGCGACGCCGAAGATGATCGGCGGGACGAAGCCGCCTGCGAACAGGCACCAGTCCCAGATCGTCCTCCAGCGCGGGTCCTGCAGCTTGTTGCGGTAGTCGAAGCCGACTGGGCGGAAGAACAGGGCGAACAGGCATAGCAGCATGGCGACGTAGAAGCCGGAGAAGGCGGCCGCGTAGACCAGCGGCCAGGCCGCGAACAGGGCGCCGCCGGCCGTGACCAGCCAGGTCTGGTTGCCTTCCCAGGTGGCGCCGATCGAGTTGATGACGATGCGGCGCTCGGTGTCGGTGCGGCCGACGAAGGGCAGGGCGATGCCGACGCCGAAGTCGAAGCCGTCGGTCAGCGCGAAGCCGAGCAGAAGCACGCCGACGAAGGCCCACCAGATCAGTTTATAGGTTTCGTAATCGAACAGCATGATGGTTCCTCCTGTGTGTTCAGACGGCGGCGATCTCGTTGTTTGCCTGCTGCTCGTCCGGTTCGCCGTGATAGCGGCCGGTGTGCAGGCTGGCCGGGCCGATCCTGGCGTACTTGATCATCAGGCCCATCTCGACCACCAGCAGCAGCGTGTAGAAGCCGAGGAAGCCGAACAGCGAGAACCACAGGCTGCCCGGGCTCAGGCTCGATGCCGACAGGTGGGTCGGCAGCACGCCGGCGATGGTCCAGGGCTGGCGCCCGTATTCGGCCACGATCCAGCCCAGTTCGGCGGCGACCCAGGGCAGCGGGATCGAGATCACGCACAGCTTCAAGAGCCAGCGCTGCGGCGCCAGGTTACGGCGCACCATGAACCACACCGCAGCGCAGAAGATGAACAGGAACAGGAAGCCGAGGAACACCATACCGCGGAAGGACCAGAACAGCGGGGCGACTTTCGGAATCGTGTCCGCAGCCGCCTGCTTGATCTGCGCCTCGGTGGCGTTGACCACGTTCGGCGTGTATTTCTTCAGCAGCAGGCCGTAGCCCAGGTTGGCCTTGACCGCCTCGAAGGCGGCTTTCGCCTCCGGCGACTTGTCGCCGCCCTTCAGGCGCAGCAGGGCGGCATAGGCCGTCATGCCGGTACGGATGCGCGCTTCGTTTTCCAGGCGCAGTTCCTTCAGGCCGGTCACCTTGCCGTCATAGGAGCGGGTGGCGATCAGTCCCAGCACCCAGGGCAGCTCGACCGGGTATGCGGTGGTCTGCTTGTCGTCGTCGGGGAAGCCGAACAGGGTCAGGCCGGCCGGTGCCGGCTGGGTTTCCCAGGCCGCTTCGATGGCCGCCAGTTTGACCTTGTTGACTTCGCCGGCGGTGTAGCCGGATTCGTCGCCCAGCACGATCACGGACAGGGTCGAGGCCAGGCCGAACGCGGCGGCGATGGCGAAGGAGCGCAGTGCGAACTGCACGTCGCGCGCCTTCAGCAGGTACAGCGACGAGATGCCCAGCACGAACATCGAGGCGGTGACGTAGCCGGCCGCCGCGGTGTGCACGAATTTCACCTGCGCGACCGGGTTCAGGATGACTTCGGCGATCGAGACCAGTTCCATGCGCATGGTGTCGAAGTTGAATTCGGCGCCGACCGGGTGGTTCATCCAGCCGTTGGCGATCAGGATCCACAGCGCCGACAGGCTCGAGCCGAGCGCCACGCAGAAGGTCACCATCAGGTGCTTGCCCTTCGACAGCCGGTTCCAGCCCAGGAAGAACAGGCCGACCATGGTGGACTCGAGGAAGAACGCCATCAAGCCTTCGATCGCCAGCGGGGCGCCGAAGATGTCGCCGACGTAGTGCGAGTAGTAGGCCCAGTTGGTGCCGAACTGGAATTCCATCGTGATGCCGGTGGTGACACCCATCGCGAAGTTAATGCCGAACAGCTTGCCCCAGAACTGGGTCATGTCCTTGTACACCTGGCGCCCGGTCATCACGTAGACCGACTCCATGATGAACAGGATCCAGGCCAGGCCCAGGGTGAGGGGAACGAACAGGAAGTGATACAGCGCGGTGGCTGCGAACTGTAGCCGCGACAGGGCTACGACATCGTCGAGCGGAGGCATGATGAGACCTGCTTATGGTTGTTTATGGGCGGATTGGGTGGGGTGGGTGGAGAACAGGTGGCGCTCCAGCTGGCCGTCGGGCAGCACCATGTGCCGGGTCTGCGGATGCGAGAAGCAGGCGTACCAGAGGCCGTACAGCAGCAGGCACTTGATGGCGATGGTGATGGCCAGCGTCAGGGCCAGACGCTCGCGGCGCGGCCTCGGGGTGGTGAACAAGGTATTCATGTGTGCGCCTTCGAAAACCGTCGTGTCAGCTTGAGTCAGCGCAAAACACCTTTGCCTGAATCTGATAACGACCGATGACGCGAGGTTAGTTTTCCCGACCGGAAAAATCCTTGATGCACATCAAAAAGCCGGAGAACCCGCAGCGCGGGCTTACAGGGGACGCGCGCCGATCCAGGCGCCGCTGGCGCACAGGTCGTGCGCGACCTGGGTCACCAGGCGGCTGACCGCGGCGGCGGCATTGGTGAGGGGGATGTTGCGGGAACTGCACAGCACGACGGTGCGCACGATGGCAGGGTCGACGATCGGCAGGGCGCGCATGGCGCCGCGTTCGACTTCGCCCAGCACCGGCGCCACCGGCAGCAGGGTCGCGCCCATCCCGGCCAGGATCGCCGATTTCAGGATCGCGATCGAATTGATCTCGATGACGTCGCGCACTTGCAGGCCGGCGGCGCGCGCCGTGCTTTCGATGCGCGGCCGTACGCCGTGCTGCGGGCCGGGCAGGATCAGGGTGGTGTCCAGCGCTTCGCGCAGGGTCACGCTGGCGCGCTGCGCGGGTGGGGCGTCGGCGCGGCAGATGTAGCGCAGTTCTTCCTCGACCAGCGCCGTGTTGGCGAAGCTCCCCAGCTGGCCGTCGTCGAGCAGCACGGCCAGGTTGACGCGGCCGGCGCGCAGCTGCTCGGCCAGGTTGCCGGTCAATTCCTCGGTCAGTTGCAGCGTGATTTCCGGGTAGCGCTCGCGGATCGTGCTCAGCAGCGGCAGCGCCAGTGCCCCGGATATGCTGTGCGGCAGCCCGAGCGTGACGCTGCCCGAGGGCCGTTCGGCCGACTGCACGACGGCCGCCTGGGCATCGGCCACCTGCTTCAGGATCGCCAGCGCGTGCTGGTAGAACACCTTGCCGGCATCGGTGCTGAGCACGCCCTGGGCGGTGCGGTGCAGCAGCTGGACGCCCAGCTCGTCTTCCAGCTGGCGCAGCTGCTGGGTCAGTGCAGGCTGCGCCACGTGCAGCACCAGCGCCGCGCGCGACAGCGAGCCGTGATCGACGATGGCGACGAAATAACGCAGCTGGCGCAGTTCCATTGGCTAACAGATGTATCCATAGGGATACAAAACGGTTATAAGATATTTATTCGTGGCAACTCTATGCTCAACAGTTGATATACTGTAGCGCCCCAGACCCGGCACATTCCCAACGCCCCAAACGCGGCGAGATTAACACAATCCAGTTTCATTCCCATGCTGAAGAAAGTCGATTCCTCACAGCTGCGCGTGGGGATGTTCATCCATGACCTCGATTGCGGCTGGATGGAACATCCTTTCGTGCGCAACCGCTTTGTCATCACCAGCGACGACGAAATCGGCAAGATCCTGAGCGCCGGCATCCGTAACGTCACCATCGATTGCGCGCGCGGCCTGGACGTCGATGCCCCGACCGTCGAGCAAGCTGCGGCGGCATCCGAAGCCGAGCTCACCGTCATCGCCGCCAAGCCGGTGGCGCCACTGCGCAGCACGCTGGCCGAGGAATTCGACCGTGCCGTGGCGATCCGCCGCCAGGCGGCCGGGCTGGTCCGGACCGTGATGCAGGATGCGCGCATGGGCAAGGCGATCGAGTTGGACAAGGTATCGCCTGTGGTCGAGAACATCACCGCCTCGATCCTGCGCAACGCCAGCGCGCTGATGGGCCTGTCCGTCATCAAGAACAAGGACGATTACACTTTCATGCACTCGGTCAGCGTGTGCACGCTGCTGGTGGCCTTCTGCCGCTCGCGCAAGATGGATGCCGAAACCATCTACCAGGCCGGCATCGGCGGCCTGCTGCACGACACCGGCAAGGCCCTGATCCCGGACGCCATCCTGAACAAGCCGGGCCGCCTGACCGAGGAAGAATTCGAGATCGTGCGGCGCCATCCGCAAAACGGTTACAACATCCTGTATCGCACGCCGGAAATCGGGCCGATCCCGCTCGACATCACGCTGCACCACCACGAGCGGCGCGACGGCAGCGGCTATCCGGACCGCCAGAGCAGGGATGGCATCAGCGAACTGGCGCAGATGGCGGCCATCGTCGACGTCTATGACGCCATCACGGCCGACCGCTGCTACCACAAGGGCATCCCGGCGGCCGAGGCGCTGCGCAAGATCTACGAGTGGAGCAAGCACCAGTTCAATCCCGCGCTGACCCAGGATTTCATGCGCTGCGTCGGCATCTATCCGGTCGGCACGCTGGTGCTGCTGGAATCGGGGCGCCTGGGCGTGGTGGTCGAGCCGCACGAGACGAGCCTGCTCACGCCCAAGGTCAACGTGTTCTACAGCACGCGCAGCCAGGCCTATATCCGGCCGGAGATGATTGACCTGTCGCGCGGGCTCGGTTACGGCGGTGCCGACAGGATCGTGCGCCACGAGTCGGCCGAGAAGTGGAAGGTGGATCCGCAGCGCTTCATGGCGCTGGCCTGAGCCGGGGTGGGGCGCAGGCGGCGCTCAGAAGAATTCGGCGGTGTCGTTCGACGCCACCGCCTGCACCACGCCGTCCGAGACCAGCTCGTCGTAATGGCAGGCGCGGTTGCGGCCGCTGCTCTTGGCGTGGTACAGGGCCTGGTCGGCGTGGCCCAGCGTGACCACCGGCGACTCGTAGGCGCTGATGCCGACGAAGCCGACGCTGACCGTGACCCGCCCGACCTGCGGGAAGTCGTGGCGCTCGACGTTGGTGCGGAAGCGCTCGATGATCTTCCAGGCGTTCTCCAGCGTGGTCGAGCGCAGCAGCACGACGAATTCCTCGCCGCCGAAGCGGAACACGCGGTCCTGGGCGCGGAACGAGGATTGCAGCAGGTTGGCGATCAGGATCAGCACCTCGTCGCCGTACAGGTGGCCGAACTTGTCGTTGACCGCCTTGAAGTGGTCGACGTCGACCACCGCCAGCCATTGCTTTTCCTGTCCATGTTGCTGGCGCCGTTCCGGCAGGCCCGGCAACGGCGGTTCCGGTTCCTGGGCGCTGTGCAGCATGCGCGCCAGCTGGTCGTCGAAGGTCTTGCGGTTGAGCAGGCCGGTCAGCGAATCGCGTTCGCTGTAGTCGAGCAGGTTCTGGAAGTTGCGGTACACGCCGACGATGCCGCCGACCATGTGGATGGTCTCGTTCGCAAAAGGCTTGTCGTCGCGCAGTTCGAGGCAGGCGACGGCCTTGTCGCCGAGCCAGATCGGCAGCCATAGCGTGCGCATGCCGTCTTCTCCCGCGGCTTCGGCGCTGGCCTTGTGCTCGGCCAGGCAGCGCACCAGTTCCGGATGGTTCGCCAGGGTTTCGCCGGGGACGCCGTCATGGCTGTCTTCGAGGCGGGCGCCGCCGCCCTTGCGGATCGAGGCGCGTGTGCGCAGGACCTGCTGTCCGGACACGATGGCGATGGTCAGGATGCGCGTCTGCGCGGCGCCGGTCAGTTCCTGTACCGCCGAGATCACTGAAATATCGAGCATCGCGTGATCGCGGTGGCCGGTCATGTCCACCATGTGTTTCAGAAGCGAGTCCATAGCATTCTCAGCAATGTAATCCACCGACCTGGTATTTCACGAGGGCAAGCGAAACAGGATAGCTGCTTTTTGTCTTCTAGGCAATTATTCAAATGCAATTTTTACCTTGGCTTGATATGGATGAAGCGGGCAGGCAGGCGGCACCTTCGAAATTTCCACAAAGATTCTACAAAGTAAAAATTAATTCCCTTAAGAAAAGTTGCGTGTAGTCAAGTTGCCGTACGGCATCAACTTTTATAGTGAACCCACTGACACGAAACGCGGAGCAGCCAGCCGCAAGAAGCGCAGCAGTCCAGTCAGCGCCTTCGTTCAGTGTGTTACTAACCTACCATAAGGGAGTAAGTCATGAGCAACTTCATGTCTGCAGTCAAAACCTTCATTGCTGATGAAAACGGTGTCACCGCCATCGAGTATGGCTTGATCGCCGCGCTGATCGGCGTTGGTATCGCGGCGGCTTCTACCAGCCTGGGTACCAAACTGTCGACCATGTTCAACAACATCGGTAACAAGCTGGCTGCAGCAGTGCTGTAAGTTACGGCAACCCTCCGGGAGCAAGTCGACCCGGAGGGTTTTTTTTGTTCCGAGGATGTCATGCCGATCGAACAATACCTTGACCCCATCCTGTTGGTGCTGGTGTCCACGGCCGCAGTCAACGACCTGGCCACACGCCGTATTCCGAACCTGTTGTTGCTGGCCGGGCTGAGCATTGTCCTGGGCCTGCGCATGCTGTCCGTTGATCCCGCCGCATCGCTGCTGGCGGCACTGGGCGGCATGGGACTCGGTTTCGCAATGTTTCTGCCGTTTTACCTGCTGCGCGGCATGGCTGCCGGCGACGTCAAGCTGATGGCCGTGGTCGGTGCCTTCAGCGGTGCGGACGAAGCGTTCGAGATCGTGGTACTGACCTGGTGCGTCGGCGGTGTGATGGGGCTGTGCATGGTACTGCTGCGTGGCCGCTTGAGGATGACCTTGGTCAACATCGGGCTTCTGCTGTCCGGCATCCGGGCACATGGCTCGGAAGGGCTCGCACCCCCGTTCCAGCAAAGTGCCGGTGCCATGCCTTATGGACTGGCAATCGCGATCGGGACAATCGTGGTCCTGCTTCGTCATTAAGGCTGAGCTCGCCTTTGGCCCAACGCAAGAGCAGCAACAGGGCACTGGCTAGAATCAATTCCGACCTCTTTCGGAAAACGTGTAGATTTCTAGGGGATTTCGATGTTTGAAACGCTATCGACTGGCAGTACCGCGACCGTCCCGCGTGCTGCCCAGACGCCACTGCCGGACGCGCCGGACATTGCGCCGATCCTGCCGCGCCAGGCCAAGACGGTGCGCGACACCGGTCTCGAGCCTCGCTTCGTCACCGACCTGGTGCTGAAGGCCATCCAGGGCAGCGGCAAGGCGCCGCTGCCGCTGTTGGCCGGCAAGCTGCGCCTGTCGATCAGCGTGCTGCGCGAAGTCCTCAATCCCCTGATCGCCGAGCAGCAGGTCGAAGTGGCCTGGAGCGGCGAATCGGACATCGACATGCAGTACCATCTGACGCCGATCGGCCAGCGCGCCGCCGCCGAAGCCATCGCGCGTTGCCGTTACCTCGGGCCGGCGCCGGTGACCCTGGCGTCGTACCGCGCGATGGTCGAGCGCCAGGCCTTGCGTCATGCGGACGCCGAACGCGTCACCGCGGCCCAGCTGGCGGCGGTGCTGGGCGACGATGGCCTGGCACCAGGCGTACGCGGCGTGCTGGGCGCGGCGCTGTACGCGCGCCGTTCGCTGCTGCTGCATGGGCCGTCCGGTAGCGGCAAGACCCAACTGGCGCGCAAGCTCGGGCGCCTGCTGCCGGGACCGATCGCGGTGCCCTATGCGCTGATCGCCGGGCGCCAGGTGATCCGCCTGTTCGACCCGGCGCTGCACGTCGCGCCGCCGCCGCTGGCGCGCCAGCAGGAAGACAGGCGCAGTTGCGACGCGCGCTGGGCGGTGGCGCAACGGCCGCTGGTGCACGTCGGCGCCGAACTCGGGCGCGAGATGCTGGAACTGCGCTACGATGCCGAGGAGGGCGTCTACCATGCGCCGCCTCACCTGCAGGCCAACAACGGCATGCTGGTGATCGACGACGTCGGCCGCCAGCGCATGCCGGCCGACGAACTGCTCAACCGTTTCATCGGTCCGATGGACACCGGCCTCGACGCGCTGACGCTGCAGGGCGGCCAGGCCGAGCTCATACCCTTCGATGCCGCCGTCGTGTTCGCGACCAACCTGGCGCCCGATACGGTGTTCAACGACGCCGCGCTGCGCCGCATCGGCTACAAGGCCGGCATCGGCCCGTGGTCGCCGAATGCCTACCGCGCGCTGCTGCGCCGCCAGTGCCGGCTGCGCCGCATCGACTACGACGAAGGCGCGGCCGGCCACCTGATCGAACGCCTGCATGCGCAGTCGGGACGCGCGCTGCTGGCCTGCTATCCGGAAGAGCTGCTCGACCGGATCACCGATTTCGCTGGCTTCGCCGGCTGCGAGGCGCGCCTGACGGTGGCGGCGGTCGAGCAGGCCTGGGCCAGCATGTTCATCGCCGCCGATGCGGAGGCTTGAATGAAGAACAAGCGTGCTTTGATCCTGATGGCCGTCGCCATCCTGTTCGGCCTGGCGGCCGTGGCCTTTGCCTCGCGCTGGCTGTTGACCCAGCCGGGCGGCACCAATGGCCGCATCCTCGTGGCCAAGACCGACATCAGTCTCGGCCAGCGCCTGACGCCCGAGATGTTCAAGCTGGCCGACTGGCCGGCCGGCAGCATGCCGAAAGGTGCGTTCACCGATCCGCAGCAGATCAGCGGCCGCGTCCTGAAGAGCAACCTGGTGATGGACGAGCCGGTCAGCGAAGCCAAGCTGGCACCGGCGGGTACCCTGGGCGGGTTGTCGGCCCTGATCACCGAAGGCAAGCGTGCGATCACAGTGCGCGTCAACGACGTGATCGGCGTGGCCGGATTCGCCCTGCCCGGCAATTACGTCGACATCATCGTCAGCACCCAGAAGGATGTGCAGCCGGGTTCGGAACCGCGCGAGCAGAGCATTTCGAAGATCGTGCTGGAACGGATCCTGGTGCTGGCCGTTGCGCAGGAAGTCAGCCGTGACGAGACCAAGCCGAAGGTCGTCAACGCGGTCACGCTCGAAGTCACGCCGGAACAGGCCGAGACGCTCGACCTGGCGCGCAGCGTCGGCACCCTGTCGCTGGCCCTGCGCAACCAGGTCGATCCGCAATCGGCACTGACCGAAGGCGCGACCAAGCTGACGTTGCTGCCGCAGACCAAGCCGGTGGTTGCCGCACCCAAACCGGTACCCAAGCCGGCACCGAAGCCGGTGGCGGCACCGCGCCCGGTGCCGGTCGTGGTCAAGGCGGCGGCACCCGTGCGGCGCGATTGCGTCAGCGTGCTCAATGGTCTGCGCATGTCGCAGGAATGCTTCTGAATCCATCCCGGGGTGATGCCATGAACGCAAACCTGATGCACCCATCGATCTGCCGTTGCCTGCTCGCCGCCGGCCTGGCGCTGGCCGCAGCCGGCCCGGCGCTGGCCGCCAAGACCAGGGCGCAGAGTACCGACAACCCCGCCCCGGCGCCGGCACGCGCCGAGACGGGGCCCACCTGCCAGGGCGAAGCCGCAAGGCCGGCCCAGTTGACCCTGCAGGTCGGCAGATCGAGCCTGATGCGACTGCCCGAGGCGGTCCAGCACCGCAGCGTCGGCAATCCGGCCGTGGTGCAGGCGCTGCTGGTGGCGCCGGACACGCTGTATATCGCCGGCGTCGATGTCGGCACCACCAACATGATCGTGCAGGGCCGTAGCGGCACCTGCAGCATGCTCGACATCACGGTGGCGATCGATCCGGCGCCGCTGCGCGCGACGCTGGCTGCGGTCATGCCCGAGGAACGCGGCATCCAGGTGACGTCCGCGGCCGACACGCTGATCCTGAGCGGCAGCGTCAGCGATGCCGGCGCGGTGGAGCGCGCGGTCGAGCTGGCGGGCGCCTACGTGCGCCGGCCCTTGCGTGGCCTGGCGGTGCCGAAACCCGAGAAGGAAGACGTCGAGCCCAAGGAAAACAACGGGAGTGCAGGCGCGAGCACGAGCAACACGCGCGTCGTCAACCTGCTGACGGTAAACGCCCCGCAGCAGGTCCAGCTCGAGGTCAAGGTCGCCGAAGTCTCGAAGACCCTGCTCGAGCGCCTGGAAACCGGCGGCGTCTGGCGTTTCGGTTCCGGCAACTGGGGGGCGTTGCTGGTGTCGAATTTCCTCTCCGGGAATGCGAACGGTTCGCTCCAGTCTTACAAGGTCACCGGCGTAAGCGGCAAAAACGCGACGACCGCGGCCGAAAAGCAGGACAGTCTGGTGCGCGTGCTGGCCGAGCCGAACATCATGGCGATCAGCGGCCAGGAAGGTACTTTTCTTGCGGGCGGCAAGTTCTACATACCGGTCGCCCAGGAAAACAACCGGGTGACGCTGGCCGAGAAGGAGTTCGGTGTCGGCCTGCGCTTCACCCCGACCGTGCTGTCCGGCGGGCGCATCAACCTGCATGTCGCGCCCGAGGTGTCCGAATTGTCGCGGGAAGGAATCGGTATCACCTCGTCCGGCACTAGCGGGACCTCGATCCTGCCGGTCGTGACCACGCGCCGGGCCAGCACCACCGTCCAGCTGTACGACGGCCAGAGCTTCGCGATCGGCGGCCTGATCAAGGACAACCTGGTTACCAACCTGAAGGGCTTGCCGGTGCTCGGCGAACTGCCGATCCTGGGGGCGCTGTTCCGCAGCACCGACTACCAGCAGGACCGCACCGAACTGGTGTTCGTGATCACCGCCCACCTGGTCAAGCCCCTGCCGGGCGCCGGCTACGAACTGCCGACCGACAAGGTCGGCATACCGTCGCGCGCCGCGGTCCTGCTCGGGGGCCGCCTTGATGGTCCGGCGCCGCAGGCCACGACCGCGGCCAAGTCCACACCGGCACTGGTGCCGGGTACGTCGCACAGCAGCGGCGGCTTTGAACTGAAATAGGAGAAAGCGATGGCCACCCGACGCGATCCGCTGGTGCTGGTGCTGGTCGTGGGCGCGCTGCTGCAGGGATGCAGCGGTACCCCGCGTTTCAACAATCAATTTGGCAGCGCCGTGCGCACCAATCTGTCTGCCCAGGTCATCGACCCGGCGGCTGCGGCGAATGCCAATCCCGCCATCGGCGTGGACGGCGTCGCCGCCCACGCGGCCCACGAGCGCTACCAGCGTTCGTTCAAAGAAATCGATGCCAATGCCAACCGTTCGCTGGTCGGTGGTGGCAGCGGTACCCAATGACACGCCGCGCGCCGGTCCGTCCCGGCACGGACCCGATCGAATGCTGCCCCGAGGAACCCGATGAAAGCCCTCTTGATCAGCCGCGACACCCAGCTTTACGCGGAGATCGCCTCCCAAGGCGCGGCGCGCGTACCGCCGCTGCACGTTGCCGGTGACCGCGCCAGCCTGCGTGAAGCGCTCGACCGTCCGCTGGCGGACACGCCCGGCCTGGTCATCGTCGACATCAGCGATGCCGAGCCGGCCGACGGCGACCTGCTGGAGCGCCTGACCCGCCATTACGCGGCGGCGCACTTCATGCTGCTGACCGATAACCATCATCCGGAGATCCTGATCCGCGCGATGCGTGCCGGCGTGCGCGAGGTGCTGCAGCTGCCGCTGGCGCACCCGGCGCTGCACGAAGCGATCGACCGCATCGCCGCGAGTGCAGGAATGGCGTCCAGCCACGACGGCAAGGTGCTCGCCTTCATCGCCTGCAAGGGCGGCAGCGGCGCCACCTTCATCTCGACCAACTTCGGCTATGCGCTGGCGACGCTGGCCGACAAGAAGGTGCTCCTGATCGACCTGCACCGCCAGTTCGGCGACGCTACGCTGTATGTCTCGGACCAGAAGCCGGCCATGACGCTGTCGGACGTATGCCAGCAGATCGCGCGCATCGACGGGCCCTTCCTGGAGTCCTGCCTGGTGCACGTGGCGCCCGGCTTCGGCGTACTGGCCGCGGCCGACGATCCCAGCCAGGCGACCGAAGCCAAGCCGGAGCACATCGACACCATCCTGCGCCTGGCGCGCCAGCACTACGACTACATCCTGCTCGACGTCGGGCGCCAGATCGATGCGGTCTCGCTGCGCGCGCTCGACAGCACCGACGCGATCTATCCGGTGCTGCAGCTGGCGCTGCCCGACATCCGCGATGCGCGCCGCCTGCTCGACATCTTCCGTTCGCTCGGCTACCTCACCGACCAGATCCGCCTGGTGGTCAACCGCTACGAGAAGGGCGGCAAGCTGCGCCTGCAGGACCTGCACGCGGCGCTCGGCGCCGAGGTGTTGCATACCATTCCCAACGATTACATTGCTGTCACCGATTCGGTCAACCAGGGTATCCCCGTGCTGCAGCTGGCACGCGGCAGTGCCGCCGCGCGCAGCCTGGCCGACCTGGTCGAAGTGATCACCGCGCGCCGTGTCGTCGAAGCCAAGGGCGGGCTGTTCGACCGCCTGTTCGGCCGCGGCGACGGCGATTACTGATTCTTTAAGGAGCTGCCATGTCCCTGCGCGAGCGCCTGTCCGGAACGGACGAGGAACGCCAACTCCAAGCCATGCCGGTGGTGGCGCAACAAGCCTACCAGGAGTTGAAGAAGTCGATGCACCAGATGATCCTCGACCGGATCGACCTGGAGCGCCTGAAACGCCTGACCAGCGAACAGTTCAAGCACGAACTGGCGCTGCTGGTCCAGCGCATCATCGAGGAAGAGCGCATCGTGCTGAACCAGCAGGAGCGCCACAACCTGGTGCTCGACATCCAGCACGAGATGCTGGGTTTCGGTCCCCTGGAGCCGCTGCTGAACGACCCGACCGTCTCCGACATCCTGGTCAACACCTTCAAGAAGGTCTACGTCGAGCGGCGCGGGCGCCTCGAGCTTACCGAGATCAGCTTCCACGACAACGCGCACCTGATGAAGATCATCGAAAAGATCGTCTCACGTGTCGGCCGCCGCGTCGACGAGTCGAGCCCGATGGTCGATGCGCGCCTGCCGGACGGGTCGCGCGTCAACGCGATCATCCCGCCGCTGGCGATCGACGGGCCGCTGGTCTCGATCCGCCGCTTCGGCGCGACCCCGCTCACGGTGCAGAACCTGCTCGACTACAAGAGTGTCACACCGCCGATGATCCGGGTGCTGGAAAGCCTCGGCATGGCCAAGATCAACATCCTGATCTCGGGCGGTACCGGTAGCGGCAAGACCACCATGCTGAACCTGATCTCCGGTTTCATCCCTCCCAACGAACGCATCGTGACGATCGAGGATGCCGCCGAACTGCAGCTGCGCCAGCCGCACGTGGTGCGCCTCGAAACCAGGCCGCCCAACATCGAGGGCAAGGGCGAGGTCACGCAGCGCGCGCTGGTGCGCAACTCGCTGCGCATGCGGCCCGACCGCGTCATCCTGGGCGAAGTGCGCGGGCCGGAAGCCCTCGACATGCTGCAGGCGATGAACACCGGTCACGAAGGCTCGCTGGCGACGATCCACGCCAACACCGCGCGCGATGCGCTGGCGCGCCTGGAAAACATGGTCAGCATGGCCGGCGTGAACCTGACGCCGCGCGCGATCCGCCAGCAGATCTGCTCGGCGATCACCGTGATCATCCAGGCCACGCGCCTGACCGACGGCACGCGCAAGGTGGTCAGCATCCAGGAAGTCACCGGCATGGAAGGCGACATCATCTCGATGCAGGAGATCTTCCACTTCGAACAGACCGGTGTCGACGCCGACGGGAAGGTGCAGGGCCACTTCTGCGCCACCGGCGTGCGTCCGCGCTTCACCGACCGCCTGAAAATGTTCGGTGCGCCGGTGCCGGAAGACACCTTCGATCCGGACCGCATCTTCACCTAGCCGGCCGTTGCCGCGGAGTCTCGCATGGACATCCTGTTCTATGGTTTCGTCGTGTTCCTGTTCGCCGCCGTCATCCTCGGCATCGAAGGCGCCTACCTGTGGTGGGTGAGCTCGCATGGCGCAGCGGCGCAGCGCGTGGCGCGCCGGCTGCAGCTGATGTCGGGGGCGCCGGGCCGCTCCGGCGAGCGCATTTCGATCCTGAAGCAACGCCGCTTCGCCCACCACGACATGCTGGACCGGCTGCTGCACCGGCTTGCACTGGCGCACCGGATCGACCGCCTGCTGCTGCAATCGGGGCTGAAATGGTCGGTCCAGCAGTTCCTGATGTGGTCCGGCCTGGCGCTGCTGGCCGGCATTCTGGTCGTCGTGCAGTGGCCGCTGCCGCTGGCGCTGCGTGCCGGCCTGGCAGTGCTGTTCGCGCTGATTCCGCTGCTACGGGTACGGCGCGCGCGCAAGCGCCGCCTGATGCGCATCGAAGAGCAGCTGCCGGAAGCGGCCGAATTCATCGCGCGCGCACTGCGCGCCGGCCATTCGTTCACCAACGTCCTGCAAATCGTCGGCAACGAACTGCCGGAGCCGCTCAGCGCCGACTTCCGCATCGCGCGCGAAGAGATCAACTACGGCGTGCCGATGAGCGAAGCATTGCACAACATGGCGAACCGCATTCCGCTGACCGACCTGCGCTACCTGATCATCGCGGTCCTGATCCAGCGCGAAACCGGCGGCAACCTGGCCGAGATCCTCACCAACATCAGCCATATCATCCGCGAGCGCCTGAAACTGGTGGCCAAGGTGCGCGTGCTGTCGGCAGAAGGGCGGATGTCGGCCTGGATCCTCGGCTTGCTGCCATTCGGCGTGGCGGCGATGCTGGCGCTGACCAATCCGGATTACATCAGGCTTCTCTGGACCGACCCGGCCGGCGTCAAGCTGCTCTGGGCCGCCCTGGTCATGATCATCATCGGCGTGTTCTGGCTGCGCAGGATGATCCGCATTCATATTTGAGGAGCCCATGATGACTGGCGCACAGTTGCTGTTCCTGCTGATCGTGTTCGTGGTCGTCTGCGCCCTGGTGTCGATGGGGTTCGCGCTGTTCGCGCCGGGCGCCCTGCAGGCCCGGCTGGCCGGTTTCATACGCGGGCGCGCCGACAGCGGCAAGGCCGAAGGCAGCGGCTGGGCCGAGCGCGTGGCGCATGCCGTGCGCCCTCTGTCCAGGCTGTCGGTGCCGGAGGAGGGCTGGGAGAAATCGGCGCTGCGCACCCGCTTCATGCATGCTGGCTGGCGCAACCCGGCGGCACCGGCCCTGTTTTTCGCATCGAAGACACTGCTCGCACTTGCCCTGCCCGCGATCGCCGGCCTGGTGCTGGCGCTGACACCGGGCACCAGCAGCGGCACCAGGATCCTGTTCGTGCTGCTGCTGGCGGCCTCGTTCGGCTATTACCTGCCCAACATCGTCCTCACCCGCCTGGTGCTGCGCCGGCGGCGCGAGATCTTCGAAACCATTCCCGACGCGCTCGACCTGCTCACCGTCTGTGTGGAAGCGGGCCTGAGCCTGGAACGCGCACTGGTGAAGGTCTCGGCCGAGATCCATATCAAAAGCGTGACGCTGGCCCAGGAACTGCAACTGGTGCTGATGGAAATGCGCGCCGGCTTCAGCAAGGAAAAGGCCTTGCGCAACTTCGCGCTGCGCATCGGCCTGGACGACGTCGATTCGCTGGTCGCGATGCTGATCCAGTCGGAGCGCTTCGGCACCAGCATCGGCGATGCCCTGCGCGTGTATTCGGAAAACCTGCGCAACAAGCGCCGCATGATCGCCGAGGAAGCCGCGGCCAAGATCGGCCTGAAGCTGCTGTTCCCTCTCATCTTCTGCATTTTCCCGACCCTGTTGATGGTGCTGCTCGGCCCGGCCGGCATCCAGCTGATGCGCACTTTCCGCAACGTCCTCGGCACCGATTGATCATCCGCGGAGACCGCCATGCGCCCCCGATTCATCCTGACCGCACTGCCCGCGCTCTTCAGCGGGATTCTCCTGCTGGGCTGCAGCAGCTTCGCTTCGCTGTCCCCGGACGCGCCGGCGGCAACGGTATTCTCCGCCGACGAGCAGTATCTGCGCGGCCGCAACCTGCACCTGGCGCGGCGCTATGACGAAGCCATCGCCGCCTACCAGGCCGTGTTGCAGGTCGATCCCGGTCACGTCAACGCCGGGAACGGACTGGCGATCGCGTACGCGGAACAGCGCGACTTCGCGCGCGCGATCCCGATCTGGCGCGCGCTGACGCAGGGGGCGACCATGGGCTCCGGCCAGGCCACCGCCTTCCTGTTCGGGAACCTGGGCTATGCCCACTTCCTGGGCGGCGACTACGACGAGGCCCTGGTCGCGCTCGAAAAAGCCTGTCTGCTCGACCCGCTCAACGCGCGTTCCTGGCAATACCTGGGCGAGACCCTGCAAAAGCTCGGCCAGGAGGAGCGCGCCCGCCAGATGCTGGACCAGGCCCGCGCCCTGCGCGAGCACGACTTCCATGCCGACTACGCGGCAGCCGGCGGTGGCGCCCGCATGCCGGCCATCGAACGTGCTGTGCAGACGCCGCAGGCAGCGCGCCAGCCCGAGCGCGACTGGGCCTTCGTCGAAGTCACGCCGAACCGCAATGGCGTGCTCGAACTGCGCCGCGTGGAACCCGCGTCCTCGCAGCCCAAGGCCGCGGGACGCCCGTCCACGCCCACCGCACCGGCACCGGACCCGTCGCAGCCGGCCATCCTCGCCACGCTCGAGATCAGCAACGGCAACGGACGCCAGGGCATGGCGCGCCAGCTGTCGCGCCAGCTGCGCGACCCCGGCGTCAGGATCGTGCGCCTGACCAACGAGAAGGGGTTCAAGGTGCGCGTCACGCGCATCGAATACCAGCCGGCCTACCGTACGGTGGCCGAACGGCTGGCGCAGCGCTTAGGCGCCACCGCGCCGGTCGAGGTCAGGATGGCCGGGCGTGCCAACCTGCGCCTGGTGATCGGCCACGACCTGCCGCCGCCGCAGCTTGCAGCCCGTTCAGATGTGTTGCCTGGCGGTCATGCGAACACGGCCGCGGTGCCTTGAACGGCGATCGTGACGTTTGCACAACAGTATCGGGCGCCGGTCTGGACCGAATTTGGGAATAATAAAACCTTCAACAAATTCGGGAGAATTGCCATGACCTTCACTCGTCGTTTCCAATCCGCTATCGCTCAATCCGTTATCGCGGGCACCCTGCTGGTGTCGCTCGCCGCCTGCGCCCCGACCGCCACCCGCGAGGGCACCGGCGAATACATCGATGACAGCGTCATCACCACCAAGGTGAAAGCCGCCTTCGCCGCCGACCCGACCGTCAAGGCCACGCAAGTGCAAGTCGAAACCTTCAAGGGCACGGTCCAGCTGAGCGGCTTCGTCGATTCGCGCGAAAGCGCCCAGCGTGCCGTCGAAATCGCACGTGGCGTGAAGGGTGTGCAGTCGGTCAAGAACGACACGGTGATCCGTTGATGACGATGGCCGGCATGGCGGCGTCCGCCGCATGCCGGCCTATTGCCAGCTGACTTATTGCCAGCTGACCTTGCCGAACCCGTTCGTGGTCGCAGTGCGCGTCGCCGGATTGCCATAGACGGTGGCCGAACCCATGCCGCTCATGCTGATGTTGGCCGCGGTGCGGGCGAACACGCTGGCGCCGCCCAGGCCGGTCATGTCCAGGTCGACGGTTTCGGCACGCAACTGCTGGGCATCGAGCCCACCGACGCCGCCCAGGCGCGCGCGCAGCAAGCGGGTCTGGCCGCTGATCGTGATGTGGCCGGCGCCGCCCAGGCGCAGCTCGACCTTGTCCGATTGACCGGGATTCAGCGTCAAGCCGCCGACGCCACCCAGGCGCGCGTCGACTTCGCGATACTGTCCCGTGAAACGCACCGCACCCGCACCCTCCAGGGCCAGCTTCACGCGCTCGCCGCTGAAGCCCGTCACCTCGCTCGAGCCCACACCCTCGGACACGAACTCCTGCAGGTTCGGCACCGTCAGGTCGGCACGCAATTCATCCATCCTGCCGTTCACGCGCGTGTTGTCTTCCATGTCGATGGTGAGCGTATCGCCGCGTTGCGTGGTCGTGATCTTCGACAGGTAGCGCCGGTCGCCGGACAGCACCAGCGACGGCGGTCCCTGGCGCAGGTTGAGGCGGATCACGCCGCCCAGGTGCACCTTCGAGACGCCGGCGTCGACGTTGCGCGATTCACGCACGACCTCGTCGGCCAGTGCGGCATGCATCGTCATCGACAGGGTGGTGGCCACGAGGGCAGTGCCGATCAGTTTGTTCATCTCATCTCTCCAGTGGATTGCGCTTGATATCACTATAGGTACGCGCCACGCCAGGCGAGCGGGGATTGCGACAGACTGCGCCATGGGCGGTATGGAGCGTCAAAACCGCCCAGTTTCAGGCGTGTACGTCGTCCCAGACCAGGCCGAAGCGGGCCAGGTATTTCTTGAGCCGGTCCGCATCGTTCGGCTGGCGCTTGGCCTGGCGCGACACCGCGAACAGGCTGCGGCCCGCGTCCGACAGCGATGTCGACGCGCGGCAGACCCGGATGACCGCCTGCAGCTGCAGCGCGTCGAACTGGTCGAGCTGCGCCGCCTGTTCGCCCAGCAGCGCGTCCAGGTCGACGTGGCCATCATCGAGCGTTGCCCCCTGCGCCGGCTGCCACAGGCGCCCCAGTCGCAGCGCTTCGGCATCGACGATCCCGCTGGTGATGCGCCCGGCCTCGGCCAGCGTCGCCATGCGCATCACGGATGCCGACAGGTCGCGGAAGTTGCCGCTCCAGCGCGCCTGCGGCGACATCGCGAAGCGCATGTAGCGGTCGCGCGCCTCCTTGTTGAAACGCACCAGTTGGCCGTTTTCGGCGCCGAACTCGTGCAGCAGATAGTCGATGTTGGGCTCGATGTCTTCGCGCCGCTCGGCCAGGCCGGGCAACTCGTAGGTCCACAGGTTAATGCGCGCGAACAGGTCGTCGCGGAAGCGCCCGCGCGCGACTTCCCGGGCCAGGTCGCGGTTGGTGCCGGCGATCAGCTGGAAATCGCTGTGCACCTCATGGTCGGCGCCGACGGGAAGAAAGCGTTTTTCTTCGATCGCCTTGAGCAGCATGGCCTGCTCGTCCAGGCCGAGTTCTCCGATCTCGTCGAGGAACAATAAACCCTTGCCGGCACTGCGCAGCAGGCCGGCGCGCTCGGAGGCGGCGCCGGTAAAGGCACCCTTGACGTGGCCGAACAGGGTCGAACCGGCACCGTCGCCGTGCAGGGTTGCGCAGTTGATCTCGACGAAGCGCCCGTCCAGCTGGCGCCGCGCCTTTTTCAGTTCGTACAGGCGGCGCGCCAGGAAGGATTTGCCGGCGCCGGTGGGCCCCATCAGCAGGATCGGCGCGCGCGACTTGATCGCGACCCGCTCGATCTCCTCGATCATCGTATTGAAGCGCGGGTTGCGCGTGGCGATGCCGGACTTCAGGAAGGCCACACCCTCCTGCTGCTCGCGCGAGAAGCGTTGCGCGATCTGGTCGTACTTGGACAGGTCGAGGTCGATCAGCGCGAACGAGCCGGGCGAACCGGGCGCATGGCGCCGCGGCGGGGAGGTCTGCAGCAGGCGTCCCGGGAAGTACAGCGCCTCGGTCATCAGGAACATGCAGATCTGGACCACATGGGTGCCAGTGGTGATGTGTATCCAGTATTCCTCGTGCTCCGGATCGAAGGGGTAGGCGCGCGCGAAATCGAACAGCGCGCTGTAGACCTGCTCGAAGTCCCACGGGTCATCCATCTCGATCTCGCGCGGCACCACGCTGGTTTCCGGCGATACCGCGCCGATATCCTGAATGACTTGCCGGACCACGGCTTCGTAGCCGCCGTTGAACAGCAGTTCGAAGCGGTCGATCACCACATCCTCGTGCTGGGTCAGCGCCACCGACGGCCGCCATTTTTCCCAGCGTGCGCTGCCTTTGCCGTTGTCGAGCTGGGTGCCGACGAAACCGATCACCACGGTTTTCTTCTTTTTCATTTTTATAAATTCTTATACGGACGTATAAATTTATCACATTCGCTAATGGATGAGATAAACCCCGCTCGCACTGTCAAAAACTAAATAATCCTTTTTCATCAATGAGATAGAAGAATGCCGAGGCCTGCACACAAAGGCTGGCACACCGCTTGCAATAGAAAGGACAAAGACAACAACAAGGAAAAACAAAATGGCCAACGCGAACCTGTTCCAGACCCTGAAACGCTCCCTGCTGCCGGCAGCCGACGCGCTCAACTTCGAAGCGGCGCCGGCCTACCGGTTGACGCCGAAGCACCGTCTGGCCCAGTACGCGGCCACCGGATGCCTGAACGACACCTTCTATGCGGCCGCCGAGAACCAGCTCGACACCGTCCTCGGGCTGTGCCAGGAAGTCGACGCCCGTTTCATCGCCCAGACCGCGGTCTATTGCCGCGAGCGGGGCTACATGAAGGACATGCCGGCGCTGCTGGCCGCGGTGCTGGCGGCGCGGGGAGCCCAGGAACTGGCGCCCGTGTTCAAGCGCGTGATCGACAACGGCCGCATGCTGCGCAATTTCGTGCAGATCCTGCGTTCCGGCGTCACCGGGCGCAAGTCGCTGGGCACGCGGCCAAAGAAACTGGTGCAGCAATGGCTGAACGGCGCCAGCGAAACAGCCTTGCTGGCGGCAGCGGTCGGCAACACGCCTTCGCTGGCGGACGTGGTCAGGATGGTCCACCCGAAGCCGCTCGAGCCCTGGCGCGAAGCCTTGTTCGCCTGGCTGATCGGCAAGCCGCATGAGCAGCAAGCCTTGCCGGCGCAGGTGCGCGCCTTTGAAACCTGGAAGCGCGAGCGCGGCGATGAATTGCCGGACGTGCCGTTCCAGATGCTGACCGCGCTCGCGCTGTCGCCGCAGGAATGGGCCGGGTGCGCGCTGCGCGGCGGCTGGCAGATGCTGCGCATGAACCTGAACACCTTCGGGCGCCATGGCGTGTTCGAACTGCCGGGCGTGACTGAGGCCGTGGCGGCGCGCCTGCGCGATGCGCAGGCCATCCGCAAGGCGCGGGTGTTCCCCTACCAGCTGATGGCGGCCTGCCGCGCAGCCGGCGACGGTTTGCCGGGCGAATTGCATGGCGCGCTGCAGGATGCGCTCGAGATCTCGCTGGCCAACGTGCCGCAGGTCGAGGGCAAGGTCGTGGTCTGTCCGGACGTATCGGGCTCGATGTCCAGCCCGGTGTCGGGTTACCGCGGCTCGGCCACGACGCAAGTGCGTTGCATCGACGTGGCGGCGCTGGTGGCGGCGGCCCTGCTGCGCCGTAACCCGCAGACGACGGTGCTGCCCTTCGAGCGCGAGGTGGTCGAGGTCAAGCTCGATGCGGATGCGCCGGTGTTCGCGAATGCGCAGAAGCTGGCTTCGATCGGTGGTGGCGGCACCAACTGCAGCGCGCCGCTGGCACGGCTGAACCGGCTGCGGGTGCGCGCCGACCTGGTCGTGTTCGTGTCCGACAACGAGTCGTGGATCGATGCCCGGCGCGGTGCCGGCGCCACCGCGACCATGATCGAATGGCAGCGCTTCAAGCAGCGCAACCCGCAGGCGAAGCTGGTCTGTATCGACATCGCGCCCTACGGCACGACGCAGGCGCAGGAAGCGCCGGATGTGCTGAACGTCGGCGGCTTTTCGGATGCGGTGTTCGATATCGTCGCCGCCTTCGCCGTGGGGCAGTTGCGGGCGGATCACTGGGTTGGCGAAATCGAAGCCGTCACCATATAAGAACAGGAGATGAACATGGGCTGGATCATCAGCGTCGGCAGGGCCGGCGCAAAAGGAAGGGCGGCCGGCGCGCAGGCGCTGTCGGTGAGTATCGACGTGCAGGGCATGGCCGCCCAGGTCAAGGTTTTCCCGAATGCTGACAGGACTACATCTGGTGACGCCGGTTCGATTCCGGCCTGGCAGGCGCAACGCGTCTGGCAGAACGTCTTGTCGACCCTTGTCGGGACTTAACAAGCAGTCGAGTACTGCGCAGTTTTCGGCGAATGCCGGTGGAACTACATCGCTATGGACGAGGGAAGGCGGATGCGAATCCTCCCCCGCATGGGCAACCATGCAGCGTTTCACCAATCTTGTCGCCACCTATTATCGTGAAGAGAGAAAACATGAAAAACGAACACTACGACATCCTGAACGTGGAAGGCGGCCGTCCGGTCAAGATGTGGACCCGCGGCGTGCCGGTGGAAGAAGAAGCCAAGCGCCAGCTGGCCAATACGGCGCGTATGCCCTTCATCTACAAGCACATGGCGGCCATGCCCGACGTCCACCTGGGTAAAGGCTCGACCATCGGCAGCGTGATCCCGACCCTGGGCGCGGTGATCCCGGCCGCGGTCGGCGTCGACATCGGCTGCGGCATGATGGCGGCCAAGACCACGCTCGCCGCCCGCGACCTGCCCGACAACCTGGGGCCGCTCCGCAGCGCGATCGAGCGCTCGGTCCCGCACGGCATGTCGCCGAAAACCCGTGGCTTCAAGGGCCGCGACAAAGGGTCGTGGGACAGTCCGCCGCAAGCGGTCGACACGGCCTGGATGGCGCTGAAGGACGAGTTCGACGTCATCTGCCAGAAGACCCCGAAGCTGAAGAACACGAACAACTACAAGCACTTGGGCACGCTGGGCACCGGCAACCACTTCATCGAAATCTGCCTCGACGAGGAAGGCTTCGTCTGGTTCATGCTGCACTCGGGCTCGCGGGGCGTCGGCAATGCGATCGGCAGCCACTTCATCGAAGTGGCCAAGCAGGACATGCGCACCCACTTTGTCAACCTGCCCGACCAGGACCTGGCCTACCTGCCGGAAGGCACGCAGCACTACGATGACTACATCCAGGCCGTCGGCTGGGCCCAGAAGTTCGCGCGCATGAACCGCGAAGTCATGATGCGCAACCTGATCGCGGCGGTGCGCACCGTGATCACGAAGCCGTTCGAGACGCACATCGAAGCGGTCAATTGCCACCACAACTACGTGCAGAAGGAACAGCACTTCGGCAAGGACGTGCTGGTCACGAGAAAGGGCGCGGTGTCGGCGCGCGCGGGAGAGCTCGGCATCATTCCGGGCTCGATGGGCGCGAAGAGCTATATTGTGCGCGGCAAGGGCAATCCGGACAGCTTCCACAGCTGCAGCCACGGCGCCGGCCGCACCATGAGCCGCACCGAGGCCAAGCGCCGCTACTCGGTCGAGGACCAGGTACGCGCGACCGAAGGCGTCGAGTGCCGCAAGGACGAAGGCGTGATCGACGAGATCCCGATGGCCTACAAGGATATCGACGCGGTGATGGAAGCGCAGAACGACCTGGTCGAAGTGGTGCACACCCTCAAGCAGATCGTCTGCGTGAAGGGCTAAAACATATAAATAGAATAAACAATAACAAGAAAGGAACAGGGATGATCGAACTCGATGGCGCACTGGGGGAGGGCGGCGGCCAGATCCTGCGGACTTCGCTGACGCTGGCCGCGATCACGGGCCAGCCCTTCCGCATCCGGCGCATCCGCGCCAACCGCAGCAAACCGGGCCTGATGCGCCAGCACCTGGTGGCGGTGCAGGCGGCCAGCCAGATCTGCGGCGCGCAAGTGACCGGCGCCACGCTCGGCAGCCAGGACCTGGAATTCATCCCGGGCCGGCTGCGGGGCGGCGACTACCGCTTCGCGATCGGCACCGCCGGCAGCTGCACGCTGGTGTTGCAGACCGTGCTGCCGGCGCTCCTGATGGCCGACACGCCATCGACCCTGCGCCTGGCCGGCGGCAGCCACAACCCGATGGCGCCGCCGGTGCAGTTCCTGCAGCGCGCCTGGTGCCCGCGCGTGGCCGAGATGGGCGCCCGGATCGACGTGCGCCTGGAGCGCTTCGGCTTCTATCCGGCCGGCGGCGGCGAGGTCACGGCAAGCGTCGAACCGTGCCCGCAACTGGCGCCGCGCAGCTGGCTGGAGAGGGGCGAGCGCAAGGAATGCTATGCCGAGAGTTTTATCGCCGGCATTCCGGGTAAGGTTGCCGAGCGCGAACTGGAATGCGTCGGCAAGGCCATGAACTGGAGCGGCGAGCAACTGCGCGTGCGCGGCCTGCCCGGCGACCAGGGACCGGGCAACGCCCTGATGCTGACCTTCGACTACGCACACGTGACCGAGGTGTTCGCGTCCTTCGGCGAAAAGTCGGTCTCGGCCGAGAACGTCGCGCGCCAGGCGGTGAACCGTGCATGCCAGTACCTCGCGAGCGGCGCCGCCGTGGCCGAATACCTCGGCGACCAGCTGATGCTGCCGCTGGCGCTGGCCGGCGGCGGCGGGTTCACCGTCGACGAGATCTCGATGCATGCGCGCACCAATGCGCAGGTGATCGAGACCTTCCTGCCGGTGCAATTCCGCTTCGGTGCGCGTCATGGCGTCGATTACTGCGAGGTCGGCCCGCGCTGAACGCCCAGGTGCTGGATGCCGGCGGCCAGCGGCGGCAAGGCTGGCGCCATCGGCCCGGCCGCGCCGGCATCGTCGCGGCGCAGCGACCGCAATTCGGCACGCACCGGCAAATCCTCCGGCAGGCGCAGCGCCCACACCAACCCGATGCGGCGCAGTCCGCACAGCAGCCACCAGCCCGGATCCCATTCACCGCGGTACAGCCCGAGCCGCGCCGAGCCCGGATAGGCATGGTGGTTGTTGTGCCAGCACTCGCCCATCGTCAGCAGCGAGGTAAAACGGATGTTGTAGCCCTGGACCGCGGCGCCCTCGACTTCGTGATTCATGGCGCCGTGGTTGTGGGCGAAGTGGCCGATCAGCCAGTGGCCCAGGATCCCGGCTGTCACCCGCGCGCACACGCCCCACACGACGAAGCCCATCCCGCCCCAGGCATGCAGCAGCAGGGCGACGGGTAGCTGCTGCTGCATCCAGCTGCGCTCCAGCCAGGCCAGCACGCGGTCGCCGGCGATGCGCGGCTCGAGCACGACGTCCGGCTCGCGGTCGAGCACGAGGTCGCAATGCACCTGCCACCAGAAATCGCGCCAGAACCCTGTGCCATGGCGCAGGAAGGGGTGGCAATCGGGCTGGCGCTGCGCATAGTCGCGCAGCTCGTGCTGGCGCAGCAGGCCGAGCGGCCCGGCCAGGCCGACCAGCACGCCGCAATAGATGAGGAAATAGGCCAGCCACGCCGGGCACTGGTAACTGTCGTGGATCAGCTTGCGGTGGCTGCCCAGCGAATGCCCGAGCAGCAGCACGCAGCCGGTCGACAGCGCGAACAACAGCACGCCGCTCCACGAAGCGTAGACGATGCCGCCGCCGATCGCCGTGCCGGCCATCGCGCTGAACCACAGCGATTTTTTCCAGGCGTAGCGGACCTGGCCGTCGACGACGTCGCGCCAGGCAGCGGCATGGACACGATGGGCGGTGCTGGAACTGGCTGGCACGGCGGGCCTCCATGGGCATTTGGCTCAGCCATGATACGCTTGATACGACAACGCCAGCCGAATCCGGCTGGCGTTGTGCATTGCTGCCTGCCGCGTCAGGCGGCGATCAACGCCCGTCCGCTCGCGGCCAGCGTCGTGTTGCGGCCTTCGATCAGCTTGAACAGCGCGACCGCCTGCGCCAGGTGGGTCGCCTGGTCCTGCAGTTCGCCGGCCGCCGCTGCCGCCTGCTCGACCAGCGCCGCGTTCTGCTGGGTGCCCGCGTCCATGTCGCCCACGGCCCGGTTCACCTGCTCGATGCCGCTGCTTTGTTCCGTCGTCGCGGCCATGATCTCGGCCATGATGTCGGTGACGCGCTTGACGCTGTTGAGGATCTCATCCATGGTAGCGCCGGCCTCGTTGACCAGCGCGGTACCGGTGCCGACCTTGTCCACCGAGTCGCCGATCAAGGCCTTGATTTCCTTGGCCGCGCTGGCTGAACGCTGGGCCAGGTTGCGCACTTCGGACGCCACGACCGCGAAGCCGCGCCCCTGTTCGCCGGCGCGCGCCGCTTCCACGGCGGCATTCAGCGCCAGGATGTTGGTCTGGAACGCAATGCCATCGATGACGCTGATGATGTCGACGATCTTCCTGGACGACTCGTTGATCGACGCCATCGTGCTGACCACCTGGGACACGACTTTGTTGCCCTTGACGACCACGCTGGACGCGGAAATCGCCAGCTGGTTCGCCTGGCGTGCGTTGTCCGCGTTCTGCTTGACGGTCGAGGTCAGCTCTTCCATCGAGGAGGCAGTTTCCTGCAGCGAGCCGGACTGGTGCTCGGTACGGCGCGACAGTTCCTGGTTGCCGGCCGCGATCTGGGTCGAGGCGGTGGAAATCGCATCGGTACCGTCGCGGACCTGGGCGACGATGCGGCGCAGGCTCTGGTTCATCTTGTCCAGGGCCTGCATCATCTGGCCCACTTCATCGTTGGAGCGGACCACCACGTCGCTGGTCAGGTCGCCGTGGCTGACCGCTTCGGCCAGGGCCAGCGCTTCCTTCAGGGGCACGGTGATCGAGCGGGTCAGCAGGATGCTGATCGTCGTCGCCAGCGCCAGCGCCGCCAGCACGATGCCGCTCAGGATGGTGCGATAGCTGTCATTCGCGTCGAGCACGGCAGCAACGGCACTGCTTTCATTTTTCTGTTGCAGCTCGATCAGGTTCTTGAAACCCTTGACCGTCGCGGCACCAAATTTATTCGTATTCTTGGCACGCCAGTCGGCCGCTTCCTCGGTTTGCCCACTCGAATACAGTTCGAACCATTTCGGGCGCGACGCCATGTACTTGGCGAACGACTCGCGCAGCTCGGCCAAGCCGGCCTGTTCTTCAGGCGTGACCGCCTTGGCCTGGTAGCTGTCGAGGCTATCCTTGACCATGTCGGCCCATTTGGTCTCGTCGGCCAGGATTTTTTTGCGGGCTTCTTCGCTACCGGTCATGAAGTTGGCGACGCCGAAACGCAATTCCCACATGGCATTCTGGGCATTGACCAATCCGATATTGCTGCTTTTCATGCTGTGGATGGGCTTTGTTGAGCAAATCGAGCGAAGGCCGAGCTGACGCTATTTGTAGTTCGTTTTATAACACTGGGACCGTGACCGGGGTGCCCAGCCGAGTGAAGCGGTTCAGCACGGCGGCCCGCACCTGTA
>Ga0265797_10002088_pt1 | contig 34285 bp, 19 predicted proteins | sample P2T30metagenome_FD_192433 | JGI IMG/M metagenome (GOLD analysis project Ga0265797, IMG submission 192433) | Plant litter microbial communities from East Loma Ridge, Irvine, California - P2 T30 | ecosystem: Environmental > Terrestrial > Plant litter > Unclassified | place: USA: California...
CGCGCCGTACAGCAGGCAGTCGAGCACCGCGGCCGAGGTCTCGCCGCGCGAGGAGCCGCGCAGCTGCACCGCGGTGTCGCAGGCGATCACGTAGTCGGCATAGGTGGCGGCGTCGGCGAAGCCGGTAATCTTGATGCGCGAGGCCGCGGCGCTGTTCTTGATTTTCTTGTCCAGGTCAGCGCCGTAGCGGCCGCCGTCGTTCTGGCCCACGAAAACGAGCTGGCAATTGGGGTCGTTCGCCAGCGGCGAGGCCAGGAAGGCATCGAGCAGCTCGTCATTGAGCTTGGTCGGGCCCAGCATGCCGAAGGTACACACAATGTAGTCGCTATCGCGCAATGTGAGGCGCTGGCGCGCTGCGGCGCGCGCGGCGGGGGTGGCGCTGCCCTCAGGTTTACCGCGCAGCAGCGGCACGCTGCGCCAATCGTTGCCGGCGCCTTCGCCATACCACTGGGCGGCCAGCTGTTTCGGGAATTCGGAGTGGACGATGACGCCGGTGGCGTGATCGAGCACGCCACGGTTGGACGGGTATTTCCAGACCGCGCGGTTGCGCCCGGCCTGGCGGTGGTCGAGCAGGCCGGTGTAGCCGTGCGACTGGTACAACGCGCGCAGGAAGCCTTGCGGCAGCACGCGGTCGTTCTCCAGATAATCGAGCACGTTCGACAGGTAGAAGTCGTGCAGCACGACGATGCCGGGCACCTCGCGCAGCAGGTCGAACATATGGCCGTGCACCGGCGAATTGCCGAAATGGTAGACCACCCGATCAAATTCATGCGCATGCGCGCGCAGCCACGCCGGGCTGCGCTGCGGCCAGGCGGCCAGGCGAGGGTCCGTTACCGGGTCCTGGTCGACCACCAGCTCGATGTCGTACCAGGCCGCCAGCTCGGGCACCAGTTCGGCGCTGTAGTCGGCGATGCCCGATTTCTGCGGCGGCAGCGGCGACACATACGCCAGGCGCGGACGCCTGGCCGGGGCGGCGGGCGCGGTGCGCTCACGTGCCGTGGCCTGGACCCGGCTCCAGAGCTGGGCCAGGTCTTCCTGGCCCACGACCACGCTTGGCACGCCGGCCGGCGCACTGCCGGCGGTTACCACCACCGATGGCGCCAGGCTGGCCAGCGCGCCGTCGCGCAGCAGCGCGGCCAGGGCTGGATCGGCCGCCAGGGTGAACGGCCGCACGCGGCTGCGCGGCACCAGGCCGTCGAAGGCCAGGCGCAGGCGGTCGCTGGCTTCAGGCTCGCTGGCCGGCGTAGCCAGCCACAGCTCGTGGCCGCTGGCCAGGCGCGCCAGGCCACGCAGTCGGGCCAGGGTGTCCGTTGACACGGGGCCGGTGAGAAAATCGATGACGATGCGCATGGCTTAACTATCCGACTGCTGGTTGCCGCGGGCGCGTTGCAGGTCGGCCAGCACGGTGCGGGCCGATTGCGGCAAGCCCTTGAGTTCTTCGGGGACCTCGATGCCGAACACCGCCTGCTGCGGCGGATCGAGCTTGATCGAGGCGATCGAGGCGCTGACGCGCTCATTGATCGCGGGATGGCGGCGCAGCACCGGGATCACCAGGCGCCGCACGCGCTGGTTGGCGGTGATGCGGTTGACGATGCGGCGTGCCAGGCCCGGACGGCGCAGCGCGATCGCCAGCGAGCCGGCGGCGCGCAGCGGACGCGTGACCTTCCACGAGGTGCTGGCCAGGGTCGCCTTGAGGCGTTCGTCGACGCCGCGCGCCCAGTCCGACAACTGGCGCGCGCTTTCGTGCACGTGCGCCAGTTGCTTGTTCAGCAGCGCGATCTGTTCGTCGGCGCGCAGTTTTTCTTCTTCGGCGCGGCGCACTTCGCGCGCCAGATTGTCCTGCTCGCTGCGCAGCGCGATCTCGAGCCGCACCCGGCGTTCCTCGGCATCCTTGGCCTCGGCTTCGGCATGGCGCGCCAGCGCTGCCAGGCGTTGTTCCTGGTCGGTCAGGGCGGCAGCCTGCGCTTCGAGGCTCGCGGCCTGCGCCTCGCCATTGGCCCAGGCGCGGTCCAGGTGGTAGGAGATGAACGCGTCGAACACATTCGGCTGGATGCCGAAGTGCTGCATCAGCTCAGGGTGTTCTTCGGCCACGTACCAGCGGTTCAGGCCATCGAACCAGGCGAAGCGGTAGCCCTGGGTATCGACCAGGTGTTCCCAGCTGGCGTGGTTGGTCTCGCGGCTGTTCGGCAAGGTCGCTTCGATCACCAGCACCCATGGGCGCCAGCGCTTGAAATCCATGCCGCGCAGGACGTCGCCCTCGAACCCTTCGACGTCGATCTTCAAAAAATGGATCTCGCCGCGCACGTGTTCTTCGCATACCGAGGCCAGGGTCCGCACCGGCACCTTGAGTTCGGCGATGCTGTGGCCTTCGGCGCGGTGCATCTCGGCCACGGCCTGGTCGGGCGAGGCCCAGCCACGCACGTCGGGCACGTCGTACAGGGTCAGTTCGCCGTTTTCGGCGCCGGCGGCGATCGCCAGGTTGATGTCGCGTGCGCGCTCGCGCTGGAACTGTTCGTGGAACGCGGGCAGCGGCTCGATGCTGATGCCGCGCCAGCCGCGTTCATAGAAGGCCTTGGTGACCGAGTGCTCGACCGGATCGCTGGCGCCGACGTCGATATAGAAGCCGTCGGCGACGTGGCCGAGGGCGCGCCACAGCAGCACGTCCTCGGCGTTCTGGGAGTAGGAAACGAATGTCATGTGCGTTGGATGTCGATGGCCGGGTCGAGCCAGGCCGAACCTTCGAAGTGGGGACGGCGCATGTTCATCACGGTGAACACCAGCGCCAGGTCGCGCCACTCATAGTTGTTGACCAGGTGGGTATCGGTGCTGACGATGGCAGTGGCCACCGAATAGCTGCCCGGTCCCAGGTTCATCGGGAAGGCGAAGCGATAGACCACCTCTTCGCCGGCCGCGACGTCGTCGAGCGGCAGCTGCTTGAGGTGGGTGTTGGTGCCGTACATCGGCTGGCCCAGGCGGTCCTTGATCATATAGCCCAGCACCATGCGCGGGATCGGGGCGTTGACCTTGATCCGCACCTCGAGCGTGACCGGGCTGCCGACATCGACCACTTCGACCCGTTCGCCATGCTCGTCGAGCAGGGCGATATCGCTGACATTGGCCTCGCCGGTGCCGGACACGGTCTGCACCTTGCCCTCGACCTCGGCCTGGCGCACGGTATCGTTCTCGCGCTCGGCGATCATGGCGTTGTAGTAGTCCATGATTTCTTCGGGCCGGCCTTCGCGCGCCAGGCGTCCGCCGTCGAGCAGGATGGCGCGGTCGCATACCGACTGGATCGCCTGCTTGTCGTGCGAGACCAGCAGCAGGGTGGTGCCCTGTTTCTGGAACTGGCGGATGCGATCGAAACTCTTGTGCTGGAAGTAGGCGTCGCCCACCGACAGCGCTTCGTCGACAATCAGGATATCTGGCCGGCGCGCGGTGGCGACCGAGAACGCGACCCGCATCTGCATGCCGCTCGAGTACACCCGCACCGGCTGGTCCATGTAGTCGCCGATATCGGCGAACGCCTCGATCTGCGGCATCAGTTCGGTGATCTGCTCGACCGTCATGCCCAGCAGCTGGCCAGCCATATAGGCGTTCTGGCGGCCGGTGAAATCAGGGTGGAAGCCCATGCCCAGTTCGAGCAGGGCGGCCACGTTGCCATCCATCCAGACGCTGCCGGTAGTGGGTTGGGTGGTGCCCGTGATCAGTTTAAGCAGCGTGCTCTTGCCAGCGCCGTTGATGCCGATCAGGCCCACGGCTTCGCCCGGCGAGACCGTGAAGCTGACGCCCTGCAGCACCCACTTGAGCTTGTGGCGCTGGCCACGGAAGGGCAGCATCCATTCGCCCAGGCGCGAGAGCCGGGTTGGATAGATCTTGTAGGCCTTGCCCAGGTTGGAAACAGTAATCGTGCCCATCAGAGTTCATCCACCATTTCGCCGGCGCGCTTGCGGAACAGGCGCATGCCGAAGGCGCACAGCAGCAGCGCCAGCAGGGCGACCAGGCCGATCCGCTGCCAGTCGGGCGCGGTGCCGTGCACCAGCACCGCCTGGTAGGCTTCGATCAGCGGCACCATCGGGTTCCAGGCCAGCATGCCGCGGATTTCCTCGGGCAGGATCGAGGCCGGATAGACGATCGGGGTCAGCCAGAACCAGAACTGCATCGCGATCGTCACGAACTGGCCGACATCGCGGAAGAAGACATTGAGCACGCCGACGATCATGGCCAGGCCGATCGCCAGCAGTACCTGCACCACCAATACCGGCAGCAGGGCGGCGAACATCAGGCCCGGGAAATTACCGGTCGCGACCAGGAACACCAGGAACAGGCCGAAGATGATGGCGAAATTGACCAAGGAACTCAGGACCACGATCACCGGCAGGCAAATGCGCGGGAAACTGATCTTCTTGATCACATTGGCCTGCTCGATGAACATGTTCTGGCCACGCGCGACGATCTCGGCGAACAGGCCCCAGGTCAGGATGCCGGCGCACAGGTAGATCGAATAGGCGAAGCCGGATTCGGCGCCAGGCAGGCGGGTGCGCATGACCTCGGAAAAGATCACGGTGTACACCAGGATCATGGCAAGCGGGCTGAGCACCGACCACAGGGCGCCGAGCATGGCGTTGGCGTATTTCGACTGGAATTCGCGTTTGACGCTGCCCAGCACGAAACCGCGGTAGGCCCACAGGCCGCGCAGCATCAGGGGCGAAATCATGGGGCGATGGCGGTGGAAAGCGCCCGGAAAGAGGGGGGCGAGGTTGTCGTCACGGTGGCTGGTCTTTGTCAAGCTGGGAAGTAAACGCGAAATTATACCCCACGGTCCAGCTCACATATTGTTCAATTGTAACGACGTGTCAGCGCTTGGTGACCATCGGTGGTAGCGCTGGATGCTACTTGTTTACATTACGCCAACGCTCGAGCCGCCACGTCGCTTCCGTGATTTGACGCGTGGACGGCAAGCCGTCCACCTTATTGCTGCACCAAGCGATCAAGCGCTTCCGGTTTGACGATGATCAGGCGGTTGGCATCCTTCTGCACGATTCCCTGCTGCACCAGTACCGCCAGCGCCCGGGTCACGGTTTCGCGGCTCGTATTGATCATATTGGCAATATCCTGGTGGGTCGGCAGGTTTTCCAGCACGACCGGCGCCCCGGGGCCGGCCTGGCGCCGCTCCTGCATCGACAGGTAGGTATAGATGCGCTTGGCGGTATTGTTAATGCTGAGCAGGGCGCGGAATTCGGAATCGCGCTGGATCTTCTGCGCCAGGTGGCGCAGCATCTGTTTCGCCACCGACGGCGAATGCGAGAACAGGTGCATCGCCGAGGTGGCCGGCAAAAAGGCTACCACCACCGCCGACAGCGCGACCACCGACGCCGAACGGGTCGAATTATTGATCAGGGCAATTTCGCCGAAGAAGTCGCCGGGCGTCAGCATGCGCAGGCCGATCGCGCGGCCGTCCTCGGTGATGTCAACCACCTGCAACTGGCCGGACAGCAGGAACAGCAAGCCGTCGCCATGGCCGCCTTTTTGCAGCACGATCTCGCGTTTGGCATAGTGCCGGAAACGCAATTCCTGCTTGATGGGGACGAGTTCTTCATCGCTCAGATCGGCAAGCAGTGGAATCTTGCGCAGGTGAACCTGCGCCTCCAGCTTCTTGGGGATCAAGGGCTCGTCGGGCGCTGGCGCCATCGTGCCGATGGAAGGATCTCGGTTCAATTCAGGCCTCAAAAAATCGGAGCGACCAGGAAGGTCGCGAGCGTCGCGAAGGCGATGCCGCCGGCATTGGCCGCCATGTCGCGCCAGCAGAAGCGGCGGTCGGGCAGCAGCGACTGCAGGCATTCGATGATCCAGCCGGCCAGCAGCAGGCCCGCCAGCCACACCAGGGCCGAGCTCATATCGTGCGCAAACGGCAACGCCAGGCCGGTCAGGACGGCAAAACTGACAAAGTGCAATACCTTGTCGTTCGGGAGGGGCGGGAGCCAGCGGTTGGGGACCAGGCAGCCGACGGTGACGGCGGTGGCGGTCAGCACGAACAGCAATGCGTTCCAGCCCATCAGAACGAGTCCATCTGTTTAGCGAAAGTCATACGGGCATGATTGTATATGCTCGAGCCCAGCTACGCGTGGTTTACCTGCGCGGCTGCGGCATTTCGGCACTCTGTGCGCAGTCAACAGTCGCCGATCGCCGCCCGCTTCACTGGCACGTCGTTCACGCGCCACTAGCACGTCATTCCGCGCAACGAGCACGTCATTCGCGTGCAACTAGCACGGCATTCCCGCGCAACTAGCACGTCATTCCCGAGCAACTAGCACGTCATTCCCGCGCAGGCGGGAATCCAAGGCCATCAGCGTTGCCACTTGTATAAGCAGCATTGGTGCGCTGGCTGCCTTAGATTCCCGCCTTCGCGGGAATGACGGTATCAGAGGACGCGGGAATGACGGTATCAGAGGTGGCGGGAATGACGGTATCAGGGGTAGTGGGAATGACGGTGTCCGGGGTGGCGGGAATCACTGCGGCCGGTCGCCGCAGCCAGCGCCGCGCGGCGCGCATGGCCGGCGCTTCGACCCAGTGCCAGGACAGCAGGGACAGGGGCGCGAGCACCACCAGGCACAGGGCCAGCGCCAGGTGCGGCGTGGCGTTTGGCGCCAGCTCGCCGATCATCATCAGCACCGGCCAGTGATAGATATACACGGCATACGAGTAATCGTGGCGCTGCACATGGCCCAGGCCGCGCACGCGCGCGCTGCCGATCCACAAGGCCAGCGCGGCCGCCAGCAGCGCGATGCCGAACCAGGTCAGCGGATGCTGGGTCATCGCCAGCGAACGGGTCCAGTTCAGGCCCACCAGCGCCAGCGCGCACAGGACGTGCACGGCGCCGATGCGCAATTGCGGCGCCAGCGTCTGCAGCAGCACCCCGGTCAGGAACAGCGACCACAGGCGCACTTCCCACAGGTAGCCGCTCAGCACCTCGGGAAACAGGTTGGCCGCCAGCAGCAGGAAGATGGCGGCGCCGCGCAGCCACTGGCGCATCGGCAGCACGGCGGCCATGCCGACCAGCGCCAGCACGACATACATGCGGCCTTCCCAGTACAAGGTCCACAGCACGCCGTTCAGGTTGCGCCCGCCAAGTACGCCGGGAATGTTCAATTCTTCTGGCGGGATATTGTATTGAAGCCAATGCAAGACCGTGTTGCCGAAAATATAGCGCCACGGCGCCGGATCGACCAGGCCGGCCACGCCACGATCTGAAAAGAACGCCACCGCGACCACGGTGCACAGCAGGGTGGCGACGAACAGGCCCGGCACGATGCGCGCCACGCGCCGCAGCGCGAAGCGGCCCAGGTGTGGATCGCGCAGCCAGCTCTGGCTGACGAACATGCCGCTGAGCAAAAAGAAAATGCCGACCGCCAGCGCGCCCAGATCGGTGACCGGGCGCAGCCTGGAAGTGAGGGGATCGAGTCCCGCCGCAACCGGGCTCATCTGATAAGCGTGATACACCACGACCGCCAGCGCGCAGGCCAGGCGCACGGCGTTGAAGCCATTGTCATGGGTCTCGGTGGCGGCGCCCAGGGTGCGCGGCGAAGAAAACAGGGACATGGTCAGCGGTCCTGCCATTGCCAGCTGAGCTGGATCTGGCGGTTATCGTATTGGAAGATCGAGATGTTCTCGCTGTTGCGCACCACGCGCGTCTCGAGCCGCAGCCACTGGTTACGCGCGATCGGCCACGACAGGATGGCGCGCGCGACCCGGGTATCCTGGTCGCGCACGGTGTTGATCAGCCCCGGCGCATAGGCCTGGCTACTCCTCCAGCTCTGGTAGCTGTACGACAGCTCGCCGCTCACCTCGCCCCACAGGGCGCGCCGCGCCAGCAGGGTGGTGCTGTAGCCGTGGCGGTCGCCGCCCGGGCGTTCGCGCACTGCATGGTCGGTCTGCCAGCCCTGGTTCAGGCTGGCGAACGTCTTGTCGCCGCGCCAGCTCAGCTGGCCCAGCACGTCGAAGGTGTTCGAATCGAAATTGGTCAGCGCCGAGTAATCGTTGCGGGTGACGCCGCCGGTCACGTGCAGCTGCAGGCGGCTGGGCAGCGGCAGCGGCACGCCGGTGCGCGCCAGCAACTGAATCTGGCGCTGGTACAGCTTGCCGCCCAGGGCGGTAAAGCCGACCATGCCGGTGGCGCGCACCGGCCAGGCGCCGAAGCGGTACTGGCTGTCGATGCCGGCGTACACCGAATCGCTGTCGTAGCGGCGCAGCGAGTCATTGCGGCGCCCGAAGTACTGGGCAAAGCCGGTCAGGCCGTTGGGCGTCAGATCGCGCGTATGCTCGAGGTTGAGGGCGGTGTAGTTGTCGCGCTGGGGCAGGAATTCGTCCTGCAGCGGCAGCTCGATCTGGCCGCCGTCCTGCTCGATGATGTAGCTCGGGTTGCGCGCGCCCTGGTTGACGTTCATGTCGAGGCCGCGCGTGATGCTGACCGAGGTCGCTTTCAGTGGTTGCCATTCGTCGCAACCGGTGTCGCGCGCCTCGGCGATCAGTTCCAGGATCGCGCGCGGCGGATCGAAGCGGGTCTCGATGATGGCGAACAGGCGCTCGGCCTCTTCCACGCGGCCCAGGCTGCACTGCACCAGCGCCACCTCGAGGTAGGCGCCGGCGTGCTGCGATTCTTTCTCGATCACCCGCACCAGGGTGTCCGAGGCATCGCTCTTGCGGCCTTCGGCGATCGCCTGCAGGGCGTTCTCGTACAGGATCTGGACTTCGTTGGGCGGTATCCCGGGCGCCGCATGCGCAGCGCCGAACCCGCCCAGCAGGCAAGCAACAAACGCCTTGCGCCATGCTACGTCGTTCCCGCGCAGGCGCACTGATTTCCGGAATAATTTCAGGCCTCTAAGGTATGACGCGCCGTAGCTAAAACCACGTCGTTCCCGCGGAGGCGGGAACCCAAGTTCGCTTTCCGAAGTCGTCACCCTTGTCCACATCGCGGTCGTTCCGACATACGGAATTCGGCGATTAAACTTGGATCCCCGCCTGCGCGGGGATGACGACGCATAGCTAACAAATATTATTCCGGACGCTTGTGCGTGCAGGCGGGAACCCACGTCGTTCCCGCGCAGGCGGGAACCCAAGTCATTCAACCGATCCATTATCTCATTCATCAATGTCATGCCTGTCCAGCCATGCCGCGCGCAGCGGAGGCATCGCCGCTGTCCTGCACGAAGGTGAACAAAGGTGTCGGTTTGCCTTTGCCGCGCAACACGCGCTCGCCCAGCGCCAGGAAGCGGTGACGGCGCGCCAGTGCGACGGTGCCGGGGCCGATGATGGCGCTGTGCGGATAGTCGCGCGCGGCCTGTTCCAGGCGCGACGCGGTGTTGACGCTGTCGCCCACGGCGGTATAGATGCTGCGGAAAGAGGTGCCGAAGTCGCCCGCCATGGCCGGTCCGCTCTCGATGCCGATGCGCACCCGCAGCGGCTTGTGGCCGGCCGCGCTGCGCTGCCGGCTCAACGCGTCGACCCGCACAAGAATGGCGCGCGCGGCGTCCAGCGCCAGGTCGGCGTGATGCGGCTCGGGCAGCGGCGCACCCCAGAAGGCGACCAGGCCGTCGCCGGTGTACTTGTCGAGCGTACCCTGGTGGGCGATCACCGGGCCGGTGAGGCAATCGAGGAATTCCTGGGTCAGGCGCGCGGCTTCTTCCACCGGCAGCGCCTCGACCTGGGTGGTGTAGCCCTCCATGTCGGCGATCAGCGTGGTCACCTCGAGCTGGCGCGGCTTGAGCGGGTCGGCCATGTCGCTGCGCAGCAGTTGCTGCACCACCGATGGCGCGACGTACTGGCGCAGGGTGTCGAGCAGGTGGCGCGAACGGCTCTGCGACACTTGCCACTGGTAGGGCACGGCGAACGCCAGCAGGAACAGATTGGTGGCCAGCGGTCCGCTGACCGAGAACGCCGGGTCGCGCGCGCTGGCGAAGTAGGCCAGGACGACCCAGGCCGCCGAGATCAGGCCCAGCAGGCCGACGCTGGTCAGCGCCGACAGGCGCGGGAAGGCGAACATGGCGAACAGCACCGAGCCGGCCGCGAACAGCAGGGCCAGCAGGGTGCCTGGCCAGCGCGCCGGCGCCTTGCCTTGCTGGAGATCGAGCAGTTGCGACAGCATCGCCGCCTGCACGCCCAGGCCGGGCCGGTTGCTGCCGAGCGGGGTGGCGACCCGGTCGCCCTGTCCCAGCGACGACGATCCCACCAGCACCAGGCGCCCGGCCAGGTCTTCGCGCGCGTAGGCGCGCTCGAGCACGTCGGCGGCGGTGACCACCGTATAGGCGCTCCAGTCGCGCGTGAACGCGACCCGGGTTTGCAGCGGACCGTCGATCGTCGGCGCCGGCTGGCCGGAGCAGCAGGCCAGCAGGGCCAGCGACAGCGCCGGCCAGCTTCTACCTTCGTAGGTGGTCCACAGCGGCAGGCGGCGCAGCACGCCGTCGACGTCGTGCACGAAGCCGATATTGCCGACCTGGGGCGCGCCGGCCAGGCCGGCATGGTTGGCGATGAAACCGGTGGCCGGCAGCGCCGTCGCCGGGGCCCCGGGGAGCGCGGTCGGCGCCTGGGCCAGCACGCCCTGGCGCAGGGCAGCCGGGCGCTCGCGCATATAGTCGAAGGCGTGGGCCAGCACCACCGGCCCGAAGCCGCTCAGGGCCGCCAGCCGGGCGTCGCCTTCGGGATCGGCGGAGTCCGAAAACAGGATGTCGAGCGCGACCCCGCGCACGGCGTAGTCGCCCAGCAGGGTCTCTACCAGGTCGGCGATGCGCGCGCGCGGCCAAGGCCACGGGCCGAGCTGCGCGGTGCTGGTTTCATCGATGTCGACCACCACGATGCGCGGCTCGGGCGCATCGGTGGCGCGCAGCTTGATGAATACATCGCGTAGCCGCTCGCTGCCGAAGGCCGCCGCGCCCGGCGGCGACTGGGCGAACACGCACATCAGAAACGCGAGCAGCGAGATGCAGGCCTGGACCGCGCCGCGGCGCAGGCGCGGCAGGCGCAAGCTCGATGATGGGGGGAAGGCGGGCACGCTCGGTGTGGTCAAATAGCAACGGCTAATCGGTGGCCACCGAGTATATCGTCGGTCGGGCGCCAACAGCGCATTCTAGAGGGAAATTATACCGAAGCAGGTTCGTGATAATTGTTTAGAATGTGACCGTCGTCACGTCGGGCAGACTCGGATGCGACAGATAATCGCGAAAATGGGGGGAAAGTAATATGCGGCGGTTAATAATTCTTGCGAGTATGACATTGATGGCGTCCGCCGTACAGGCGGCCGAGGCTGGCAAGGTCATCTTTGTTGCGGGCGCAGCACAGGTTGTGGACCGCAAGGCGGCTGAGGGCGACGCCGTTCAGGAAGGCGAGCTGCTGCAGACTGGCGCCGACGGCTTCATCTATGTGAAGACGGCCGACAACGGCCTGTTCATCCTGCGGCCGAATACCAAGGCGCGCATCGTGACCTATCACATCGACGAAGCGCGGCCGGAGAATACCCGCGTCAAGCTCGAGCTGCTCAGCGGCGTAGCGCGCAGCAAGTCGGGCGACGCGGTCAAGCGCGCGCGCCAGAACTTCCGCTTCAATACGCCGGTTGCCGCCATTGGCGTGCGCGGCACCGATTTCACCGTATTTACCGATGACACCACTTCGCGGGTGTCAGTGCTGTCCGGTGGCGTCGTGGTCAGCGGTTTCGGTGACGCCTGCCGTCCCGATGGCGTGGGCCCGTGCGAAGGCGCGCGCAGCCGCGAATTGTCGGCGACTCAGCGGGGGCAACTGCTGCAGATCCAGCAGGGGACGGCGGCGCCGCAACTGCTCAACGGTTCCAGCGTGGCGCCCGAGGCGCAGGTGTTGCCGAGTGGCGCGCCGGTGGCGGTGGTGGTCGGCCGCAACGGCGCGGTGACCCCGGTCGAGATGAGTGTCGACGTCAGAAAGGGCGAGCAGCTGGTCGGAAACGTGACCAACCAGCCGAGGCCGACCCCGGGCGCGGACCCGGTGCCGGGGGCAGATCCGGAGCCGACGCCGCCCACGCCGACGGTTCCAGAGCCGCCGCAGCCGCCGCAGCCGCCGCAGCCTCCGGTGGTGACACCGGTCGATCCGGTTCCACCCGCGCCCGTGCAGCATGCCGGGATCCAGTGGGGACGCTGGCAGCGCGTCGCGGGCCTGGCCCCCGACTTCAACCTGACACTCGAGGGCGCCAAGCACCAATTGGTGGCGGTCAAGGGCAATTTCGCGATCTTCCGCACCGCCGGGCAGCAGTATGTGGTGCCTGAGCGCGGCAATATGGGTTTCAAGCTGGCCAATAGTGAGGCCTATATATATACGTATTACACGCCGGCCGGCGGCTTGTATACGCCTAGCGCGGCCACCTTATCGGACGGGAAGCTGAATGTCGATTTCGGCGGGCGGAGTTTCACGACCTCATTTGACCTCTCTAGTAAGGATGAGAAGTTCAGTTTCCGGGGTGACGGTACGCTGGGCGCCGACGGTACCCTGTACGGTAATCGTGCGGACGGGCGCAAGGGGCTGGTTACCGTCGATGGCCTGCTCACCAACGATAAAGGCGGTGGCGCTGCGTATATCTTCGACGGCAGGATCGACGAGCGGCGAACAGTTAATGGCAGCACATCCTGGGTGCCTGAGGCGCGCTGAAATCATTGCAGGCACCCTGGCACATCGGTACTTGCGCCGGGTAAAGGAAGGCATCGTGAATCACGGTGCCTTTTTCGCGGTCGACATTCGAAAAACATTCCCGGGCCGAATTTCATTGCCTGACGCTTGATACATTCGGTGAGTATTCAGCATTAAATATATGCGCCATTTTGTTTCAATTTGTAAGTCGCGCCTTTTCATCGAAACGTCACAATTTGTCGTGTCATGTATTGTTGGTCCGCTTCTTCATAGGGAAGGCAGTACATTCTTGATTTACGGAAGCGCTTCTCAGATAATAACGGGCCGAAATTCCGGATTCCTGGCAGAAATACTGTGATTCGATGTGATGGCTGTCACATTAACTCATTTTGTGTTCTGTCATGATGCGGTTCGTTGGAGCTGCAGGACACTTGAGTGGAACTGCAATCGACTTAAATTTTGATCATTCTCGATCTATACAGGAGCTTTACATGGCAACCCAGTACGACAACGCAATCCAGCAGCTGTACGTGGCTTACTTCAACCGTCCTGCTGATGCTTCGGGCATCACCTTCTGGGCGAACGCAATGGCCAACGGCGCGACCACCGCGCAAATCTCGGCTGCTTTCGCTGCCTCGGCTGAATATCAGGCCGAATACGATCAGACCACCTACACCGGCGTCGTGACCCAGGTTTATGACAACCTGTTCGGCCGCGCTCCGGACGCAACCGGCCTGGCATTCTGGGTCAATGCCCTGAACAACCGCACCCTGACCATCGACACCGTGGTCGACTTCATCTCGCGTGGCGCACAAGGCACCGATGCAGACGCGTTCGCAGCAAAAGTCAAGGTTGCTACCGCCTTCACCAATGCACTGGATACCGACGCTGAAAAAGCTGGCTACAACGGCGCCGAAGCCAACGACGCAGCTAAAGAGCTGCTGTCGGGCATCAAAACCGACGCGCAAGCAACCGCTGCTATCGTTCCAGCAACCCTGGACGCTAGCATCGCTGCTGTGATCAAGGCTGGCGTGCCATTCAGCCTGGAAACTGGCCTGGCCGCTCTGGCTGCTGCTGAAGAAGCAATCACCGACTTCCTGGCTGACGCTGAAATCGTCGACGAAGACGGCGAAGAAATCGAAGACGTCGATGCTGACGCAATCGAAGCCAATGTCACCATGGCTGACGACATGGTCGGCGATATGATCACCGTCGGCACCTACGCTGGCGCACGTGACAGCGTGAAAGTTGCCCTGATCGCTGAGCAGGAAGCACAGAACGCCGAAGACCTGGAAGAAGCCAACGACACCCTGGCCGACGCACGCGCTGAAGTCGCCAAGGTCACCGGCCTGGGCAACGCCATTGCTGCCGCTACCTCGGCTGAAGAATCTGCTGAAGAAGCAGCAGCAGCTGCTGTCACCGCCAACGCAAACCTGGATGGCGCTATCAGCTCGTTCCAGACCCTGAACGCGTCGAAAGGTACCATTGCTGTTGCAGATGGCGAAATCGTCCTGACCCTGGCTGCGACCGTTCCTCCAACCGTGCCTGCTCCTGCGCCAGTCACCCTGGCTGAAATCGACGAAGACGGCGTGTGGGTTGTTGCCGAAGGCGTTACTGCTTCGCGTTACCCAGGCCTGACCAATGTGGTCGCTGCTGGCAATGCTCAGCTGATCGCTGCAGATGAAGTCAACGAAGCCGAAGAAAACCTGCTGTTCGCGCAAGTCGAAGTCGAGTACCGCGACCGTGACGCAACTGGCCTGGCTGCACTGAAAGCCCTGGTCACCGACGGCATGCTGGACGACGTGACCGTGCCGACCAGCGGCACGCCGACCATCGCCAACCTGCGTGACCAGCTGAGCGCGCTGCAAGTTGAAGGCGATGCAGATGCAATCCAGGAATACAAAGATGCACTGCAGAACTTCCTGGATGTGAACACCTCGACCCTGGCTGACGACGTTGCTGCAGCTGACGAAGCCATCAACGGCGACGAAGGTATCCAGGCTCGCATCGATGCGTTCGCTGAGGCAGTCGAGTACCTGGAATCGGCCAAGGCCCTGGAAACCGAACTGGCATCGCTGGTTGAGGCACGTGACGCTGCTCTGGCTGACTTCGAAGCCAACGATTACCTCGAGCCAGTCATGCTGGACACCAACAAGTTCGGCACCACCGGTTCGGACATCTTTGTGTTCGACGGCGAAGCCGTCTCGGTCAGCAGCTTCGGCCGCGCTGGTGATGACGTCCTGTTCGTGGGTTCGGGCTACACCCTGAACGAAGGCGACGCCGACGAAGGCAACAACGCCGTGCTGGAAGTGTTCTTCAACCAGCGTGGCAACAACGCCGAAATCATCATCGAAACCGAAGCATACGGTTCGGATCTGGCAGAAGGCGCTGGCGTCAAGGTCATCACCCTGACCGGCGTGAACATCGAAGACCTGACCTTCGAAAACGGCATCATCACCCTGTAATGATCCGCTGAAGGCGCCCGGCCAGCCACTGGCCGCAAGCGACGCAAAAACCCGCAACCTCGGTTGCGGGTTTTTTTTTGCCTGAAAACCACAGATTGTGTGATCTACATCACATTTTTCAGGTGATATGCCGCATAATGTCGTGCCGGGCTTGCTAACCCCATGCTTCGACGGCGAACCGCGACACGCCACCGAATGTCGTTTCCAGACCAGATATGAAAACTAACTTCTCCAAGCCGAAGAACGAAATCACAGAGGCGTTGCAGATCTTCAAGAAGACCTTCATCACTATTGGCGTGTTCAGCGCGATCACGAATATGCTGGCGCTGGTACCGTCGCTGTACATGATGCAGGTCTATGACCGCGTGCTGGCCAGCCAGAACGAACTGACGCTGGCCATGCTGACAGTGCTGATGCTCGGCGCCTACCTGATGCTGGCCTCGCTCGAGATGATCCGCTCTTTCGTGCTGGTGCGCGTCGGCAACCGCTTCGACATGATGATGAACAAGCGCGTATACACGGCCGCCTTCCAGCAGAACCTGAAGACCTCGGGCGCCAACGCCGGCCAGGCGATGTCCGACCTGACCAATGTGCGCCAGTTCATGACCGGCAACGCGCTGTTTGCCTTCTTCGACGCACCCTGGTTCCCGATCTACCTGGCGATCATCTTCTTCTTCCAGGTGCCGCTCGGCTTCTTCGCCCTTGGTGGCACGCTGATCCTGATCGTGCTGGCGGTGGTCAACGAACGCATCACCCGCAAGCCGCTGTCAGAGGCCAATGCGCTGTCGGTCGAAGCCAACACCCTGGCCACCAACAACCTGCGCAACGCCGAGGTCATCGAGTCGATGGGCATGCTGCCCAACCTGATGAGTCGCTGGTTCAAGGTGCACAGCAAGTTCCTGGGCCTGCAGGCGAACGCCAGCAACAAGGCTGGCATGATCAATGCCGCCACCAAGTTCACCCAGCTGTCGCTGCAGTCGCTGGTGCTGGGTCTGGGCGCGCTGCTGGTCATCGAACACAAGATGTCGGCCGGCATGATGATTGCCGCCTCGATCCTGGTCGGCCGCGCCATGCAGCCGGTGCAGCAGGTGATCGGCGCCTGGAAGAGCGTGGGCAGCACCCGCAGCGCCTACGGCCGCCTGGTCGCGATCCTGGAAGCCAATCCGAAGCGTGATACCGGCATGCCGCTGCCCAAGCCGCGCGGTGCGCTGGCAGTCGAAGGCATCACTGCCTCGCCACCGGGCGCCAAAGCGCCGGTGGTGCGCAACGTCAGCTTCGCGCTGGAGCCGGGCGATGTGCTGGGCGTGGTCGGTCCGAGCGGTTCGGGCAAGTCAACCCTGGCCCGCCTGCTGATCGGCGTGTGGCCGGCGATGATGGGCAAGGTGCGCCTGGACGGCGCCGACATCTATCAATGGAACAAGGCCGAACTCGGCCCGCACATCGGCTACCTGCCGCAGTCGATCGAACTGTTCGCCGGCACCGTGTCCGACAATATCGCGCGCTTCGGCGACGTGGACCCAGAAAAAGTGGTAACTGCGGCCCAGCGCGCCGGTGTGCACGAGATGATCCTGCACTTGCCGGACGGTTACGACACCAAGCTGGGCGATGGCGGCGCCGGCCTGTCCGGCGGCCAGCGCCAGCGCCTTGCATTGGCCCGCGCCATGTATGACGATCCGGCGCTGATCGTGCTCGACGAGCCCAATTCGAACCTCGACGAAGTGGGTGAAGCCGCGCTGGTCAAGGCTGTGCTCGAGCTGCGCGCCCGCGGCAAGACGATCGTCCTGATTACCCACCGCCAGTCGGCGCTGAATGCGACTACCAAGCTGCTCATGATGCGCGAGGGCGCGGTGGCGGCCTTCGGCCCTACCCAGAAGGTGCTTGAGGCCATCAACGAAAACAACCAGAAACAGATCCAGGCGCAAAAAGCCGCGCTCGCTGCCAAGGGCCAGGCATTGCTGGCCAAGCAGCAGGCACAGGCGCAGGCACATGCAGAGGGCAAGGCCCAGCCGCCGGCGCCCGCGCCTGAAGGGCAGGGCAAGGACACGTCCGCGACCACGGAACAGGGACAGTAAAACATGCAACTCGTAAAGAAACAGGAACAAGCGTCGGAGGTCATCTCCCATATCGTCGAGCCGGTCGAGGTCGACACCGATTCGGGCAGGTTCAGCCGCATCGGCTGGCTGCTGGTGTTGCTGGGCTTTGGCGGCTTTGTGCTGTGGGCGTTCTTCGCTCCGATCGACAAGGGCGTGCCGATGAGCGGCTTCGTGGCCGCGCAGTCGAACCGCCAGGCGGTACAGCACCTGGTCGGCGGCACCGTGCAGCAACTGCTGGTGCGCGATGGCGATCAGGTCAAGCAAGGCCAGGTCGTGGCGCGCATGAACCCGATCACCGCCGAGTCGGCAGTGAAGCTGACCGAAGTGCAGTATCTGTCGGCGCTGTCGAATGTGGCGCGCCTGGCCGCCGAGCGCGATGGCGCGAAGACCATCAAGTTCCCGGCCGAGATCGAACAGCGCCGCGGCGAGCCTGCCGTGGCCGACCTGGTCAGCATGCAGAACGGCCTGTTGCTGTCGCGCCAGAGCGCGCTGCAGAGCCAGTTGAGCGGTGTCGATGAAAACATCGCCGGCCTCAAGATGCAGATCCAGGGCCTGCAAGAGTCGCGCGACAGCAAGAAAGAACAGATGGGCCTGCTCAAGGAACAACTCGACGGCATGCGCGACCTGGCCAAAGAGGGCTATGTCGCCCGCAACCGCCTGCTCGAACTCGAGCGTACCTACGCCCAGCTGAGCGGCGCGGTGTCGGAAGACATCGGCAATATTGGCCGCTCGCAGCGCCAGGTGCTGGAACTGACCCTGCGCCGCACGCAGGCGATGCAGGACTATCAGAAAGAAGTGCGCACCCAAATGAACGATATGCAGCGCGAAGCCGATGCCCAGCACGCACGCCTGACTTCGGAGAAATTCCAGCTGTCGAACGTCGAGGTCAAGGCGCCGGTGGCCGGCACCGTGGTCGGCCTGGCGGTGTTCACCAACGGCGGCGTGATCCCGTCCGGCTTCAAGCTGATGGACATCGTGCCGGAAGGCGATCCGCTGGTCGCCGAAGGCCAGTTGCCGGTCAACCTGGTCGACAAGGTGTACCCCGGCCTGAAGGTCGAGCTGATCTTCTCGGCGTTCAATGCCAACAAGACCCCGCACATCGAAGGTGAAGTAGTGGTGGTAGCGGCCGACCGCCAGGTCGAGGAACGCACCGGCGCTGCATTCTATGTGGTCAAGGTCAAGGTCACGCCGAAAGGCCATCAGATGATGGCCCAGCACCAGATGGATGCCCGTCCGGGCATGCCGGTGGAACTGTTCGTCAAGACCGGCGAGCGCACCATGATGAACTACCTGTTCCGTCCTATCCTCGACCGCATGCCGGCGGCGATGGGAGGCGAATGATGCGCGCTCGCTCGATGACCCACCTGCGCGCCATCGTGGCGCGCGGCGCCCTCGGCGCCGCCATCGGCCTGGCATTTGCCGTGCCAGCGCATGCGCTGTCGCTGCAGCAAGCCTACGAGGCCGCACTGCGCAACGATCCGGTGTACCGGATGCGCATCCAGGAACGCGAGGCCGGCAGGGAGAACGCGATCCAGGGCCGCGCCGGCCTGCTGCCGACCATATCGGGCAGCTTCTCGGCGAACCGCAATATCTCGGACCGAACCCAGCCGCGCCAGATCGCCACCGGCGTGACGGTGCCGTTCACCGACTATCCGCGCTACATCAGCCGCTCGTCCACCGTGCAGCTGCGCCAGCCGATCCTGAACCTGGACGCCTTCGTCCGCTACCGCCAGGGCAAGGTGCAGGATGCCCAGAGCGCGCAGGCGCTCGAGGCCGGCACCGACGAAGTCGCCGTGCGGGTGGCGCAGGCCTATATGGATGCGCTGTTCGCCGAAGACCAGGTGGCGCTCTCCAAGGTGCAGCGCGATATGTACCAGGAACAGCAAAAGGTGAATAACCGCCTGTTCGACCGCGGCGAAGGCACCCGCACCGACATGCTCGAGACCCAGGCGCGCTACGACCTGGCCGAGGCCCAGCTGATCGAGGCCGAGGACAATCTCAAGGCCGCGCGCGAAACGCTGCAGGGCGTGATCGGCATGGATCCGGGCCAGTTGAATCAGCTGGGCGACAACTTCCGGCCGCTGCCACAGGATGTCGCTACCTATGCGGAGTGGGAAAAGCTGGCGCTGGCCAATAACAACACGCTCGCCACCACCCGTCTGGCGGTCGAGAACCAGCGTCTCGAGATCCAGCGCCAGCGCGCCGGCCATGCGCCGCGCGTCGACTTTTTGGCGACCTACAACAAGGGCGACAGCGAGACGTTGAACCAGCTCGGCCTGGAGTCGACCAACCGCCAGCTCGGCGTGCAGATCAATATCCCGATCTATAACGGCGGCGGCATCAGCTCGGCCACGCGCCAGGCGGCCGCCAACTATGGCCGTGCGCAAGCGGAATTCGATGCGCGCCGCAATGAGATCCTGGTCGAATTGCGCCGCGCGCACAGCATCGTCGAGAGCAGCGGCCGCAAGGTCGATGCGCTGGTGAAAGCTGTTGACTCGGCCAAGGTCCTGATGACCGCGACCGAGCAGAGCATCAAAGGTGGGGTGCGCATTAACCTCGACCTGCTCAATGCCCAGCAGCAGCTGTACACCACCCAGCGCGACCTGGCCCAGGCCCGCTACGGCTACCTGCTCGGCGTGATCCGCCTGCGAGCGGCGGCCGGCAATCTCGACTCCCAGGTGATTCGCGAGATCGCTGCGTATTTCCGCACGTAATCCCTTCCGGGCCGGCGCTCGCCGGCCCAATCCAGCTTATCTGTACGCTGCGACGTTGTAATTTTTATTACGCTATATTTTTCTCTCTAATTCATAGGGAGATGGCAATGGCGAACTTCGTCAATATGGTGCAAGAGTTGTATGTTGCATATTTCAGCCGTCCCGCCGATCCTGCGGGCCTGGCGTTCTGGACCGACAAGCTCGAGAACAGGGTCGTCGACTACGACACGATCGCCGCCAACTTTGCACAGACGGCCGAGTACAAGGCGGCCTATTCCGCGGTCGACAACCAGGCCCTGGTCGAGGAAATCTACGGTAACCTGTTCAACCGGGAGCCCGAGCAAGGCGGGCTGGACTTCTGGGTCAACGCGCTCGAAACCGGTGCCATGACGGTTGGAAATATGGTCACGACCGTTGCGAAGGGCGCGCAAGGAAGCGACCAGTTCGCGCTCAATGCCAAAATCGGTGTGGCAGCGGCCTTCACCAGCCGTATCGACACCCCGCAAGAGCAAGCCGCCTATGACGGCCAGGCGGCGAACATGATCGCGATTAACTACCTGGCCGGTGTGAAGGACTTCATCACCGGCGATCTGGCGCGCGACCCTGGGGCCATCGACCTGGCCATCGCACGCATGAGTGCCACATTTGGCGCTACCGACCCCATCGAGCTGGTCGGCGTGGCCGAACCCGCCGCTCCGGTGCTATAGCGAAAAGGGCGGCCGTCAAGCGCCGCCCCCGTGGGTGGGTGCTCAGGCAGCAGCCTGACCCGGTGCATCTTCAAGCCCAGCGTGGGCCTTCCCTGCGCAATGCGGGCAAGACACACCCATCACATACTCCGGCGCCAGTTGCTGGCGCGGCGTCACCACCGCGCGGCAGGCGAAGCATTGCACGGTCTCGGTCGGTTCCAGCTTCGGGTTGAGCGCAGTGCGGTAGTCGAACACGAAGCAGTCGCCGCTGTAATGGTCGCCGCCGACTTCCTCGAAATACTTCAGGATGCCGCCTTCGAGCTGGTACACGCGGTCGTAGCCGATCTCTTTCATGTGGATCGCGGCTTTTTCGCAGCGGATGCCGCCGGTGCAGAAGGTCACCACGGTCTTGCCGTTCAGCGCATCCTTGTGCTCGGCCGCGACGGCGGGGAACTCAGTGAATTTATCGATGCGGTAGTCGAGCGTGTTATTGAAGGTACCGACATCGACTTCGAAGGCATTGCGTGTTTCCATCATCACCACCTCAACGCCATCGTCGTCGTGGCCCTGGTCGAGCCAGCGCTTGAGCGTCCTGGCGTCGACCGCCGGCGCACGGCCGAGCTCCGGCTTGATCAGCGGCATGCGCATGGTGATGATCTCTTTCTTGATCTTGACCAGCATGCGCTTGTGTGACTGTTCATTCGACAGGCTTTCCTTCCATTCCAGATCGGCCAGGCGCGCGTCGCTGCGCACCCAGGCCAAGTAGCTGTCGATATGCTCGCGCGTACCCGACAGGAACATATTGATCCCTTCCGGCGTCAGCAGCACGGTTCCCTTTAACGCCAGCTCTTCGCACAGCGCCTGGTATTGCGGGCGCATTGCTTCCAGATTGTCGAGCGTGATGAATTTATAGGCGGCGATATTGACGTACTGGTGTGGGGAGGACATGGTCATGGGCCTTGCAAAGGCTGAAGAAAAGACAGGGCGACATTATAAGGCAGGGCAGGCCGCCAATTACGCTCTCGACCCTACCGAAGCATGGATTGTCGCGTACTTACAATTTTGACGGATTGAGAACGTCAGAAACATTAATTCCTGTCGGAAAAATTTACACCTAGTATGCCTGGGTATCACAAAACTATGCTAAGTCTTTGATATTCGACAAATTTAGGTGCTGGCACAGTAGTTGCTTACTATGCCGTGTCAAAAATCTTCTGTCCATCTAGGAACCAAAATGATCCGTAAAAGCATCGCTCTCCTGACCCTGGCCCTTAGCGCAAGTTTCGCATCGGCAGCGCCGATCGCAAGCTCGTACGACTTCACCGGCGCCGTCAACAACAACCAGGCTGCGGTCATCAAGTCGGACTCCTCTTACCGCAACGGCGTTCTGGTCGACTTCAACCTGTCGTACACCGGCAGCTTCGCTACGAATGCGTTCGCTGTACTCTGGTTTGACAACTACAACGGTGCGCAAATCGGTTTGAAGGCGAATTGCGGCAATAACTGCAGCGCTGGCACTGACCTGTTCATTCGTCCCAAGAACACTACTGGCGACAAGTTCTTCGCCAACAGCAATATCGAACCAGCCACTGCAAATAAAACTGCTCATCTGTATGCCTATCTGTACAAGAGTGGCGACTCCGACAACTACGACCGGATGAGTGCCTGGTACAACCCGGATAGCGACGCGCTGAGCGACCTGACCAAAGGCCATCTCAACCTTGTGCAAGACTTCGGCTTCTCGTCGTTCGACACCATTGGCTTCCGTACTACCAATCTGCAAGGCGCGACTGTCAGCATCGACAACCTGAACATCAATGCGGTTCCGGAGCCAGGCAGCGTTGCGCTGATGGGCCTGGCACTGGCCGGCCTGATGGCTGCCCGTCGCAAGCGTAGCTGATTTACCGCTGGTAGTCGTCAGACGAGGCCCCGCTGTGTCATGCAGTGGGGCCTTTCGTCATTTTTACGAAGACGCGGTCCATTCCACTTTGCTGCCGACACACTCTTTTAAAATTAGCCATCATCCGCTCGTAAATACATAATGTTATGGCTATTTTTTGTGAGATTAATCCTACAAAATTCCTTGTTTCTGATAGTTAGTTTGGTTTTCTGATTGATTTCTGGGTCATACTAATTCCACATGGCAACTCTACCATGCTGACCTTCCGATACCGATCATGAGCGAATCCACCAATTACAATTCCACGGTTCATTCTTTCTATCTGGCCTTCTTTGGCCGTCCCGCCGATCCCGCCGGCCTGAAGTTCTGGTCCGAGCATCTCGCGACGGTCAACGGTGACCTCGCCATCATCGCCGAGTCGTTTGCCGGTTCCGAAGAAGCCAGGGTTCGCTTTGGCGACGATACCCCGGCCGAACGCATCGCCGAGATCTACCAGCAGCTGTTCAATCGCGCCCCCGAAGCCGGCGGCCTGGCCTTCTGGACCGCCGCAGTCGAGCAGAGTCATGTCTCACTGGCCGACGTCGCCATTTCCATCCTCGAAGGCGCGCAGGGAACGGATGCCGACCTGGCCACGCTGCGCGAACAGGCGGTTGCCGACTTCACCGCCCAGGTCGAAGCTTCCGGTACCGACTACGACGGCTATGCCGCGGTCGAGGCCGCGCGCGTGCTGGTGCGCGCCGTGACGCCGGACGCCTCACCGGAAGACATCGCCGAGGCGGTCAAGGCCGCGGTGGCCTTCACCGACATCGCCTCGACCAACCCGACCGTGGTCGGCGCGATCGCCACCGGCAGCAGCCTGCTGGCGCTGTTCGACACCAAGCGCGGCCTGCAAGACCCGGTGACCCTGCTCCAGGCCCTGGCCGATGTGGCCGAGGCCGCCGCCGGCAGCCCGGCCACGCTCGAGTCGCTGCTGCGCGGCGGCGGCATGGCCAAGGTGCTGGACGTGATGCCGGCGCGCGCCAGCCTGCAGGACGTGGTCGATGCGCTGGCCGAAGGCGGCCTGCCAGCCGCGATCGACGTCGTCTATCCGCCACGTCCGACCACGCCCGCGCCGTCGACCGGCGTGAGCTTCAAGTTCGAGAGCGTCGACCAGGGCCTTGATGACCGCGTGCCGAACGACAATGTCACCAATCTGGACGTGGTTGACGTTACGTTCAGCTTTACCGGCAGCCTGCGCACCGGAGAGAAATTCCAGTACAGCGTCGACGGTGGCGAGAGCTGGCACCCGCTCGAAGCGGTGGGCAAGACCTTGACCATTGCGCACCTCGATCTGTGGAATGGCTCCGAAGGCGGCCACGACAAACGCGGCGTCAGCATCATGGACGCCGGCGCCGAGTTGACCACGGAGGTACAGGTACGCGTCGCCGACGCCAGCGACAAGACGGTCAAGTCGATCAGCCAGGACATCGTGTTCGACAATCTGCGTCCCTACGGCGAGCTGAACTTCGTGCGGATCGACGACGGCGCCGAGGGCGACCTCGCGACCGGCAACGACAGCGTCGATGCCACGTTCAGCATCACCGGCTTCGATGAAGAGGTATTCGTGCAGTGGCGCCTGAAGGGTGAAGAGAAGTGGGCCGATATCAAGGTGGACGGCAAGGGCGGCTTCACGCTGCAGGACATCGATCTGTCCGAGGATGACCAGACCGTCGAGGTGCGCGTGATCGATGCCGCCGGCAACGTGGGCAGCCATGACGAGTGGACCATCGACGGCCCGGTTGGCGCCCAGCTCGAGATCTTGCCTTCGGTGAATGGCCTGCTGCTCACGAGTCCGGTTTCCGGAACCCTTCATCTGGGTAACACGCCGGTCCTGACCACCGAGCAGGGTAAAGCTGTTGTCGCCAATGTCGAAACCACGATCGGCGAGCAGCTTGCGGTGGTCGAAGGAACGTTGACGGTAACACCGACAGCCGGGCTGGTGCTCAGCGATCCGGATGACACCATCTATACGCTGGGCACGGCCCTCGGCGAAACGCTCAATGGCCACAACCTGTGGGGCTTTGGCGGCAACGACACTCTCACCGGAAGTGCCGGCGACGATATCCTGATCGGCGGCGACGGCGACGACACCATCCACTCCAAGGGTGGAACCGACACGATCCTTGGCGGCGCCGGCGCCGACATGATCTTCCTGGAAGTCGACGGCGAAGGCGCCCGCCTGGGGTTTGAAGCAGGCGATACGCTGACGGGGCAGTTCAAAAATGGCGATGCGTTCGCGGGAATGGACAGGATCATCGGCGCCGAAGCTGGCGATCAATTCTTCTTCGACGATCTGTTCTACTCATCCACGCCGACTGTCAGCGACGACTTCCTGACCAACGCCGACAGTGGCCAGATGTCGATGGTGCGGGGCACGCTCAGTAGCGGCCATTTCTGGTCTGCGTCGGACGGTTCTTCTTATGTGATGCAGTGGACCGACGGAACGAATATCAATAGCGTCCTGGTGGCGGGCTACGATGGCAACGGCCTCGCGCTGAAATTCGATTCCCATAGTCCCTTCGTGACGCTGGCCAAGCCGCCGGTGATGTCGACCCACAGCACGACCGAGTACCGCTTCGGCGCCGAAACGACCCGTTTTATCCTGAACGGCAGTCCGGGCAATGTCGCGCCGGCGGACAGTCCGACTGGTCTATTGAGCACGGCAGGCCTGGTCCTGACCGACCTGCTCACCGATACCATAGTCACCGACATCTACACCGGCGGCGTGGACTTCGGCGTCCAGGCCGATGGCAGCCTGCGCCTGGGCAGCGCGCTCAAGGCCGGCGTCTACACGATGAGCTGGGATGCCCACACCTTCGTGACCGAGGACGGCGCTTACGCTGCCGGCCAACAGCGCTTCGCCGGCGGTGCCGATGGTCAGATCGTGCAGCAAGGCTTCGAGTTCAAGACCGAGAAGGTGCTTACTGGTGGCTTGTCCAGTTCCCTGAACGATAGCGCTCGCGTGTTGTACCATGCGGGCGATACGGCGAACACGATCATTACCGGCACCAGCACCGACATCGTGCTGGCCGACACCGGCAAGGTCACGCTCCAGTATCACCGCCTGAACAGCAAGGCGCAGGACCTGGTGGTCGGCTTCGGTGAAGACGACCAGATCCAGTTCGCCGGTACGGCCATGCCGACCATTAACAGGAACGGCGGCATGACGATCGACTGGGCGCACGGCACCGACAGCGATGGCCGTGTCGTGGCGACGCACGCGCACGAAGGGGCATTCATCGAGACCGCTGGGCTGATCGCGAGCGATGAGCTGCTTACTGCGGGATCGGACACCCTGGCGACCCTGAACGCGCATCTCGATATCTCAGCATTGGAACAGGACGAAGGATTGCTGATCCTGGCGCACGACCAGGGCGGTAGCGGCGGCGCCTTGCTCTACTTCGTGGACCTCGACAATAATGGCGAAATCGATGCCGACGAGGTGGAGCTGGTGGCCATGTTCGCCGATGGCGTGCCTGATATGGAGCAAGTCATCCTGGTTGGTTTCGGCTGACCTCGGCAACCGGCGCCATGCCCGATCGTCTCATGTGACCGGGCTCCTCGATCGGCCAGTGCGGCAAGCCATTTGCCGCGCTGGCCGATCGTGCTACAGTCGCCGCCACGACGGGCGACAGACTCGCCTCATCCACCTCCACCTCCACAGGCAATCCATGCAAGACTGGTCCGATGGCTACATGACCGAGGTGGCCTACACCTTCGGCTACTATCCTGAACTGAACCCCCTGCGTGCCCGGCTGGCCTTGCTCGAAGCCGGCATCGTTCCTCCCGACATCCACACTGCTTGCGAACTCGGCTTCGGCCAGGGCATGAGCGTCAACATCCACGGCGCCGCCTCGAGCGCCGTGTGGCATGGCACCGATTTCAATCCGGCCCAGGTCGGCTTCGCGCGCGAGCTGGCGCAAGACACGCAGCTGGCGGCCAACCTGTCCGACCAAGCCTTCGAGGCTTTCTGCCGCCGCGACGACCTGCCGCAGTTCGACTTCATCGCGCTGCACGGCATCTGGAGCTGGATTTCGGAGACCAACCGCGCCGTGATCGCCGGTTTCATCGAACGCAAGCTCAAGGCCGGCGGCGTGGTCTACGTCAGCTACAACACCCAGCCTGGCTGGGCCGCGGTGAGTCCGATCACCGAGCTGATGGCCGGCTTCGACGCCGCCTCGAATCCGCCCGGCATCGGACCGGCCGCGCGCATCGACGCCGCGCTCGACTTCGCCGATAAACTGATGGCCAGCGGTGCCGTGTACGGCAAGGCCAATCCACAGGCGCTCGAACACCTCAAGCGCCTGCGTGGCCACGACCGGCGCTACCTGGCCCACGAATACTTCAACCGCGACTGGCAGCCGATGTCGTTCGCGCGCATGCGCGGCTGGATGGAAGGCGCACGGCTGCAATACGGCACCTCGGCCCACTATCTCGACCACGTGCCGATGCTGAACCTGAACGCGGCCCAGCAGGCGCTGCTGGCCGAGATCCCCGATGCGGGACTGCGAGAAACGGCGCGCGACTTCATCGTCAACCGCCTGTTCCGGCGCGACTACTGGGTGCGCGGCGCGCGCCGCCTGGCGCCAAGCGACCGCGCAGAACGCCTGCGCGCCCAGCGCGTGATCCTGGCCACGCCCGCGGCCAAGGTCAAGCTCAAGGTGTCCGGCATCCAGGGCGAGGCCAGCTTGCACGAAGACGTGTATCGCCCCATCCTGGACGCGCTGGCCGAGCACGCGCCACGCTCGCTCGGCGAGATCGAGGCGGCCGTGGCTGCACGCGGCATCCATCTGGCGCGCATCGTCGAGGCGGTCATGATCCTGGCCGGCACCGGCTCCCTGCACCCGGCCCAGTCTGATCACGCGATCGACAAAGCCAGGCCGCATGCCGCGCGGCTCAATGCGCGGTTATGCGCCATGGCGCGCTACTCGGAAGACGTTAATTGCCTGACATCGCCGGTCACCGGGGGCGCGGTGCCGGTGGGACGCATCGAGCAATTGTTCCTGCTGGCGCGCTATCAGGGAATGGATGCCAGCGCAGACTGGGCCGCCTTCGCCGGCGAAGCGCTCAAGGCCCAGGGACATCGCATCGTACGCGATGGCAAGCCGATCGAGGCGGATGCGCAGTTGCAGGCTTTACATTCACAAGCACATGCCTTCCAGGCTGATCGGTTGCCGGTATTGCAAGCACTCGGCATTGGTAGTTGATCCGGATTGACAATCAGCGGCTGAAAAGTTGGCCGGGAAGTAATTTGTTTTTCCGGCTTAGTTGCTGAAAGCATCATTCTTGTAGGAATAAGACGACAGAAAACGGCGATTTCTGAATAATTTCCTGTTCGCAATTTGATTGGCATCGGATACTAATACCGCAAGGCAATCCTTTCGATGCGTAATCAACTTGACGACCATGACCACCTTCAGCTCTTACGATTCTACGGTTAATTCCTTCTACCTGGCCTTTTACGGCCGTCCTGCCGACCCGGCCGGCCTCAAATTCTGGTCCAAGCAGCTCGCCGACAATGATGGCGACCTGGGCGCCATCACCGGATTCTTCGCGGCATCCGATGAAGCGCAGGTGCGCTTCGGCACCGACACCGTGGCCGAGCGTATCGCCGAAATCTACCAGCAGTTGTTCAATCGTGCGCCGGAAGCGACCGGCCTGGCCTTCTGGACGAAGGCGATCGAAAACGGTGATGCGTCGATGGCCGACGTTGCGGTCTCGATCCTGAAAGGCGCCCAAGGCACCGATGCCGGCCTGGCCACCCTGCGCCAGCAGGCGGTCGATGCCTTCACCGCCCAGGTCGACGCCGAAGGCAGCCAGTATGACGGCTACGCCTCGATCGAAGCGGCGCGCATCCTGGTGCGCGCGGTGACTGCGGATGCCAGTGCCAACGACCTGGCCGCGCTGGTGAAAGCCGCCGTCTCGTTCGCCGATACCGCCACCAAGAATCCGGCCGTGGTCGAGGCCATCGCCGTCAATACCACCTTGCTGGCCCTGTTCGATACGCCGCGCGGCAATGGCGATCCGGTGGCCCTGGCCCAGGCGCTGGCCGACACCGCCAAGGCGGCAGCGGGCGACCCGGTCACGCTCGAGCAGCTGCTGCGTGGCGGCGGCATGGACAAGGTGCTCAAAGTGATGCCGGCCAATGCCACCTTGCAGGATGTGGTCAAGGCGCTGGCTGAAGGCGGCTTGCCGGCCGCGGTCGAAGTGGTCTACCCGAGCACGCCGAGTGTGCCGCCGACGCCAAGCTACAAGCTCAGCTTCGTGGGCGTGACCCAGGGCGAGGGCGATACTGCGGTCGACCATGTGACGCGCAAGGAGATCGTCGACGCCACCTTCAGCTACCGCGGCAATGACCTGAACAGCAGCCAGAAGTACGAATACAGCATCAACGGCGGCGAGTGGATCAGCGGCAGCGAATATATCGAGGTCGACACGAAGACCAATACCGTGGTCCTCAAGAACATCGACCTGAGCCAGGGCGAAGTTCCCGTCTTGCCCAAGTCGTTCATGGGCATCATGGGTGAGGGACCGATTGCCGACCTGCTGTCGAACATCGAGCTGCGCGCCGTGCGCAGCGATAATTCGGTGATCGATTCGTTCAAGCAGCAGATCGTGTACGACCACCACGCAGCGCAGCCGGTGGTGTCGGTCACCCTGAGCGAAGCTGCCGAGTATTTTAACGGCGGCAATTTCACCAGCGTCCCGACCCTGTTCATCGATGGTCTCGAGCCGGGTGCCAAGGTCGAGTACAGCCTGGTGATGAACCATTACCAACGCACGCCAGGACCAAGCCAGACCGAATGGTCGGTCAAGGCGCCAGACCTGACGCAGGACGGTGAATACACCGTCCTGGTGCGTCAGACCGATGTCTCTGGCAATATCAGCGACGCGAGCCAGTTCACCTTCACGCTCGACCGCGAGGAGCCGCTGGCGCCGACCATCGCCTTGCAGGCGGACACCGGCATCCCGGGCGACGGCGTCACCAATATCGCCAAGGTCAAGATCACCGGCCTGGAAACCTCCAGCCACACCGGCTGGCAATACAGCACCAACGGTGTGGACTGGAAATTTGGCAAAACTAACGATGGCAGCGGCAGCGCGGTGCTCGACCTGGGTACGCCCGAAGCCGGCACGGTCGAGGTGCAGGTGCGCCAGATCGACGCCGCCGGCAATGTCGGCGATGCATCCGATGCGCTGTCCTTCACCTTCGACGCGGTGCCCCCGGCCTATTCGATCAGCTTCGATAGCGTGCAGCAGGGCAAGAACGACAAGAACCCTGACGACAAGGTTACCAATGTCAAGTCAGCCGACGTCAAGTTCAGCTATACCGGCGCCGTGGCTGATGGCCTGCATTTCGAGTACTCGGTCGATGGCGGCCAACATTGGCTCACCACAAACCTGGTCGATGTCGACGGCGTCGTCACCATTGGCGGTGTCGACCTGAGCGCCGGCAGCCTGGGTGGAAATGCCCCCGGCCGCATGTCGATCATGGAAGCCGATCCGCTGGAAAACCTGTTCACCACCGTGCAACTGCGCCTGGTCGATGCGAACGCGTTCGAGTATGCCTCGGCCAGCGAGACGGTCGAGCTCGACCGCTTCGCGGAGATGCTGGAAGTGGGCGTGACCAAGAGCCTGACCGCGCTGCACTTCGACCAGCACGGCGTCGCCCACACCAAAGTCGCGGCGATCAATGTCAAGGGACTCGAAGAAGGCGCTGTCGTCCAGTACGCCAATATCAGCAATAATCCTGACGTCACCACCTTCACCGATGTCCTCCCTTCGCTGCAGGATGGCAAGCGCAGCTTCCTGGTGCGCCAGCAGGATGCGGCGGGCAATTACAGCCATACGCAAGAAATCACCTTCACGCTCGATCGCGTTGCGCCGGATGCGCCGACCCTCGCCCTCGAGATCGACAGCGGCACCGCCGGCGACGGCATCACCAATGTGAACCAGATCGCGATCGGGGATCTGGAACAATCGGTCACCAGCGCATGGGAATACCGCATCGACGGCGGCGAGTGGACTTTTGGCCAGCGCAACGATGGTAGCGGCAATGCGGTGCTCACCCTGGCCGGCCTCGAGGACGGCACGTTCGACATCGAGGTGCGCCAGTTCGACGCTGCCGGCAACGTGGGCGACAAGACGGGCAAGCTGTCGTTCGAGCTCGATACCACCGCCCCGGTCGGAAAATTCAGCCAGACTGGTATCGAAGGTGCGAGCAAGTCCGATTCCCGCGTCACCGACCTGCAGGTTGCCGACGTATATTTCACCTTCGACGGCGAAATTGAAGCGACCGATACCTTCGAGTATATGCTCGATAGCGGCAAATGGCAGACGCTCGCCGCTGAGGCCTACGACAGCGCGACCGGTATCCTGACCGTGGGCGAGGTCGATTTTTCCACCAAGGACCGCGACGTCACCGTGCGCGTGACCGATGCCGCTGGCAATACCACGACCTCCAAGTCGATGCTGGTCGACAGCACCCACAACAATCCCCCGGCAGTGACAATTGACAGCCTGACGCCGACGTTCGGCGTATCGGGGGCCAAGCTGGCCCTGAAGGTCAGTATCGATTCGCTGGCCTCGGTCGACAAGACCAAGCTCAGCCTGGACGTCATGAACACCGGCACCGCGGTCGATGCCCCAGGCTTTTTCGACGGCAATGCGTCCCAGCTGACAGGCAACACCCTGACCCTCGATGACATTCCGGCACTCAATCTGTACCAGCTGGGTTGGGAAGAAGGCGCGTTCACCACCACCGGGGGTGCCGCTGTCGCCGCCGGCAGCGCGCTGTTCGTCGGCGGCAAGATCGCCACGGTGGCGCTGCCTGGCTATGCCATCGAATCGCTTGACCTGGTCGGCGAGACCGGGATCGACGAGTCGAACGACGTGCGGGTCAATACCGCCTTCATCGGCCAGGAGGACGTCAACGCGCGCATCCACAGTGGTGACGGCCACGACGTTGTCGTCGATAACGGCAGCAAGCTGACCCTGAGCTACGACAAACTGTCCAATACCTTGTCTGATGTGGTGTTTGGCTTTGACAGCAGCAACGGCATTGCCAGCGATATCGACAAGATCGAGCTCGGCGGCGCGATTTCGACCCGTTTCGATGTCAACCATAATGGCGCGCTGGAATGGGGCACTGCTGTCTCCCCCACGACCAAATACGTGCCGCAGCCGGGGATCGAGGCGGTGGAGCTGGCTAACCTGACCTCCAAGTCTTTCATTGCCCTGGCTGGCGCGGATCCCTTGGGCGCACTCAATGCCACCCTGGATGTCAGCGGATTTGATGCAGGTGAAGGCTTGTTGATCCTCGGTACGTACCAATCTCAAAGCATCCTTCTGTCGTATGTGTCGAAGGACAGTAATGGAAAGGTCGATGAAGGCGAACTGGTCACGATTGCCATCTATGCCCAGGGTACCGTCGATACCGACGATATCACGCTGGTCGGCAGCTTCATGCCACCACCCTGATCGGCGTCGAACTGTCCGCCGCTGACGGATAGAGAAGCAAAGCGGGCGGTGCTCAACGCCGCCCGCGTCTCCGCCGCAGCCCCGCTCGCGGTAAAATACGGGGATGACTTCCCCGACTTTCACCCACCTGCGCGTCCACTCCGAATACTCCATCGTCGACGGCCTGGTCCGCATCGACGACCTGGTCAAGGCGGCCGTCAAGGACAGCCAGCCGGCGCTGGCCGTGACCGACCTGGCCAATACCTTCTGCCTGGTGCGCTTCTACAAGGCGGCGCGTGGCAAGGGTGTCAAGCCGATCGTCGGGGTCGATGCCTGGATCACCAACGACGATAACCGCGACAAGCCGCACCGCCTGCTGATCCTGGCCAAGAACCACACCGGCTACTCGCAACTGTGCGACCTGCTGGCGCGCGCCTGGCTCACCAACCAGTACAAGGGCCGCGCCGAACTGCGCACCGAGTGGCTCGAAGCGCTGGCCACCTCCGTCTCGACCCTGCATCCCGACCAGCCCCAGGACAACGCCCTGATCGTGCTGTCGGGCGCCCATTTCGGCGACATCGGCCAGGCGATCGAGAACGGCGACCTGGCCAAGGCCGAAGCCAATGCCGAGCGCTGGGCGCGCATCTTCCCGGGCCACTTCTATATCGAGATCCAGCGCGCCGGCCAGGCCAATCAAGAGCAGCAGGTGCGCCATTCGGTGGCGCTGGCCGGCCGCCTCGGCCTGCCGGTGGTGGCGACCCACCCGGTGCAGTTCCTGGACAAGAGCGAATTCATCGCCCACGAGGCGCGGGTCTGCATCGCCGAAGGCGAGATGCTGGCCAACGCCAAGCGGGTGCGCCGCTTCAACGAGAACATGTGCTTCAAGTCGCAGGCCGAGATGGCTGAGTTGTTCAAGGACTTGCCCGGGGCGCTGGCCAACTCGGTCGAAATCGCCAAGCGCTGCAACGTCACGCTGACCCTGAATAAACCGCAGTTGCCGAATTTCCCGACCCCGGGCATGACGATCGACGAATTCCTGGTCGCCGAAACCAAGAAGGGCCTCGAGGACCGCCTGGTGCAGTTGTATCCCGATCCCGTCAAGCGCGAGCAGGAACGTGCGCGCTACGAGGCGCGCCTGGAGTTCGAGAACAACACCATCATCAACATGAAGTTCCCGGGCTACTTCCTGATCGTGGCCGAGTTCATCCAGTGGGGCAAGAACAACGGCGTGCCGATCGGCCCGGGCCGCGGTTCGGGCGCCGGTTCGCTGGTGGCGTACGCCCTGAAGATCACGGACCTGGATCCGCTCAAGTACAACCTGCTGTTCGAACGTTTCCTGAACCCTGAACGGGTCTCGATGCCCGACTTCGACATCGACTTCTGCCAGGAAAAGCGCGAACTGGTGATCCAGCACGTGAAGGACCTGTACGGACGCGACGCGGTATCGCAGATCGCCACCTTCGGCACCATGGCGGCCAAGGGCGCCATCCGCGACGTCGGCCGGGTGCTCGATTTCGGCTACAACTTCTGCGACGGCATCTCCAAGCTGATCCCGTTCAAGCCGGGCAAGCCGGTGTCGATCGCCGAGGCGATCGAAGAAGAGCCGCTGCTCAAGGAACGCCTCGAGAACGAAGAAGAAGTCAAACAGCTGCTCGACCTGGCGCAGCAGGTCGAGGGCATCACGCGCGGCATCGGCATGCACGCCGGCGGCGTCCTGATCGCGCCGGGCAAACTCACCGATTTCTGTCCGCTGTACACCCAGGGCGGCGACGCCGGCGTGGTGTCGCAGTACGACAAGGACGATGTGGAGGCCGTGGGCCTGGTCAAGTTCGACTTCTTGGGCCTGACCACGCTGACCATCCTCGACCGCGCCGTCAACTACATCAAGGATCTCGACCCGGCCGAGAGCGAATTCGACCTGGCCAAGCTGCCGCTGGACGACCGGGCCTCGTACAAATTGCTGTCTGATGCCAAGACGGTCGCGATCTTCCAGCTGGAGTCGCGCGGCATGCAGGGCATGCTCAAGGACGCGCGTCCCGACCGCTTCGAGGACATCATCGCGCTGGTGGCGCTGTACCGTCCGGGCCCGATGGACCTGATTCCCGACTTCTGCAAGCGCAAGCACGGCGAGAAATTCGATTATCCGGATCCGCGCACCGAATCGATTCTGTCCGAGACCTACGGCATCATGGTCTATCAGGAGCAGGTGATGCAGATGGCGCAGATCGTGGGCGGCTATTCGCTGGGCGGCGCCGACATGCTGCGCCGCGCGATGGGCAAGAAGAAGGCCGAA